>Ga0307278_10001524_pt1 | contig 11512 bp, 11 predicted proteins | sample ER_DNA_117_FD_194482 | JGI IMG/M metagenome (GOLD analysis project Ga0307278, IMG submission 194482) | Bulk soil microbial communities from the East River watershed near Crested Butte, Colorado, United States - ER_DNA_117 | ecosystem: Environmental > Terrestrial > Soil > Floodplain | place...
GTGGCTGTTTAGGCCCGCAGCTCGGCGCCGAAGCGCTCGGCGAGCGCCGCGACGATCCGCTCGCGCAACTCGCGGGCGTCCTCGTCCGAGAGTGTTCGCTCCGGAGACTGGAAGGCCACTGAGAATGCGATGGACTTCTTGCCCTCGGGGATCTGCCCGCCGCGGTAGACGTCGAAGACCCACAGCTCGCGCAGCTCTGGACCTGCCGCCTCGCGGGCGGCATCGACGAGGTCGCCGGCGAGCACGTCCTCGCTGACGACGAACGCGAGATCCTGCCGCACGGCCGGATAGGTGATCACGTCCTCGTAAACGAGGCGCTCGGGCACGGCGGCGAAGAGCGACTCGAGGTCGAGCTCGAACACGCCCCATTCCCCTTCGAGCAGAGTCGGATGGAGCTCACCGAGCCAGCCGGCGTCCACGCGCGCGGCCTTCCCCGGATGGAGGAACTTCCTCTCGGCCGGCTCCGGGCGCAGCTCGACGTGCAGGGCGCCGTAGAGCGTCTCCAGGATCCCCTTGGCGCCGAAGAAGCCGCCCTCGGCGATACCGCCCAGATGCCAGTGCTCGTCCGGCCGTGGATCTCCTGATGGCAGATACACCCGCGCAATCTCGAACAGGCCGATGCTCTCGTTCCCGGCGCCGACGTTTCGCCGCGCGGACTCCACAAGGCCGTGAAGGAGCGTCGTCCGCAGGATCGCCTGCTCGGCCGACAGCGGGACGGGCAACCGAATGGCATCCGGGGCGGGATCCTCCGGAACGAGGCTCGACGTATACGCCTCCGAGCAGCCGGCGCCCGCAAGGACGTCCTCGACCACTCGGCGCAGCCGCTGGTCCCGGGTGAGCAGGGCTGCTCCTCCGTGCGCGACCGTGAACGGGACCTCTGGCAGGTGGAAACGCGCCACTTCCTCGACGAGGTCCGCCTCGCGTGTGACGTCCCGGGCGCGCCATGTCGGAACCGTGACCGAGCTCCCCGAGAACTCGAACCCAAGCCGCTCGAGCGTCCGCTTCTGCTCCGCCGGATCGAGCTCGAGCCCGACGAGCTTGCTCGCGCGCTCCGGGCGGAACTCGACGACCGGCCGCTCGGGCAGCTGCCCTTTGACGTCCGTGTCGCCGGTCCAGCGCGCAGCCGCGAGCTCGACCAGCAGCTCGGTGGCGAAAGTGGCCGCTTGAGGGGCGAGGTAGGGATCGACGCCCTTCTCCCAACGGTTCGAGCCCTCGGTGCGCAGCGCGTGTCGCTCCGAGCTCTGGCCGATTCCGAGCGGCTCGAAGTTCGCCGCCTCCAGCAGGACGGTCGTCGTCTCAGGCCGCACCTCGGTCTCGAGTCCGCCCATGATCCCGGCAAACGCCACCGCGCGCTCGGCATCTGCGATGACGAGGTCGGCCGGGTCCAGCTTGCGGAGCTCTCCGTCGAGGCTCGTGAACTCCTCTCCCGTGCGTGCGCGCCGCACGATGATGCGGCCGCCCGCCAGCGTGTCGAAGTCGAAGACGTGGAGCGGGTTCCCGAGCGCATGCATGACGTAGTTCGTCACGTCGACGACGTTCGAGATCGGGCGCATGCCCGCGGACACGAGGCGCGCCCTCAGCCAGGCTGGAGACGCTTCCACGCGCACGTCGCGGAAGAGGCGGCCGATGTAGCGCGGGCAGCCTTCGAAGTCCTCGATCGTCACGTCGACCCGCTCGTCGGCGGCGCGCTCGGGCTCGGCGCCCGGCGGCGGCCCGAGCTCGAGGTCGTAGAGCGCGGCCACCTCGCGGGCGACTCCGTAGACCGCGAGCAGGTCGGGCCGGTTCGGAGTCGTCTCGAGCTCCAAGACGGTGTCGGAGAGCGGGAGCACCTCGGCCAGCGGCGTCCCGGGCTCCCAGGGCTCGGTGAGGACGAGGATCCCCGAGTGGTCGGTGCCGAGCTCGAGCTCGCGCTCGGAGAGGATCATCCCGTCCGAGACGGTTCCGCGGAGCTTCGCCCGCTCGAGCCGACGGCCGTCCGGCAAGACGGCGCCCGGCAGTGCGACCGCGACCGTCGCCCCCTCGCCGAAATTCCACGCTCCGCAAACGATCTGGCGCGGCTCGTCGTCTCCCACGTCCACGGTGCAGAGCTGGAGGCGGTCGGCGTTGGGGTGCTTGCCGGCCTGCAGAACGCGCCCGACCCGGTAGAGGCCCAGGTTGCCGTCCTCGTCGACCACGCCGTGCCGGATGATCCGCTCGACCCCGGCGACGGAGACCGTCAGCCGCTCGGCAAGCTCCTCCACCGGCGCGTCGACGTCGACGTAATCGCGCAGCCAGGTAAGCGGAACCAGCAAGGGTCAGAACTGGCGCAGGAAGCGCAGGTCGTTTTCCCAGAACATGCGGATGTCGGGCACGCCGTGGCGGAGCATGGCGATCCGCTCGAGGCCGAGGCCGAAGGCGAAGCCCGACACCTCCTCGGGGTCGTAGCCCACGTTGCGGAGAACGTTCGGATCCACGAGGCCCGAGCCGCCCATCTCGATCCACCCCGTCTGCTTGCAGACGGAGCAGCCCGCTCCGTCGCACAGGAAACACGACACCGCAGTGCCGAGCGACGGCTCCGTGAAGGGGAAGAAGTCCGTCATGAAACGCACGCGCCGGCCTTCGCCGAAGAGCGCCTTCGCGAGATGCAGGAGCGTCCCCTTCAGGTCCGCCAGCGTGATGTCCTTGTCGACCGCCAGACCCTCTACCTGATGGAAAAGCGGGCTATGCGTCGCATCGACCGTGTCGCGGCGGTATGTGCGGCCGAGCGAGACGATGAAGACCGGTGGGTCCTGCGCCTCCATCACCCGGATCTGCGACGGGGACGTCTCCGTGCGCAGGACGATGTCCCCGTTCAGGAAAAGCGTGTGGAGCGGCGAGCGCGTCACGTGCCCAGGCGGCATGTTGAGTGCGTCGAACAGGTGCCACGTGTCCTCGACCTCCTCCCCGTCGACGATCGTGTATCCGAGGCCGAGGAAGACGTCCTCGACCTCCCGGCGGATCTGGGTGATGAGATGAAGATGTCCGCGTTGCGTTGCCTGTGCAGGCAACGTGACGTCGACGCGCTCCTCGGCCAGGCGTTGCTCGAGGTCGGCCCCCCGAAGCGCCGCCTCCCGCTCCTCGATGGCCAGCTCGAGCTCCTCGCGAAGCGTGTTGAGGACGCGGCCTGTCTCGGGATCCCGCACCTCCCTGAGCGCCTGCTTCAGCTCGCTCTTACGACCGAGGTAGCGCACACGGGCATCGTCGAGCTCGTCGAGCGTCTTCGCGCCCGAAATCGCGCTTCTCGCCTCGTTTTCCAGCGCCTGGGCGTCCATGGCGCGAGCGTATCATCGAGTTGTGGCTAGCTCCTATGACTCGATTGCGGGGCTCTACGATCCGTGGAGCCGGAGCGTCACGGAGGACGTGGACTTCTACGTGGCCGAGGCGCGCAAGGCCGGCGGCCCGGTCGTCGAGCTCGGTGTCGGAACTGGGCGGATCGCCGTGCCGACCGCCCAAGCAGGCGTCCCCGTGATCGGGATCGACTCCTCCGAGGGCATGCTGGATGTCTGCCGTGCGCGGGCGGAGGAGGCGGGCGTCGGCGAGCTCGTCGACCTGCGTCCGGGCGACCTGCGCCGCCCGCCGGTCAAGGAGCGAGTGGCTCTCGTCACGTGTCCCTTTCGCGCGTTGCTCCACCTGGAGTCCGACGAGGAGCGCCTGGAGGCCCTGGACGCCGTCCGCGGACTTCTCCTTCCAGGCGGCCGCTTCGTGTTCGACGTCTTCGCCCCCAGCCGCGACGACGTCCTCCAAACCCATGGACGCTGGATCGAACGCGAGCCGGGCATCTGGGAGCGGGCTGACTGGGACACCGGTCGGCGCGTGCTCACGCTGACCGTTCGCGGCGAGGCCGGGGAGACGCGTATGTACCTCGCCTGGCGCTCGCCGGAGGAGTGGCGGCACCTCCTCGAGCGAGCCGGCCTCGAAATCGTCGCCTGCTACGGATGGTTCGACCTGCGGCCGTACGACGGCGGCGAGGACTCGGTCTGGATCGCGCGCCGACCCGACGGATTAGGCTAGGCGCGTGTTCTGGGTCGTGCTCGCCATCGTCGCGCTCGTCTTGCTGGTGGCGATCCTCCTCGTCGCGCTCTACAACCGGTTGGTTCGCCTCCGCAACCGCGCCGAGAACGCGTGGGCGCAAGTGGACGTCCAGCTTCGCCGCCGGTACGACCTCATCCCCAACCTCGTCGAGACGGTCAAGGGCTACGCGTCCCACGAGCGCACGACCTTCGAGGAGGTCACAAAGGCGCGGACGGCTGCCCAGCAAGCGCAGACCGTGCAAGAGCAGGCGAAGGCCGAGAACATCCTCACTGAGGCGATCGGGCGACTCTTTGCGGTGGCGGAGCGGTACCCCGAGCTGCGCGCGACGGAGAACTTCCAGCAGCTCCAAGGCCAGCTCGAGGAGACCGAGGGCAAGATCGCCGTCTCGCGCCAGGTCTACAACGACGCCGTCCTCACTTACGACACCGCGCTCGAGACGGTGCCGACGAACATCGTCGGAAACATGTTCAGCTTCAAAGCACGCGAGTACTTCGAGGTCGAGGAGCCGGCCGCGCGGGAGGCGCCACGCGTGCAGTTCTGAGGGGTGCGGCGCTCGCAGTCGCGCTCCTGATCGTGAGCCTCGCGGCCGCGGGCGAGGCGGCGGCCAAGTCCTTCTCTCTCCCTCAGGCCAGCGTCGCCATCGCCGTCGAGCCGGACGGCTCCCTCTCGGTCGAGGAGCACATCACGTTTGCCTTCGACGGCTCCTTCTCCGGGGCGTACAGGGATATTCCGTTGCGGCAGGGAGAGGCGATCCAGGACGTGTTCGTCGCCGAGGAGGGCGCCCGTTACTCGCCGGGGGCATCCGCGGAGCTCGGGAGCTCCGGCTCCCCGGGAACGTTCGGGACGGCGCAGATCGAGGGCGGGCTGCGGATCGTCTGGCACTACGGGGCGTTCTCGGAGGTTCGTACCTTCACGGTCGGCTACCGGCTCGTCGGGGTCGCGGTCGCCTACGACGACGTCGTCGACGTCAACCTCAAGGTCTGGGGAGACGAGTGGGAGCAGTCCCTGGGGCAGCTGACGGCGGTGTTACTCCTCCCGACGTCGGCTACCGGGCCCTCGTACCGCGTCTGGGGCCACCCGGTCTCCGTCCGTGGAGACGTGACCCGCACCGCCCAGCAGGTGGAGCTGCGCGCCGTGCGCGTGCCGTCGCATCAGTTCGTCGAGCTTCGCGTCGTCTTCCCGCGCTCCGTGCTCTCCTCGACCGAAGGGACGCAGGTACGCCACGAAGAGGCGCTCGATCGCATCGTCGCGGAGGAGCGCGCGGACGCCGCCTCCTACGAGCGCGACCAGGAGAAGATCCGAAATGCGCTCGATCACTTGCCGCTGACGATTCTGGTTCTCCTGGCCGCGGCCCTCCTCCCCGCTCTCTGCGTCCTCGCGGCGACGTACTGGTTCTTCGGGCGGGAGCGGAAGCTGGGCTACGACCGCGAGTACGAGCAGGAGCCGCCGTCCGAGCTCGAGCCGGCGCTCGTCCCGCCGCTCCTCCGTCAGAGCTCGGCGGTCGGCTCCTTCGAGTTCACAGCCACCCTCTTCGATCTCATTCGGAAGGGGCGCTACGAGGCGGAGCAGGTCACGACGGATCGCAGCGTGTGGGCCGGGCTTCGCCATGAAGAGATCGCCGACCTCGAGCTGTCGAAGGCAAACGGCGACGACGAGGTCTCCGCAGTCGAAGGTCCCGTCACGAAGGTGATCGACGCGCTCCTCGCGACGGGCCCGGAGCGGCTTTCGAACTTCCGTGAGCGCATCGAGGAAGACCGAGCTGCGAACAGCACCCGCTTCAAGGCGTTCAAGGCAGCCGTGGCCGATGCGGTGCGCGACCGGCGTTGGTTCGCGAGCGACGGGCTGAAGCTCATGCTCGGTGCCGGACTCCCGTTTGCGGTTGCTGGAGCTCTGATGCTGTGGACCGGCGTTGAGCGCTTCGAGTCGTTCGCTCCTCGCTGGGGCGACGTGCTCCTGATCGCCTTCGGGGTCTGCCTGCTCGTGAATGCAGCAGTCCTCCTGATCGCGGGCCGTAACGTGGCGTTGTGGCGCCGGAGAAGGCCTGAGATCGAGCAGGAGGCACAGCGCTGGGAAGCCTTCCGTCGCTATCTCACCGACTTCCCACGGCTCGACATCGCCCCGCCGGCTTCCCTCGAGCTCTGGGAGCGCCTACTCGTCTACGGGATCGCCTTCGGGATCGCTGAACGCGTGCTCCAGGGAGCCCATCTGCACATGCCCGAGGAGCTGCACAACCAGAGCTCGATCTACTGGATCAGCCCGAGCAGCGACCTGGGGTCGGGGCCCTCCGCGCTCGGGATCAGCGACCTCAGCTCCGGGTTCGGAAGCGCTCTGGCTCCCCCGTCGAGCGGCTCGGGGGGATTCGGCGGCGGTTTCTCCGGCGGCGGTGGAGGCGGAGGGGGCGGCGGTGGCGGAGGCGCCTGGTAGAGCCATCCGGCCCGTGGAGGACGGATTGTGTTCCACACGCACAAGCCGGATTCGGGGCGGCAGGGCCCAAGGCAGCCGGCAAGTCCGGGGAAACAGGCCATTCAGACTTTGTGCGCGTGAAACACAAGCGCACGTCTCCGGCCGAGGCGGTCACGTCCGGCGGCGAGTGAACTCGTACAGGGCGATCGCGCCTGCGACGGCGACGTTGAGCGACTCGGCACCCTCGGCCAGCGGGATGGAAGCCACCTCGTCGCAGGACGCGGCGACGTCCTCGGGCAACCCCTGGCGCTCGGCGCCGAGGACGAACGTCATTCGCTCTCCTAGGTCGAGCTCGGGGAGCGGCCGGCCACCGCGTGGAACGAGCCCGATCCGGGGCCCGGGTGCCTCGTCGAAGGGGGCTTGCGGGACGCGGAACGCCGCGCCCATGGAAGCGCGGAGCGCCTTCGGCGAGGTTGGGTCCGCGCAACCGGGCGAGAGGGCGACGAACGCGGGTCCGAGCGCGTCCGCAGTGCGGATGAGCGTGCCGACGTTTCCGGGGTCGCCTACGTGCCAGAGAGCGAGGCCGACACCCGGGTCCACCCCACGAGGCAGATCCGCGCGGCGGAAGACGGCGATCACCCTCGCCGGATGGGCGAGCGTCGAGAGCTCCGCCATCAGCTTGGGCGCTACGAGCTCCGCCCGCGGCAGACGCTCGACGAGAGCGGGCCGCTCCGCGTCGACGAGCGCTTCGACGGGCTGGAGCCCCGCGTCGAGTCCCGCCCTGACGAGATCCTCCCCCTCGCAGGCGAAGAGCCCGAGCTTGTCGCGCTGGCGGCGAGCCGAGAGCTTGCGCACGAGCTTCAAGCGCGGATTCGCCGCCGAAGTGATCAAGCGACCCACTCCATACTGTTTCCGTGGCCGTGCAGCCGGGCGAGGCGGCGCCTCTCCCCGGGCCAAGTCTGAACGTCGAGGGCGAAGCCCATGGCCTCGGAAGCGACATACTCGTACGAGACCCAGGCGAGCGAGCCGCGCTGGCCCTCCTCTTCGAGTGCGCTTTCGACAAGCGCTCGATCCTCCTCCCGCAGGTACATGAGGGAAGCCGAGTGGAACACGACCGTCAGCGCGTCGAGATCCCGCTCGGCCAGGAGAGCAGGTAGTACCTCGACGAAGTCGCCCTCCATGAGGCGCGGCGGATCTGCTCGCACGATCTCGATCGCCCGCTGCACTCGCTCGAGCCGGTTCGCCTGGTCGGCCCAGACGAAGGCCTCGAGCAGGCGTGCGCCGTGGTCAGTAGTGACATCCACCGGCCGACGGTCGATTCCGATTCGTCGCCTGACGTTCACACGCACGGCGAGAAGCTCTGGCGGCGGGCCGCCCTCCGCTTCTCCTGATAGCTCGAGCGGCGCGTCCTTTGCTCCCCAGGTTCGATCGCCGTAGCGGTAGCGGTACCGATCCCAGAAGAGGTTGAGCCCGGCGCTCGGGCCGAGCTCGATCAGGTCAAGTGGACGGTCGTCTGCCACCGTGAGAAAGCCCGTGAGCAGGCCCCACGACCGTTGCACCTCGTTCGTCTGCACGGGATGCTCGCCGACGAACCGGGCCAGCCAGTCGCGGTTCGCCTCGAGCACCCCCCGGAGCTTGGGCCAGGGGTGCCGGACGACTCCGGAAAGCTCCAGGTAGTGGACTCCGCCGAAGAGGCGAAGCGGCGCTTCCCAGTACGGCTTGTGGACGCCGACGATCTCGGCGACGATCGGATCGTCGGCGTACGCCCGCGCGAGCGCTGCGTAGAGCTTGGAGCCGCCGCGCTCGAAATCGTCCGCCATGCGGCGGAAGACTTCGGCGACGGATTCTTCGCTCAGGTCAGGCTTCGAGCGCGGATTTGGCTTCGGCCGCGATCGCGGAGAAGGCGGCCGGGTCGCTCACGGCGAGGTCGGCGAGGACCTTGCGGTCGAGCTCGATGTTCGCCTTGCGGCAGCCGGCCACGAACTGGTTGTAGGACAGACCCTCCTGCCGCGCCGCGGCGTTGATCCGCACGATCCAGAGCCGCCGGAAGACGCGCTTCTTCTTCTTGCGGTCGCGGTAGGCGTGGACGTCCGCGTGGAGGATCGCCTCCTTGGCCTTGCGGTAGGAGACGTGCGGCTGCCCGACGTAGCCCTTCGCCTGCTCGAGCGCCTTGCGGCGCTTCTTGCGGGCGTGAACGGATCTCTTGATGCGCGGCACTCCTACCTCCCCAGCAGGCGCTTCACTTCATGGGCGTCTGCACCCGCGACGGATTGGTCACGGCGAAACGCGCGCTTGCGCTTCTGGCTCTTCTTTTCCAGGTTGTGGCTCTTCATCGCGTGGCGGCGCAGGACGCGGCCGGTCCCCGTCAGCTTGAAGCGCTTCTTCGCCGCTCTCTTCGTTTTTTGTTTAGGCACTTTGGGCTGCCTCCACCGGCTGGCCTGCGGCCTTCGTCGGGCCCAGGACCATGACCATGTTGCGGCCGTCCTGGAGCGGCGGCGACTCGATCTGGCCGATGTCCTTGACGTCCTCGGCCAGACGCATGAGCAGGTCGCGCCCGCGCTCCGGATGCGTCTGCTCGCGACCGCGGAACATGATCGTCACCTTCACCTTCGCGCGCGATTTCAGGAAGCGCATCACGTGGCCCTTCTTGGTCTCGTAGTCGTGAACTCCGATCTTTGGCCGCATCTTGATTTCCTTGACGTGGATCTGAGATTGGTGCTTGCGCGCTGTCTTGGCCTTCTGCTCCTGCTCGTACCGGTACTTGCCGTAATCCATCACGCGGCAGACCGGCGGATCGGCATTCGGCGCGATCTCGACGAGGTCGAGGTTCTTGCTGAACGCGTATTCGAGAGCCTCGTCGCGTCCCTTCACGCCGATCTGGGAGCCGTCCGAGTCCACGAGCCGCACTTGCGGCGCCCGGATCGCCTCGTTGATCCGAACCTGTGGCCCTACCGGCCTCGGAGGCTCAAACCCCCCGCGGCGTGGCCTCACTGAAATGTCACCAAGTTGTGCTGGTTCCTCCTCCTAGACAAACGAAAAGCTGCGCACAGGCAGCTCGTCAACTCCCCTTTTCGGTTGAACCTCCTCGGAGCCGGCGGTCGACTCGGAAGGTGAGGAAACGTGCTCCTGCTTGCAGGGGTCACACCTTAGCAGCCGATTGCAGCTCGCTGAGCAGAGCTTCCCAGCTCACCGTCACCTGCTCGCCCCCGCGCCGGCGAAGGGCCAGCGCGTCGAGGGATTCGCGCTCCCCCCACACGACGACGTACGGGATCTTGTAGAGCTCCGCGTCGCGGATCCGGCGGCCCAGCGTCTCCTCGCGCTCGTCGACCGAGGCGCGGAACCCGTGCACACGGAGGTCGTCAGCGAGCGACTCCGCGTCCGCACGATGCGTATCGGCGACGGGCAACACGCGCACCTGCTCCGGCGCGAGCCACGGGGGGAAGTCGCCGGCGAAATGCTCGATCAGAATGCCCATGAACCGCTCGAGCGAGCCCAACAATGCCCGGTGAATGACGTACGGCGTGTGCTCTCGGTTGTCCTCGCCGGCGTACGCGAGCCCGAACCGTCGCGGCATCTGGGCGTCGAGCTGAATCGTCCCCATCTGCCAGGAGCGCCCGAGCACGTCCTTCATGTGCAAGTCGATCTTCGGCCCGTAGAACGCTCCGTCGCCTTCGTTTAGGTGATAGTCGATGCCCTGGCGCTCGAGTGCGCTGGCCAGCGCGCCCTCGGTGAAGTCCCACTCCTCATCGTCGCCCAGCTTGTTCTCCGGTCGAGTGGAGAGCTCCAGCCGCGCCTCCATACCAAAGAGGTCGTAGAGATACGCCACGTAATCAAGGCAGCCGAGGACCTCTTCCTCGATCTGCTCACGCGTGCAGAAGATGTGAGCGTCGTCCTGGGTGACGTGGCGGACCCTGAGGAGTCCGTGGAGCGTTCCGCTCGGCTCGTTGCGGTGCAACGTCGACGCCTCCGCGTAACGGATCGGAAGGTCGCGGTGGCTGCGGATGTCGCTTCCGAAGAGGAGCATGTGGCCGGGGCAGTTCATCGGCTTGAGACCGAACGTTTTGTCTTCCTGCTCGATCAGGAACATGTTGTCCCGGTACTTCTCCCAGTGCCCCGAGATCTCCCACAGTTCCGTGTCATAAAGCAGGGGAGTCTTCACCTCTAGGTAGCCACGACGGCTGTTTTCGCGTTGTCTCAGCGCCTCGAGCGCGTTCCAGATCAGCATGCCCCGTGGATGCCAGATCGGCGAGCCTGGCGAATGCTCGTCGAAATGGACGAGATCGAGCTCGCGCCCGAGCCTGCGGTGGTCGCGGCGCTTCGCCTCTTCGAGCCGATGCAGATACTCCTCGAGGTCCTTGGGGTCGTAGAAGGCGGTGCCGTAGACGCGCGTCAGCTGCGGCTTGGTCTCGTCGCCGCGCCAGTAAGCGCCTGCGAGCGAGAGGAGCTTCACCGCCTTGATCGGCTTCGAGTTCTGAAGGTGCGGTCCGCGGCAGAGATCGACGAAATCCCCCTGCTTGTAGAAGGAAAGTGAGCCATCGGCTGTGTCGACGAGCTCCACCTTGTACGGCTCACCTTCCTCTTCGAAGTAACGGCGGGCCTCGGCCCGGTCGACCTCGCGGCGCTCCCACTCCCGGCCCTCCGCGATCTCGCGCCGAATCTCCTCCTCGAGCCGCTCGAGCGCCTCCTCCCCGATCGGCTCGGGAAACTCGAAGTCGTAGTAGAAGCCGTTCTCGATCGGCGGGCCGATTGCCACCTTCGTACCGGGGTACAGCCGCCGGGCAGCCTCGGCAAGGAGATGGGCGGCAGAGTGGCGAAGCACGTAGAGCGCGTCGGGATCGTCCTTGTCGCGCGTCGTCAGAATCTGGATGTGCTCCCCGTTCTGGAGCGGCAGCCGTAGGTCGCGGAGATCGCCGTTCGAACGCACGAGCACGGCCTGTTCGGCCAGCTTCGGGCCGATCGCCCGCGCCGCGTCGAGGCCGGTGGCGCCGTCAGGAAGTTCCAGCTCCGAGCTGTCGGGAAGAACGACTTTCACGATGGAAGAGGATACTCAGGCCCCGAG
>Ga0307278_10001526_pt1 | contig 11507 bp, 10 predicted proteins | sample ER_DNA_117_FD_194482 | JGI IMG/M metagenome (GOLD analysis project Ga0307278, IMG submission 194482) | Bulk soil microbial communities from the East River watershed near Crested Butte, Colorado, United States - ER_DNA_117 | ecosystem: Environmental > Terrestrial > Soil > Floodplain | place...
CATGGGGCGCACTGGGACACGGTGCGGCCGCAGGTGTGCCGTGCCCTCAGACATCAAGAGACCGCCGATCACGCGACGGCTCTGCTCACGGCGCAGCTTGATACGGCCTATCGGCAGGCACTGGCATATCTACCACACAATGCCGCCGTGCGCTTCGAAGGTCCGCCCGGGCGCCAAGAGCTGATCGTCTCCAACCTCGAGAAACTGGAGGAGCCCCCGAGCCTCGTCGCCTTGCGCGAGCACGTCGCGGCACGGTTGCCGCGGGTGGATCTCCCTGAGGTCTTGCTAGAAGTGCATACCTGGACCGGCTTTGCCGACGAGTTTGTGCACATCAGTACCCCGAACGCCCGAGTGAGTGATTTCGCTATCAGTCTTTGTGCTGGACTCATGGCCGAAGCCTGTAATATTGGCTTGGAACCATTGCTCCGCCCGGACCATCCCGCCCTGACACGGGATCGTCTTGGCTGGGTATTGCAGAACTACCTCCGCGCCGAGACGTTGATCCATGCCAACGCGCGGCTCGTCGATTACCAGGCCACGTTGGCGCTGGCCCACGTGTGGGGCGGGGGAGAGGTCGCCTCGGCCGATGGGCTGCGGTTTGTGGTGCCCCTCCGCACCCTCAATGCTGGCCCCAACCGCCAATACTTCGGCACCGGCCGTAGCGTCACGTATTACAATTTCACCTCGGACCAGTTCACGGGCTTTCACGGCATTGTCATTCCCGGCACGCTACGCGACTCGCTGTTTATCCTGGAGGGACTGCTCGAACACCAAACCAGCCTGCGGCCGGTGCAACTGATGTCGGATACGGCCGGGAGCAGTGAGATCGTCTTGGGGCTGTTCTGGTTGCTGGGGTTTCAGTTCAGTCCCCGTCTTGCCGATATCGGTGGCGCCCGGTTCTGGCGTATCGATGCCCAGGCCGATTACGGTATGCTGGATTATATGGCGCGCCATGTGGTGCGCCTCGACCGCATCCGGCGCAACTGGGATGATTTCTTGCGCGTGGCTGGTTCACTGAAGATGGGCACTGTGCGGGCTTCGGAACTGATGCGCTCCCTACTCACCACCGAGCGACCGTCCACACTTGCCCGCGCCATCGCGGACCTGGGGCGCATTCCCAAAACTCTCCACCTACTCCGTCTCATCACCGATGAAGGGTACCGCCGCAGTATTCTAACCCAGCTCAATCGTGGCGAGGACCGTCATAGCCTGGCCCGCGACGTGTTTCACGGCCGCCGTGGTGAACTCCGCCCCTTGTTTGACATAGGGTCCTACCACGTAAGCAATGCTGCGGTGGGCATCGACATGGTCGCCGCCGTTCTGGGCGTCGTCCTCGATGATGAAGATCAAGGTGTCGTCCTTGAAGGGGCTCTTCGAGACCTTCTCGACGAGCAGGCCCACGGCATAATCGTTGTCGGCCATTTGGGTGTCGGGGGTATTCACCCCGTCGATGGCCGTGGCGAAGTTGCCGAAGTGGTCGTGTGGGAAGCGCACGAACATCAGGTTCGGCAGATTGCCATGCACTGCATAGGCGTCGAACTCGCGTTCCCACTCCTTGAAGAGCCAGAAGTCCGCATTCGTCTGGTCATAGCCGCGGAAATAGAGATCGGAGGTATTTTGCAGCGCAGGTTTGGCCGGGAAGAACTGTACGATCCCTTGGGCAAACGGATCCCGCACGACTGGGACGTAGGCTGGATCGGTACTGGGCAGTGAATAGCGCAAGCCATCTCCGAAGAACCCGTAGTTGCGGAGGCTCAACCCCTTACGCAGCGCGGCATCCCAGAGATATCCCGTTCCAGCCTCCCCTCCAGGGCCGTCCGGAGCCGCCACATCGGCCGTGCCTGGGAGGAGGTCTGGATCGCCTGGCGTTAACGGATTGGCGGCCTGGCGCTCCGTCACCGTGGCATAGCCAACATTGATGTCGCGATTCGTCCCCTCCCAATCATATGTCAAGCCGCGGCCGACATAATTGACCGGCACGGTCTTCTCGGTGAAATCGGTCGTCCGCGCGGCCGTCGACCAGTTCCAGCCATCACCGCTGACCTCGCCGCTATCGTAGAAGGTATCCAGCGTGACGAACTCACGGGCCAGCGCGTGATGGTTCGGCGAGAGGGGCTCCGGAAAGAGGGTTAGGCTGGGGTCGCCGTTACCGACCTCCAGATCACCGAGAACCTGGTCATAGGTGCGGTTTTCCTTGACGATGTAGATCACATGCTTGATCTTGTCCCGCAGGAACGCCATGATGGTGTGATCTCCCTGGCGACGCGCTGCTAGCGGGAATTTGTTGTTTTGTGCCACCTGCCAGGTGAGTTCGACGAGATCCCGGCCCGAGGGCAGCGGCAAGCTCATGAAGCCGGCCTTGGTGAGTTGCCAGATGTACACGTTCCGTCCACTGCAGGGACCTAGTGACCCCGGCGCAATGGATAGAGTATCGCGGCAGGCACCGGGGTTTGGTCCCGCATTGCTCTTACCATTGACCACGTAGAGCCACGTGCCGTCTTTATTGAGACTGACCGCGTTCGGGTACCAGCCGGTGGGGATGAGGCCGATGACCCGGCTTCGGGCGTGCTTGGCCTCGTCCTTGTCGTCATGGCTCTCATCCTCGTGGTGCATGCCCTCAGCTTTTCCAAGATGGATCACGGCGACGGCATTGGTGCCGCCGTTCGTCACATAGAGGAAGCGTTCGTCGGGGGACAGCGCCAGGCTATTGGGATTGCTCCCCTTGAGCCCTTTGCGGTTGGGAAAGAGCACCTTGGGCGCTGTGGTGTCGATCTCCTCCACCACCCTGTCTTCGGCCGTGTCGATGACAGAGACCGAGTCGCTATTGCCGTTCGCGACATAAAGCCGCGTCTGCGACCGATTCAGCACCATCTTATTGGGTTGATGGCCGACAACGATGCGCTGCTTCACGGTGGGGAGGGCGCTGGTCAGATCGAGCACGACCACCTCCTCGTCGCGCTGGCTCGAAATATAGGCCTTCGCTCTTGATCACGACCCAAAAAGGGTACTCACCTCCGGGAACGCCCTGCTCGGCGGGATTGATCTTCCCCGGGCGAAGGTCAATTTCCGCCATGACGAGCCGTTTTTCCACATCAATCACGCTCGCCGAGTCATTTTCGAAATTCGCCGCGACTAACCGCTTACCATTGGCGCTCACGGCCAGACCGGCCGCCATGGGGGGGTGTCGAGCCCGTTCCCTGTGGTGTGGCCCAGCGAAATCGGGCTACCATCCTCACTCCATGAGCCATCCTGCTGGGCAAAGGCATGCACATTATCGTCGACGCCACCACTGACATAGAAGGCATGGCCACTAGGATGCCAGGCCATGCCATTGAAGGTATTGCGGACTTGGAGCACTTGGCGTTTGACCGGAGTATCGCCGGCGATGTCGTACACGAAGATGTACTCGTTCGATTCCTCGGGGATACGGCTGCCGGTCGGGCTGTTGTTCCGGTTATAGCCGCTCGTCAGGATGAGGAGTGTGTTGCCATCTGGGCTGACGGCAGTAGTCACCGCGTGTCCGACGAGGAAATCGGGATTAGAGGGTAGATCCGGGTTCAAGGCTTGAAAGATAGTACCCTCTGCCGCCGTCGGTGTGATGTATACCCCTGTCGGCAAGAGTTCTCCCGGAACCGCAGGCGGGTTCCCCTCGGCCGCGAGAGGCGTCAGGTGGCCCAGGGCAGTCACCAGAGCTATCAAGGCCAAGATCCATCGCAGACCTCTACTAAAGCGTCTCTTCTCCGTCACTTGAAGCGGCGGTATCCCTCTTAGCGCAGTTCGTGCCATGCGAAGCCCCCTTCGTAGGTCCCGGTGTACGATCGATGAAAAGCCTTTACGGGCTGCACTGAAGGAGGATAGAGCGCCGATATGACAGTCGAAGAATATTCTGGTAAATTTAGTGTAAATAATCTTACTATGATTGAAAAAATGACATCGTAGAGGCATCTGGCGCCTACTTGCGGATGGAGTGCGCCACATGGAGGGCTGAGTGCCGAAGATGCCGGCGTCATCCATGGGGCTTCGGTTGGCTTCGAGGGTGTGTGGCATTTTGGGCATGGGCCGCTCCGGCGTCGCGGGCGACCCCTTCGAAGCTGGAGGCAATCCTTCTGGTTAGAACCAGATCTGTAGCCGGGAGAGGATTTCCCACGACTCTTTATCAGCGCTACGCAGCTGGGCGGCCGAGCATGACCCCCAGTTGACAGCTGAACGGTGTCCCAAGAACATTGTCATACCAGTAGTAATTCCAGTTCAACATCGCTCGAGTCCATTCATTGAAATACCAATTGACACCTAGCGTGAGGCTCTGGGCGCCGTTTTTCGCCGATGTGCCTCCTCCTGGGATATTGACTGGGGAGAGACTTGAGCTGAACAAATTGACCGGGCTATCCGAGTCGAACGAGAGCTCGGCCCAGCGGAGGCCCACCTCAACAGCTCCGAGGCCACTCTGATCCGAGAAGGGGATGAACGGCCTGCGGGGAATGACATTTCCCGAGCGTTGCTTATCTTCGCCCGTCAGCACATAGGTGCTGGAAACATACCAGCCCGACGCCGTCACATCGTCCAGGTTCGTACCACCGGGGCCTAGCCCGTTCCGCTCGTTGGTCTGCACGTCGTATTGGAACTTCAAGCTCGCAGGGCCGACCCACCAGGCGAAGTCGCCGCCGTAGCGTAGGCGGTCGCCTCGCGTGTTTTGGGAGGCGAAGAAGGTAAAACGGTTGGGGGTACGAGCGATTGTTCGTCCCGGTGGACTGGTCGAGCTGTCTTGGTTACCCCAGGTGACGTTGCCAGCGAACTGCAACCCTTTCAGCCAGAACGAATTGGAGGTTCGGAACGGCGAATACTCGAGCCGGAAGGCCAGATCCTTGTCGCCATTGTTGTCAGATGTATCCTCGCCAGTTCCGTTGAAACCGCCCAGGTGATAACTGATGATCCCGCCCATCAGGTCGCCGTAGATCTTCACGCCTCGATCCCGCATTGGGGCCAATTCGTTGACCATGGAACGCTCGATAAAGTCGATGAAATTGTCGGATGTTAACTCCTCCAAGCTAAACGGCACATGAAACTGCCCAGCCCGGAGACGCAACTCAGGCATAAACGTCAGGTCTAGGTAGGCGTCCTTGAGGCTGACGCCCTCTGACAGCTCTGATTGGATCTTTGCCCTGATCCACTTGTAAAATATGGCATCCACGTCGACACGGGCTCGACGGATGAGAAATTGACTGCCAAGGAATGACCCCGTGAGGAGCCTGGTACCATCCTCGGCACCTTGGAAATCGACCTGGAGACGGCCGCCAAACTCGAGCCGGAAGTTGTCATCGGCCGACTTAAGAAACGGCTTGCCTTTCTCGATGCCAGCTAACACAGCGGCAGACGGCTCCTTGACGCCCGCGGCTTGCTCCTGCTTCACCTTCTCTTGCAACGAGCGATATTCTTCCGGGGTAATCTGGCCGCGCTGTAGTAGGATATCCAGGATCTGTTCGATGGCCGGTTTCTCTTTGGCTTCTCCGGCGCCTACCACAGGTAACCAGATCCACAAGAGCAAGGTGACGGCGCACAAGGCATAGCCGATGGTTCGTCTCATACCACACTCCTTTCCGGTTGAACATCCCAAGGCGTCACACGAGGCATCGCAAGAACAGGTCTCATAACCCCCGGCTAATGCTTCGGCAGGCTCACCACGCACGCTGGTTCGGTGGTTCGTCGTGCGCTTGTCGAAGGACGACGGTGGAGCGGGCAAGTTATGAATTGTTGCTATGCCATGAGAGTTACGACAGCGCGTGGCGTGCTTGCGCATCCCAGCGTCGCTGATGGTGGTTATGCCAGGACAGGATTACAAATCTGAGAAGGGGCGGTAAACAGGTGGTAAAATGTGCACAGTCGAAGCTGTGTGAGGGATGAGAGCGGCAGCGGATTCAGCCCTGCCAGACCGGCCAGCGCGCTCCATGGGAGGCGAATGGAGACGACCTATGGGTAGCTAGTGGGCGCAGTGAAAAGAACGGGAAAGAGGCGTCATGGGTTTTTAGCTGTTCTAGCGAATGTTATCGAGTGCCTCCACGGCGCGGGCGATGGTCTGCGGCGGCAAGCGCACGAAGCCCAGCGACTCATTAAATTCCTGCCCAGCGGTGAGGCACCATCTGACAAATTGCTTGAGCGCTGCAAGCTTTGGCGCGTCATCGTACTGCCTATACAAAAGCAACCAACTGTAGGTCACCATGGGGTAGGAGTCCTGGCCATCCGGATCGGGGAAAAACACGCGTAAGTTCTCCGGCAAGGAAGTGTTCAGCAACGTTGCCAGGCCGCTGCCACCATGGGGCTCGATAAACTGCCCGGCTTTGTTCTCCAACCAGGCCATCGACAACCCAGTTCGTCTGGCCATACCGTACTCGACATAGCCGATGGAGCCCTTGCTGATTTTGATGCGGCCTGCCACGCCCTCATTGCCACGAGCGGCCATGGCGTTGCCAGGCCAGTCGATCAGCGTCCCGACGCCCGGACCGCGGTCGCGCCACTCGTCACTGATGGCACTGAGGTGGTTGGTGAAGGCGTAAGTCGTGCCGCTACCGTCCTGGCGTACGACGAGGGCGATATCGCTCTTGGGCAAGTTCAGCTCGGGATTGATGCGCTTGATTCGCAGGTCGTCCCAGCTTTTGATCTTGCCCAGAAAGATGTCGACGTATACCTCCCGGGTGAGCTTCAGATCGCCTCCTAGCCCCTCCAGGTTATATGCCAGCACAATACTGCCGGCCACGGCAGGCACCAGTTGCACCCCACGTGCAACTTCTGCGATCTGCGCATCGCTCATGGCGGCATCACTAGCGCCGAAGTCCACCTGACCCGCCATAAATGCCTTGACGCCCTCGCCGCTGCCGACGACATCGTAGCTGACCACGACCTCGGGCCGGCGCTTCTGATATTCCTCAATCCACTTCTTGTAGAGCGGTGCTGGAAAGGTGGCTCCTCCGCCATGGATGTGCATCGTGCCCGGCGGCACATTCTTGCTGGGAGTCCCCGCCCGTGCAGGGAGCCAACCACAGCTCATGGAAACAGCTAGTATAGCACTTGCCAGCACGACCATCTGTCGAGCAGTCATCGATGGGCACCTTCTCGAGGGATCAGCTAAATTCACCGCGAATGTACTGCTTGGTATACTCTTCCTTGGGATGTTCAAACATCTCTTTCGTTTCCCGGTACTCGACGAGATACCCGGTACGACCGCCGCGGGAGGTATCAACATACATAAATGCCGTTTTATCCGCCACGCGCGTGGCCTGCTGCAGATTGTGCGTGACGATCGCAATGGTGTACTTTTGCTTCAGCTCTTGCATGAGCTCTTCGATGCGGCGGGTGGCAATGGGGTCGAGGGCGGAGCAAGGCTCGTCCATCAGCAGGACGTCCGGCTCGGTGGCAATGGCACGGGCGATACACAACCGTTGCTGCTGACCCCCGGACAGCGATAAACCATTATTCTTAAGCTTGTCCTTGACCTCATCCCAGAGCGCGGCGCTCTGCAGCGCCTGTTCCACCTTTGCGGCGGTGTCTCCTTTATAGCGGTTCAGTCGCAGTCCGAAGGCGACGTTGTTGAAGATGCTCATAGCAAAGGGGTTCGGCTGCTGGAATACCATACCGATGTGACGGCGAACGACCACTGGATCGACCCTAGCAGCGTAAATATCCTTGCCGTGGAAATGGACGTGTCCCTCGAAGTGGAAGCCGCGCACGAGGTCGTTCATGCGATTGAGGCACCGTAAGGCCGTGCTCTTGCCGCAACCAGAAGGACCGATGAAGGCGGTGATTTTGCCCTTCTCGATCGGTATCCGACTGTCGCGCACCGCCAGAAACTTGCCATAGTACAAGTTGTCGATCTTGCAATCGATGATCACCTCACCCGCGCCGTTGCTAGCAGTGAGAACATCGCCATGGTTAGCGGCGATCGTCCGATTCATCACAACACTCCTTATCAGTCGGTTTGGCGCTTACACCCTTTGGCGAGAGAACAATTGCCCGATGATATTGATCACCAGCACCAACAGGACCAGAACGAGGGCTGCAGCCCAGGCCATCTCAATCTGATTCTCAAACGGCATGCCGGAGAAGTTATAAATCAATACTGCCAGGGATGCCGTCGGCTCCATTAGCCCCAGATGCCCATCCTGGACGAGCCAGTAATTGCTGAATAAGGCGGTAAACAGCAAGGGTGCTGTCTCACCGGAGGCACGCGCCACGGCCAGCATCACGCCGGTGAGTATGCCGGGCAGGGCGGTAGGTAATACCACTTTCCAGATGACCTGGCTGCGCGTGCAGCCCATCCCGACTGCAGCTTCCTTCATGCGCACCGGGACCATCTTCATCGCCTCCTGCGCAGTCAGGAGGACCGTTGGCAGCATCAGCAACGCGAGAGCGACACCGCCCGCCGGCGCGGAATAGGTTCCGGTCACCATTACCACGGCTGCATAGGCGAAGACACCGGCCAAGATCGACGGCAGCCCCGTGAGCGTCTTGGCACAGAAATGGGCACCGGCAGCGAGTTTACTATCGGGCCCAAATTCCGCCAAGAACACAGCGGCGAAGATACCAAACGGCACGCTGATCAAGGCTGCAAGACCGACCATCACCAGGGTGCCAACGATGGCGTTGCCGAAACCTCCGCCCTCCTCGAAGGCCGTCGGGGGAAGCTCGACAAATAATTGCCAGCTGAGCTTCGCACCGCCGCGCCAAAACAACATGATCAATACGGAGAACAAGGGGATGCAGGCGATCACAGTGGCGGCGCCCGTCACGACGCTGAGCAGTGTGCTCAATACGCCGCGAGGATCACGATACGACCGATCCAGCAATGGCAGATCAACCTTGTCGGCGATTTGCGAGCCTTCCATCGATCTCACTTCCCCCCTCCGGATAAGCGAGCCGTGGCACGCCTGAGCACCGCTGCCCCACAGATGTTGACCAGCAAGGTGATGGCCAACAAGAGCACAGCGGCGTACATAAGAACCTGTTCCTGTCGTTTGTCCGCCTCAGGAAAATTCAGGGCCAGCAAGGCTGCAAGGGTATTAGCCGGCGAGAACAACGAAAGGCTGAGTTGGTTCGAGTTGCCGACCAGCATCGCCAACGCCATGGTTTCTCCCAGGGCGCGGCCAAAACCGAGCATCAACGCGCCAAAAATGCCAGTCGACGCCGTCGGCAAAATCACCCGCAGGATGGCTTCCCACCGCGTGGCTCCCATACCAAAAGCCGCTTCCTTGAGCCGCGGAGGAACGGCGCTCAGCGCATCGCGCGAGATGGCGGAGATGGTCGGTAGCACCATGATGGTCAGCACCAGTGCGGCTGGCAGCATGCCGGGACCGCTGAGCGATGTGCTAAAGAAGGGAATCCACCCAAAATGTTGATGCAGCCAGTCGGCTGCCGGGCGGATGGCAGGGATGAGCACAAAGATGCCCCACAGCCCATAGACGACGCTGGGGATGGCCGCCAGCAGCTCAACGATGTTCTTGAAGAGCAGCTCGAGTTTCGGTGGCAGGAAATCCTGGGTGAGGAAAATGGCAATCGACACGCCGAAGAATCCCCCGAGCAGCAGGGCCAACACCGAGCTGTACAGGGTACCCCAAATTTCGGGCAGCACGCCGAACCGCGCTTTGTTGACGTCCCAACTGGTCGAGGTAATAAAACTCAGGCCATACTTTTGCATGGCAGGAGCGGCCTTGCCACCGATCTCCAGGACGACATACAGCACCAGGAGGATGGTGAGACCCGCGAAGACAAGCGTTAGACCACGGAACACTTGGTCGACACATACGTCGAAGGTCGATGGGGGCCTGGAGATGGAGCCGGTGGTTGTACCCTCATGCCCCAGGCCAGCTGTTTCTTCCCGCTCAGTGGCTGGCAATGCCATGGCTTGTCGCCTCTACCGGATGTTGTCGAGCGCGCTGCTCACGACCTGGACCACGGGTTCTGGCAGGGGAATATAGCCCATCCATAGGTGTCCACTTAAGCCAAGATCCCCGGGAATCGCGCTGCTGTGAGGCTTGACTCCGGGGGTACCACGATGGTTTACTTGCCCTCCAGAGAGGCATCGGAAGCAAACGCCATGAAGGGAGACAGCGGAGGGCAGGGCCATGACAGGTGACGCAGTGCGGCAGATCTTCGAAACGATATTGCCCCAGGAGGAAATCGACCGGCTCTGCCAGGAGTGCGGCGTCATCGAGCGGCAGCGGAAGCTGAACCTCGGGATGTTGGTGCGCGCGATGGTGATCTCGGCCGGGACACCGGGTGGCGCCTATCAGGCAGACGTCCTGCGCTCGTATCTGGAGTTTGAGGTGCCCCACGTGGCGCGTTCCGCCTTCTATCGGTGGTTTGACGAGCCCCTGGAACGCTGTATGGCGGCGCTGGCCGACCGTGCGCTGGCCTATGCGCGGGCCCAGCAGGTCGATCTGTCGGGACCGCTCTGTGGGGTCACGGACTGGTACATCGTCGATGCGACGACGGTCACGGTGCGGGACGCTCTGCGCAAGGAGTTTCCCGGGACGGGGGCGTATGCGGCGCTCAAGGTGCATAAAGTCCTCTCCGTCGGCTGCGGAGCCCCCGTGCGTTACCATTTCAGTCCGGCCCGGGAGCATGACAGCCGGCATCTGACGATCGATGAATCCTGGCGGGGGTATGGGCTGCTCGCCGATCTCGCCTATGCCAGTCTGGACCGCCTGCGGGCCTGCGAGAGCCACGGCGTGCGGTTTGTCATCCGCCTGAAAGAGAACTGGAAGCCGAAGGTGGACTACATCGCGCGCGGGCAGGTCACGCAGGAGTTCTTCCCAGGAGCCGACTTGGATGCACTCCTGGAGGCGGAAACACTCGTCCTGGATGGCCGCGCCATCGACGCGGATGTGCATATCGGGCGAGGGCGCCACGCGGTGCCGCTGCGCCTCGTGGGGGTCCAGAGCCCCAAGGGCTACTGCTTCTTCCTGACCAATCTCCCCCCGCGAATCGGGCCGTGGCAGGTCGCCGACCTCTACCGCGTGCGCTGGGAGGTGGAACTCAGCATCCGGCTGGATAAGTCGGTCAACCGCTTGGACGCGATCGATGCCGAGCGACCGTGCACCCTGAAGACCCTCTTGCATGCGTCGCTCATCGCGTCGACCATTGCCGCCCTCCTCGCGCATACCCACAATGTGCACACCCGCCCGCAGCAGCCTGGTGCCCCACGCCTGGAGGCACCCTTGCACCCCCGACGCCTGGCCTTGCAGCTCGCCGTCTCGTGTCAGTCCATTGCTCAGGCCTTCGAGCTGAAGGGGGCCGAGGCGACGCAGCGCTGGAACAAGATTGCAGAGTTGCTCACGCATAGCGGTAGAGATCCCAATTGGCGCCGTCGCCCATCCGTCTTAGACCAACTCCGCGGCTGGCAACGCCAACCCCTCGCACGCAAAGGGACCAACAGCGGGGATGTAAGTCACGGTAACTTCAAGACAGCAGCTTAAGTGGACACGTATGCCGGTGACATGTTGCTGGTAAGAACCATTTGA
>Ga0307278_10001527_pt1 | contig 11503 bp, 9 predicted proteins | sample ER_DNA_117_FD_194482 | JGI IMG/M metagenome (GOLD analysis project Ga0307278, IMG submission 194482) | Bulk soil microbial communities from the East River watershed near Crested Butte, Colorado, United States - ER_DNA_117 | ecosystem: Environmental > Terrestrial > Soil > Floodplain | place: USA...
CAGCAGGTTCACGGTGATCCGGCGCACGGCGGCGGAGGTCGCCGCGCTGTTGCGGCCGTTGGCGCAAACCTGGTCGATCTGGCACAGCCAGCTCGACGTGCCGGTGTCGACCACGCCGGCGCCGCTTGCCGCGGTGTAGTAGGTCACGTCGGAGAAGCTGCGGTGGAAGCGGCAGCGTAGCGGCGAGTGGAGCACCAGCTCGACCCCGCGTGGAGTCGGGAAGGTCGTCGTCACCCGGTCGTACTCCGGCCCGACCAGGTTCGGCAGCTTCGACCCCGCGCGAAGCCCGGTGCCGGCCAGCAGCCACGAGCCGGGCTGGACGACCACGCCGTCGGCGTGCGTCGGGTTGCACTCGTACAGCTCGCCGAGCAGGGAGCTCTCCGGCTCGCTGAGGGGCGGCTCGCGCCAGTTGGTGGTGACCTCCTTGGGATCCGTGCGCCAGGCCGGGTCGGCCCTGGCCGAGTCCGGCTTGTAGTTGACCTCCTCGCGGTCGGGACCGAGGGGAGACGGTCGCAGGCGGATGTGCCGGAAGACCGCGTTGGCGCCGAGGAAGGCGAGGTTCACGCCGTGGTCGCGTGCGGCCGTCGCGCCGCGCCGCATCGCGGTCGACCAGTACTCGTCGTGGCTGAGCGAGAGCAGCGCCCGGTGCCGCAGCAACCGCTTCGGGTGCTGGTGCAGGTCGACGTCGGTCCAGTAGGTCGCGTCCAAGCCGGTCCGCTCCAGCAGGCTCACCAGCGGCAGCTCGCCGGTGAGGAAGCCGCTGGCGCCGTCGCCCCCGGCGTAGGGACGGTCGAAGGAGACCACCCGCGAGCGCGTCCCGGGCTCCCCGAAGGGGCCCCAGTAGAGGTTGCGTCCTCCCCAGGCGTTGTAGGCCTGCCAGGTGGTGACCGGGTTCATCACCACCAGCGGGTCGTTGCTCGACGGGTCGGTGACGGTCAGCGGGACGTAACCCTGCGCGGCGGGCGAGACGAGCTTGAGCAGGTAGGCCCCTGGCGGCCAGTGGGGACCGACCTGGACGGTGAGCGACGGCTTCCAGCGTGCCTCGACCATGTTGGTCAGCGGCTCCCGCGACGGCTCGGCCTGGCGCCGCCCACGCAGCCGGTCCGAGCGCCACAGCAGCCGCGCGCGCGCCCCGCCGTACCAGCCCATCCGGTAGGCCTCGACGCGGAACCGCCGCGCCGTGGTGGACACGTACAGGGTCACGGCATCGCCTGCCGAGGCGCTGACCCGGTCGGCGTACCCCTCGATGGTGTGCGGCTCACCCCGGGCGGTGATGCGCCAAGCGGTCGTGCCACGCCGGCGGTTCTCCGCCGCGACCCAGCCGGGCTCACCGATCGCCGGCGCCGTGGCGCTATCGACCGGCCGCGCGCCGTCGGCCACGCCCCCTAGGATCGCCCCCTGCAGCCCGTGAAGCCGGCCAGTCAGGCCGTTGCGCTCGATGTCCACCCAGGCGGCCGACGCCAGCACCGGGACGACCACGGCGGCCCCGATCAGCAACCGCCGCGCTCGCCCGCCTGGCATCCACCGCTCCTGTGCCCATGCCCGTCCAGGCAGGGATTCTGGCACGAACAGGATCGTGACGACGCCTGTTGCCGGCACGCTGGAACGGAAGGGGACTCCGATCCGTCAGAGGGTCCCTCCATGCCCCCGCCCCGAGGCATCTGCTAAGCTCGGTCCGTCTCCCCCGCGAGCGCGGTCTGCCTCGCGGTCGTCACAGGCTACGGATCCCGTTCTCCTCTTCGTCGGGGCCCGCCATGCCCAGGCCGGACGCCGCCTCGAATCGCGCCGTCCAGCCGACCCGATGAACGTCGAACGGAGTGTCCTTCTTCTTGTCCGTCTCCCATGCCGTCCCTTCTCCTTCCAACGCCTCGTCCAGCAGCTCCTTCGCCGAGCTCGGCGTGCCACCGGCCCTGGATGCCGTACTCGCCCGCCGGGGGATCACCGCCCCGCGACCCATCCAGGCCAGCGCCCTCCCCGACGTGCTCGCGGGTCACGACGTCCTCGGCCGCGCCGAGACGGGCTCGGGCAAGACCCTTGCATTCGGCTTGCCGTTGCTGACGCGCCTCGCGACGGCGCGCGCCGTCCCGCGCTCGCCAAAGCCGCGCGGCCTGGTCCTCGTGCCCACCCGGGAGCTGGCCGGGCAGATCCGTGACGAGCTCGCCCCACTGGCGGCGGCCGCCGGCCTGAAGCTGCTCGCCGTCTACGGCGGCGCCCCGATCCGCGCGCAGGTCCAGGCGTTGCGGCGCGGGACCGACGTGGTCGTCGCCACCCCCGGCCGGCTCACCGACCTCTACCGTCAGGGCGCCTGCTCGCTGGACGCCGTCACCATCACCGTGCTCGACGAGGCCGACCACATGGCCGACATGGGCTTCCTGCCACAGGTGACCTGGCTGCTGGACCGCGTGCCGGCCGCTGGCCAGCGGCTGCTGTTCTCCGCCACGCTCGACAACGACGTCGCCACGATCGTCCGCCGCTACCTCGCCGACCCGGTGCGCCGCTCGGTTGCGCCGTCCAGCCCGGCCATGGCGAGGATGGACCACCAGTTCCACGCCGTCACCGCGGCGGAGAAGGTCGCGGCCGCCGCCGAGCTGGCCGCCGGCCACCGCCGGGTCCTGCTGTTCGTGCGCACCAAGCACGGCGCCACGCGCCTCACCCGCCAGCTCGGCAAGGCCGGCGTGCAGGCTGCTGCGCTCCACGGCAACCTGGCCCAGAACGCCAGGCAACGTGCCCTGGCGGCGTTCTCGGACGGGACCGTGCCGGTGCTCGTGGCCACCGACATCGCCGCCCGTGGCATCCACGTCGACGGCGTCGACCTGGTCGTGCACTTCGACCCGCCCGCCGAGGCCAAAGGCTACCTGCACCGCTCCGGTCGTACCGCCCGCGCGGGCGCGGCCGGCACCGTTGTCACGCTCGTCCTGCCCGAGCAGGCGGCGCAGGTCGAGACGCTCCGCCGCCGTGCCGGCCTCGGGGAGACGTCCCCGCGAATGGCGTCGAACGCGCGCGAGCGCCCGGCGGCGGCCAAGCGGCGCCACCCACGGCGCCGGCACACCGCTCCCAGGTGAGGACGTCGCGGCTGCGAGGCCGGTCAGGCCCCTGAAGAGCCGTAGCGGTCACCCTGACGGCTGAGATCGCGGGCCAGTGTCAGCCAGACCTGGGCTTGGGCGGCCTTGACCTCCGATCGTCGCAGGTGCTTCTCGATGTCCGCGTTGGAGCGCCCTTCCAGGGTGTCGATCTCGTCGTACAGCCGCTCGGAGGCGGTCAGCGCAGCGTGACCTCGCCGTGTCGCCTCTTCCCAGGTCAGCCCGTCGAAGTCCGTCATGTGGATCCCCTCTCCATGAGCTACCCGGCCTGCCCGGCACGGGTGGGAAGACCGACCCGTGTCGACGCCTGAACGTCGACCCTTCCCCCCGAGTGTAGGTTCTGGCCTGGGTCGCCTCGCTCATGTCCCGGTCGACCAGGGACCGGAGAAGCGCGCGGCGCAGATCCGGTAGGCAAGATCGGTGTCGCCGGCGGCCAGGCCCGCGTACCACACGCGCAGGGACCCGTCATGCAGCCTGATGGCGCACGGAGTCGTCACGGCGCGGGCATCCGGCCCGTCCCCGGTCGGCTCCATCATGGTTCCATGGCGGTCCCAGGAGACGCCGTCGGTGGAGGTGGCCATGGCGATCACGACCCGGTTGCCGTCGTCGCTGGCGTAGAACATGTAGAACGTCCTGGCGATCACCAGCACGCAGGGATGCGAGGTCGCCAGCTCGCCTTCCCCCGGCTCGAGGACCGGTCCGACGCGGTCCCAGGAGGCGCCGGACGGGGAGACAGCCGCAAGGATCACCGCTCTGCGGCTGTCTGCCGAACCGTCGTAGCCGGTGAAGAACAGCCACCAGCCCGCTTCGGTGCGGACCAGGCATGGATGGCTGGCCGCGACGGCGTCCTGCGGGCCGCGCTGCATGATGGTGCCCTGCGCCGTCCAGGCGTACCCGTCGCTCGACGTGGCCATGTGCAGCCGCGTGGCCTTGCCGTCGAAGCCGGCGTAGACCATCAGGTAGCCGCCCGGGGTGGCCACCACGCACGGGGATTCCACGCCGTACTGATCGCTGTCGCCCGCGAACCCGGCGTCGATGGCGATCCCGCGACGCTCCCAGCGCGCACCGGACCGCTGCACCGCCGCCAGGATCCGCCCTGTGACCCCGTCGTGCGCCGAGTACCACATCCGCAGCGCGCCACGGTCCTCCTCGAGGACCCAGGGCCGCAGCATGCGCGCGTGATCCGGCTCGCCGGGTGGTGCCGGCGCGAACACCGCTCCCTCCCGGGTCCAATCCACTGGAAGCTACCTCCCCCTGCCGCGCCGGTCCGCACGACTCCGCCGGCCGTCGCTGTCGCGAAGCCGCACGGGCTCATCGTGTATCACGGTTGCGGGTTCCGCGTGAGGCGGCAGGGCGAGATCCGTAGAACCGGCACGCTGTGGTGTCGTTGCCACAGCGGGCAGCGTGGCATCAGAGCCTTTTCATGTCAGGCGGGTCCGAGGAAGTGAACGGCATTCACTTGTCGATGTTGCATACTCTATGGTAAACGCTGTTCACAGTCAACGATGCCCATGGCGGCCGAGCCTCATGAGGAGCGCTTGGCGGACGCGGAGGCGCCGAACACCCCCCTGGCGGTGCTCCTCGCGTGCTCGTCGAGCTTCAGCGCCAGCGCGCTGACCTTGCCAAGCCCCTGGGCCGTCAACTGGACGACGTTGACCAGCGCTTCCTTCTCCTGCTCGCCGCCGGAGTAGTTGGGCTCCGTGGCGATGGCGCCCACGCCGGCGCCGTAGTACTTGAACTCGGTGCCGGCCTCGAGGATCGCCAGCACCTTGGAGAAGCACCGGAAGGGGACGCACTTGGTCCCGCTGACCTTCGCCACCTGGGCGGTGAGGGTCTCGCGGCCGGGGATGTCAGCCTGGAGGTAGGAGGGCATGCCCACCTTCGGGTCGGCCATCATGGCCACGCCCGCCGTGGCGCTGTTGACTCCGGCCAGCCAGGCGTCGTTGGCGTTCACGAACTGGCCGCCCTCGTAGCTCTCGGTGTACGACCCGAGGTACCAGACGTTGCCGTGCCTGTCCTGGGCGAAGTAGTCGAGCGACCGCTCGGCGACCTGACCCGCGTCGACGTCCTCGTCCAGGACGAGCACGGTCCGCACCCCGTTCACCCGCTTCACCACGTCGGTGACGGTGGTGGTGCGCCGGTGGTGAAGCTCCCGGTGGCCACGGAAGAGCGTGCCGTCGGTCACCGTCTGGTAGCCGGGGACCAGCGGCAGCCAGGGGTTGGCGTCGCCGATCGGCTGACCGAAATCCTTCGCGTCGAACTTGCGGGGGTCGGCGTTGACCCGGACCACGGCCTCGGTCGTGGCCGTGGTGGTCTCGGTCGGGGAAGGCCCCGTCGAGGTGGTCTCCTGGCGAGCGGCCGCGGTCGACGACGGCGTCGACGTCGTCCCGCGGTCACATCCGGCGACCACCGCGAGAAGGGTCGCCGCAGCTACGGCAGCGACCATGCGGCGTGGTCGTGGCCCCTCCATGCGCTCGACCATAGCACCCCGTTCCTGAACAGAAGCTGAGCGCGGCTGAACGATTCTGGTGCGCTCGCCGCGACCGGCGTCGGACTACTCGTCGCGCAGCAACTCCGTGGGAGGCAGGCGGTTGACCAGCGTGGACGCCGCGAGCGATGCGACCAGCGAGACACCGAGGACGAGCGCCGCGAGGGTTGCGACCTCGGCGGGCGGGATCACGACCGGTGGGCGCAGCACGAACAGCGGACGCAGCACGTTGACCAGGAAGTACGCCATGGCGCTGCCGACGAGCAGCCCGGCCAGGCAGCCGAGGACCACCACCCCGCCCGCCTCCGTGACGAGCAGGGACCGGATCTCGCCGGCGCGCATCCCCTGGGCGCGCAGCGTGACGTACTCCCTCCTCCGCTGCAGCAGCAGCCCGAACACGAACACCGTGATCGCGGTCGCGGCCATGGCCAGCGCGTAGGCGGAGTCGAGCGTCAGCAGGCCGCGGATGTTCAGCGCCGCGAGGCTCGACTGGTCCTTGTCGAGCGCGGTCGCCCGGGTGTCGATCTGCAGCGCGTCGGCGGACCCCGGGCCGTTGCGCAGGGCCGAGACGGCCCGGTCGAGGGTGGCGGCATCGAGGTCGGTCGTCCGTGCCAGGAAGAAGCTTGCCTTGGTGGAGGGGATCAGGCTCACCTGTCGCCGCAGGTTGGCCAGGACGTCGGCGCCCTCGGGGAAGCCGGGCATGCGCTCGAACAGCCCGATGACCTTCATGTCCGCAAGCTGCTGCTGCTTGGTCCCGCGGGCGAACAGGACCTTCACCGGGTCGCCGGGCTCGACCGCGAGGTAGTCGGCGAGCTCGGTGGTGAGGAAGACGCCGCCCTCCTCGCGCCGCAGGGCGTCCATCGCGCCCGCCGCCGTCTGGTCGACGAAGTTCGCATCGGCCAGCGCCGCGACCTGCCCGAAGGTGGCGGGATCGACGGCGGCCAGGTTGGCCGCGTCCTCGTTGAACTCGCTCTGCAGGACGGCGTTCTGCAGGCTGAACACCACCGGGGTCGCCGTCTGGACGCCGGGGACGCCGAGCTCGGCGGCGTAGGCCGGCGGGTGCTCGACCGTGCTCGTCGGGCTCGGCGTCACCCGCACGTCGGACCCGACAACGAACCTCGCGTCCGCCGCCTTGGCCCGGTCGTACGAGGCGGTGAACGAGGCGACGCTCGTCCCGAGGGCGAAGATCAGCCCGACGACGATCACCCCGCCGGCCGCGGCCCAGGAGCGCCGGCGGACGCTGCGGCTGAGGATCCCCCAGAGCGGCCGGCCGAACCGGGGCGGGCTCGGCAGCGGCAGGCGGGAGAAGCACCGCTCGACCACCCGCGTCGAGAGCAGCACACCCGCGATCCAGACGCCGATGGGGACGATCACCAGGTGCATCCTGAGGGACACCGCGCGCCCGTTGTAGACCGACCCGGCGGTGCCCTCGAAGGCGCCGGTGCGCAACGCGATCGCTTCGGCGATCGCGACGACCACCAGCGCCGCCATGTCGAGCCGGAGGCGCCGCCAGGCGGGCGGGCGCGACCAGAGCTGGGCTCGTTCCTCGCTGATGTCCCGGTCGATGGCCCGGCGGCCCGAGGCGTACAGCGCCGCACCGGTGGCGAGGAACCCCCCGCCGGCGCCCAGCAGCGCGGAGGCGGCCAGGCTCGGGGTCGAGGCGCGGGCCAGCGCATCCGCGGAGAGGACGGCGATGGCGGAGGCCATCCCGAGGCCGAGGCCGACGACCGAGCCGACGGCGGCGAGGGCGAGCGTACGCAGGGCGTGCATGCGCAGCAGGTGCCGGCGGTTGGCGCCACGGATCCGCAGGATCGCCTGCTCGCGGCGGAGCGCGGCGGCCAGGACGCCGCCCGCGTACGCCGCCAGGATCGCGGCCAGCAGGGCGCCGGGCACGCCGAGGAACACGAACATGCGCTTGGCGACGCGGGCGTCGTCACGGGCGACCTGGAGGGTGTTGGAGATGTTGTCGATCAGGTAGTCCTGGCCGGGCGCGACCCTGGTGACGGCGCCGGCGACCGCCCTGGTCTGCGCCAGCGCGGTTCCCGGGTCGGCGTCGAGCCGCTCGCGCTCCACGGCGACGTCGACCTCGAGGATCGGCTTGCTCCTGACGGCGTCGCCGCCGGTCGTGGCCGTCTCCTGGAAGGCGGGCACGATCGCCTCGGCGAAGACCTCCGGCTCGATCACCACGGTGTTCGGGCTGTAGACGAACTGCTCGAGCTCCCGGCCCTGGCGGCTGTAGAAGAGGGACCTGGCCCGTGACAGGTCGGTGATCCCGCTGACCCGAACGGACAGCGGCGTCGCCCGGCCCGGCACGTCGACGCGGACGACGTCGCCGGGCGCGGCCGCCAGCGCCCTGGCCGCCTCCGCGCTGAGCAGGCCCTGACCCGGTCGGTACGAGCCGCTGACGATCCGGATCGTGTGGTCGTGCTCGCGGTAGCGGTCGTCGAAGCCGAAGACGCGCACCGCGCCGGCCACCCGCTTCGAGCCCGACCGGAGCGCGCCGGGCGCGAGGTCGACGAAGGAGAGCTGGTCGGCCGTTGCGACGCCGGGGACCTCGGCGATCCTGCGGGTCAGCTCCGGCAGCCCCACCGGATCGGGCGCGTTGGCCTGGACCGGCGTGACGCTCTCGCTGCTGGAGAAGGTCGCCCGCAGCGCCAGGGGCGTGCCCGAGCTCGCGGCCGTCGCCGTCGCGGTGTAGGCCAGCTCCACGCTCGTCTTCGGGGGGACCGTGCCCAGGTTGAGGCCAAGCTTGGCCTCGCCCTGGGCGAGGGGGCTGTCACCGGCGCGGTCGGCGACGCGCGCCCCGTGGATCGTGGTCGAGCCGTGGACGTAGGTCAGGGGCGCCGGGGGCTCGTCCCGGACGACGACCTCGTGCGCGGGTTGCGCGCTGTCGTTGACCAGGACGAGCTCGACACGCGCCTGCTCGCCGGGCTGGAGCCCCGCGGCCGGGGTGATCCGCTCGGTCAGCCGGACCTCCTCACCCAGCGGGGCGGTCAGGACCCGCTGCATGTCCAGGGGCAGCGGCGCGACGGCGCGCTGGGTCATCGACGCCGAGGAACCGTCGACGAAGAAGAGGACGGCCGAGAACAGACCGACACCGAGCGTGATCCCGGCCAGCGTCGCCAGGCTCCTCCTCGGGTTGCGGACGAGGTCGCGCCAGACGTACCGGGCGATCATGTGACGCGCCCGTCGCGGAGCCCGATGCGCCGGTCCATCCGGCTCGCCGCGCCCAGGTCGTGGGTGACCACGACCAGCGTCGCGCCGATCTCGCGCTGCACCTCGAGCAGCAGGTCGATGACGCCGGCGGCGTTCGCGCTGTCGAGCGCGCCGGTCGGCTCGTCGGCGAGGATGACCTCGGGCCGGTGCACGACCGCCCGGGCCACCGCCACCCGCTGGCGCTGGCCGCCCGAGAGGTGGTCGGGAAGCCGCTGCGCCTGGTCCGCCAGGCCGAGCTTGTCGAGCAGGTCGAGGGACCGGTCCACGGCGGTGGACGCTCCGTCGAGCGCGAACTGAAGCTCCACGTTCTCCACCACGGTGAGGAACGGGAGCAGGTTGTCCGCCTGGTAGACGAACCCGACGTGGGTGCGCCGGAAGTCGGAGCGCCGGCGGTCGGACAGCGACGAGATCTCCTCCCCGCCGACCCGCACGGCGCCCGCGGTCGGCAGCGCGAGACCCCCGAGGACGCCCAGCAGGGTCGACTTGCCGCACCCGCTGGGTCCGGTGACCGCCACGCTCGACCCGGCGTCGACCGTGAACGAGACCCCGTCGAGCGCGCGCACCGGACCGCCCGGCGTGGCGTGCTCGACCACCACCGACTCGAGCCGGATCGAGGCGTCCATGGTCACGCCGGCACGACCTGGCGATCGGCGAGGCGCAGCCAGTGCCGCGCCTGGCGCGCGAGCTGCTCGTCGTGGGTCACGTACAGGACGGCGACGTCACGGTCGCGAGAGGCGGCGAAGACGAGCTCGGTTACGTGCGCGGCGGTGGACGAATCGAGCTGGCCGACGATCTCGTCGGCGAGCAGGAGGTCCGGCTCGTTGGCGAGCGCCACGGCCACCGCCACCCGTTGCGCCTCCCCACCGGAGAGCTGCCTCGGCAGGTGGTCCGTGCGGTCGCCGAGCCCGAGCTCGGAGAGCAGCTCCCGGGCTCGGCGCAGCGACCGGCGGCCCGCTCCGAACCCCATGGCCAGCTCCACGTTCTCGACGGCGGTCAGGAACGGGACCAGGTTGTCGGACTGGAGCACGACACCGATGCGCTCGGCGCGAAGCCGGGCGCGGTCGGCCTCCCCCAGCTCGTCCGTCTGCCGCCCCCCGATGTGGATGCGCCCGGCGTCGGGACGCATGAGCCCGGCGATCAGCGAGATGAGCGTCGACTTCCCACTCCCGGACCGGCCGACCAGGCTCGTGGTCTCGCCGCGCCGGAGGTCGAGGTCGACCCCGTCGAGGACCTGGAGCCGGTTCGGACCGGTGCCGTAGGACTTCGACACCCCCTCGAGGCGCACGAACGGTTGGGGGTGTCGCTGAGCGTCGCGCATCTGACCATTGTCGCCGCCAGCGGCGACGACGGCACCCCTCACGCCAGGCGGCACCGCTGCCCGTTCGGATGCCGGGCGGCCGACGAACCGTGCCCGTTCGGATGCCGGGGACGACCCTTCGCAGCCGGCTGGCCGCCACCTGCGCCAGGCGTGGCTGGGCGCGACGGTCGCCGCCGAGGCCGCCCAGATGTCACCTCCTGGGGGGCGGCGTCCGTGACACGCCGACCCCGCCCCCCGTCCCGACCGACCTCGGCGACTTCGTCCTGCCCTCGGGCGACCGCAACGCGGGCTGACGCGCGGCCGTCAGCGGGCACGGGTCGACTGGCCGACCTCGATCAGGTGCCCGTCGGGGTCGCGCATGTAGCAGCGGATCTCCGCGCCGCGGTCCATCGGCGGGGTGAGGAACTCGGCCCCCCTGGAGCTCCACTCCTGGTAGACCGCCTGGATGTCGGCCACACGGATGTTCAGGAAGGCGCTGGCGCGCGTGGGGTCCCCCGGCGGTTCCAGCACCACCTCGGGCTTGTCCTCGGTCGGGCCGCCGCCGACGTTGATGATCACCCAGCCGTTGGCCAGCTTGACGATCGTCGGCTCGCCGTCCAGCACCACCGTGCCGCCGAGCACGCCGACGTAGAAGCCGCGCGAGCGGGCCACGTCCGCCGCGACGACGAAGTGCGTGAGCACGAACCCCTCGCTCGGGGCGGGGAAGTCATCGCCTGCCATCGAGTACCCCTCCTGTTCGCTCGCCGGTGCCGCCATCCTGGCACCCGGACGCCGTCCGCGCCTCAATGGGTGGTGGCGACCCGGTCGAGGAAGGCACGGGTGGCCTGCTCGTAGCGGGCGCGGTCGTGGTTCCACGAGGTGACGTGGCCGGCGCCGGCGACGGGGATGAAGGTGACCAGGTCGGGCCGTGCCCTCGCGAGGGCCTGGCTGGGCGCGATCGGCAGTCTGGGGTCGGCGGTGCCGTGGAACAGCAGGACCGGGACCGACAAGCGGTCGGCCCGGTCCACGTAGTCGAGGCGGTCCCAGTCCAGGTCGTAGCGGACGCCGGCGATGGCCTTGGCGACCGTGGTGAGGGAGGCGGGGACCGGGACGCCGAGCAGCGGGAGCGTGCGGTCGCGGGCGCCGTGGTCGATGGCCGCGCCGAGGCTCAGTCCGGGGGCGTCGAGGATCACCCCGCGCGCCTTGGCGGCCAGCCTCGACTCGTACAGGAAGCTGGTGATGATCCCGCCGCCCATGCTGTAGCCGACCAGCACGACCTCGGTCGCCCCGTGGGCCAGCGCGTAGGCGGTCGCGCTTTCGACGTCGCGCCATTCCTCCTTGCCCCAGTGCCGCAGGCCGTCGGGGCTGCGCGGGGCGCCAGGGTCGTTGCGGTAGGCGATGACCAGCGCGGGGAAGCCCTGG
>Ga0307278_10001528_pt1 | contig 11502 bp, 13 predicted proteins | sample ER_DNA_117_FD_194482 | JGI IMG/M metagenome (GOLD analysis project Ga0307278, IMG submission 194482) | Bulk soil microbial communities from the East River watershed near Crested Butte, Colorado, United States - ER_DNA_117 | ecosystem: Environmental > Terrestrial > Soil > Floodplain | place...
GCAGCACGAGACCTCCGCACGCTGGCTCGCTGGATCGACACCAACGGATACCGCTCCGCTGGTTGTAACCGAGAGCTCTATCTGGTTGTAACCGAGAGCTCTATATCGAGTGCGGCGAGGACAGGGATGCGTGGGTGACAGAGCTCCAAGAACCGATCGCCACGAGCTGACGGGAGCCGGCACATGAACGAGACCCTGTTCCAGTCAGCCACCGATGCGGCGCAGATGCTGCGGCGCCAGGAGATCTCCTCTCGCGAGCTGACCGAGATGCTGCTCGCGCGGATCGATGCCGTCGATCCCGCCCTGAACGCGGTTGTCGAGTTCCGGCGGGAGGCGGCATTGCGGGAGGCGGCCGCAGCCGACGAAGCGATCACCCGTGGTGGCGAGTTGGGACCGCTGCACGGCGTACCCATGACGATCAAGGAGAGTTTCAACGTTGCCGGACTGCGAACCACCTGGGGCAATCCCGCCTTCAAGGATTTCGTGGCGGACTGGGATGCAACGGTGGTACGGCGGCTCGAGCAGGCTGGCGCGATCATCGTCGGGAAGACCAACCTACCCTTCATGCTGGCCGACTTCGGGCAGACAGCCAACGACCTGTACGGCGTCACCAACAATCCGTGGGACACAACGCGCACGCCGGGCGGCTCCTCCGGCGGAGCGGCCGCGGCACTGTCTGCTGGGATGACGTTCCTCGAATACGGATCGGACCTGGTGGGCTCCATTCGCATCCCGGCGAGCTTCTGCGGTGTCTACGGACTGAAGCCGAGTGTCGAGATCGTCCCGTTGACCGGGTTCCAGCCACCCGGTCCCCCGCCGGGTCCGAGCGACATGATGTACATGTCCGCGGTGGGCCCGCTCGGCCGGTCCGCACGCGATCTGCGGACGGCGCTGAGTGTCACCGGCGGGCCCGAGGGCCAGGCTGCGAAGGCCTACTCCTGGGCGCTGTCGCCATCGCGCCACACCCGGCTGGAGGACTTTCGCGTCGGTGTCGTGTTCGACCACGACCACGCCCCCGTCTCCAGCGAGGTCACCGCACTGCTGTCCAACGCCGTGGACGCACTCGCCCGGGCCGGTGCGACGGTTGTTGCAGGCTGGCCCGATGGCGTGGACCCCGTGCAGCACTACGAATCGTTCGGGTTCCACGTGCAGCTGTTCTTCGCCTTCCAGCAACCCGGTGAGGACTTCGCGACGCTCTCGGAGGTCATCGACCACGAAACCCGGCGCATGGCGGCCCGTGCCGCCTGGAGCCGCTACTTCACCGACATCGATGTGTTCGTGTGCCCGGCGAACTTCACTCCAGCCTTCCCACACGACACCAGACCCTTCGAAGAACGCACGATCACAACACCCGAAGGCGAGCGGCCCTACGACAAGCAGGCCTTCTGGATTTCGCACGCGACGCTGACCGGTTTGCCCGCCGTGGTCGCACCGATCGGGAGAACACCCCACGGCCTACCCGTCGGCACACAGCTTGTTGGTCCGCTCTACGAAGACGACACGGCGCTCACCTTTGCCGAACTGCTCGGTGCTGTGATTGGTGGATACGAGTCCCCGCCCATCTAAGGGCTCGCCGCTCAGCAACATTGGCATTCGAGAAGGAGCCTGCCCAGGCCAGAGGTCCGAGCTTGCACAAGTTGTCGAGCGGAGGGCCCTAACGCGGTTCGCCGTTCCGGGGGTCGACCGTTCGGGGGGTCGACGACGAATGAGGATCTCTGGAGGGCGACCGGACGTCTACCGTGCAGCATCCTACGATCCGGGACCGTGCGCCTCGGGGTCGCGCGCGAGCACCGACCGCCCGCCGTCGACGGGGATGGTTGCGCCGGTGATGAAGCTCGCATCGTCCGAGAGCAGGTGGGCAACGGCAGCGGCGACCTCCGCGGGGCGCCCCACCCGGCCGATCGGATGCAGCAGGCGCATCTCTTCCTCGGTCCGCGCGGCCGCCGCAGGTTCTTGCTGGCCGAGAAACGCCTGGTAGCGCTCGGTGTGGATCGAGCCCAGCGCAACGGCGTTGACCCGGATGCCGCGCGGCCCGTAGTCGACGGCCAGCGCGCGGGTCAGCCCTTCGATGGCTGCCTTGGCCGTCACGTACGGCAGGGCGCCCGGAACCGCCCGGCGCGCCTGGTGGGAGGAGAGGTTGACGATCGCCCCGCCCGTGCCCGCCGCGAGGAACCGGCGGATCGCGGTCGCGCACCCGACCACGGCAGGGTTGAGGTTCAGCGCGATGAGGTCCAGCACCGCACGCGTGGAGGCCGAGTGGATCGAGGCGTCCCGGAACACGGCGGCGTTGTTGACCCAGCCGGCGAGCGTGCCCGCGGCCTGCGCGAGATCGGCGGCCTGCTCGGTGACGGCCTCGTCGGCGGCATCGCCGACCACGGCGAGCACGCGGGGACCGGCGGGATGGCTGTCGGTCCATGCCAGCGCGGCCGGGTCGAGCTCGATCGCGACCACGTTGTCGTCGCAGCCGAGGAGCCGCTCCACCAGCGCGCGGCCGATGCCGCGGCCTCCTCCCGTCACCACAAAGGAACGGCTCATGCTCGCCTCCTGTCGAGATGGAACCAAAGCGCCGCTCGAATCGCTGCGTCAATCGGTCTGGCGTGGGCTTGAGTAGCGGCCGACGCGGTAGTGGCGGACCAGGGCGTCGACACGCTAGCGCGTCGATCGACACAACGGGGTGCTCAGCGCTGGTTGGGGTCGGGGTCGGCAGCTCCGGGGTGGACTCCTGCGGCAAGCCCCTGCTCGGCGGCGAGCCGGTTGAGCAGCGTGATGAGCTGCTCGCGCTCGGCGGGCTGGCATGGACCGACAGCCATCCCGCCGGCCCCGCGTGCTCGCCGTCATCGTCTGGGTCGGTGGCGTCCTCACTGCAGCGGCGGGCGGCGACCCTGTACGGTATCAACCTGCTTCTGCTGCTCTCGGTGGTGTGGGCAATGGAATTCAAGCCGGTCCTGTGACCGCGGCGCCGGTCACCAGGCGATCAGCAGTCGGACACCACCGCGCGAGTTCGCATGCGGGCCCGTCCCCGCGCCGAAGGAAGTCCGCGATCACCACCATCCCGAGCCCCAAGCTGATCGCGCCAGAGGAGAGCCATGGACGCCTACGAGGCGGCAAGGCGGTGGTCGCGGGAGTGGGAGGCCGGGTGGCGCGACCGCGACGCCGAGTCGATCGGGAAGCTGTACGCCAAGCACGCCCAGCATCACCCCACCCCGTTCCGCCCGGCCATCGCCATGGTCGACTACGTCGTCAGCGCGCTCGAGGGCGAGAGCGACGCCGACCCGGTGTTCGGCACCCCCGTGGTCCAGGGCGACCGGGCGGTGGTGGAGTACTGGGCCACCCTGCTGGAGGGGGGCGAGCCGGTCACGATCGCGGGTTGCAGCTTCCTCCGGTTCGACGCCGACGGCCTGGTGACCGAGCAGCGCGACTACTGGCACCAGCGGGACGGCCACCAGCAGCCCTGGCCCGGCTGGGGCGAGTAGGCGGGCACCTCAGCGGGCGACGTTCCTCAGCGCCTCCCGGCGGGAGAGGCCGCTGAGGGCGGCCTCGTGCGAGCGGACGTAGCGGACCACCTCGTCCGGGTCGGTCCAGGCGTCACGCTGCCACTGGCTGGCGCCACGAGCGCGGACCCCCGATCGGCCCCGCCCGGCCCGCGTCAGGTCATGCGGGCGCGCACCTCGGGGCGGCGCAGGGGCGGGATGGTCTTCGGGAGCTGGCGTCGCGGCGGCAGGTCGCGCAGCACTTCGGCGGTCACGCGGGCGACCGTGGCGACCGCCTGTTCGAACGCCTCGCCGGTCGCGGCGGTCGGGCGGGTGATGCCGCTGACCTTGCGGACGTACTGGCGAGCGGCGGCCTCGATCTCTTCGGTGGTGGCGGGCGGCTCGAGGCCCCGGAGGGTGGTGATGTTGCGGCACATGCTCGCGATCTTCGACCACGGCGGGGGCGAGGGCAAGCGCGCCCTCCCTCGGCGCGCCTCGTGGCGCAGGCATCGTGGCGCCGGACCGCACGTCGCCCGATTCAGCAACAGGATGAGACGCGGCCTTGCCGCTCGCGACGGTCGAAGCTGCGGTGACGGCCCGTTCCGGAGGCGGAGTTGGCAACCCTCATCACGCCTTGCCGTCGAACCGAGTCGCGGCTGAGTTCGGCCAGCGGGGCAGAGCGCCCGCGCCCGCCGGCGGGGACAGGGTTTCCGGCGGTCGCGCTCCGACGTAAGCTGGCCTCGCCATGCAGCGGGAAGCCATGCCGTGACGACTCGGCTCCTCAAGGCACGAACGCTGGCCGTGTCCATCGGCTGCGCGCCGGGCCGGGTCTACGACTTCGTTTCCGATCCGCGGAACCTGCCTCGGTGGTCGTTCTTCCGATCCGTTACGAGGTCCGGTGACCAGTGGGTCGTGGACACGCCGGACGGTCCGGTGGGGCTCCGCTTCGTCGAGGCGAATGAGCTCGGCGTCCTCGATCACTACGTGAAGCTCGGATCAGGCGTGGAGATCGACGTGCCGATGCGCGTGATCCCGAACGGCGAAGGCAGCGAGGTGCTCTTCACGCTGTTTCAAGCGCCGGACATGTCGGATGAGAGGTTCGCGGAAGACGCGAAGCAGGTGGAGCACGATCTGGCCACGCTGAAGGCCGTGCTGGAGGACGCTGGCGCGGGCCATTGCACCTGAAGCATCAAGGGGCGAGCGACGCCGGCAGCGGTGAGGGCGGTTTCGAAGGCCTCCACCTCGGACAGGGGGATTCCCTCCTCGGCGCCGCCCATCAGGGCCAGCACCGGCGCGGTGAGCTGGTCGGCGAGCTGCGTCGGGCCGGGGTCGCGGTACGGGCCGGCGATGCCGGGAGCACCGTAGAAGCCGATCACGCCGGCCACGAAACGGTTGTCAGGGGTAGTGCCTGTGCGTTTTGATTGGGCCCGCGGCGCTGCCCCGTCGTCGAGGCGCCGTACCAACGACCTCCCTGGAGGAAGCATGCGACGATCCGTCTTCCTTGCCACGGTTGGGCTGCTGGTTGTCGGCCTCGCCTCCGTGGCGCAGCCCTCCGCGGCAGCTCCCGAGCCCGACGACCGGGTGACGCCCGCGGCCGCCTACGTACGGCACGACGGGGGCACCGACCGGGCCATCCAGCACTGCTCGGACACGTCGACGAGCACCGCACCAGACATCCCGGGTGACGGTGACGCTGACTCGAACGACGGTGGTGCCTTCCGCCAGGGCAACGAGCCCACGGTCGCGATCGACCCGACGAACCCGGACCTCGTCGTGGCCAGCTGGAACGACTACTGCGACGCGGACCTGGGTGGCGGCTGGATGGGCCTTGCGTTCTCCGGTGACCGTGGTGAGAGCTGGACGCCGTCGAAGATCCCCGGCTACCCGAGCGACACCTCGGCCGAGGGCGTGGCGTCGCCGCTGCACAACCGGCAGGCCGAGGCCGGCGACCCGCTGCTCGCCTTCGACAACGACGGCAACCTGTTCGCCGGTGGCATCGCGTTCAACCGGGTCAACCCGCAGAACGGCGACGTGTGGGTGGCTACCTACGCGAACCGCCCGCACCCCAGCGGCTACCCCAAGGACTACCTGCGCACGGTCGTGGTCGGCCAGGGCACGCCCGGGCTGAACGGCATCTTCGAGGACAAGCCGGAGCTGGAGGTCGACCGCACCGGCGGGCGCAACGACGGCAACGTCTACATCTGCTGGTCGCGCTTTGTCGGCTTCAACGGCCGGACGCAGATCTCCTTCAGCCGGTCAACCGACTCGGGGCAGACGTTCTCGCGTCCGACCCTGCTGTCCTACGGCAAAGACGTGCAAGGCTGTGACATCGCCATCGAGCACGACGGCGACGTGTACGTGACCTGGGGCACCCGGAACACCCCGTCGGCGATCGACGCGCAGGGCCTTGCCATCGCCCGGTCCGCCAACGGCGGCGCGACGTTCGAGCCGGCCCACCAGACCGCGACCTTCACCCGGTACTTCCCGTCCGACGGCGCGCGCGACTGCGGCGACGGCGCGGCGGCCTGCCCGAGCCGGTTCGTGTTCTTCCGGGTGCCGCTGGAGCCGCGGATCACCGCTGACCAGAGCGGCCTCCTGCCCGGCGTCTATGCCACCTACAACGCGGTCGACCCGGCCACCGTGGTCCGGAGCACCACGTCCTACAGTTCGGCGGGGGCGAACTCCGGCTTCGTCGGCCGGTCCGTGGTCAACGTCATCCGCTCGGTGGACAACGGCCAGACCTGGTCCGCACCGGTCCCGGTGGACCCCGCGGGCGGCCGTGGCCACCAGTACTTCTCCGACGTGGACGCGCTGGGCGGCAAGCTCGTCGCGGTCTGGCAGGACAATCGCACCGACGACGCGTACAGCGTGCAGCTGCCGATCGGCAACACGCTCGACGCGCAGGGTCGGCCGGTTTCGTCTGGCACCGACGTGGCCGGCACCTACGCCGCGGTATCCGACGACGGCACCACGTTCACCCCGCTGGGCATGGTCTCGTCGACGACGCACCAGCCCTCGTACGAGATGTTCGGCAACCGCTCGGTGCCGTTCCAGGGCGACTACAACTGGGTCGCGCTCGCCTTCGACGGCGCGAGCTCGCTCTTCGGCTACATGAGCTGGACGGACAACAGGGACGTCCTTGCGGGTGTGGACATTCGGGAGACTGACTACGTCGACGGCTTCGACGTGTTCCAGTGCCGCACGGCCGCGGCGCTCGAGCCGGATCGGTGCCCGAACGCGCATGGGCTGGACCAGAACATCTACGGCCAGTCGATCACTCTGCCCGTCGGCTGAACCAGCCGAGCGAGTCAGCCGATCCGAGCCGGCGGTGGGGCCACCTGATCTGCCTCACCCCACCGCCGGCCGCGGCCGTGCGGAAGTTCCTCGTCGAGGAGCCGGCGGTCTGCCTCCTAGACGTCGTCGGCGGCCGTATCGTCGGTGAGCGCAAGACGCAACAGCCCGCGGTGCACTACCGTTACGCGGATGCGGCGCTGGATCGTGCTCGTGCTCGGCCTCTGCCTGGCCGCCTGTGGGCAAGGCGGCTCGCCAGGGGTCCAGGCCGCCCTGCCCGACACCATCGGCGTGACCAGCTCGGCGTTTGCCGAAGGGGCGCCGATCCCGCGCCGGTTCACCTGTGCGGGCCAGGACACCGCCCCGCCGCTGGCGTGGTCGGGCGTGCCCCGGGACGCCACCCAGCTGGCGCTGGTGGTCGACGACCCGGATGCGCCTGGGGGCACCTACGTGCACTGGGTCCTGTTTCGCCTCGACCCCGGGCTGTCCGGCCTGGACCAGGGCCGGCTGCCGCCCGGCGCCCGCCAGGCGCGCAACAGCGCCGGCGAGGCCGGCTACACCGGTCCGTGCCCGCCAGGCGGTCCGGCTCACCACTACCGGTTCACCCTCTACGCGCTCAGCCAGCAGCTCGACCTGTCCGACGGGGCCCGGCTCGACGCCGCGTTGGAGGCCATCGGGCAGGCGGCCATCGCGCAGGGCCGCCTGACCGGTGTCTTCGCCAGGTGACGGGCGCCCCGAGGGGGTTTGGCAACCCCCGCGAACCACGTCACCACGTCATCGACCGGCCCACGTACCTGGAGGTCGCATGCGGATCACCCCGGCACCTGACTCGCATCGTGCAGTGCATGGTGGGAACGGGTGGCGACCGTGACCGAGCCGCTCGGCCCGCGGGTGCCGGACCGGGTGTACAAGGCGTACGCGTTCGACCTCGACGGCACGATCTACCTCGGCGACCAGCTGCTGCCGGGTGCCAGGCGGCTGGTCGAGCACCTGCGGGCGCGGGGCCTGGCGGTGCGCTTCCTGTCCAACAACCCGACCAAAGACCCCGAGCAGTACGCCGCCAAGCTCGAGCGGCTGGGGCTGCCAACCCCGGTCGGGGAGATCGTCAACACCGTGGTGACCATGACCCGGTGGCTGCTGGACCACGCCCCCGACGCCGTGGTCTTCCCGATCAGCGAGCCGCCGCTGGTCCGGGCGCTGGACAAGGCGGGCATCCGCATGTCCAGCGACCCCGCCGAGATCGACATCGTGGTCGCCAGCTACGACCGGACCTTCACCTACGACAAGCTGCAGACCGCCTTCGACGCCATCTGGTTCCACAAGCGGGCCCGGCTGGTGGCGACCAACCCCGACCGCTTCTGCCCGTTTCCCGGGGGGCGTGGGGAGCCCGACTGCGCGGCGATCATCGCCGCGGTCGAGGCGTGCACCGGTGCCAGGTGTGAGGCGAACGCGGGCAAGCCGGACCCGGCGATGCTGCACGCGGCGCTGGCGGGGCTGGACGTCGTCCCGGCCGAGTGCGTGATGGTGGGGGACCGGCTGTCGACCGACATCCGCATGGCGCTTGACACCGGGCTGGCCGCCGCGCTCGTGCTGACCGGTGAGACCAGGGCCGAGGACCTGCGGGGGCTGGCCCCGTCTGACACGCCCGACTTCGTGCTCGACCGCGTCGACCGGTTGCTGCCCCCAGGCATCTGGGAGGAGCTGCACTGGAAGGAGGAGCCGTAGGCATCCGGCCCGCCGCCGGCCAATGAGTTCGCCGGTTCTCGCTCGGCAAGGTCAGCGCCGGGTGGAGGGACACCTCCTGCTCCCTCACCGCTCCGAGGGCGCCCTCCCCGCGAGCTCGTAGCGGTGGTAGGCGCGATGCTGTCCCGACCCTCGCCCGAAGTAGTGCCAGTCGGGGAAGTTGAAGTCTGCCGTCACCGATCTGGGGAGCAGGAGCGAGGCCTCCAGGAACGCCTCGAGGTCGGGGACGCCGTAGACGTTGACCTCCCATCCCCGCTCCTCGAGGCGATCGATCAGCTCCCTGATTCCCGGCGCCCGCCAGTCCAGCGACCAGCGGTTCACCCCCCAGGACCGCAGGGTGTCCAGGACCTCTCCGGCCAGGTCGGGAGCCGCGAGGAGCAGCGGGCCGAGGAAGTCGACGGGGACGGAGATGGTCGCCTGCGGGTGGGCCTCGGCCAGGCGTCGGATCCCGGGCTCGCGCAGGTCCTCGATGGAGCCGTTGAACCAGAGGGAGCCGTCGTCGATGCCCATGGTGGCGACCACGCCAAGCACCCGGTCGATGACCTCCCCACCTTCCTTCAGGTCCAGAGCGACCGAGCGGTCCTGCTCACGGAGCGCCTGCAGGCAGGCTTCCAGCCGGAACGGGTGCTCGGCGCGACGCCACGGGGTCTGCTCGAAGGAGTCATGACGCAGCACCAGCCGGTCCAGGGGATCCCGCCGGATGTCGCACTCCGCCCAGTGGACGCCGGAAGCAAGGAACTGCCGGAGGTTGGCCTCGTCGTTCACGCCGTGCCAGACGAACTGCACCCGTCGGCGCAGCTCCTCCTCGGAGACCAGCTCCGCGAGGTCGTAGGTGGTGCCCCGGACCGTGCGCGGCGTCACGACCCGCTGGGACTCGAAGATGGTGTCGGCGTGCAGGAACAAGATCTCGTGGGTCGGGTCGGCCGCGGCCATCGCCTCGATGGCGGCCGGCTCGTTGTCCACCACCGCCACCACCCGCAGCCTCTGCTCCTGCAGCCACCGGATGCAGGCTGTCTTGGACTCGGCGACGCGCCGCCCCCATCCGTAGGGGTTCATGCACAGCAGGTCCGACCGGAACGTCACCCGGTAGGCCTTCCCCAGAGCGTTCAGGGCCTGCAGCGTGACGTCGCGGATCTCTTCGGGCCGTCCGGTGTTGAGCGCCACGCAGGTCGCCGGCTGCAGCTGGAACCACCGGATCACGCACAGGACCCCCCGGTAGGGCTGGTTCGCGGCGAGGATCGCCGCAGGGCTCCAGAGGTGCTTGGCGTACCAGGCGAGGACGTCGGCACGGACGGGCGCGGGGAGGGCCAGGTTCCCCAGGAACTCGTCGATGCGGTTCTCGTGAACCGTGATGTCCTCGGCGCGCAGCCCCTGGAAGTACTCGGTGCCGTGCTCCCGGTCGTAGGCCAGCAGGGCGTGCGCCACCAGGTACCGGATATCCAGGATCGTCCCGTCGATGTCGAACACGATGCAGAGCTCCTGGTCGGGATAGGCCCGGCGCATGCGCTCGTAGTGCAGCGCGAGCTCCCACATCCAGTCGGCGCTTGGTGGCTCCACCGGGCCGTCAGCGCGGTCCCGGTCCCCTGCAGCCAGGGAGCGGCCGCCCGGCGCGCGGGACTCGAGGTTCTCGCCGCCCTGAGCCGTCATGCCACCCCCTTGCAGATCGAAGCTGTGCACGATGCTAGTCCAGATTGCTGTCCGCAGCTCCAACACGGCCCGGCTCCCTCCCCTTGCCTGGGCGGGCGCCACCGGCGATCCTTGCAATGTTCCCGCGGAGTTCACCTTCGTGCCGCGAGGCCGGATGGCATATGGCTGAGGCACCGCAGCTTCCTCCGCATCTGTTCGAGGCGGCCCCCCGGCGGGCGGGCGCGGCCCGGCGTACCCCGCCACCAGCGCTGCTGCCACGGGTGGGTGTGGTGCTGGCCGCCGGCCGGTCCGAGCGGCTCGAACGGCTCACCCGGGGCGGCTCCAAGGCCCTGCTGCGGCTCGACAACAAGTAGCCTCACCGGCAGCGGTTACCTGAACCGCAGGCACGCATCACGAAAGGCGGCGCCATGGCCCAGACCCGCAAGCTGTACCGCAGCCGAACCGATCGCAAGCTGGCTGGCGTGTGTGGCGGCTTGGCCCGGTTCTTCAACACGGACGCGACGCTGATCCGGGTGCTCTTCGTTGCCCTGGCCGTGCTCGGAGGCTCCGGTGCCGTGATCTACCTGGCGATGTGGATCATCGTCCCCAACGAGCCGTAGGGCGTGGTATGACCGGCCGGCCCCGCCGTACCGACGACACAGGGCTGGGCCCGGTCCAGGTCGGGTCGGCCAAGGTCCAGGCCTGACACCAGGACGCCCGCCCCCGGTCAGGGGGCGGGCGCGACGATCCGGTTCAGGGGCGGCACCGGGATGCCGGCCGGCTCGGCCGCGGCGAAGGCAGCCACCAGGGCGTCGATGTCCTGGGCGCCGCCGAGGGCGTCGGTGCCCTCGTTGAACACCGTGAACCCGTCGCCGCCGGCTGCGAGGAAGCTGTTCATCGTCACCCGGAACGAGTCGGTCGGCGCCACCTCGACCCCGGCGACCCGGATCCGGCCGATGCGGCCCTCACAGGTCAGGGCCGCCGGCTCCTGCTCGTACCCGAATGTGTTCGAGACCTGCAGGACCCGCTTCGTGGTCTGGCCGCCGCATCCGGGGAACTGCTGCTGGAGCAGTCGGCGGATCATGTCGCCGGTCATCGTCTTCGTGACGAGGCTGTTGCCGAACGGCTGGACCGTGAACGCCTCGCCGTAGGTGACCTCACCCGGTGCCTCCCCGCCCGAGGAGACGTCGGCGACCCGAAGGTCGGCGCGGATGCCTCCCGGGTTCATGAAGGCGAGCCGGGCACCGCCGAGCCCCGCCGGCTGCGTGGCCGCCAGCTGCGCGTCGGCGATCACGTCGCCGAGCGCCGACTCCCCGAGCGGCGACGCCGTTCTGGTGAGGTCGCCCTGGATGCGGCCGATGACGACGTTGGC
>Ga0307278_10001529_pt1 | contig 11495 bp, 14 predicted proteins | sample ER_DNA_117_FD_194482 | JGI IMG/M metagenome (GOLD analysis project Ga0307278, IMG submission 194482) | Bulk soil microbial communities from the East River watershed near Crested Butte, Colorado, United States - ER_DNA_117 | ecosystem: Environmental > Terrestrial > Soil > Floodplain | place...
CGCGCTCGATCGCTCGACCGGCAAGCTCATCTGGGAGCACAAGTTCAACAGTCCGAACGTCGGTCCCGACGGCGTCGCCTACGGGTATGGGCGCGTCTACGGCGGGACCAAGACGAGCGCCTTCGCGCTCGATCCGAGCACGGGCAAGCTGATCTGGAGCCGCAAGCTGGTCCGCAACGGCAACGAGGGCATCGACATGGCGCCTCAGCTCTTCGACAACACGATGCTCATCAGCACCGTTCCGGGCAACGCTTCGAAGTTCTACGCCGGAAACGGCGACGGCATCGTCTGGGCGCTCGACCCCGCGACGGGCACGCCGAAGTGGAAGTTCAACACGGTCTCCGACGGGGCCAAGCTGTGGGGCAACCCGAAGGTCAACAGCGGCGGCGGCTTGTGGTATCCGCCTGCCGTCGACAGCCAGGGGCGCGTCTTCATCTCCGTGGCGAACCCTGCTCCGCTGTATGGGACGCCGAAGTTCCCGTCAGGCTCGAGCCGCGCCGGCCCCGACCTCTACACCGACTCGATCGTTGCCCTCGACGGCCAGACCGGCAAGCTCCTCTGGTACCGCCAGGTCATCCCGCACGACGTGCGCGACTACGACCTGATGATCCCGGCGATCGTCACGACCGTCCCGATTGGCGGAGTGCAGACGGAGATCGTCGCGGTGGCGGGGAAAATGGGGAAGGTCTTCGCGTACCGCGCCGACAACGGCACACATCTGTGGACGCTGTCGGTGGGCAAGCATCAGCACGACACCGGGGCGCTGCCGAAGAAGCCGATCAACATCTTCCCGGGCGAGTTCGGCGGCGTCGAGACGCCTATGGCTCTCGCGGATAGCCGGCTCTTCGTGCCGTGGCTCAATTTCCCGACCCGCGCGAGTCGCTTCGGCCAAGCCGGCGGAGGGTTCAACTTCAAGACCGGCAACGGCGGCCTGACAGCTGTCGACGTCGCGACCGGAAAGGTGCTCTGGCAGAACACGCTGCCGTCGGAGAACTTCGGCGGTGCAGCGGTTGCGAACGACGTCGTCTTCACCAGCGACTACGCCGGCACGATCTACGCGTACGACACGGCGACCGGCAAGACGCTCTGGACCGCCACGGCTCCTGCCGGCATCAACTCCTTCCCCGCGATCGACGGCGACACGCTGCTCGTCGGCGCCGCCGGGGCCGGGTTCTTGAAGAACCCGACGTTCCAGCTGATCGCCTACTCGCTCCAGTAACCGTCAATCGATTCAGAGGAGACCCGAGAAATGACAAAGCTCACCGTCCGCTCCCTCTCCCTCCTGGTGGCGTTCGCGATCGGTTCGCTCGTGCTCGTCCAGCTCGCCTCGGCGCGGGCGGACCGATCGGCCGCCGCTCAGGCGACGACCGTTCAGGTGAAAGGCGGCGAGTTCTTCTTCAGGCTGTCGACGAAGTCCATCTCGAAGCCCGGCAAGGTCACGTTCGTCTTCAAGAACATCGGCCACGTCTCGCACGATTTCAAGATCAACGGCAAGAAGACACCGCTGATCCAGCCGGGCAAGACGGCGAAGATCCTCGTCACGTTCAAGAAGAAAGGGAAGTACCCCTACCTCTGCACGGTGCTCGGACACGCCGCTGCAGGAATGAAGGGCGTGTTCACAGTCCGGTAACCGCCTGTTCCCCGGTGAGCGGTCCCTCTAAGGGGCCGCTCACTTTCGCTCCTCTTCGGATTCCGGGTAGCTGTAATGCGCATCGCAGGAATTGGTGACACGCTTCGCAAGTGGCGATTCGCTGCCTGATCGTTGACGACCACCAACCCTTTCTCGAGGCGGCTTCCACACTCCTCGAGCGCGAGGGACTGGAAGTCGTGGGCGTTGCCTCGAGCGGCGACGAGACACTTGATCAGGCCGAGGCCCTGCGCCCGGACGTCATACTCGTCGACGTCTTTCTCGGCGAGGAGAGCGGCCTGGAGCTTGCGCGACGCCTGGTTGGGAACGGCCGTCCCGATTCGACGGCAGTGATCTTGATCTCGAGTCATCAAGCCGCTGACCTGGGCGATCTGATCGTTGCCAGCCCCGCCGACGGTTTCATCACGAAGGCAGAGCTCTCGGCAGCGGCGATTCGGGACGTACTCGAAGCTAGCGGGCGTCGAGATACGTGATCACGGCGAGCACGCGGCGCTGGTCGTCCTCGGTGGCCGGAAGGCGCAGCTTCATGAGGACGCTGCGTACGTGCTTCTCGACGGTGCCTTCCGTGATCCAGAGCTGATGGGCGATTCCTGCGTTCGAGCGTCCCTCGGCCATCAGAGCGAGCACTTCTCGCTCTCGCGTCGACAGAACGTCGAGCGGATCTTCGAGCCGACGGGCCGCGACGAGTTGGCTGACCAGAGCAGGATCCACGACGGACGCACCCTTGACGATCCGTTCGAGCGTCTCGACGAACTCCTCGACGTCCGTTATGCGCGTCTTCAACAAGTAACCGCTGCGCTGACCTCCCTCGAGCAACTCGGTCGCGCGTTCCACCTGGACGTGCGCGGTCAGAACGACGATTGCCATCTCGGGAAACTCTTCGCGTATCGCCGCCGCAGCCTCGAGCCCCTCGTTCGTATGGGTCGGCGGCATGCGTATGTCGACGATCGCAAGCTCCGGCTTGTGAGCGCGAACCTGTGCGATCAAGTCGAGGGCAGTGCCGCTCTGACCGACGACCTCGAAGCCGGACCGCTCGAGCAGACTCGCGAGTCCCTCTCGCAGGAGGACCTCGTCGTCCGCCAGCACCACACGAGTTGGGCTTGCGCTCATACCGTCGATTATGGAACCTTGGAGCAATGAGCACTACCGCCCTAGAGCAGGGCCGGCTTGCCGAGGAACAAGCGGCGCTGCGCCGGGTGGCGACGCTCGTGGCGGGTGGCGCGTCGTCGACCGAAGTGTTCGACGCCGTCGCGCAGGAGGTCGCCCGGGTCTTGCACCTCCCGAATACAGCGGTCTGCCGGTATGACGACGAGGGCACCGTGATGACCGTCCTCGCGGCCTACGGCGACCGTCCGGACACGTTTGGCCCCGGGTCGCGCTGGCCGCTCGACGGCCCCTCCATGTCCGCCGAAGTGCTCCGCACGGGTCGTCCGGTGAGGTTCGAGGATTACACCGGGCTGCCGGGAGCTCTCGCCGCCGAAGCTCGGGAACACGGTTTCAGCAGAGTTGCGGGTGCCCCGATCATCGTCGACGGCGAGGTCTGGGGGGTCATTTCGACCTCGTCACCGGATGCATCGCTTCCGGAGCAGCTGGAGGATCGTCTGGCCGAGTTCACCGAACTCGTGGCGACGGCAATCGCAAACAGCCAGGCACACGAAGAGCTGGCACGGCTTGCAGAAGAGCAGGCGGCACTGCGGCGCGTCGCGACGCTGGTTGCGCAAGGCTCAGCTCCCGCAGACCTGTTCAAAGCGGTTTGCGTCGAGGTCGGCCAGCTTGCGCCTGCACAGGGTGCGGCGCTGACACGGTTCGAATCCGACGGCACGGTCAAGGCACTGGGCGGCTGGACGCTCGACGGCGGCTACATCCACGCCGGCACGCGATATGCGATGGAAGGAACGGTCTCCGGACGCGTCTTCGCCAGCGGCGCGCCTGAGAGGATTGAGGACTATGCCGACGAGCCGGGCCAAGCAGCTGCGAACGCGCGCGAGATGGGCTGGCGGTCCTCAGTCGGCGCACCGATCACCGTGGAAGGCCGCCTCTGGGGCGTGCTGGCGGTGGTCTCTACGAGCGAGCCGCTGCCCCTGGGCACCGATCGGAGGCTGGCTGCCTTCGCTGAGCTCGTCGCGACCGCCGTTGCGAACGCGCAGAGCCACGAGGAGCTAGCCCTGCTCGCCGAAGAGCAGTCGGCGCTCTCGCGCGTGGCAACACTGGTTGCCGAGGGGGCATCCCCCGATGACGTTTTCGCGGCGGTCGGAACCGAAGTCGCCCGCACACTCGACGTTCCGGTCGCATTGCTCTTCCGCTACGACGCGGACGGGATGGCGACGATACTCGCGACGTCGAGCGACGAATTCGGTGCGGTCGGGGCCCGCTTGCCGATCGCGAGCCGAAGTCTGATCGCGGGGGTGCACCAGACCGCCCGCGCACTCGCGATCGACGACTGGAGCAAGCTTGGCGGCCCCGGGGCAGACTTTGCGCGCGACCGGGGCCTGCGCTGGGGAGTAGGCGTCCCGATCGTCGTCGATGGAGCCCTCTGGGGGGTGATGACCACAGCATCGCTAGACCCAGAATCTCGGGCCGGTGACATCGAACCTCGCCTTTCGAAGTTCACCGAGCTCCTGGCGACGGCAATCGCGAACGCCGAAGGACGCGAAGAGCTCCGCGCCCGCAGTGAGGAACAGGCGGCCTTGCGTCGCATCGCAACGCTCGTTGCCCGGGGCGTGTTCCCGGCCGCGATCCTCGATGCAGTCGCTAAGGAGGTCCACCAAGTCCTGGACGCAGACTGGGCCGCCATCCACCGCCTGGATTCGGATGGCGGGGTCACCGTTGTCGCCTCCGACGGCCACATGGGTCCAGAGATTTCGGTCGGTGCGCGGAAGATGCTGGATCCCCAGAGCCTCGTCGCGTCGGTCCTCCGGACCGGTCGCTCAGCGCGAATCGAGACCTATGAAGGCCGTTCGGGTCCCTGGGCCGCGCTAGCACGCGAGCTAGGGATCCGCTCCGGGGTCGGGGCGCCGATCATCGTCGAAGGCCGCCCGTGGGGAGTGATGGTGGCGGCGTGGAGCAGGGAAGGGGAAGTGCCGGTCATCGACGTCGAGAGCCGCATGGCCAAGTTCACCGAGCTCCTGGCCACCGCGATCGCGAACGCCGAAGGCCGCGCCGAGCTCGACGCCTCGCGGGCGCGCATCGTCGCGACCGCGGACGCGACACGCCGGCGCATCGAGCGAGATCTCCACGACGGGGCCCAGCAACAGCTCCTCTCGCTCGCTCTCGAGGTACGCGCAGCCCAGGCGAGCGTGCCGCTAGAGCTCCGCGAGCATCGAGCGGATCTTGCCCACGTTGCCGAAGGGCTGACGGACGTCTTGGACGGGCTGCGCGAAATCGCGCTCGGTCTCCATCCGGCGATCCTCGCCGAGGGTGGGCTGGGCCCCGCGTTGAAGACCCTTGCGCACCGCTCGCCCATTCCCGTGCAACTCGACGTCGGCGTCGAAGAACGACTGCCGGAGCACGTCGAGGTAGCCGCCTATTACGTGGTCTCCGAAGCACTGACCAACACGGCGAAGCACGCGCAGGCAACCCTCGTTCGCGTCGGCATCGAGACAAGTGACGACATGCTTCACGTCCTCGTGAGCGACGACGGCATCGGCGGCGCCGACCCGCTGCGAGGCACGGGCCTCCTCGGTCTCAAGGACCGGGCCGAGGCGATCGGCGGAACGGTCTGCGTCGAGACCTTGCGTAGCGAAGGAACGACGCTGTCCGCCAGGCTCCCACTCGGGCCCTAGCGAGGTGCGACTCAGGCGGCCTGGCGCTCGATGCTCGCGCCGCCCACCGAGAGCCTGACTGGGATGTTGCCGCGCGTCGCGCGTGAGTAGGGGCACGTCTCGTGCGCCCGGTTCATGAGGTCGACCGCCAGATCGCGGTCAAGCCCGGGAGCGTCCAGGTCGAGTGCGACGGCGAGGCCCAGCCCGCCGCTCGGCAGCAGCCCGATGCCCACCCGTGCGGTAATCCGTGAGCCGCTCAGGTCGAGCCTCCGCCCGGTTGCGAAGCGCAGCAGGGCCGACTGGAAGCACGCCGCATACCCGACGGCGAAGAGCTGCTCCGGATTCGTCCCCGGCCCGCCCGAGCCGCCCATCTCCTTCGGGATGTCGAGGTCGACGTCGACGCGGCCGTCGCTGGTAGCGGAATGGCCTTCGCGGCCTCCGGTGGCTGTCGCCTTAGCTGTATACAGGATCTCGGGCGGTTCGATCATCGAGCCTTCTCCTTTTCGGGACTGGAGTGCGGGAGGCCTCTAGTGCGCAGCTCGACGCGAGGTAGCGCTTGACATTCCCCGGCGTCGGATCGCCGGAGAGCGCGTGCACTGAATCCACCAGCTCCTCGATGGCGCTCGATGTCGGGGCTCCCAGCTTGTCTCGTCGCACGTAAGGACAATCGCGCGTCGAGACGCTCGGGTCTTCGCAGCCAGCGGCCAATTCGCCTACCTGCCAGCAGGAATTCGCCGGGGGCAGCTAGCTGCAACGCAGGATGGCCGGTGGCGTCGATGACGTGAGGACCTTGTGCGGCGAGTGTGCTGACGTTCAGCTACGAAAGGACTGTGCGATGGACAAGCAGCGGCTCGAGCTCCTGACCACCTGCTCGCTCTGCCTCCGCGTCCGCCGGGATAGAGAGTGGCTCGAGGCAGAACATGTCATCCGCGAGACTCGCTCATACGAGCTCGACACTCCACCGAGACTACGCGGGGCGGTCTGCGACGACTGCGCGGAGTCGATCTTCAGCCGCCGGGCGCAAGACGACGAGCCTGTGGCTGCGTGAAGCGCGTTGACATCCATCCGCATCGAAGACGAGCAGGGCGCAGCATCGGCGCGCGTTTCCGGGTAGCGGGAATCGCGCTTACGCGTTGGCATGGATGCTTGGCTCGAACCACGCCTCCATGTTGGTAGTAGGACAACTCCAACAAGGAGGAAACATGCGAATGAAAGATCAGTCCGCCGCGTCAGTTGCGGCGAGCCCGTGGGTCATTGTGGCCGCAGCAGTTGCCGCGACGCTCGCGGCCATCTTCCTGCTTCACCCGGCGCCGAGCCCTGCCGCTCAGGCGGCGGGACCCGTCGTCTCGACGGCGAACACCGGCCTCGGCCGGATCCTCGTCAACTCGAGCGGCCGGACGCTGTACATGTTCGGGAAGGATCGAAACGGAAAGAGCTCATGCGCCGGCCAGTGCGCAACCTTCTGGCCGCCCCTGATCGCAAAAGGAAAGCCGCGCGTGGCCGGAGGCGCAAAGGCGTCGCTCATCGGTACCACGAAACGGTCCGACGGGCGTCTGCAGGTGACGTACAAGCACCACCCGCTCTACACGTTCGCCAAGGACACGAAGAAGGGCCAGACGAACGGCGAGGGCATCAACGCCTTCGGAGGGCAGTGGCACGCGGTCTCGCCCGCAGGCGCGGCTGTCGCGAAGCCTGCTTCGAACGGCGGGGGCGGGTACGGGCCCTAGGCCGGCCCTCAATGCTAAATGACAGAGCGCCCGCGCCAATGACATCCGAGGGTCTGATCACGACGCCGTTCGCCTTCGACTCGACCGCGGCGGAAGTGATCGCCGGAATCGATCTGAGCGGCAAGCGTGCGATCGTCACCGGAAGCTCCTCGGGGATCGGAATCGAGACGGCGCGGGCGCTCGCCTCGGCGGGCGCCGACATCACCTTGGCGGTTCGCAACACCGCAGCGGGAGCCGAGACCGCTGCTGACATCACCCTGACGACCGGCAACACGGCGATGGACGTCGCGGCGCTCGACCTCGCAAATCCCCGTTCCGTCTCAGCGTTCGTCGCCAACTGGCGCGGAGCGCTCGACGTGCTGATCAACAACGCAGGCGTCATGGCCATTCCCGACCTCCTGCGCACGCCCGACGGGTGGGAGCTGCATTTTGCGACGAACCACCTGGGTCACTTTGCGCTCGCGGTCGGGCTGCACGATGCGCTTGCGTCGGCGTCGGCTGGAGCGCGCATTGTTTCACTGAGCTCGCGCGGTCACCTGCGGTCACCCGTGGTGTTCGACGACATCAACTTCGCGTCGCGCCCTTATGACCCGATGCTCGCCTACGGCCAGTCCAAGACGGCGAATGTCCTCTTTGCCGTCGAAGCCTTCCATCGCTGGGTGGACGACGGCATCACGGCCAACGCTGTCCACCCGGGTGCGATCGATTCGACGAACCTCTCGCGCTATCTCGATCCCGACGTCCTCGAGGAGATCAAGGCATCCGGCGCCTATCGGTACAAGACGCCGGAGCAGGGCGCGGCGACGAGCGTCCTCGTGGCGACGTCGCCTCAGCTCGAGGGCATCGGAGGCCGCTATTTCGAGGACTGCAACGAAGCTCCCGTCGTCGATCCGGCAACCGTGGCGAGCACGGGTGCGGGCGTTGCCCGGTACGCACTCGACCCGGCGAACGCAGAGCGACTCTGGGAACTGTCGTTCAGGGCATGTGCAGGTCCGGTTTCAAGAGCGGGCGCCTGAAGCCGAGCTCCGGAGCGTCCCAGCAACTACTCCGAGAACCCGGTATCGATCCACGTTCGGAAGCGTTCCACCTGCTCGGCGGGCCAGCCTCCGTCGCAAGGCATGCTTCCTTCGGCGAGCCGTTCGTAGATCGCATCCGCGTTCGCGCGCACATCCTGGTACGACGACAGATCGAAGACGGGCAACATCGACTCGACGTCCCCCTCACGGAAGAGTGGGCGGATGTCGCGCTCGAAACTCACCTGCGTCATGGTGCGGTCCTTCCCTGCGTCCCTGCTTCGAGCTCCTGATCCTCTGGTTCGAGGATTTCCTCACGCTCGCCTTCGTCGTCGCCGTACCCCTTGTGCTCCTGACTGTGCAGAAGCGGGGATTCGTGCTGATGCTGCTCGTCTCCTGGCTCGTGTTCACTCATCACAGCTCCTCTCAGTTGATTGGTGTCGCCGCTCGTTTGCTCGGCGACGCGTTGGCGAACGAGCGGCGCGACGTCCTCGATGTACGTCCTGAGGACCGTCGGGTCGGGATCCGCCGCGAGAACGAAGGTGCCGATCCCCAGATCCGAGCGAGTGGTCGTAGTCGAACCGCTCGTCCGCAGGTTGCGACATCAGCCGCTGGGCACCGGAGAGACGTGTTCCCAGACGGTGCCTTTGCACATCGAGGTGTTTGGCGCAATGCGGACGACCACGCTGTACCCACACGCTACACAGCGAAGCTCGAACTGCGAATCCTCGGGAAGCTCCGAGTTCGTCAGAAACCAGTTCGACGGTCGGTTAACGACGCACGCCCCACTCGAGCTGTGATATTAGCGCGCGCGCGTCAACACCTTGTATCTCGCGGCTGACCCAGCTCCGGCCCGCAGAGCCGGTCGGGCACTGCCGCCTGCTTCATCCAGTCGGGACGATGCCGAAGCCGGTCGAGTAGCGGATCGTCCAGAGGCATGAACCAGAAGAGCGCTTCTTCGGGCGCACAGACCGGGACCCACATCGGGCCGCCGCGCCGTATCTACGTCGTCGAGCCGCTCGAGAATCCGGTCCCGGCGAAGCGTGCGCCCACAACGCCGAAGGAACCGATTGATCCGAGGCCGAAGCGCGTGCGCGAGCCCAAGGTTCCCGCGCCGTGAAGAACGGCACTGGGCAGTCGGGCCCCGCGCCGGACTATTTCGAGCCCGTGATCGGATGGCGCTCGTGGGCCGTGGTACGCAGTGGAGCGGATTTCCGGCTCCGGAGCATCGCGTTCACCGACGTCTGGCCGGTCCACGAGGCTTTCGTCGCCCGGTGTTACGAGGCGGTCACTCGCGTTCACCTGCCTCTCTGGCGGAAGCGGCCAAGGCACGCTCCTGTCACGCTCGAGTGCTCCTGCGGGATTCACGCCGCCAACGACGTCGCCGCGGCCGCGGCATATCTCGATCTTTACGACGACATGCCCCAGCGCTCCGTTTGCCATCGCGCGCTGGGCCGCGTCGCCCTGTGGGGGACCGTCGTAGAGGGTGACCTCGGCTGGCGGTCCTCGCTCGCGTACCCGCAGGAGATCTTCCTCCCCGCAATCGGCGCGCGACGTCGCGTCGGGCTCGAGCGCATCATCGAGGGCCTGTCCGCGTACGGCGGCCCTGTCCGTGTCCTCGAGGACGTCGACGTGCTCGGCGAGCCGAAGCCTTCGATCACCCTTCGCGGTCGGGGCTAGGCCATCGGCAGAACGGCCCGGCGAGCCTTCATCTAGCTCCCTTTCCCGCGATTTGTCCATCGCCGGCGGGAGCTCGCGTGGAGGAAGCTTCAGTTAGCCGCTCTGGGCCGGCTCGACTGGGTGACGAGACCGTAGATGACCAGCAGGTCGAGCACGACGATCGTGATCGACCAGATCGGGGCGGCTTTGCGGCGGGCACGTGTGCGATGGCATTGAAGAAGACCGAGAAAAGCGCGACCGCGATTGCCCAGCCGGCGCCTCTGTACACCGCGAAGGCGGAGACGAGTTGGACGACTCCCCAGATTAGGAAGAACCAGCCCCACGCATGCAGGCTGGAGAAGAGCACGTGGTCTGCCACATACCCTGAATTGCGGAGCGCCGCAACACCGTTGATGATGTTCAAGAAGCCGACGAGGAAGAGAATGATGCAGGCGAAATCGAGCCACGTCGTGCGGGTGATCTCGCTCTCCACCGAGGCGGAATACGTACCGGTCGTCGGCGTCATGGAGGTCGGGGGTACGCCGCTGAAAGTCGACATCTGAGAGCAAAGCTACTGGGGCAGGTTCCGCGAGCATCATCCGTTCGAATGAGCGGCTAGTTGTAGGACCCAAGCAGGTTGGTTCTGCTGATCGGGGGTTGGTGGCCGAGGGCTGAGTGTCGTCGTTGATGGTTGTAGTGTCAGAGCCAGCCGTCAAGTGCTCGGGTTCGTTTGTGGCTTGTGCGGTAGATGGCGGCGTAGGCCCAGCTGTTGATCAGGGTGCGGATGAAGCGTTCGGCTTTGCCGTTTGTTTGTGGGCGGCGTGGCCGTGTGCGGAGGTGCCGGATGCCGAGCGCGCGGCAGGCGAGTGCGTGGATGGTGGCGATGTAGGCGCTGCCGTTGTCGGTGAGGATGCGTTCGACGCGGATGCCGTGGCGGGCGAAGAAGGCGAGCGCTCGCTGCAGGAAGCCGATCGCGGTCGTGGCCTTCTCGTCGGCGAGCACTTCGGCGTAGGCGAGGCGGCTGTAGTCGTCGACTGCGACGTGGACGAACTCCCAGCCGATCGTGCCGCGCTGGCTGCCGCTGCGGTCGCTGCGGCGGGGCCGGTAGCGGCCGGGCGTGCGGCGGCCGACGCGTTTGCCGGCGCCGCCCTCGATCCGGCCAAGCTTTTTGATGTCGATGTGGACGAGCTCGCCGGGGCGGGATCGCTCGTAACGCACAGGCTGCTCGAGCCCGATCCGGCCGAGTCTGCCCATGCCGTTGCGCTTGAGCACGACCGAGACTGTCGAGAGCGGCATCGCGAGCGTCTCGGCGATCTCGGCGGCGGTCATCCGCAACCGGCGCAGCGCCACGATCACGGCCACCCGCTCCGGCGGGGTGCGGTTGGCGACACGCTTCGGTGCTGAGGATCGATCAACGAGCCCGACGTCGCCAGCCGCCTTCTATCGACTCACCCACTTACGCGCGCAGCGCACGCTCACACCGGCAGCCGCGGCTGCCGCCGTCATCGACCAGCCCCGCTCGAGCACACGCACCGCCAACAACCTGCGGCCACTCCAACTGAGGGCCGCGTTACGGTGAAGCCTCATCCGGATGCCTCCTTTGGACTGAGATGCCTTCGACAGCTCTCAGCCTCCAAGGAGGCCCGGATGAACCAACGTGCCTAGGAGCTACAACTAGTCGAGGGCG
>Ga0307278_10001530_pt1 | contig 11490 bp, 8 predicted proteins | sample ER_DNA_117_FD_194482 | JGI IMG/M metagenome (GOLD analysis project Ga0307278, IMG submission 194482) | Bulk soil microbial communities from the East River watershed near Crested Butte, Colorado, United States - ER_DNA_117 | ecosystem: Environmental > Terrestrial > Soil > Floodplain | place: USA...
CCCGTCCGCCTCCGCTCAGATTTCGTTCGGCTGCCGTTCGGCGACCGTTCGGGCAGGCCGGGCGCTCTTCGATCGAGTCGGCGAGGTGAATCCCCATCGACCGCGACCTCAGGGGGCTGGATGGCGCCAGCCACTCGACGAATTGGCAGCGGATGCGTGCTGTCGGGGGTATCGGCGATACTGCTCCCCTTGCGACCTGAACGAGCACCCTTCCAAGCGTTGCGAAACCGATGACCGAGGCGCCAGCGAAACCGTTCGCCCACCTGGACGCGCCCAACGCCGACCTGTACCGGGCCGTCATGGGCGTGTTCGTCGCCGCCAAGCGACGGTTCCTGGTGCACCTGCGACCCGAGGACGTGCTCGAGGCGCTGCGAGGGCCCGAGGGCCCGCCGGTCGAGGCGGCCGCGGTGGAGGCGGCGCTCAAGCAGCTCGAGTCCTGGAGGAACCTCCAGGCCGATCCGGACACCAGTCGGGTCACCACGGTGGACGACTTCTACCGGCCTCGTTACCTCTACCAGCTCACCCCGGAAGGTGAGGCCGCGGAGCTGGCGCTGGCCGCCTATGACGAGGCGCTGGGCAACCGGGGCGAGCTGCAGTCGGTGGCGCTCGAGGACATCAGGGTGCGCCTCCGCAGCCTGCGGCGGCAGGCCGAAGACCCCGACCCGGACGCGGCCGTGGTGCACAGCCTGCTGCGGGAGCTGTCCACGCTGCTGGACGGGCTGGCGGCCAACGCGAGCGCGTTCATGAGCAGCCTGCAACGCACCATCGACCTCCAGGACGTCGACGAGGACGCCTTCATCGCCTACAAGGACCGGCTGATCGGCTACCTGGAGCGGTTCGTCGGCGACCTGGTCGTCAAGTCCGCGGAGATCGTGGCGACCCAGCGGGCGCTCGACGGGATCGGCGTGGAGCGCCTACTGGAGCTGGCGGCTGTCCGGGAAGCCGCCGACGCCGCGCCCGACCAGCGCGATGACGACGCGGTGCGGGTAAAGCTGGACGGGTGGCGTGCCCGCTGGTCGGGCCTGCGCTCGTGGTTCATCGGCGACCGGGCCCACCCGTCACAGGCGGCACTGCTGCGCCAGCGAGCCCGCGCGGCCATCCCGGCTTTGCTTGCCGCGGTGACCACCCTGCAGGAGCGCCGCACAGGCCGAAGCGACCGTTCCGCCGACTTCCGCGCGCTGGCGCGTTGGTTCGCGGAGGCGCCGAGCGACGCTGAGGCACACCGCCTGTGGCGGGCCGCGTTCGGGCTGGCGTCCGCGCGGCACCTCACCATCGACGCCCAGACCCTGGAGGCCCACCAGGAGGAGCCCGTGCCCGCCACCACCAGCTGGGCAGAGGCGCCGCCGGTCTGGATCAGCCCGCGCCTGCACGCCACCGGGCATCACCAGCGCCGCGGCGGCCCGGCGAGGATTATCGACCGTAGTCAGGCGCGCCAGCGGCTGGAGGAGCTGCTCGCCGCGGAGCGCGCCCAGACGCAGGCGGCCCGCCGACGGCTCGCGGCCGGCCGGCCGACGCGGCTCCGCGACGTTGGTACGCTCGACCGTGACGAGTTCGCGCTGTTCCTCGGGCTGCTCGGGGATGCGCTCGCCGCCGGCCCGCCCGGGCCAGACGGTATCCGCACGACCACCTCCGACGGCACCCTGGCGGTCACCCTCGAGCCGACCGGCGACGGCGCGACCGCCGAGATCGCCACGCCCGACGGGGTGCTGCGCGGCCCCGACCACGTGATCACCATCGTCGACCTGACCCGTCCCGAGCAGGCCGGCTCCGCTGCCGGTCCGCTGCTGGCGGCGGCACCTGGGGACCTGCGGTGACCGCCCCGGCCGGCGGGCTCGCCGACGTCCTCGACCGGCAGCACGTCGAGGAGCGGCGGCGCGCGCTCCGCGCGCTGCTGCGCCACCCGCTGCTCACCCCCGCGGGCCCCGACCCGGCCGCATTCGCGCTTGTCCGCCGGCACGCGAGCTGGTTGCGGGAGTGGCTCAGCAACCACGCCGGCTGGTCAATTCAGGCAGACACGGGCCTCGCTCGGTTGCGCAAGCTGCCCGGACGGCTCGATGACCGCACGCGCCCAGCCCTGGCGACGCCCGCCCGCGTGCCGTTCAGCCGCCGCCGCTACGTGCTGGCCTGCCTTGCGCTCGCCGCGCTGGAACGGGCCGATGCCCAGGTCACGCTCGGCTGGCTCGCCGAGCGGGTGTTGGCTCTGGCGGCCGACCCGGGCCTCGCCGAGGCCGGCTTTGCCTTCACGCTCGACTCGCGGGAGGAGCGCGCCGACCTGGTGGTGGTCGTCCGCCTGCTGCTCGGATTCCATGTGCTCGCCAAGGTGGCCGGTGACGAGCAGTCCTTCGTCAACTCCAGCGGGGACGCGCTGTACGACGTGAACCGGCGTGTGCTCGCCGCGCTGCTGGTCAGCCAGCGGGGCCCATCCACGGTGGCCGCTGCAGACCTTGAGGCGCGGCTGCGGGCCATCACCGAGGAGCTCGTGCCCGACAGCGAGGACGGTCGCAACCGCGCCATCCGGCACGCGCTGACGCGCCGGCTGCTCGACGACCCGGTCGTCTACCAGCAGGAGCTCGGCGATGCGGAGCGTGGATACCTCACCAGCCAGCGCACCTTCCTGCTGCGGCGGCTGACCGAGGCGACCGGGCTGGTCCCCGAGGTGCGGGCGGAGGGAGTGGCACTGGTCGACCCGACCGGGGAGGCAACCGATCTGGCCATGCCGGAGGAGGGCACCGACGGGCACGCGACCCTGCTGCTGGCCAAGCATCTGGCCGTGCTGTGGCGGGAACGGCCTGGCGTCCCAGTCCCGCCCGCCACGCTGGAGGCGCGGATGGCGGAGCTGGCCGCCGAGCATCGCGCGCTGTGGCGCAAGGGTGCCGCCGAGCCGGGCGCCGCGGCGGCCCTGTGTCGGCTGGCGATCGACCGGCTGGAGGCGCTCGCGCTGGTTCGCCGGTGCGGAGACGGGGTGATTGCCCTGCCGGCGCTCGCCCGCTTCGCCTACGCCGAGCCCACCGTTGGCGGCGGCCGGGCGGAGTCCGGGGAACCCCGGAGGGGCGCCCCGGTGGATCGAGGAGGTCCGGTATGACCACGGCCGGCGGCAATGGGTGGCGGCCCGGCGGCGGCCACCTCGGGCTGCCGCTGCCCGGGCGGGAGCGCTGGCAGCCGCTGCGGACCGGCCTCGTCGACCTGTTCCTCTACGACAACGAGGAGTTCCGCTTCCGGGATGGCCGCCTGCTGCTGCGCGGCAACAACGGCACCGGGAAGTCCAAGGTGCTCGCGCTTGTCCTGCCCTTTCTGCTCGACGGCGAGCTGGCGTCGCACCGGGTCGAGCCCGACGCCGACCCGGCCAAGCGCATGGAGTGGAACCTGCTGCTCGGCGGCCGCTATCAGGAGCGGCTCGGCTATACCTGGCTGGAGCTCGGCCGGCTGAGCGACGAGGGCACCCCCACGTATCTGACGCTTGGTTGCGGCCTCAAGGCCGTGGCCGGACGCGGCATCGCCGGCCGCTGGTTCTTCGTCACCGACCAGCGGGTCGGCGCCGACCTTGGCCTCGTGAGCCCCGCGGGCACCGCGCTGGTTCGCGAACGGCTCATCGAGGCGCTCGGCGAGCACGGCCGGGTCTACGACCGTGCGGATACGTACCGGCGGGCCGTCGACGAGCGTCTGTTCCATCTCGGCTCCGACCGCTACGAGGCGCTGGTCAACCTGCTCATCCAGCTCCGCCAGCCGCAGCTCTCCAAGCGCCCGGATGCGGCCAGGCTCTCCCACGCGCTGTCGCAGGCGCTGGCCCCGGTGGACCAGGCGGTCCTGGCCGACGTGGCCGAGTCCTTCCACGACCTCGAGCAGCAGCGCGACGAGCTGCGTGGCCTCCAGGAGACCCGCCGCCACGTGGAGCGCTTCCTCGGGCGCTACCGCCACTACGCCCGGATCGCAGCGCGCCGCCAGGCCAGCGAGCTTCGCTCGGCCCAGGCCGCCTATGAGGCCACCAACCGCCAGCTCGTCGCCGTCCGGGAGGAGCTGGCCGATGCCCGCGCAGCCGCTGCGACCGCCGCCGTGCGGCAGAAGGAGACCGACCGCGGCCTGGCCGCCGCCCGCGCTGCGGCGCAGGAGCTGGCCGGCAACCCCGAGATCCAGCGTCTCGACCGTGCCGAGGAGCTGGCCCGGGTTGCCCGCGAAGGCGCCGAGCGCGCCGAACGACTCCAACACCAGGCCGAGCGGCGGCGGTCGCAGCGCGCCGCCGACCGCCAACGGCTCGTCGCGGCCGCCGCCTCGACCCGTACGGCGGTGCTGGCCGCGGTCGAGGCGGCGGCCTCCTCGGCCGCGGCGGCGGGGACCGCGCGTGACCACGAGACGCTGGTCGCGCCGCTCGAGCTTCCCGACGGCGGCGATCCCACGGCCGGAGTCGACGAGGCGGCGCTGGGCCGCGCCAGGACCGCGGCGGACACCACGGCCCGCCGGCGCGAGCAGGCCGTCGCGCACGTCCGGGACCTCGCCGAGCGGGCCGCCAGGGCCACCGGCCGCCTCGCCACCGAGCGACGGCGGCTGGACGAGCTGGCCGCTGAACGCGACCAAGCCGCCGAGCGGCGGCACGCCGCAGAGGAGGCGGTGGCAGCGGCCGGCCGGGCGCTGCTGGACGCCTGGCGCCGCCACGGCGCCGGACTCACCGAGTTGCGCCTACCCGACCCGGAGGAGACGCTTACCGGCCTGGCCGGCTGGACCGGGACGCTGCACGGTGAGAACCCGGCCCTGACGATCCTCATCGCCGCCGGCGCCGCAGCCCGCAACCGGCTTGCCGAGGCACACGCCCGGGCCCTCGCGGAGCTGGAGGCGGCCGAGACGGCGCTGGCGGACCTGGTCCAGCAGCGCGAGCGCCTCCAGCGCGGCGAGCACGATCCGCCTCCGGTCCCGTACACCCGCCTGGCCGGCGTGCGGGACGGCCGCGGCGGTGCGCCGCTGTGGCGGGTGGTCGACTTCCACGAAGGGGTTGGCGAGGCCGACCGGGCCGGCCTGGAGGCCGCACTCGAGGCGGCCGGGCTGCTCGACGCCTGGGTCACCCCGGGCGGCCGGCTGCTGGACCCAGGCACCCACGACGTGGTCGTCACGGCGGGGGCGGCGGTGACGCCGAACCTGGGCGCCGCGCTGCGGCCGGCCGTCGACCGGAACGACCCGCAGGCCGCCCAGCTCGCCGACGCGACCGTTGCCGCGGTGCTGGCCGGCATCGGGCTGGGCAGGTCCAGCGCGAGCACCTGGGTCGAGCAGACCGGCCGCTGGCGCCTCGGCGCGGCCGAGGGCGCCTGGGCCAAGCCCGCCGCCAGGTTCGTCGGGCGCGGCGCCCGCGAGGCCGCGCGCCGCCAACGCCTGGCGGAGGTTACCCAGGCGATCGCCGCAACCGAGGCGGTCAGCGAGGCCGCCCGGCAGGCGCACGACGCGGTCCGGGTGCGCCAGCGCACCCTCGAGACCGAGCTGGCAGCCGTGCCGGACGAGCAGCCCCTGCGCGACGCCCATGCCGCCGTCACGGCCGCCACCGCCGAGCTGCGCCAGCGGTCCGAGCGCGTGACCGCCCAGGAGATCGCGGTCGGCTCGGCCGCCACAGCCGCCGCCACCGCCCAGGAGGACCGCGACCAAGCCGCCACCGACCTCGCCCTGCCCACTGCGCTGGACGCCCTCCAGGCCGTGCGCGACGCCGTCGCCGCGTACCGGGCGGCGGTCGCGGGCCTGTGGCCGGAGGCCCGCGGTCACGCCGACCGGCTCCGCAGCCTGGCCGGCGCCGAGACCGAGCTGCGCCAGGCCGAGACGGAGGAGCGGCAGCGTGCCGAGGAGGCCGCCACCACCGAGCGTGAAGCGCACGCGGCCGAGCGCCGCCGCGACACCCTCCGCGAGAGCATCGGCGCCACCGTCGCGGAGCTCCGCGCCAGGCTGGAGGCGGCCAAGGCGGAGGTCGCCCACCTGGAACGCGAGTCCCGCCGGCTCGGCGAGAAGCGCCTCGCGCTCGCCGGCCGCGTGGGCGACGCCGAAGGTCAGCAACGGCAGCTCCTCGCCAAGCTCGAGGACGACAGCGGCCGGCGCATCCGCGCCGCGGCCGCGTTCCAGCGGTTCGCCAGCACCGGCCTGCTGGCCACGGCCCTGCCCGCGTTGGACCTGCCTGACTTTGCGACGCCGTGGGCGCCGGACCCGGCCGTGCGGCTGGCACGGCGGGTCGAGCAGGCCCTGGTCGAGGTCGATGCCGACGACCAGACGTGGGAGCGGGTCCAGCAAGAGCTCACCCATCGCTTCAAGGAGCTGGCGGAGGCGCTCACCCGCTACGGGCACGAGGCCACCGCCGACCTCGCCGAGGACCGTTTCGTGGTCGTCGTGATCTTCCAGGGCCAGCGCCGTACCCCGGACCAGCTCGTCGGCCTGCTCGGTGAGGAGATCGACCACCGCGAGCGGGTGCTCAGCGCCAAGGAGCGGGAGCTGCTGGAGGAGCATCTCGTCAACGAGGTCGCCAGCCACCTCCAGGAGCTGATCGTCGACGCCGATCATCAGGTCCAGGAGATGAACGCCGAGCTGGAGGAGCGGCCGACCAGCACCGGGATGCGGCTCCGCTTCCGCTGGGAGCCGCTGCCGGACGGCCCGCCCGGACTGGCCGAGGCCCGGCGCCGGCTGCTGCGGCAGGCCAGCGACGCCTGGTCGCTGGAGGATCGCGCCGCCGTAAGCGCCTTCCTGCAGGAGCGGATCGCCGCCGAACGGGTCCGCGACGAGAGCGGCACCTGGCTGGAGCACCTCACCGCCGCATTCGACTACCGCACCTGGCACCGGTTCACGATCGAGCGCTGCCAGGACGGCCGTTGGCGTTCGGCGGCCGGCCCGGCCTCCAGCGGCGAGCGGGTGCTCACCGTGACCCTGCCGCTGTTCGCCGCCGCCTCCGCGCACTATCGGTCAGCGCACCGGGCCGCACCCCGGCTCGTCCTGCTCGACGAGGCCTTCGCCGGGGTCGACGATGACGCCAGAGCCAAGTGCATGGGTCTGCTCGCCACCTTCGACCTGGACTTCGTAATGACCAGCGAGCGCGAATGGGGCTGCTATCCCGGCGTCCCCGGGTTGGCAATCCACCAACTCAGCCGCCGGGAGGGCATCGAAGCGGTCCACATCAGCCGCTGGGAGTGGGACGGGCGGACGAGGACCCGGGTGGAACCGCCACCGCGCTCGCCGGCCGGGCACGACGGCGGGAACCGCCATCCAGAGGCCACGGAAGCGCTGTGGTGAGGCAGCCAGACACCGCGACCGACCTGGAGCGGCTCCACCGGCTGCTGGGCGGCGACGAGCTCCGCTGGCTGGTCGAGCGGATCCGCACGCGGCTGGAGCGCGAGCTTACGCTCGACGGGATGGTGACGCTGGAGCCGGCGAGCGCGGCGCAGCGCCGTGCGGTCGCCCGGCTCCTGGGCCGCCCGGTCGGCAGCGGCGCGTCGCTGCACGTCTCCCTGCCAGCGGTCGAGGCGGTGCTGCGCCGCGGCGGGCTCGCGCCCGACCTCGCCTCGGCGGTCGAGGCGCTCACCGGTCCGGTGGTCGACCGCGCAGCCAGCCGGGCCGCCGACGCCGCCGCCTGGGCCGCCGCGCTCGCGGCCGCCGAGCAGGCGCTTGAGCGCCACCCCGCGCTGACGCCGTGGCTGGAGTGGCTGCGCGACACCGGCCTGCTGCGGCGGCTGGCCGGTGGCGGTCCCGAGACGGCGCGGGCGCTGGCCGAGCAGGCGGTGGCCGTGCTCTGCCGCTTGCCGGCGGGCGGGCAGCCGCTCTCGGTGCTGGCCGCGAGCGCGGCCGGAGACGAGCACGCGCTTGACCCCGGTCGGCCGGTGACGACCCTGGTCCTGCGCGCGGCGGCGATCCTCGGGGAGGTCCCGCCCGGGGACGACGCCGAGTGGCGCCGGACGGTGTGGGCGTCGGTCGGAGTGCTCACGGGCGAGCTGACCAACCCGGTGCTCACGTTGCGCCTTCCCGGTGACCTTCGCACGGTCACGGGCCGCGTGCTGGCGATATGGGCCGACGCCGGCCAGCCGGTGCACCTCACCGCGCGCCAGCTCCTGCGCGACCCGCCCGACCTCCCGGTCCGTGACCGCAGCGTGTTCGTGTGCGAGAACCCCACCGTGGTCGCCGAGGCCGCCAGCAAACTGGGCGCCCGGACGGCCCCGCTCATCTGCGCCAACGCCCACCCGGGGGCCGCCGCCACCGTCCTGCTGCGGCAGCTCGCCGCCGCCGGGGCTCGGCTCCGTTACCACGGCGACTTCGACTGGCCAGGGATCACCATCGCCAACGGCATCATCGGCCGCTTCGGGGCGCGGCCGTGGCGGCTCGACAGCGGCGCCTACCGGTCGGCGGCGGCGCTCGGCGGCGCGAGCCTGCGCGGCCGCCCGGTCACCGCGGCCTGGGATCCCCCGCTCACCGCGGCAATGCTGGAGGTCGGCGTGAAGGTCGAGGAGGAGCGGGTACTCGGCGATCTCCTCGCCGATCTCGCTGGTTGAGCGAGGCGCACATCCCGCCCAGCAGCGCGGGGCTCCTGAAGCAATCAGGGCCGTGGGTCGAACGGGTCGGGTTCGGCGGTGCCGCCTTGCGCAGCACCGGAACCGCCTGCCCCGCCCGGCCCGACGCGGTCAGCTGCTCACATGCTTCGGCCCCAGGTTCCTGACACTCTGCGAGTACTCGCGGCGGCCCCCGTAGGGGGTCACGCCGCCGAGCCCAACGCAGCCGGTCCACCAGGACCGCCAGCTCATCGTCAGACGCGGTTTCCCTCTCCATCAGAATCACGACTGCGATGCGACCGGGCATGCCTATACTCGTCCACCATGCGGCAGCGCAGCGACCTCGACAGCGTGGTCGAAACCATCCTGGTCGACGCCTACGGCGACGACGAGCAGTACGTCGCCTTCCTCACCGTCATCGAAGAAGAGACCCGGCTACCCGCCGCGGCGACGCTGCTCGGCGCGCCAGTCACGGTCACTGGCTTGGACTACACCAATGAGGCCCGCGGCCTGGTCGCGATCTGCGAGGGGTCCAACGGCACCGGCGAGGTAGCCCTTGCCGACCTGGCGTTCCCGCCGGACACGGTTACGGCCTGGATTCACGCCGCGTATCGCCACTACCTCGGTCTCCAGCCGTTCCGGTCCGGCCACGTCCGGACTGGACCTGGCCGGACTGAGCCGGATCATTGCCGGCCGGCGTAGGCCGCAAGCCGCTCACTGACCGGGCTTACCCGGGGTCGAGGAACCCTCGCGAAGTAGGCGGCCTTGGCCGTACGTAGCAACTCCTCACCGTCGCGGGCCCAATCGAACCGCGGTCGCCTCAGCAGCCTGCGGAACAGCACGCTGGCCTTGTCCGGGTCTCGCTCGGCCAGCCGACGCAGCACCATCGGCTCGACGCTGTCATCGTGCAGGTATGACAACACGTGTTCCCGATACCGACGGCGCCGCACCAGATCCGGGTCGGCGAAGGCCTCCTCGACCAGACCGAACTCCGCATAGAAGCCCAGCCCGTCCTCCTCGTCGTAGATCAATGCGACCGTCTCGGACTCGACCAGATCCAGGGGCAGCTCCACTACCGGCGCAGCGACCCCACCGCTGCGATGCGCCGCCCCCGGTGTCGTGCGCAGCACCTGATCGCGACAAAACTCGTGGAACCTATTCAGCCACTCCTGCGCCTGATCACCGGGTACTACCACAAGGTCGGCACCGAAGAACCCGACAAACCGCTGCCGATCCGCCCGCTGCATCTCCCACGCCCGGGCCAACTTCTCCGGACTGCGGTACACCGCCTCCGGCGTACGCATCGACATCTCGAACGCCAAGCGGTAGGCGACCTCCCGTTCAGCCGGCCGCAGCACGCTCGTCGGCCCACTCAACATCCATTCCTCGGCCACCGGCACCAGCCGCGTGATCAAGAACGATCGGCGCGGCATCTGCCGGAACACCGAGGTGCCCATGTTGGACCGCACCCGGTAGGTCAGATCATCCACGAGGTTGACCACGATCAGGGCCGGCCCGTCGCGGCGCTGCACCTCGAACGGCCCTTGCACCACATCGCGCCAGCCAAGCAGCATTTCCCGCTCCTGCCGCGAAAGCTCAGCGTGCGCATCGACGAACTGCTCAACGATGGTCCGGCCGCTGCGCAATCGATGCTCCAGCACGAAGTAGTCCCACAGCATCATCAACCGGTACTCGTCCAACACCTCGGAGCCGCCGTGCCGCGCCAACACCTCGCTAAACGCCCGGTCGTACCGCGGCTGGCGGGAGAACGCCAACAACTCCCGCTTCAGCTCACCCGCCCGATCAAGAAGAGCAGCATCCACCGCCACCAGCACAGCTCCGCCTCCCGAGGATCCGCGACCGCGCCACTCTACCGGTGAGCCCCTTTCGGGTGAGCTGCCGATCACGGATACGCCGGCCGCGCTGCCGCCCCGTTGGCAACGGCGTGCTCGGAGGACCGCAGCCGCTTCATGCCTGCTACGCCGGCCATCCTCGACTCCGCCGCTTGTGGGGTCAGGCGGTAAGTGCTATACGGTAAGTATGAGCCAGGTACAGGCGACGATCGCACAGCGGCAGTTCGCCTTCGACGCCGCAGAGGTCGGGCGACGGCTTCACGACGTCCTGCCGGAGCCGCTGGGAGAGCACTACGTCGTCGTAGCCGGCAAGCGGTTCCCGCCCAAGCAGGTGATCAGCCTGATGACCGGCCTTGATCGCGCCGACTTCAACACCCACCAGGCCCGCCGCATCCTCAGCCGGCTGGGCTTCACGGTGGGCCGCCGGAGCCGGGGAAGTCCGCTTGAGTCCTCGGCCGGGCGCGGCCCGCACCACGGTCGCGAAGCCGACCTCCTGCGGCCCTTTGCAGGTCGATGGGTTGCCCAGCGCGGACTCGAGGTGCTCGTAGCCGCGGACACGCCACAGGCCGTCCTGGAGTGGCTCGAGCGCCACAACCAGCACGCCGACGCCATGTTCCGTGTCCCCGGTGACGAGACCGAAGCGACCGGTGTAGCGCCCGCATGAGGTTCCCGTTCAAGGAGCTTCCAGGGACCTCGGGGGACTACCTTCGTCCGGCGGTGCCGGTGACGGTCGAGGGTATCGCGCGCGCGCCGCAGCTGTGCCTGTTGGATACCGGCGCCCTGCACAATCGCTTCGCCGCGTGGGTCGCCGACGCCGCCGGGGTCGACTTGACCGGCGGGGACGAGGAGCGCTTCGCCGTGGGGGGCTTCGTCACCGCCGCACGGCAGGCATCGGTGCAGCTGAGCTTGGGCGAGGTGACCTGGGAGTCGTCGGTGTGGTTCTGTGACCCCTGGCCGCTCGCGTTCCACCTCCTCGGCCAGGAGGGGTTCTTCCGCTGGTTCGACGTTCGCGTTCGAGCAGCCGTCTACGAGGTCGAGATCGAGCCCGAAGCCTGAGCCTGATTCCCCCAGGGTTCAGGAATTGAGCGCCGGCTCCGCCCGTGCGGCCGCGGATGAATCAATCGACGCGACCCCACGCCCGTGTGGTC
>Ga0307278_10001531_pt1 | contig 11489 bp, 12 predicted proteins | sample ER_DNA_117_FD_194482 | JGI IMG/M metagenome (GOLD analysis project Ga0307278, IMG submission 194482) | Bulk soil microbial communities from the East River watershed near Crested Butte, Colorado, United States - ER_DNA_117 | ecosystem: Environmental > Terrestrial > Soil > Floodplain | place...
AGCGCGAGCTCCGCGAAGATCTCCGGGTCGGACAAATCCAGGAGCGCGTCGAAGTCACGTGCCTCCCAGCCCTCGAAGACACGTTTCATGACGCCGATTCTCGGGTCCTCCATCGGGCGTCAGTATCGCAAAAGGCGGATCGACGATCGCCGCGAGACACTTTCCCTAGCCCTAGCTTCCAGGGTACTGCCCAAGCGTTACGGTGACGATCTTCGTGTTCCCCTGAGGAGTGCGAATTCCGAGGGCGACTTTGTCGCCGGGCTTGAGGTCGGCGAGCGTCACCGAGATGTCCTCGATGTTCTGGACCGGATGCCCCGAGATCGTGGTGATCGTGTCTCCCACCGTGATTCCGGCTCTTGCCGCAGGCGCGTTGGCTGTCACAGAGGAGACGAGCACGCCTCCGCCAGAGCTAAGGGTCGCGAGCTCGACACCGAGGTAGGCGCGGTTCGAGAGCACGACGTGGCCATCGGTGATGAGCTGATCCGCGATCGACTTCACGGTGTTACTCGGGATGGCGAAGCCGATGCCGCTCGCCTGCTGCTGATTTTCGGGATCGATCGCGGCCAAGGTGGGGATGCCGATGACTTGCCCGCTGAGATCGATGAGCGCCCCACCGCTGTTTCCGGGGTTAATCTGCGCGCTCGTTTGAATCAGGTCGGGTAGCGCCACGCCGCTCGACTCACTGACCGTGCGGCCGAGGGCGCTGACGATCCCATTCGTCACGCTGCTCTGCAGCCCGAGCGGGCTCCCGACGGCGAGGACGATATCGCCCACCTGAAGTTTCGACGAGTCGCCGAGCGCCGCAGGCGGCAGTTGGCCGCCTTCGACGTGGACGACTGCGAGATCGTCCGGCGCAAACGTCCCGACCAGGGTCGCGGCATAGCGCTTTCCAGTCGAGTCTGTGACCTGAAAGCGCTTGTACGTTCCGACGACATGATCGTTAGTGACGACGTTGCCCTTGCTGTCAAGGACGATCCCTGAGCCCAGGCCCACCGAGGTCTGGACCTGGACGACCGAAGGGCCGATCGCGCCGATCGTGTCCACGTACTGCTGCTGGAGCGATTTCGCCGGCGAGGTTGCAGCCACGCTCGTGGACGAGGCCGACGTGCCGCTCCCGCCGCCGCACGCGGCGAGGAGGATCGTGGCCGCCACGGTCAGGGCGGCGATCGCCGGACGCACGGCCATGCGCCGCCATTTCGAATGGTGAGTTTTCTCGTGGTCTGACATCTGTGCCTCCCGCTCCGTGGACGTCATCGGACGATGCTGTCTTCGGACGGGAACGGTTGCGGGCGGATGGCCCGCCGTCATCGAGGGCAGCCGCCATCTGCGCCCCCGGCTACCTGAACTCCGGGGGTTCCTGCTAGCTGCAACGCGGATGGACCACGAGCACGGGCGCAAGTGAAGGAAGTGCAAGGTCATCGCCGCGGAAGCGGCAGCTCTCTCAGGCTGGCCAACTCTTCGACCGGCTCGTCGGCCACGTCGCGCTGGGCGTGCGTGCGCACGAAGACGGCCGCAACATGTCCCTCGACCAGGGATCCGCGCCTGGGCTCGGACGGCGGGCCAGAAGGCGTTGTCTCAACCCGAGCAGTCGCATCGTTCGCGCCGGCTGACGAATCGTCCGCAGGAAGGACACCGCCGAGTGATGGGCTGGTCGAGCATGCCGTACCAACGCGCGAGCATGACCATGGCGAATCCGAGGCCACCCGAGAGCGACAGGGCGCCAACCAAGTGAGAGCTCAGGGTCTCCATGGACGACTAGGCCGCCTTCCGGCGGCCACCTTCCTCCTGACCGGCCGGCTGCACGGTTTCCAGGGTTTCCTCGTGCCGGCGGCCGAGCGTCAACGTGACCGCCGAGACGAGCACGCTGAGACCGGCGACGCCGACACCCCACCAGAGCCCGCTGATGTTGTCGGCCCAGCCGATGAGCGTCGAGCGAGAAGCGGCCCGGGCCGATGGCTGCGATCGCGACGACGACGGCCCAGAGATTGAGGTTGAACTCGTAGCCGCCCTTGCTGTTCCAGAAGCCGTTGCGCCATTGCACGCTGCCGATCGCGTTCAGCATCACCACGGCGATCGCGAGGACGGCGAGAGGCGTCAGGAGGCCGCTTGCGAGCAGGACGCCGCCGCCGAACTCGGCCGTTCCGGCCGCGAGCGCCAGCAAAAGCGGAGCCCGGAAACCGATCGTGCCGAAGAAGCCGCCCGTACCCCGCGGCCCGTGACCGCCGAAGGAGCCGAAGAGCTTTTGCGCTCCGTGGGCGGCGACGGTCAGCCCGAGGACGAAACGAAGAAACAGGATTCCGTAAGACATGCTCTACCTCCCGAGGGCGGAGTTAGCGGACGATGTCGACCGCAAGCCGCGCCGAGCAGCCGCGCTCTACAAGCGCGGCAATCTCATGCCAGTCGATACGGTCGGCAACGATGTCGGCGAGCCACTCCGGGGTGCCGAGACGTTTCAGTTGGGCTGCGCGCCAATCGTGGATCAGCTGGTCTTCGTCAGTGGCTTCGTAGCGATCGATTGTCGTCGTCGGCTCCATCGTTCCGTCCTTCCGAGATCGAGTGAGCTTTCTTCGCGACGTCAACGATGGCCCGTGTGGGGCCTGCTGTCATCGAGGACAGCAGCCATCTGCGCCCCCTGCTACCTGAACTCTCGGGATTCCTGCTAGCTGCAATGCGGGTGCTTAGCGCGCGTGCAATGCTGAACGCGTGGCAATTCAACGCCTGGCATTGCGGTGCCTTATCGTCGACGATAGCGCGGGCTTCCTCGTGGTCGCCCGCAGCCTTCTGGAGCGAGAGGGGATCACCGTCGTCGGGGTCGCCTCGACAGGCGCCGAGGCTCTTCACCGAGCCGTGGAGCTCGAACCGGACGTCATTCTCCTTGATGTCGGTCTCGGCGAGGAGAGCGGCTTCGATCTCGCGCGGCGTCTTGCGGGAGAGACCTCCTCGGGAACGCCGAGCGTGATTCTGATCTCGACGCGTTCCGGGGATGACCTGGCGGACCTGATCGATGCGAGCCCCGCGGTCGGCTTTCTTTCTAAACTAGACCTCTCGGCGAGGGCGATTTGTGACCTCCTCGGCATCCGGCCCGACGGCGGCCGGTGTGCACATGAGGCGCTCGTTTACTCCACGGTGGAGGAGTTCCTTGCGGGAACGGTCCCATTCGTGCGCGACGGACTCGACGCCGGACACCCGGTCCTCGTGGCCACGAAGCGGGCGAATCTCAGGATGCTTCGGGAGGCGCTTGACGCGGACGCCGGGCGGGTGGACTTCGTCGACTCGGCCGAGTGGTATCGCAGTCCCGCGTCGACGCTCGAGGCGTATGACCACTATGTCCGGGTTCGGCTCAAGCGAGGGGCTCGGCACGTCCGGATCATCGGCGAGCCCGTCTGGCCCAGGACCTCGCCCCGCATGGTCGCCGCGTGGAAGGGGTACGAGTCCGGTGTCAACGTCACGTTTGCATCCGTGCCGGCGTCCGTCGTCTGCCCATACGACGCCGGTGAGCTGCCTGACGGAATCCTCGCGGACGCGGAGCGGACTCATCCGGCCCTCAGGAGCGGCCAGGTGACTCGGCCAAGCCCGCGCTACACGGACCCGGAGGTCTTCGTGCGCGAGCTCGGGGTCGAGCTGGCGGAGGTTCGGGCCGATCGGCCCTGAGCGGATCCGGGCGGCTTCCGCAGCCGTCCACAGTGCCTGGTTACCCGGCACACGAGACTCCCGCTAGCTGCAATGCGCGTCCGCATAACGGCTGCGATGCTGAACGCGTGGTGCTGCGCTGCCTCATCGTGGACGACAGCGCGGGCTTCATCGACGCGGCCCGCACCCTCTTCGAACAGGAGGGGGTCAGCGTCGTGGGCGTTGCCTCAACGACCGCTGAGGCGCTTGAGCGCGCCAAGGAGCTGCGACCGGAGGTCACCCTCATCGACATCGATCTCGGCCGGGATAGCGGCTTCGATCTTGCGCGTCGGCTCGTCGAAGAGGCCGGCCTCGGCCCCGCGCGCATGATTCTGATCTCGACCCACGCCAAGGAAGAGTTCGCCGACCTGATCGAAGCGAGCCCGGTTGGCGGCTTCCTGTCCAAGTCTGACCTCTCGGCAAGCGCGATACGCGAGGTCGTCGGAAGGAACTCCGGCGGCGCCGGTTAGCGGGCCTCGAGAAATCTAACCACGGCCAGAACGCGGCGGTGGTCGTCGCCCGTTTCCGGGAGGCGCAGCTTGTTGAGGATGCTGTGCACGTGCTTCTCGACGGTGCCTTCGGTCACCCAAAGCTGGTGTGCGATGCCGCCGTTCGAGCGCCCCTCCGCCATCAGCGCTAAAACCTCGCGCTCGCGCGCCGTGAGTTCGGCCAGGGGATCGTTCAAGCGCCGAGCCGCCACGAGCTCCTGGACGAGAGCGGGATCGACCACCGAACCTCCGCCCGCGATTCGCTCGAGTGTCTCGATGAACTCGTCCACGTCCGTGACCCGGCTCTTCAGGAGATAGCCGATCCGCTCACCGCTGGCGAGGAGTTCCATCGCATGCTCGACCTGGGTATGTGCAGAGAGGACGAGGATTCCAACCTCCGCAAACTCGTCACGGATCACCCGTGCCGCCTCGAGACCTTCAGTCGCGTGATTCGGGGGCATCCGGATGTCGACGAGGACGAGGTCGGGACGATGTTCGCGAACGAGCTCGACGAGCTCGGAGCCGTCGCCGGCCTGACCCACGACATCGAAGCCCGATCGTTCGAGCAGACTCGAAAGACCCTCCCGGAGAAGAACGTCGTCGTCCGCGAGAACGACGCGCGTGGGGAGCTTTGTGCCGCTAATCGCCATCCTCGACATTATGGGTTAGCCTCGTTCCATGGGCGCGATACGGAGGCGTGGACGCGGCGCCTCTCGGGGCCCTGCGGGGCTGACGCGCCGCATGGTTGTCGCCAGCGGTCTGCTCGCGCTCCTGGTCGGCGCTGCCTTCCTCGTCCTGTTCTTCTCGATCCAAGACCTGCGTGACGCGGCGCGCGACTCGAGGCATTCCCAGGAGGTGCTGGCGGCGGCGAACGGGCTCGAGCGGCTCGTCGTCGACCTCGAGACCGGCGAGCGCGGGTTCCTCATTACGCGCGAGGAGCGTTTTCTCGAGCCGTGGACGGCCGCCCGAACGGCGTTTCCTAAAGCGAGCAGAGATCTGAACAGGCTCGCCGCCGTCACGGCGCAGGACCGCCGGGCGCGCCAGATCACCGAGGCCGTCGCGTCGTACATACGGGACTACTCGGTGCCGCTCGTGGCCGCGGCGCGGCGGAACGATCCCTTCGCGACGACCGTGGCGGCGACCGACGAGGGCAAGCGGCGCGTGGACGCGCTTCGCATCCAGTTCGACCGCTTAATCGCGGCAGAGCGCAGCCTTGCCGAGACGCGCCAGGAAGCCTCCGACGCTGCCGCTCGCCGCGCGATCATCGGCGCCGCCACCGGTATCGCGGGTTCGATCTTCCTTATCGTCCTGTACGCAGGTTACGTGACGCGAGCGATTGTCCGGCCTGTTCGCCGAGCCGCCGTCACGGCTGGCCGGCTCGCCGGCGGCGACCTCGCCGCGCGGATGCCCGAGACCGGCGTCGGCGAAATCCGCGCGCTCGAGCGCTCATTCAACACGATGGGAAGCTCGCTCGAGAGGAGTCGCGACGAGCTGGTCCGGCTCGCGGACGAGCAGGCCGCGTTAAGGCGCGTCGCGACCCTCGTCGCGAACGGCGTGCCGGCGCCCGAGCTGTTCTCCGCAGTCACCGAGGAGCTAGCCCGGCTCATAGGTGCCGACATCGCGGCCCTGGTCCGCCTTGAGCCCGGCAACACGTCGATCGTGGTGGCCGCTTGGAGCGAAGGGGAGGGCGATGAGGTCCCCGCTGGCACAGTCATACCGCTCGAGGGCGAGAGCGTCGCAACGATGGTTCTGCGGACCGGCCGGCCCGTGCGGATCGACAGCCCCGAGCGTGTGTCCGGCCCCACTGCAGCTCTGGTGCGCCGGCTCGGGGTTACCTCGACGGTCGGCACCCCGATCGTGGTCGAGGGTCGTCTGTGGGGCGGTATGTCGGTCTCTTCGAGACAGCCCGAGCCGCTCCCCACGGATACGGAGTCGCGCATCGCCGACTTCGCAGAGCTCGTCGCCACCGCCATCGCGAACGCCGACGCTCGGACCGAGCTCGCTGCCTCTCGCGCACGCGTCGTGGCGGCGGCCGACGAGACGCGTCGGCGACTCGAGCGCGACCTGCACGACGGGATCCAGCAGCGGCTCGTCTCCCTTGCCCTCACGCTTCGGGCCGCGCAGGCGACGACGCCGCCCGAGCTGCACGAGCTCCAGACGAGGCAGTCTCAGGTAGCGGAAGGGCTCACAGGCGTTCTCGAGGAGCTGCAGGAGATCTCGCGTGGCATCCACCCGGCGATCCTGTCGGAGGGCGGCCTCGAGCCCGCGCTCAAGACACTTGCCCGCCGGTCCGCGGTTCCGGTCGAGTTGGAGGTGCATGCCCAAAGGCGGCTGCCGGCTCAGGTGGAGGTGGCTGCGTACTACGTGGTCTCGGAAGCTCTGACGAACGCCGCCAAGCACGCCAACGCATCCGTCGCGCACGTCGACGTCGAAGCGTCCGACGGCGTCCTTCAGCTTTTGATACGCGACGACGGTGATGGAGGAGCCGATCCGACGCGAGGTTCCGGCCTCATCGGCCTCACCGACCGCGTCGAAGCGCTGGGCGGAACGATCGAGGTCGTGAGCCCGCCCGGAGAGGGAACCTCGCTGCTCGTCACCCTTCCCGTCGAAGCTCAAGCAACTTCCTCCTCTTCCGGCTAGCAGGTATTCCAAGACGCCCGCCTGCCTGGAGCAGGGATGGGCGCTGGCGCTGAAGACACGCGTCTCTATCGCGGCCATCCTGGGCCGCCATGGAGAGCCTTTTCCGATGCCGCCACTCGTGCAAAGGATCCTCGCCATCGCTGTCGTGGTGGCCGTCGCGTGCGGCTTGATCGCCGTCTACATCACCTCTCTCATGCGCTCGCCCAAGGCAGTGGCAAGTCCGGCCAGCGGTAAGGACCGCTCGGTGAACTTGACCTTGCAGACCGTGGGAGCGCTGGCCTTCAATGCAAACGCCGGGTCCCTCTTCGATCAGGTCGGCCAGCAGCGCGTGCCGCCGGGCTGCCTGTACGCGGCCGACGAGGAGGCGCGCGAGGTCACAGAGCAGCTGATCCGGGACGCCGGCTACGAGCCGGTCAGCCTCGGCGGGCTCGAGAGCGCGCGCGCTCTCGAGGACTTCGTGCCGGGCGTGTTCGCGAAGGTCTCGCCGGTCTTCTACAGGTTCGCCGCTCCCGGCCATCTGTAGGAGGGTCAGGCGGGTGGTCGCACGACGGAGAACTTCGCGCTGGCGAAGTCGCCGTTCCGGCCCAACTCGTCGAGACTCAGTTCGATCCGGCGCGGCAGCAGAGGAGCACCCCCGCCCAGCGTGACCGGCGCGATCGACACGATGACCTCGTCCAGGAGCCCCACGTCGGCGAACTGACCGGCCAGATCTCCCCCACCGACGATCCAGACGTTCCGGTCACCAGCGGCGGCGACCATCTCCTTGTGCACGCTTGCGACGTCCGCGCTGGTGAACTCAATTCGCGAGTCGGGGACGACCGGTAGCTGCCGGTGTGTGAGGACCCAGCACGGGATGTCGTACGGCCACTTCCACTCCGCCGGATCCTTGCCGGCGAACTCGTGGTCGAGGATCCATTCATACGTCGTCGACCCCATCGCCATCGCACCGATGCCGGCGATGAAATCGCCGTAGTTCAAGGGCCCGTCCTCCTCCCGCTTGCGGGGGAACAGCCAGTCCAGCGAGTTGTCGGGGTCGGCGATAAAGCCGTCGAGGGTGGTCGCCGTGTAGTACTGAGTGAGGCTCATGACCTCCGGGCCAGGCTTGCGCACCAACTAGGCACCCCGGGCGGAGTCAGTTGCCGGATCTGAGAACAAAAAGTCATCATGCGCGGAGTCTTCCTTAGGCAGTATGGGGTCTTGTCTGTGTAGTCATACACAAGCGCCCCCTATGCGGATCTCGTGTTGGATGAGGTCATGACCGACCGATACGCTGCGGCGCGTAAGCACCTACGCGACGCAGACCCGGTGCTTGCGCGGGTCATCGACAAACACCCGAACTTCGACCCGCGCGCCTGGATGGCAGAGCTCCCGAGAATGGACGCCTACGGAGCGCTCGTGTTCCAGATCGTAGGGCAGCAGCTATCGGTGCGCGCCACGAGAGCGATCCTCGCCCGTCTGGAGGCGCTGTTCGGTGGGCGTTTGCCTGAGCCGCAGGAGGTCCTCGACGCCGACCCAGAAGAGCTTCGGCGCGCCGGGATGTCCCGGCGCAAAGTTGAGACGCTACGCACGCTTGCTGAGCGGTTCACCATGGGTGAGCTCAGCGACCACACCTTTCTGCAGGGCTCCGACGAGGAGATCGAGGCGGCGCTCACCGCGATCCCGGGCATCGGTCCTTGGACGGTGCATGGCTTTCTGATCATCGCCCTCGACCGTCCCGATGTCGTCCTGGCGGGTGACCTCGCACTCCGCCGGGCCATTAGAGACGTCTACGGCCTCGACCAGATGCCGACCGAGCCGGAGGTGCTGCAAATCGCCGAGCGCTGGCGACCCTATCGCAGCCTTGCAGTCAGTTACCTCTTCGCCTCGGAGTTCGAGACCTAGCCTGCTCGGTTCTGGCCGCGGTTACCACCACCTGCGCTCGAGCGAAACGCTCGGTGCCGCCCGTTTCGTCGAGCGCGTCGAGCGCAGCCATGTCTTCGTCGGACAGCGTGAAGTCGAAGATCTGGACGTTCTCCTCGAGTCGGTCGCGGTGCGTCGACTTCATGATGACGACAAGATCCCGCTGTACGCACCAGCGGAGAAGCACCTGAGCCGGCGTGCGCCCCACGCGCCGAGCTGACGATTCGTGGTGCCGCCAGGGTGGGCCGGAGGCCGACCAAACGGTTCGTACCCGCACGCGCTGCTCACGGTCGAGACCGCGCCGAAGCTCGATCCGGGCGTCGCCGAGCGCAAGTGGTACGTCGCGGGTGTCGGACACGTGAAGGAGCACACCGGTGAGCGGGAACCAGGAGGAGATCGAGCTCGTGAGCGTGACCCACTCGTAGGAGCCCGGCGTCCTTTGCCGGATCCTCCGTCCAGCCGATCCCGGACTCCGCCGCTTCGCGGAATCGTGGGTTTGTGGCATCAACGAGTTCGACGCTCGCACCAGCACCCCCGAGCCACGCGGCTCAGCAGGAGCCGATGATCGGCGAGAAGGGGCTGAAGACCAACGCCATCGGGTTCCTCTCGAACATGGTCATCGGAGTGGCGTCGACGGCGCCCGCCTACTCCCTCGCGGCGACCCTCGGCTTCATCGTCGCGGTGGGGGGTGTCGGCGTCCACGCGCCCGCGGTCCTCATCGTCTCGTTCGTCCCGATGCTCTTGATCTCCTTCGGCTACCGCTACCTGAACCGAGCGGATCCCGACGCCGGCACAACGTTCGCCTGGGTGACCCGGGCACTCGGCCCGCAGCTCGGCTGGCTGAACGGATGGGCGATCTTCGTCGCCGACGTGATCGTCATGGCGTCGCTCTCGGTGATCGCGGCCACCTACACCTATCTGCTGTTCGGCTGGAATTCGGCGGCCAACTCAACCACCGCGATCATCATCGGCGCGGCCGTCTGGATCGCCCTGATGACGTGGATCTGCTACCGCGGCATCGAGCTCTCCGCCCGCGTGCAGCTCTTCCTGCTCAGCGCGGAGATCGTCATCCTGAGCGTCTTCGCGGTCGTCGCGCTAGTCAAGGCATACACCTCGAGCCCGGCCGGCGGAATCCATGTCTCCGGGTCGTGGTTCAACCCCTTCGATATGAACTGGACGGCGCTCGTCGACGGAGTGCTCCTCGGTCTCTTCATCTACTGGGGCTGGGACTCGGGCGTCTCCGTCAACGAGGAGTCCGAGGACTCGGCCGAAGGCCCGGGGCGGGCGGCGGTGCTCTCGACCATCGTCCTTCTGCTCATCTATCTCGTCGTCTCCACCGCCGCGCAGGCCTACGCCGGGACCGGGTACCTCGCGAACAACTCCAACGATGTGCTGAGCGTCCTGGGCGAGCGGGTGTTCGGCTCCGGCTGGGACAAGCTCCTCATCATCGCGGTCCTCACGTCGGCGGCCGCATCGACGCAGACGACGATCCTGCCGACCGCGAGGACGACCCTGTCGATGGCGCATTGGGGAGCGATTCCCTCCGTCTTCGGCCGGATCCACCCGCGGTTCCGGACGCCGTCAGTGTCGACTCTCGGCATGGGAGCGCTCTCGATCGTCTGGACGACCGTGCTCCTCGCGTTCAACCCGGCCCAGAACGTCCTCGGCGACTCGATCACGGCGCTCGGATTCTCGATCGCCTTCTATTACGGCTTCACGGGGCTCGCCTGCTTCGTCTACTACCGGCACGAGCTGCGCCGCCGTTGGCGCAACCTCTTCCTGGCCGGGATCGTGCCTCTGGCCGGTTGCCTCATCATGTTCGCGGTCTTCGCAAAGGCGTTCCACGACTACAGCCGGCCCGGCGCCGGCTTCTCGACGCCGCTGTTCGGCATCCAGATCCCGATCGTGATCGGCATCGGGTCGCTCTTGCTCGGCCTCCCGCTGCTCCTCCTCGCGTGGACGCGGTACAAGGCGTTCTTCGCCCGCCGGCTCGAGACCTCGCCTCCCGGGCTACTGGAGGAAGAGATCGAGCACGCGCGCGCTCACCTCTAGCGCGGGTCAGACGACGGTGAAGCTCACCGTGAGCGTGCCGACGTTCCCGAACCAGTCGTACGACTTGAACGTCGCGGTGTGCTGGCCTTGGCCCTGAACCGAGGTCGGCGCGTGCATCTGGCAGTTGTATGCCACGTTGTCGCAGACGGTCGTCGAGCGGTAGGTACCGTCGACGCCTCGGAATGAGGAAACCACCCTCGTGCGGCGGTTTCTAAGAGCGGACGACGGGGCTCGAACCCGCGACCCCCAGCTTGGGAAGTTTGCCGAAGGGTTTCCTGTTGGTTCCCATTTGGCGCAAACAAGCCAGAATGACTTCCTTCAAGTCAAATCGATTCCGGCCAGTGCCGGCAGTTCGCTGACCCAGTGCTGACCCAAGAGCCCGCCCCGGTACACATTCGCGACGCTAAGGGAAAGAGTCCCCTACTTATTCGCGCGCGATGCGGCCTCGCAGAGACCTGAGCTTTCGCCTCAGCCGGCTCGCGGCGATGGCAGATCGGGCAACGCGCGATAAGTCGGCGACCTCCTGGGTGCGATCCAGGTGGGGGCTGTTGGGCAGTTCACGGCTTTTCGCCGCTCTTCACGAACCTTCGCTTTGAGTACGGATTTTCGCAGCGAACCAACCCTGACAGAGAGCCCGTCACCTCCCTCGCGGTGGATAGCATGCCTCGCATGCTGACCCTCTACGATGCGGCCCGCTGCCCATACTGCGCGCGCATTCGGATCCTCCTGGCCGAAAAGGAG
>Ga0307278_10001532_pt1 | contig 11483 bp, 7 predicted proteins | sample ER_DNA_117_FD_194482 | JGI IMG/M metagenome (GOLD analysis project Ga0307278, IMG submission 194482) | Bulk soil microbial communities from the East River watershed near Crested Butte, Colorado, United States - ER_DNA_117 | ecosystem: Environmental > Terrestrial > Soil > Floodplain | place: USA...
CCATGCCTCCTGGCTGAACCAGGTGGAGCTGTTCTTCTCGATCCTGGCCCGCCGGCTGCTCAAGCGGGGCGAGTTCGCCTCCGTGGAGGACCTGGTGGCCAAGGTGATGGCGTTCATCGCCGACTACAACCGCACCGCCACGCCATTCCGCTGGACCTACGACGGCCGGCCCCTCAAGGCCAGCTGATATGCAAACAACTAACGCGGAGCTGTACTAGAGGCCCTGAACGCCATTGGCGATGCCAGGATTGATTGCTTTGAGCACTTCTGGCAGGCGTCTGGACGGGAAGCGGCTCCATTTTGCTACTCGCCAACGGCACCTTCGGGCCAGATGCAACAGTGCCGCCGGCAGCGCCTGCCTCCAGACGTGGAGTATGCCTTCGCGGCTGATTGATGCTTCTGTTTCGCGTCAACTGCTGGGCACTACTGGGAGACTTGCCCCATCTACGGCTGCAGCGCCTTGATGGCGCGGCGCTCGTCCCATGGCCTTGTAGCCCTCGGCGGCCTGCTCGAGCGGCAGGGTCAGGTCGAAGACCTTGCCGAGGTAGATCTGGCGCTTCCAGATCAGGTCGATGAGCCAGGCGGGACCCGGCGCATTGGAGCAGGCCCGCCGTGCAGGAGCACAGTATCTCCAATTCAAACCCGACCGAGCTTCACGAACGCATCTCGAGTCTGATCTCGGCGGCCGGTTGGCAACGACAAAGCTGACCCGGGTGGTGACAGGCTTCATGTGATTTCTGCCGTGTGAAGCGAGTGCGGCGCCCCAGACACTGCCCTCCACCACTACGCTCCGCACCATGTCGTCCCAGCTCATCGGCACTGACGGGTCGAGGCGACGTCCTGCTGCGCATGGCCTCACGAGGGATCTGTGCTGACAGATTGCTGACAGAGGACAAGCTGGACTCAAGCTGGACTCGGGCAGGAACACCTCGCTCCAGTCGGTCGGTAGGGACCGGGCCGCCGACCTCCACCTGCCCGGGCTCGGCCGGCTCTGGTGAAGAGTCGCGGGCGAACTCGGCCAATTGGCCGTCGGCCTCATCAGGCTCTCATCAGCGCCGCGGTACAACCCGTCGGGATGGCTCGCCCGCCCGAGGACGATCCGGCAGGCCAGCGGGCGAAGGAAGGGAAACCCCAGTGCTCCTCGCGACGACCGCACGCCACGCGAGACAGGCGGCGGTCCTGGCCATCGTGGTGTTGGCCACGGCCGGCTGCAGCGTGGTCGCCCGGCAGCAGGAGCAGGATCCGCCAGCACCGTCCGGCGGTAGCAGCCGATCAGCAGGAGGCTCCATGGCGACCGCCGAGAGCCGCCGGCGGAATGAGGCAATTCCGCCGGATGTCTATGCGGCCGATCGTCCCGGCCGGCTGAGCCCGGTCGTGCGCGGGTTCCCGTCCCGGATCTATGTGCCGAACAGCAAGAGCGGGACCGTCGATGTCATCGACCCGGCCACCCGTAGGATCGTCGACCACTTCACCACCGGACGGCTGCCCCAGCATGTCGTTCCCTCCTGGGATCTGCGCAGGCTGTGGGTCACCAACGACGAGAGCAACAGCCTCACCCCGATCGACCCGGCCAGCGGGCGCCATGGTCGCCCGGTGCCGGTCGCCGACCCCTACAACCTCTACTTCACCCCCGATGGCAGCCGCGCCATCGTGGTGGCCGAGCGGCTGGGTCGGCTCGACTTCCGCGACCCCCACACGATGCGGCTGCGCCACTCGCTGGCGGTGCCCTGCCAGGGCGTCGACCATCTGGACTTCACCGCCGACGGGCGCTACCTGCTGGCCAGCTGTGAGTTCAGCGCCGAGTTGGTCAGGGTGGACGTCCGTCGCCAGCGGGTCGTCGGCGTTGTGCATCTCGAGCCGGGCAGCATGCCCCAGGACGTCAAGCTTGCCCCAAACGGGCGCCTGTTCTATGTGGCCGACATGATGGCCGGCGGCGTCCACCTGATCGACGCTGCCGGTCTCAGGGTGATCGGCTTTCTACCCACCGGGGCTGGCGCCCACGGCCTGTATGTCAGCCGCGATTCGCGCTACCTGTATGTCTCCAACCGGGACGAGGGCTCGGTCTCGGTGGTCTCGTTCGCCACCCGTAAGGTGGTGGACACCTGGCGGCTGCCCGGCGGCGGCAGCCCCGACATGGGTGGGGTCTCGGCCGACGGCCGGGTCTTGTGGCTCACGGGCCGCTACCACGCCGAGGTGTACGCGATCGACACCCGCACCGGCGCGCTGCAGGACCGCATCACGGTCGGCCAAGGCCCCCACGGCCTATGCGTCTACCCTCAGCCGGGCCGGTACTCACTCGGCCACACCGGGGTGTTCCGCTGATGGCGCCCTCGCGGCGGGCCTTCCTGGCCGCGGCCGTGGCTACCATGGCCGCCGCCTGCAGCAACCAGGCCACCCGGTCCGATCCCAGCGCCTCCACTACTCCCACCTACCCGGTCCCATCCACCACGCCGATAGCGGCCGGACGGGTCGGGGCCCACGCGACCCATGTGAACGGCGAGCCGGCCAAGGCCGTGTTCTCAGGCCCACGCACCCGGCACCAGGTCGCTCTCACATTCCACCTGTCGGGCGACCCGACCCTGGTCAACCGGCTTCTCGACACCGCCGCACAGGCCGGCGCGCCGATCAGCCTGTTCGCCGTCGGCCGCTGGCTGGCCGAGCACCCCGCTCTCGTCCAGCGGATCCTCACCGACGGCCATGAGCTCGACAACCACACCTGGAGCCATCCGGTGCTCGGCCGCCTCACCGGCCCAGCGGTAGCCGCCGAGATCCGCCGCTGCCGGGCCGCGCTGACCCAGGCCACCGGCAGCGGCGGCCGGTACTTCCGGCCGTCGGGGATGATCCGCCCCACCCCCCTGGTCCTGGCCGAGGCCGGAGCAGCCGGCTACCCACTGGTGGTCGCCGTCGACGTCGACCCGCGCGACTACACCGACCCCGGCGCGGACGCGGTCACGGCCAGCGTCGCGGCCAGGCTGCGGCCAGGCTCGATCGTGAGCCTCCACACCGGCCACACCGGCACCATCACCGCGCTCGCCGCCATCCTGACCACAGCCCGAGCCCGCGGGCTACAACCGGTTCGGTTGCAGCAACTCCTAGCTGGCACGGCGAGCGCGCCCTGACCTCGTCATGACGGGCCTCCGCATGCTTCGGGTCCAGGCCGGCCGCCGGCGGGGTTGGACGCTGCCTGACGCCACCGTGCCGGCGGCGGTGCTGGCGGCCACGCTGCTCGGGCTGATCCTGGTCGGGGCGGTGGCTGGGGCGGTGCTGCGCCGGGCCGGTCCGGCCGGTCGACCAGACCGGCCCGTCGAGTTCTTCGTGGTCGGCCACCGCCAAGCCTGGCTGAGCGCGATGATGCGTCCTGTCACCGACCTGGGCGCCGCTGGGGTACTGGTGCCGCTTGTCCTGGCGGCCGGGCTGGGATGGCGGTGGCGACGTGGGAGCTGGCGGCCACTGTCCCTGCTCGGCGCCGGCGCCGCCGGCGCCTGGGTGCTTCAGGTGGCCGTCAAGCAGTTGGTCGAGCGCCCGCGGCCGCCGACCGGGTTGGCGTTGTCGCACGCCACTGGGTTCGCGTTCCCGTCCGGCCATGCCACCGATGCCGCCGCCGTCTATGGGATGCTCGCTGTGCTGCTCGCCCGCCCGGGTCGACGGGGGGTCAGGGTAGCCGCCTTGGCCGGCGCTTTTGGCCTGGTCGCCATGGTCGGGCTGTCGCGGGTGTACCTGGGTGTGCACTGGCTGACCGACGTACTCGCCGGCGTCGGTATCGGGGCGGCCTGGATCGCCAGCCTGATCGTTGTCGTGGGCACCAGGGTCGACCTTCCGGCACGAACAGGGAGGAGAGACCCGGCTGCCCAATTCCGACAGGGGGCAGGTGACCAGCAAGCCGGTCGGCGCTCCCAACCCTTGCCGGCTGACGGGCTGCTGCCGATCTTCGCGGGTGGGACCGGCCGGCCGATACGGCGCAGGTGGCTAGGTTGGCCAGCGCTGGTGGCCCTGCTCGCAGCGGGGCTGATCGTCCCGGAGCTGGCGGAGGGTAAAGAGCGGCCGGAAGCAACGACCCCTGCGGCACGGGTCGCGATCGGCCACCGGTCGCCGCAGTCCACGGAGACCAGTCCCCGGGCGGCGGCGGGGCATCCTGGCGCCGTCTCTCCCGTGGTGCTGGTCGTGGAGGAGAACCACGAGTTCGGCGAGGTCATCGGGTCCCGCCAGGCGCCATTCCTGAACCGGCTTGCCACCAAGGGCACGCTGCTGACCCGCTACTACGCGATCGGCCATCCGTCGCTGCCCAACTACATCGCCCTGGTGGCCGGCGACCCCCTCGGGATCCACAGCGACTGCCGGACCTGCCAGCGGCGCGGCCCCACCCTTGTCGACCAGCTCCAGGCGGCCGGGATCTCCTGGAAGGCCTACTACCAGGGCCTGCCCGCCCCCTGCTCCGCCGCGGCCAGGGCCGGCGCCTACGCCAAGAAGGTGGACCCGTTCCTGCACCTGGACGGCGTCCGCACCGACCCCCGGCGCTGCCGGCGAGTCGTGCCGCTGAGCCAGCTCGACACCGACCTGGCCCGCGGCCGGCTGCCACGCTTCGCCATGGTCACCCCCGACCTGGCCCACAGCATGCACAGCGGCTCAATCCGCCAGGCCGACGCCTTCCTGCAGCACCTGTACCACCGGCTCCTGACCAGGTCAGCCAAGAGGAGCGCCATCCTGTTGATCGTCACCTTCGACGAGGGCAGAAGCGACCGTGGCCTCCACAGAGGGCGTGGGGGTGGTCACGTCGCCACCATCGTGGTCGGCCCCGGCGTCCCAGCCGGCGCCCGGGACCCGACCCCCTACGACCATTACGCCCTGCTACGCTCGCTCGAGCAGCGGTTCGGGCTGCGCCCGCTCCGCCACGCCGCCGATAGGGGAACCAGGACGATCCCGGCCATCGCCGGGCCGTCGCAGGCTCAAGCCGCGCGGAAATCCTGATGATGTCAACAAGGAACCAGGGGGGCATGGTGGGCCGTTGGCGATGCAGGTCGTGGACGCTGCTGGCGGGAGTGGCCGTGCTCCTGGGGGCCGGCTGCGGCGATGGTCAGAGACCGGTCGGCACCTCTCCGACCGGCCCGTCGACGACCACGGCTCGGGACCTGGGCGACATCAGCCGGTCGGCCGTGGCCGGGCCGCAGCGGATCCTGGTGGTGGTGGAGGAGAACCACTCGTTCGAGCAGATCATCGGGTCGCCGCAGGCGCCGTTCTTCAACCGCCTGGCCAGCCAGGGCACGCAGCTGACCTCCTTCTTCGCCATCACCCACCCGTCGCTGCCCAACTACATCGCGATGATCAGTGGCGACACCCAGGGCATCACCAGCGACTGCGGAGGCTGCAACCTCGACGCCCCCAACCTCGTCGACCAGCTCGAGCAGTCCGGCATCTCCTGGAAGGCCTACATGGAGGGCCTGCCGGCCCCTTGCTCGGATGCCCACCGGGTCGGGCCCTACGCCAAGAAGCACGACCCGTTCATGTACTTCGCCAGCATCCGCGACGACCCTGCCCGCTGCGCCAAGGTGGTCCCGGCCGGCCAGCTCGACGCCGACCTTCGCGCCGGCCGGCTACCCCGGTTCGTGTTCATCACCCCCAGCCTCGACCACGACATGCACGGGGCCGGAGAGGGCGGGAACGACCGCGCGCTGATCCGGGCTGGGGACGACTGGCTGCGGGCCCTGTACGAGAAGCTGGCCGGCTCCTCGGCCTGGAGGGATGACACCCGCCTGGTCGTCACCTGGGACGAAGGCGCCGCCGGGGGTGGGCAGCCCGGCTGCTGCGGCGGACTGGCCACCGGCGGGCACATCCCCGCCGTCGTCGTCGGGCCGCGGGTCCCGGCCAGCCGAGACGGCGCCGACTATGACCACTACGCGCTGCTGCGCTCGATCGAGGCCGCCTTCCACCTCCGATTCCTGGGCCACGCCGGCGACTCCACGGCGGCGGCCGTCCCCGCCCTGGCATCGGGGCCATAGCCTCATTCCCCGGGCTTCTGGCGAGACCATGCCGCTCAGCCGCTGCCGACCGCCAGGACCAGCTCGGTGGCCACGCCGAGCAGGAATCCGGCCAGCAGCCCCCAGAGCGTGACCTCCCAGGACAGGCGGCGGCCGACGGGCAAGAGTTCGCCGAGCACATACAGCAGCGCGCCACCGGCCAGGGCCAGGCAGCCCACGAACAGGTAACTGGAGCTGAAGGAGCTCCCGATGATGGTGCCGAGCAGGGTCGGTCCCCCACCGATCAGGCCGGCCAGGCCGAGCCAGCCCCAGGAGGCACGCACCCCGGCAGCGGCTAAGGGGCCGACGATACCGAAGCCCTCGGTGGTGTTGTGAAGGGCGAAGCCGACGATCAGCAGCAACGCCAAGGTCAGCTCGCCGCCGCTGGCGGCCTGGCCGATGGCCAGGCCCTCGGAGAAGTTGTGCAGGCCGATCCCGGCGGCGATGGCCATGCCGGTCCGGAGCGCCGCCGAGTGGGCCTGCGACCGCGACACGGTGGCCTCAGCCACCGACATGGCACCGGGGCCGACGCCGACCGGCCGGGGCCGCGACGGCCGCTTCCACAGGCGTCCCAGGTACAGCAGCGACAGCAGGCCGACGCCGAGGCCGATCGCGTAGGTCAGCCCGAGCCCGATGAACTGGAGCCAGCCGGCCTGGCCATCAGCAGCCTCCTTGACCGCGTCCTCGACTGGTTCGGTGGCGTGACCGAGGATCTCGACCAGCAGGAACAGCAGGATCCCGGCGGAGGTGGCGTTGAGGAACGCTCTGGTCCTGAGGCTCCCGACCCTGACCCGCCCGAGGGGCAGACCCAGGTAGATGGTGAACCCGGCGATGGCGCCGAGGACGATCGTCTGGGTGGTGGACACGGAACCGGCCTCTCCTGGCTCGCTGGAAATTAGGCTTACCTAAGGCTGGGCAATCTACCGCTACCGATCATCCCTAGCAAGACTGTGCGCGTCCTCGCCGCAGGTCGCGGCCATCAGATCAGCACGTAGTGGTAGAAGAGGCCGGCCATCCGCCAGGCGACCATCGCGGCGAGCAGCGCCAGGACGGCTGGGACGGCCGCCGGGAGGCGACGAAGCAGGAGAACCGAGGGGGTCAGCAGGGCGTGCACGCGGTACTGGGCCAGGTGGCCGCCGGCGACCAGCGGCACCAGCCAAACCAGGACCGTGTAAACCAGCACAGCTAGGTCAAGCGGGGTGCCCTCGCTAGCGGCGAGGGTCGCTGCCAGAGCCAGGACGGCGAGGACGGTGACCAGCCGGAGTTGGTCGCGGGGGGCGATCTGGCCGGCTAGTGACCTGCCAGAGGCCCCAGGCGGACGGGCCTGGCGGACGGCGTTCTTGGCGAAGGTGGCGGCCGGGTCGTGCAAGCCGGTGCCGTACTTGGCCTCGACCAGCAGGAAGCCGTCCCAGCGGCCGGTCTCGGCCAACTGCAGGCCCATCACCGCCAGCAGGCCGACGCTAACTACTTCCCCGTGAAAAACGCCTGTGGTCGTGACGCCTCGCAGAGGGCTTGTGATCGTGTAGGTGCCCGGCCGGTTCGACCCGGCTCCCGGCCGAGGTGGTAGCCAGCCGGTCGGCCCTGCTGGGCCGGACGCCCGGCTGGCCGGGTCAGCCGCAGGCGGCCTGCCGTTGCTGCTTGGCCTGCAGCAGCCCGCTGATCTTGATCAGGTTGTGCGCCAGGACCCCGTGGCCGCACCAGATCCTGGCGCCGTCGATGCCGTCCATCAGGGTGCGGTCCCAGCCGAAGCGGTGCTTGAGGTGGCTGATGCGGCCTTCCGAGCCGGTGCGCCACTTGACCAGCCGCCGGAAGCTGCGGGTGTGCTCGTGGGCCCGCCGGGCGGCGCTGGGGGTGCCCTTGCGGGGGATCGCGACCCGCTCCACGCCCAGCGCATGCAGGTCGTTGTCGACGGCGGCCTCGCCGTAGCCGCGGTCGGCGGTTGCCGCCCGGGGGACGTGGCCGGTCTGCTGGATGATCCGCTCGATGGCGGGCACCAGCAGGGGCGCATCTGCGGGGTTGCCGACCTCGACCAGGTAGTCCAGCACGACCCCGTCGGCGTTGTCGCCGACCTGGGCCTTGTAGCCGAATTCCACCGGCTTGCCCAGCCGGCCTTTGACGATCGGGCGGGGATGCGGGTCTGGCCGATCACCTGGCCGGTGCGTCCGATGGTGGTCTCCAGCTCGCCGACCAGCCTGGCGAGCTTGCCGCAGGCCTGGCCGCCAGCGCGGTCCAGCTGCCGGCGGGCGTTGCGGGCCACCCGGGCGGCGTCGGCGGCGGCCTGCTCGGCCAGGTCGGCCAGCTCGCCGGTGACGCGCTGCACCATCTGCTTGGCCTGATCGGTGCGGCCGCGCAGGGTCTTGGCGATCTGATGGGCGCGGCGGCGGGCGGCACGGCGCCGGTCGCGCGTCTTGGTGCGGGTCGCGCCGCCGGCGGCCTGGACGCGTCCGATCGTGCGCGCCAGCGTGCTGATCGCCTTGGCGAGCAAGCCGGCGTCGGTCGGGTAGCACACGTTGGCCTCGACCACGGTGGTGTCCAGGCGGACCTTGTGGGTGCGCAGCACCTTGTGGGCGGCGGCCTTGGCCAACAGCGCCCGGTGCAGCTCGCCGACCGTGGGCTCGCCCACCCGGCGGGTCAGCTTGACCAGGGTGGTCGGGTGCGGCACCTGCCCACCCAGCGGGATGTGGCAAAACCGCTGCCAGGAGATCGAGTCGGCGACCTCGCGGCACAGCAGCTCATAGCCCAGCCGATAGCGGAACTTCAAGAACATCATCCGCAGGTAGGTCTCGATCGGGACCGACGGGCGGCCGATGAGCGGGTCGAAGTGGGCACGGAACGGTTGCCAGAACGCCGGGTCGTCCAGCAGGGCGTCCACCCTGGCCAGCTCGCCGGGCAGGCCAAGCAGCTTACCTGGCAGGATCGTCTCCCACAGGCTGGGCTGGGGGTTGGTGGTCCGCAGCATCAGCGCTCCAATCCGTTGCGGCACAAGGGACTGGGCTGATTCTTTCGCCATTCGGACGCCCAAGCAACCCAAGCAAAATCTAAAACCTGCTGGTCAGAAGCCCTCTTCACGGCGACTTTTTCAGGGGGAAGTAACTAGAGTCCCGGTCTGCACGGCCCGCCCCAACGCAGCCGCCCGGTTGAGGCCGAGCCGGCGGCGGGCCAGCAGCAGCCAGATTGGGCCGACGGCGGCGAGCAGGACCCCGGTCTGGTAGGCGGCGGCCGAGGCCGCCCCGGCGAGCCCGGCGGCGGTCCAGCGCTCGCGGGCCGCCAGAGCCAGAAACGCCAGGCTGCCGGCGACGGCCAGCGACACCGGGAACAGGGCATGCTCGTAGACACTGCCGGGAAATACGGCCGCCAATGCCAGGCAGGCCAGGTTGGCCGGGCGTGGGCTGGCCTCCAGTAGCCACCACAGCAGCCCGAGCGACCCGAGGGTGAACAACTCGGCCAGCAGCAGCCCGGCCCGCGGGTGGCTCAGGCCGAGCCCGTGCAGCAGCCGCATGCCAAGCGGGTAGAGGGGGAACCAGCCCACCGTGCCGCACCAGTCGGCCGAGGTGAACGGGCTGGTCGGCCTGGGGACGCAGTGGGCCAGGGTGTAGCCGTGCGTGGCGATGTTCAGGTAGTTGCCCGAGTCCCACCTGGCGTGGGTCCTGACCAGCAGATAGTCGAAGCCCTGGCGGTCGGCGGCGGCCCAGTAGAGGGCGTTGGCAGCCAGCCAGGCCAACACGGGCGGGACCAGCAGGGTCGCGGCCCGCGGTCCACGCGACCACCGTCCGACGGCGGCGATGGCCGGGGCGGTCACCGGGACCGTGCCGCCCAGGAGCCGCGGTTCAGCAGCCCTTCGGCTCGCAGGCACGCCAGGCAAACCGCTGCCAGGTCCTCGGCTGTCTGCACGGCCAGGTAGCGGGGCTGCCAGGCCGGGGCGAACTTCTTGTTGAACCGGTACAGGGACCGGATCGGGAACCGGCGCGACAGCCGCCCTAGGCCCCACTGGGCGACCCGCAACCGCAGCCCGGCGTCGCTTCCGGCCTCGAGGATGGCGCGGAGGAACGAGAAGTTGAGCGACAGCCGCCGCACCCCGAGCGCCGGGAGCCGCCGGGCCGCCTCCACCACCAGGAAGTCGTTGAGGATGGCGGGGGCGTCCCGGTCGCGGCGCATGGTGTCAAGGCTCGCCCCGTCGCCGTCCCAGGGGACCAGGTGCAGGAGGCCGAGGGGATGGCCGGCGGCATCCCGGCCGACGACCAGGAACCCGGCGGCGTCCCGGGGGTCGAACAGGCGCCCGAGGGCCATGGAGAAGCCACGCTCGGGCGTCCCGCCGCGCCAATGGGCCGCCAGGGCGCGGAGGCTGGTCAGCTCCCGGGGGTCGAGGTCGCCGGCCCGGCACACCGTGGCCCTGAGCCCGGCCCGCAGGGCGCGGCGCCAGCTCTGCCTGGCCACCCGAACGGCGCGGCCCTCGAGGCTGAACCGGTCCAGCTCCAGGACGGCCTCGTCGCCCAGGTAGATGGTGGTCAGGCCGGCCGCCTGCCAGGTGCGGGCGGCGGCGGCGGCGCAGCCGAGCACGGCCGCAATCCGCCCCTGGGCGGCCGCCTCGGCCAGGAACGCGGCCACCGCGGCCGGCCATCCGGCCGGCGGGCCGAGCGGATCGCCGGCGGCCAGGGCCACGACCCCGACCGGCGCCCAGGACACCAGGGCGTCGCCGGCCCGGACGCTGAGGCGGTCGTCGCGGAGGGCGAAGTAGGCCAGCGAGTCACCCGAGGCGGCCACGGCCTCGGCCAGTCCGGGGTCGCGGACCGGCTGGACCAGGGCCGGGGCGAGCGCGCGGGCGACCACCAGCAGGGCGCCGAGGTAGAAGACGGCCGCCACCGACGCTGGGAAGACCCGGCCGAACCGGCCCTCCAGCCCGATTCCGGAGCCGAGACCGGCCGCCATGCGGCCGGTCTCGCGCACCACCTGGGGCAGCGTCAGCGGCACGTCGACGTCGTCGGCGTTGGCCAGCAACCCGAGCGCGGAGTAGAGGCCGGTGGACAGCACCACCAGCAGCGCTGGGCGGAGCGCGGCCCGGCGCTCCAGTGGGCCCTGGCGGGCGGTGAAACGGCCGGCCTGGCTGACCAGCAGCCCGGCCAGGAACGCCTCCACCAGCGCCTCCTCGACATCCAGGCCCTTGGTGACGTTGAAGACGACGCTGCCCCCGAGCAGCCCGACGGTGGCTAGCCAGGCCAGCCGCTGGCGGCGCCGCAGCCCGCCGGCCAGCAGCAGCAGGCCGACGCCGGCGGCGGCGGTGGCGGCGGTCGCCCCAGCCGACACGGCACCCGGAACCAGCCGGTCGAGGACCCGGAGCCGGTCGGCTTCGGCCGGCAGCAGCGCCGACACCAGGTTGAGTAGGCCGGCCAGGGCGGCCAGGGCGGCGGCCAGCCGGGGGGCCGGCCAGGCACGCCGCGCCCGGCCGCGCCCGGCCGCGGATCCATGCACGGCCGC
>Ga0307278_10001533_pt1 | contig 11481 bp, 9 predicted proteins | sample ER_DNA_117_FD_194482 | JGI IMG/M metagenome (GOLD analysis project Ga0307278, IMG submission 194482) | Bulk soil microbial communities from the East River watershed near Crested Butte, Colorado, United States - ER_DNA_117 | ecosystem: Environmental > Terrestrial > Soil > Floodplain | place: USA...
GAGCAGGCCTTCCGGCCGGAGATGTGGGACCGGGCCGTAGTGCTGCACGCGGGGCGGGGAAGGAGGCCGCCCGCCACCCGGTTGCTGGACGCCGCCGTGGACGCCTTCTCCCGGCGGGGGTACGGCGACGTGAACGTGGACGACATCTGCAAGGCGGCCCGGATCGCCAAGGGTTCCTTTTACCGGCACTACCGTTCGAAGGAGGAGCTGTTCTTCGCCGCGGCGGAGGCGGCGGCGGACGAGGTGGCCGAGTCCTTCGGGCGGGCCATGGCCGGAGGGCCGGTCCCGCTGGAACGGGCCCCCGAGGTCCTCGCCCCGGCCATCGAGCGGCGGGTCCCGGTGTTCATGGACCTGTTCACCAGGGCCATCCAGCGCCGGCCCGGCTACCCGTCCGCGGCCCGGCGCATCTTCAGCGGCCTGGCCCTGGATCTCGGTCGGACGCTCCAGGCGGACGACCCGCTGCTGGCGGGGGCCCGTACCCTCCAGCTCGCAGCGGCCCGTCTGTTCCAGCAGGCCCTGGAACCCTCCCCGCTGGCGTCGCTGGGCGCGGCTCCGGCGGTGGAAGGCTGAGCACTCGGTTCGCCCGACGCCGGGGTTTGACTCCGAGTGCCCCCGGTCCCCAAGATATGAACAACGAGTGTGACTGGGTAGTCATCCGAGTGCGTTGTTCAGGCGTGACCGGCCCGTCGCCGCCCGATCGGTCGAGGGGCCCTCTTCGTCGGGGAGGAGACGGATGAGGTTCCTGCTCGAGAACCACAGCTTCACCACCACCGGGTGCGGACAGTTCGTCGACGTCACGGGGGACCTCCGTGAGGTCGTCGACAAGAGCGGCGTCCGGAACGGCATGGCGCTGGTGTACTCCCCCCACACCACGTGTGCGGTCCTCATCAACGAGCGGGAGTCGGGCTTCATCCGCGACTTCACCCGGCTCATGGACTCTCTGGTCCCCCTGGACGGGGCGTACCACCACGACGACATGGAGGCCCGCACCGAGAACCTGGACGACGATCCCCACGACGTGCCCAACGGGCACGCCCACTGCCGCCAGGCCCTGCTGGGATCGGCGTCGCAGACCATCCCCATCGTGGACGGCGAGCTGCTGCTGGGCCGGTGGCAGAAGGTCTTCTTCCTGGAGCTGGACCGGGCTCGCGATCGAAAGGTCCTCATCCAGGTCATGGGGGAATGAGGGGGTCCACAGGAGCCGTGGCGCCGGGGAGGGCTTCGGCCGGGTTGGAACCGGGCGTTCCGGCCGCCTCGGCGGTCATGGACAAGGCCGGCCGGGAGAACTTCCCGGTGGCGTCGCGGCTGCTTCCCCGTGAGGACCGGGAGCACCTGCTGGCGGTATACGGGTTCGCCCGGCTCGTGGACGACCTGGGGGACGAGGCGCCGGGGGATCGGGGACGCCTTCTGGACTGGCTGGAAGGGGAGCTCGACCGGGTCTACGACGGCTCGGCCACGCGCCCACTCATGCTTCGGCTGGCGGCAACGGTGCGAGCCAGGGACCTCCCCCGTGAGCCGTTCCAGCGACTGATCCAGGCCAACCGGCAGGACCAGGCCGTGGCCCGGTACGAGACGTACGCGGATCTCGGCTCCTATTGCGAGCTCTCGGCCAATCCCGTCGGCCACCTCGTGTTGCACGTCCTTCGCGCCGCGACGCCCCTGCGGATGAAGCTGTCCGACGACGTCTGCACCGGCCTCCAGCTCACCGAGCACTGGCAGGACGTGGCGGAAGACTTCGGCCGGGGCCGGGTGTACCTGCCCCGGGAGGACATGGCGCGGTTCGGCTGTTCGGAGAACGATCTGGCCGGGCCGCGTGCCACACCGGCGTTCCGGCGGCTGATGGCGTTCCAGGTGGCCCGGGCCCACGGCCTGCTGGCGCGGGGCGCTCCCCTGGCCCGTGACCTGGGGGGCCGGGCCGGGTTCGCCGTGGCGGCATTCGTGGCGGGCGGACGGGCCGCCCTGGACGCGATCGAGCGGGCCGGGTTCGACGTGCTGGGGCGGAGGCCCCGGCCGTCCCGGGCGTACGGCCTGTGGGTGCTGGCCCGGACCCTGGCCGGATCGTGGCGGCCCTGGTCCGAGGGAAACGGCGCACGGTGAACGTCCAGCGCGCCTACGCGCACTGCGAGAGCGTGACCCGGACCCGGGCGGCGAATTTCTACTACGGCATCCGGCTCCTGCCGCCGGACCGCCGGCGGGGCCTGTGCGCGGTGTACGCGATGGCCCGGCGGGTCGACGACATCGGCGACGGGTGGCTCGGCGAGGACGCCAAGCTCGCCCGGCTGGCGTCCGTCCGTAACAACCTGGCCCGTCTCGATCCGGGGTCGGACGACCCGGTGGTGGCCGCGCTGGGCCACGCCCGCCGGCGCTTCGACCTTCCGGTGGATGCGTTCGAGGACCTCCTGGACGGCGTGGAGATGGACGTCCGGGGGACGACCTATGAGACGTTCGAGGACCTGGAGGCGTACTGCCGCCGGGTGGCCGGTTCCATCGGGCGGCTGTCCGTGGCCGTGTTCGGGTCCTCCGACCGGGCTCGGGGCTCGGCGCTGGCAGACGACCTCGGCGTGGCCATGCAGCTCACCAACATCCTGCGGGACATCCGAGAGGACCTCGACCGAGGGCGGGTGTACCTGCCACGGGAGGACCTGGCCCGGTTCGGATGCCCGGACGGGGACCTGGCGACGGCATCTCCCTGGGACGTGGCGGCGCTGCTCCGGTTCGAGGTGGCTCGGGCCCGGGAGTGGTTCGGGCGGGGACTTCGGCTGGTGCCGTTGCTGGACCCCCGAGCGGCCTCGTGCGTCTCGGCCATGACCGGGATCTACCGCAGGATCCTGGCGCGGGTGGAACGGCGGCCCGAGGACGTCCTGGAACGGCGGATCTCGCTGCCGTCGTGGGAGAAGGCGTGGGTGGCGGCCCGAAGCCTGGTGGGGGCTGGCGGATGAGCGAGCCCCGGGTGGTCGTGGTGGGCGGCGGCCTGGCCGGGCTGGCGGCGGCGCTATCGTGCGCCGACGGCGGAGCCCGGGTCACCTTGCTGGAGGCCCGGCCCCGGCCGGGAGGGGCGACCTTCTCGTTCCGGCGCGAGGGCCTGTGGGTCGACAACGGCCAGCACGTCTTCCTGCGGTGTTGCACGGCCTACCGGCGATTCCTGGAGCGGGTGGGGGCGACCGATCGCATCGTGCTCCAGGACCGGATGGCCATCCCCGTGGTGGCGCCGGGGCGGGGCGTGCAGTGGGTCCGCCGGACCGGCTTGCCGGCGCCGCTTCACCTGTCCGGGACGCTGTCTCGATACGGCTTCCTGCGCCCCGCGGAGCGAGCCCGGGCCGTGCGGGCCGCGCTGTCGCTGGTCCGGATGGACCCCCGGGACCCCGCTCTGGACCGGCGGACGTTCGGGTCGTGGCTCGCCCAGAAGGGCCAGTCCCCTGCCGCGGTGGACGCCCTCTGGAACCTGATCGCGCTGCCCACGCTGAACCTGGCGGCAGAGGAGGCCTCGCTGGCGCTGGCGGTGAAGGTGTTCCGGACGGGCCTGTTGGAGCGGCGGGACGCCGCGGACATCGGGTACGCGCGGGTGCCGCTGTCGGAGGTCCACGGCGACCCGGCCACCCGGGTCCTGGCCGAGGCGGGAGCCGAGGTCCGGCTGCGCGCGGCGGCGCGTCGCATCGAGCCAGGCCCGAAGGCCGGCTTCGAGGTGGAGACGGAGGGTGACCGCCTGGAGGCGGACGCGGTGGTGGTGGCGGTCCCCCACGATCGGGCCGCGGAGATCCTCCCGGCCGGCTCGGTGCCCGACCCGGCGGCCCTGGTGGCGCTGGGCTGGTCCCCCATCGTGAACGTGCACGTGGTCTACGACCGCCGTGTGATGGACGTGCCGTTCGCGGCGGGGCTGGGGACGCCCGTGCAATGGGTGTTCGACCGGACCGGTCAGTCCGGACTGGACCGCGGACAGTACCTCGCGGTCTCGGTCTCCGGGGCCGACCGCGAGATCGCCGAGCCCGCCGCGGACCTGCGCGAACGGTTCCTGCCCGCCCTGGCCGAGCTCTTTCCGAGGGCGCGGGAGGCGCGGGTGGAGCGGTACTTCGTCACCCGCGAATCCCACGCCACGTTCCGGCAGGCTCCCGGGTCGGGGGCCCTCAGGCCCGGGCCGGTGTCCGGCGTGCCGGGGCTGTTCCTGGCCGGCGCGTGGACCGACACCGGGTGGCCGGCCACCATGGAGGGCGCGGTCCGAAGCGGGATCGCCGCGGCCCGGGAGGCGCTGGTCTCGGTGGGGCGCACCCGCCGGCTCCCCCAGGTGGTGGCGGCGTGATCCGCACGATGCCGCCGTCGCTGCTGCGGGCTCGCCGGCTCCTGGAGCCCGCGCTTCGGACCGCCGTGGACCGGCTGTCGCCGGAGGTCCGCCGGGTGGCCTCGTACCACCTCGGGTTCACCGATCCTCATGGGGCGCCCATCGAGGGGGACGGCGGGAAGTCCGTCCGGCCGGCTCTGGCGTTCCTGTCGGCCGAAGCCGCGGGCGCGCCCTCCTCGACGGGGCTCCCGGGCGCCGTGGCCGTGGAGCTGGTGCACAACTTCTCGCTCCTGCACGACGACGTCATGGACCAGGACCTGGAGCGCCGGCATCGGCCCACGGCGTGGGCCCTGTTCGGGGTGGGCCCGGCCATCCTGGCAGGAGACGCCCTGCTCACGCTGGCGCACCAGGAGCTGGTGGACGCCGCGACCCCGCACGGCGTCGCGGCCGCGTCGGCCCTGGCCCGGGCCACCGCGAGCATGATCGCCGGCCAGGGCGAGGACCTGGGCTTCGAGTCACGCCTGGACGTGAGCGTCCAGGAGTGTCTCCGCATGTGCGAGCACAAGACCGGCGCGCTGTTGTCGTGCGCCGCGTCCGTCGGGGCCATCCTGGCCGGGGCGTCGCCCGACATGGTGGACGCCCTGGCCGACTACGGGGTCCAGCTGGGGCTGGCCTTCCAGGCCGTGGACGACGTCCTGGGGATCTGGGGCCGCCCGGAGGTCACCGGCAAGCCGGCCGCGAACGACCTCCGCCAGCACAAGAAGAGCCTCCCGGTGGTGGCGGCGCTGGCCGCGGGCGGCGAGGCCGCCCACCGGCTGGCCGGGCTTCTCTCCAACGGAAGCCTGCGAGAGGAGGACGTCGCGACGGGCGTCCGGCTGGTGGAGGAGGCCGGAGGCCGGCGGGTGGCGGAGTCCGAGGCGGAGCGCCGCCTTGAATCGGCCCTGGCCGCCCTGGAACGCGCACCGCTGGAATCCTCGGCTCGCGACCAGCTGGCCGAGGTGGCCCGGTTCGTGACGGCGAGGGAGTTCTAGCCATGGCGGTGCGGGCGGAGCCCCGGATCGGCCTGGCGGCGGCGGAGGCGCTCCGCCGGGCCCGCGACCACCTGCTGTCGCTCCAGCACGAGCGGGGGTGGTGGAAGGGCGAGCTGGAGACCAACGTGACCATGGACGCGGAGGACCTCCTGCTGCGGGAGTTCCTGGGCATCCGGAGGGACCAGGAGACCGGCCTGGCGGCGAACTGGATCAGGAGCAAGCAGCGGGACGACGGAACGTTGGCGAACTTCTTCGGGGGGCCGGGAGAGCCGTCCACGACCGCCGAGGCGTACGTGGCGCTCCGGCTGGCCGGCGACCCGCCTGAGGCCGCCCATATGCGCGGCGCCGCGGAGTTCGTCCGGGAATCGGGCGGGCTCGAGCGGACCCGGGTATTCACCCGGATGTGGCTGGCCCTGTTCGGGCTGTGGTCCTGGGACGACATCCCCGCGCTCCCGCCCGAAGTGATCTTCCTGCCCCGGTGGTTCCCCCTGAACATCTACGACTTCGCGTGCTGGGCCCGCCAGACCATCGTGGCCCTCACGGTGGTGGGCGCTCACCGGCCGGTCCGGCCCCTGGACTTCGGGCTGGACGAGCTGCGGACGGGCGCTCCGAAGCCGCTTCCCGATCCGCTGTCGACGTGGCGGGGACGGTTCCAACAGCTCGATCGCGCCTTGCACCGGTATGAGCGGCATCCGTACGGCGGCCTGCGGCGGCTGGCCCTGGCCCGGGCCACGGAGTGGATCCTCCACCGACAGGAGGCCGACGGTGGGTGGGGCGGCATCCAGCCGCCGTGGGTGTACTCCCTCATCGCGCTCAACGTGATGGGCTATCCGCTGGACCATCCGGCCATGAGGGCGGGCCTGGCCGGCCTCGACGGCTTCACCATCGTCGAGGGCGACGTGAGGCGCCTGGAGGCCTGCCAGTCTCCCGTGTGGGACGCGGCGCTCTCCGTGATCGCGCTGGCCGACGCGGGCCTGGCGCCCGATCACCCCGCGCTGGTCCGGGCGGCCCGGTGGATCCTGGGAGAGGAGATCCGGGTCAAGGGCGACTGGGCGATGCGGCGGCCCGGCCTCGAGCCCGGCGGCTGGGCGTTCGAGTTCGCCAACGACACCTACCCGGACATCGACGACACGGCCGAGGTCGTGATGGCGCTCCGGCGGGTGGACGTGCCGGATCCCGCCCCCCTGGATGCCGCGGTGGAGCGCGCGGTCCGGTGGAACCTGGGCATGCAGTCGTCCGACGGTGGCTGGGGCGCCTTCGACGCCGACAACACGCGGGAGCTGTGCCGGACCCTGCCGTTCTGCGACTTCGGCGAGGTCATCGACCCGCCCAGCGCGGACGTCACCGCCCACGTGATCGAGATGCTCGCCGTGGAGGGCCTGGCCGGTCAGAAGGAAGCCCGGCGGGGACTGGCCTGGCTGGCCCGGAACCAGGAGCGCGACGGCTCGTGGTTCGGCCGGTGGGGGGCGAACCACGTGTACGGCACGGGCGCGGTGGTGCCCGCGGCGATCGCGGCCGGCATCCCGACAGAGGATCCGAAGATCCGCGCTGCCGTGCGTTGGGTGGAGCAACACCAGAACACAGACGGCGGCTGGGGCGAGGACCTCCGGTCCTACGAGGATGGGTCCTGGATCGGGAGGGGCGCGAGCACCGCGTCCCAGACGGCGTGGGCCCTGCTGGCCCTGCTGGCGGCGGGCGAGCACCGCTCCGAGGCCGTGAGGCGGGGCGTGGCCTGGCTCGTGCAGACGCAACTCGACGACGGGACCTGGGACGAGCCCCAGTACACCGGGACCGGCTTTCCCGGCGACTTCTACATCAACTACCACCTGTACCGACTGACCTTCCCCGTGATGGCGCTGGGCCGCTTCGTGGGCGGGGAGGAAACTCGACTGGGACGCTACGCCGGGGGTGTGACATGAACGGGCCGGCCCGCGGTGCCGCGACGACGACCAATCGCCGAGCATCGCGGCAGGTCTCCATCGGCGGCGTGACCGTGGGGGGCGACGCGCCCGTCCGGGTCCAGTCCATGACCACCACCAAGACCCACGACGCGGGCGCGACCCTGGCCCAGATCGAACGGCTTGCCGCGAACGGCTGCGAGCTGGTCCGGGTGGCCGTGCCGTTCGACCAGGACGCCGAAGCGCTTCCGGAGATCGCGCGGCGCTCCCCCATCCCGGTCATCGCCGACATCCACTTCACCTGGCGCCACGCCCTGGACGCGCTGGAGGCGGGCATCCCCGGGCTCCGGGTCAACCCCGGCACCATCGGGGACAAGCGGCGCGTCAAGCTCATCGCCGACGAGGCCAGGGCCCGAGGGGTACCCATCCGCATCGGGGTGAACGCGGGCTCTCTGGACCCCGAGCTCCTGAGGAAGTACGGCTCCCCCACCGCGGAGGCCCTGGTGGAGAGCGCGCTGCGGGAGGCCGCCGCCCTGGAGGACCACGGCTTCACCGACATCAAGCTCTCGGTGAAGTCCGAGGACGTCCACATGTGCATCGAGGCCTACCGCCGGCTGGCCGAGGCCTGCGACTATCCCTTTCACCTCGGGGTGACCGAGGCCGGTCCCCCGCCCCAGGGCGTGGTGAAGAGCGCCGTCGCGCTGGGGACGCTCCTGCTCGAGGGCATCGGCGACACCCTCCGTGTCTCCCTGACCGCCCCCCCGGAGGAGGAAGCGGTGATCGGGTGGGAGATCCTGAAGGCGGTGGGGCTCCGGCGCCGGGGCGTCGAGATCGTGGCCTGTCCATCCTGCGGCCGGGCGGAGGTGGACGTGTTCGCCCTGACCCGCGCGGTGCAGGAGCGGGCGGGCGAGATTCCCGAGGGGATGAAGGTCGCCGTGATGGGCTGTCCGGTCAACGGACCGGGCGAGTCGCGCGGTGCCGACGTGGGCATCGCGGCCGGCGTCCACCAGGGCCTGCTGTTCGTAGGCGGGAAGTCGGTGGCCCGGTTCAAGGAGGACCAGCTGGTGGACGCGCTGGTCGCCGCGGCCCGGGACCATCACGCCTCCCGCCCGGAAGGCAGCGACGATGGCGACGGAGATGGCGGATTCTCCGGCTCCGCACGGAGTGCTCGATGAGCCGCCGGATGAAAGGAGCGGAGATCCTGGTCCTGGCTCCCCTGGCCCTGGAGGCCCGGGCGGTGCGGCGGGCCCTGCCCGGCGCTCGCGTCGTGCGGGCCGGCATGAGCCCGAAGCGAGCGGCGGCGGCGGCCGAGGCCGCCAGGACCATGCCCGCCCGAGCGGTGGCGGTGGCCGGGGTGTGCGGCGCGCTCGATCCCGCGCTCCGCCCCGGGGACGTCGTAGTGGCGAGCGAGGTTCGGGGCCCGGACGGGTCCACGCCCGTCCCGGGCGCGGGCCCTCTTCTGGCGGCCGTCCGCGCCCTCGGCCTGCGGGCGACCCTGGGACCGATCGTCTCGATCGACCATGTCGTCCCCCGCGACGAGCTCATCGAGCTGGCCGCCACGGGGGCCATCGCGGTGGACATGGAATCGGCCTGGCTGGCCCCCGCGGCCGGCGACCGTCCCCTCGCCGTCCTGCGCGTGGTGGTGGACACACCGGACCGAGAGCTGAGCCGCGTGCTGGCCACCGCCTCTGGGGGAATCGCGGCGCTTCGAACCCTCCGGCGGGCGGCCCCCGCCCTGGCCACCTGGGCCTCGGCCGCGGGCCCTCGAACGGTGCTCCTGGCCGGCCCACGGTCGTTCTGCGCCGGCGTGGAGCGGGCCATCGAGATCGTCGAGCGCGCCCTGGACCGCTACGGCCCGCCCGTGTACGTCCGCAAGCAGATCGTGCACAACGTCCACGTGGTCCGAGACCTCGAGCGGCGAGGCGCCGTGTTCGTCGACGCGCTGGACGAGGTCCCGGAGCACGCGCTGGCGGTGTTCTCGGCCCATGGGGTCTCCCCGCAGGTCCGGCGGGAAGCGAGGGACCGCAGCCTCAAGGTCATCGACGCCACCTGCCCGCTGGTGACGAAGGTCCACAGCGAGGCCAAGCGGTTCGCCCGGGCCGGCTACACCATCGTGCTGGTGGGCCACGAGGGTCACGAGGAAGTGGAGGGAACGACGGGAGAGGCCCCGGACGCCATCCGCCTGATCGAGCGGGCCGACCAGATCGAGGACCTGGAGATCCCCAACGGCGGTGGGGTGGCGTACCTGACCCAGACCACCCTGGCCGTGGACGAGGTGACCGACGTCGTCGAGGCCCTGCGGACCCGGTTCCCCGACCTGGCCGGTCCCGGCTCCGACGACATCTGCTACGCCACCTCGAACCGCCAGGACGCTGTGAAGGTCCTGGCCCGGGAGTCGGATCTGATGCTGGTGATCGGCTCGGACAACTCCTCGAACTCCAAGCGGCTGGTGGAGGTGTCGTCCCGGGAGGGCTGCCCGGCCTGGCTGGTGGACGACGAGACGGAGATCGACCCGGCTTGGCTGGTCGACGCCCGGACCGTCGCCGTGACCGCCGGTGCGTCCGCCCCCGAGGTCCTGGTGGACCGGGTGATCGCAGCGCTCCGGGGCCTGGGGCCCGTCACCGTGGAGGAACGCCAGGTCATGGACGAGAACGTGCAGTTCACGTTGCCGATCGAGCTACGATGAGAAGCGCGGGATAGGGAGGCGAGAGCCATGCCGGTGTCGGTCAGGCAGCAGGTCCGGGTGGGGGCCTACCTGTTCAAACAGAAGCTCCGGAAGCGGGAGAAGTTCCCGCTGCTGGTGGAGCTGGAGCCGCTGTTCGCGTGCAACCTGGCCTGCGCGGGATGCGGGAAGATCCAGTACCCCGCCGGCATCCTCAAGCAGCGCATGTCGGTGCAGCAGGCCGTGGACGCCATCGAGGAGTCCGGCGCGCCCATGGTCTCCATCGCCGGTGGCGAGCCCCTCATCCATCCGGAGATCCACGAGATCGCCGGGGCACTGATCGAGCGGAAGAAGTTCGTCTACCTGTGCACCAACGCGCTCCTCATGCACAAGAAGATGTCCCTGTTCACGCCGTCTCCGTATTTCGCGTGGGCCGTGCACATCGACGGCATGCGCGAACGCCACGACGAGTCCGTGTGCCAGGAGGGCGTGTTCGACAAGGCGGTCGACGCCATCAAGGAGGCGAAGGCCCGCGGGTTCCGGGTCACCACGAACACGACCTTTTTCACCACCGACACGCCCAGGACGGTCCGCGACGTGCTGGACTTCCTGAACGACGAGCTGAAGGTCGACGCCATGATGATCTCGCCCGCCTACGCGTACGAGAAGGCGCCCGACCAGGAGCACTTCCCCGGCCCGGAGGAGACGCGCAGGCTGTTCGGCGCGGCGTTCGCCGATGGCAAGCGGAAGAAGTGGCGGCTCAATCACACCCCGCTGTACCTGGACTTCCTGGAGGGCAAGGTCGACTTCCCCTGCATGCCGTGGGGCATCCCCTCGTACTCGATCTTCGGGTGGCAACGACCCTGCTACCTCATGGCGGACGGGTACACTACGACCTACCAGGAGCTCATCGAGACCACGGACTGGTCGCAGTACGGTCGCCAGAGCGGGAACCCGAAGTGCCAGAACTGCATGGCCCACTGCGGGTACGAGCCGACCGCCGTGCTCGCCACCATGGGCTCGCTCAAGGAGTCCGTCCGGGCCATGGTCCGGGCCTGAGCGGCGCGCTCGGTTTGCCTCGCCGTCCCCGGCGGGATACATAGACACCGATTGCCATGGAGCTCGCGACCGGGCAGGACCGGAGCGACGTCCGCACCGTCGGCGTGGTGGGGTGCGGGACCATGGGTTCGGGCATCGCCGAGGCCTGCGCCCGGTCCGGCCACGTCGTGGTGGTCCGGGTCCTGGACGAAGGACACCTGAAGGCGGGGCGGTCCCGGATCGAGGACTCGCTGGGGCGGGCGGTCGGCCAGGGGCGGATCGAAGCGAGCGAACGGGACGGCGCGCTCGAGCGCATCACGCTCACCACCGACCCATCCGACCTGGCCCGCGCCGACCTGGTGGTGGAGGCGGTGCTCGAACGGCTGGACCGCAAGCGGGAGGTGTTCGCGGAGCTCCAGTCGGTGTGCCGGCCCGACGCCATCCTGGCCACGAACACGTCGTCGCTCCCGGTGATCGAGCTGGCCGCGGCCTCCTCCCGGCCGGAGCAGGTGGTGGGGCTGCACTTCTTCAACCCGGCCCCGGCCATGCGGCTGATCGAGCTGGTGGAGACCGTGGCCA
>Ga0307278_10001534_pt1 | contig 11480 bp, 18 predicted proteins | sample ER_DNA_117_FD_194482 | JGI IMG/M metagenome (GOLD analysis project Ga0307278, IMG submission 194482) | Bulk soil microbial communities from the East River watershed near Crested Butte, Colorado, United States - ER_DNA_117 | ecosystem: Environmental > Terrestrial > Soil > Floodplain | place...
CCTCGTCACGGACAAGCTCGATCGTGTACGGCAGAGCCAGGTAGTCGTCAAGCGTTCTCGTCTGCTTCATCTGACTCATCTGCGAGCACCTCCTCGATTGCCCGACTCGAGCGAGTCGAGTTCGCCCTTCAAGTCCATCCGTTGGTCATGATACTACTGACGGTATCGTACAAGGGCTAGAGCAAGAGGAACACGTAAGAAAACGACCTGTTGGGCGGGACTCCTCTCTCGAGACGAAAGGAGTTCCATGCCCCCGAAGCAGATGCAGATTCCCATCCAGCTCGGCGAGCCGGTCGAGCACCGCGGCGTCATCGTGACACCGCTTTTCCCACGCGAGCAGCCGCACGCCGAATACCTCACTCTCGACGAGGCGCTGCCGCTCGGGTTTCGCGTCGCCGAGGTCGACGCGGCTGGGTCCGTGCCTGAGCTCGCGGTCGTGAACCCGCTCGAATCGGACGTCCTCCTCTACGACAGCGAGGAATTGCTCGGTGCGAAGCAGAACCGGATCCTGAACGTCACGGTGCTCGTCGCGGCACGGAGCGAGACACGCATCCCCGTGTCGTGCGTCGAGCAAGGTCGCTGGCATGCCCGGAGCGCGTTCTTCGGCGCTGCGCGGCACGCGGCCTACCCTGAGTTGCGGCGCCGCAAGGCGGAGCGGCTCTCAGCCTCCCCGCTCGGGCGTGGGATCGCGCAGAGCGAGGTCTGGGACGCGCTCAGCGAGAAGTCAGGGCGTTTGGGCGTCCACTCGCCGACGGGAGCGCAGGCCGACGTCTTCGGCGCTCACGAGCGCGACCTGGGCGCGCTGCGCGAGGCGTTTCCGCTCCAAGCCGGCCAGTCGGGAGCCCTGCTGTGTCTCGAGGGGCGGGTCTGTCTCGACTACCTCTCCCGGCCACAGGCGTTCGCGCGGCTCTACCCGAAGCTGCTCGAGGGCTACCTGCTCGATGCGCTCGAGCACCTCGATGGGAAGTCGACCGGCGAGCCCGCGAGCTTCCTCACGGCGCTCGCGGAGGCCCCGCGAAGCCGCGGCCCCTCGGCCGGGCTCGGCGAGGACATTCGCCTCCGCAGCGAGGGCATCGTCGGCTCGGGCCTCGAGGTCGACGGCGAGCTCGTCCAGCTCTGCGCCTTCTCGAGCGAGAACGAAGGGTCTAAGACGCGGATCGCGCGGCCGAGCAGGCGTCGCTAGGCCGGTCGCTCGAACCGCTCGACGAGCTCTCGCGGCGTTATAACCGGCACCGGCGGATCGGCCAGCTCCGTCAGGTGCCGGTCGCCGGAGACGATCGCGTCGGCGCGGGCGGCGACCGCCAACGCGACGAGGTAGTCGTCGCCCGGATCAGAGGTGACCGCGGGCGGCTCGACCGGATCGTCGAACGCAAGGCCGCCGGCCGCTAACGCCTCGACATACGCGCGAACCTCGTCGTCAGACGCGCGTGCGGCGAACTTCGGACGGAGCAGCACGTCCTCGAGCTCGTTTAGAAGGTTCGGCGAGACGACGAGGTCGAACTCGCCGTCGCGCCAGCGGTCGAGAAGTTCGGCCGGCGCACCGCTCGCACTGATGACGGCGGCGATCAGGACTCCCGGGTCGAGGACGACCCGAAGCACGAACTAGTCGGCAGTGCCGCGCCGCTCGCGGCGCATCGCGTGCAGCTCCTCGTAGGCGAGGCGCATGGCGGCGTCTTCGTCCAAATCGCTCTTGGCACGGATCCGGTCTAGCCCCGCAAGCCCGAGATACTCGCGCAGAGCCTCCTCGACGACGTCCGAGTCCCGCTTCCCCGTGCGAGCAGCGCGCACCCGCGCCGCGCGCAGCACATCGGGAGCGAGATAGACAGTCGCCTTTGCACGAGCCATATGCGCACTTTAGCGCTATGACGCTAAAGCGTCAACATCCCGCTGTCGCGATTCTACGGGGCCGCACGCGCCTCGCGGGCTCGGCGGCGGGCTTGGCGCAGCGGCTCCGGCGTGCGCGCTTTGCACGTTGAGAGGACGATCTCCGCCGCTGCGGTCGGACCGGTTCGCCACGCGGCGTGGACCGCGAGCGGTCGCGTGCCCACCCGTGTGCGCAGCCAGTAGCCGACGAGCTCGCCCTCGACCAGGAGCGGACTCCTTGCCCCGCGCACGTCCGGTGGCCGCTCGCCTTCGGCGACGAGCGGTCGGTGCGTGACGCCGACGGTCGGCACGTCCAGGACGGCGCCGAGGTGGAGGGTGAGGCCGGCACGGCGCGGGTGGTCACGGCCGGTGGCATCGACCAGTAGGACATCCGGCGGCTGTGGGAGCGCGCGGACGGCGGCCTCCAGCAGCTCGCCCTCGCGCAGGGCGAGCAGGCCCGGTTCATAGGGCGCGCTCGCATGCCCTGGCACCACCACCGTCTCCGGACCGAGAGAAGCTGCAGCCCACGCCGGGTCGCCGGCAGCTCCGGGCCCGCTCTCCCCGCGCTGGAAGCAGACGAAGACGCCTCCGACCCGCGCTTCCGGAGCGAACAGCCACGGTGCGGGCTGGAGCGTGGCCAGCAAGAGCTGCTCCTCGATCAGATCCTCGCGCGTGCGCGGCCACGTGGGCACGCGCTCATACTGGCGCCGTGGACGCTCTGGTCGCAGCGGCACGTGAGGTAGGCGTGCAGGACGAGCGGGTGCTGGAGGCGATCTCAGCCGTGCCGCGCGCGGACTTCGTGCCTGTCGAACACACTGACCTGGCGAACATCGACGCGCCGATCCCGATTCCGCACGGGCAGGTGACGACGCAGCCGTCGCTCGTCGCGCGCATGGTCGAGGCGCTCGCGCTCGAAGGCGACGAGCGCGTGCTCGAGATCGGCACCGGCTACGGCTGGCAGACGGCGCTGCTCGCGGGGCTCGCTCGCGAGGTGTTCAGCGTCGAGCGCTTCCCCGACCTCGCCGAGACCGCTCGCGCCGCGCTCGCCGGCGACGACAACGTCCACGTCGTCGTCGGCGACGGGAGCGAAGGGCTGCCGGAGCAGGCGCCCTTCGATGCGATCCTCGTCGCGGCGGCGTACCCATCCGTCCCCGAGCCGCTGGCCGAGCAGCTCGCCGAGGGCGGGCGGCTCGTGCAGCCGCTCGGGCCCGGCGGCGCCGAGGACGTCGTCCTCTTCGAGAAACGCGGCGGCGAGCTCGACCGTGTGGGCTCGGTCGGCGGCGCGCACTTCGTCCGCCTCCACGGCCGGCACGCATTCCCGTGAGGCTCGCGCTCGCAGGCGACACGATGCTCGGGCGGCAGGTCGCACGCGAGCTCGAGCGCCGGCCCCCGCAGTCACTCGTCGAGCCGGCGCTCGCCGAGCTCACTCGCGCCGCCGACCTCTTCGTGCTCAACCTCGAATGCTGCATCTCCGAGCGCGGCGCGCCCGCGCCGAAGGTCTTCAACTTCCGTGCGCCGCCTGCCGCAGTGGAGACGCTCCTCCATCTCGGCGTCGACTGCGTGACGCTCGCCAACAACCACGCGCTCGACTACGGGATAGACGCGCTGCTCGACACGTTCGAGCACCTCCGCGCGGCCGGGATCGCCTGGGTAGGGGCAGGCGAGGAAGTGGAGGAGGCGAGGACCCCGGCCGTCGTCAAGGGGCTGCCGATCGTCGCGTTCTGCGATCACGAGCCCGATTTCGGGGCCGGCCCAGACCGACCCGGGATCGCGTACGCCCACCTGCGGGGCGGCGTCCCCGACTGGCTCCGCGAACGCGCGCAGGGCGCCCTCGTCTGCCCCCACTGGGGGCCGAACATGAAGTCCTCGCCCCTGCCGTACGTGCGCGCGGCCGCGCGGGAGCTGCCCGAGTCGGGCGCAAAGCTCGTCGCGGGCACGTCCGCGCACGTCTTCCAGGGCGTTGAGGAGAACGTCCTCTACGACCTCGGCGATTTCCTCGACGACTACGCCGTCCACCCGCGGCTGCGTAATGACTACGGGCTGCTCTTCCTCGTCGAGCTCGATCCGGGCGGAGTGCACGGGATCGAGGCCGTGCCCCTCAAGCTCGAGTTCGCGTACACGCGCCTCGCCCGCGGCGAGGAGGCGGTCTGGATCAAGCGCCGCTACCGCGAGGCCTGCGCAGAGCTCGGGGCGGGTTAGCGCCGCCGCTCGACGTCGAGCGCGTCTACCAGCGACTCGTCCTGAGCCTTCTCCTCGGCCGGCTCGACGAGGGCGTCCTGGAGCTGCGCGGCCACGTCGCGGAGGCTCTCGAGCACGCGCTGCTTGCGCGCCTCGAGCATCTTCGCCTCCCTCAGGAGGGTCTCGTGCCGCCGGCCGACGTCGCGCTCTAGCTCCTCCGCCTTCCTCCGCGCCGCGTCCCGCATCTTCGTCGCTTCTTCCTCCGCCTCGGCGAGGAGTCGGCGAGCCTCCTTCTCGACGCTTTGGCGATGCTGCGTGCCGTACGAATCCGCGGCCTCGCGCATGTCACGCGAGTACTGATCAGCCTCGTCGCGGAGTTGCGATGCCTCGCCGGTGAGCTCCTCGATCCGCGAGGAAGCCATCGTCTCCGCCTGCTGCAGGATCTCGCGCGCCTTGCGGCGAGCGTCCTGGCCGATCTCCTCCGCCGCTGTCTCGGCCGCCTCGATGATCGCGTTCACCTTGCTGCCGACGTCCGCGTGGCTCTGAGCGTCACGCGCAGCCCCGGCTTCCTCCTCTGGACGATCGCTCATCGGATCAGCTCCTTCGTTCGAGCCGCAGGGCGGACAGTTATCGCATCCCTGCATCCAAGTTGCAACTCATAGGGCGGAGAGGAGCCTCGTCATGAGGTCGAGCTAAGATATCCCTACATGGCCAGACAGATATCCAAAGGGGACAAGACCTCAATGATCATCGACCGGGAAAAGGTGGCGGAGGCGCGGCAGATCCTCGGTACGAAGACGATCGCCGACACAGTCGACGGAGCTCTCGACGAGGTGATCCGGCTCGGGAAGCGCCGACATCTGATCGACTACATCCGCGAGCGCGGAGGTATCGGCCCAAGCCCCGAGGAGCTGCGGCGGCTCCGCACGCCGTAGGTGCCGACCTACCTCGCGGACACGAGCGCCTGGCACCGACAGCCGCAAATCGCCGACCGCTGGTCGCGGCTCGTCGAACGCGATGAGATCGTGCTGTGCTCTCCTGTAGCGCTCGAGCTGTTGTACTCGGCTCGTGACGCAGAGGACTACGATCGTATTGCCGGCGATCTCGATGGCTTCGTGACGCTACCGCTCGACGTGCGAGGAGAGGCACTCGCGAGGCGTACGCAGGCCGAGCTCGCCGCGCGGGGCCAGCACCACGGGCCCTCGCCGGTCGACCTCCTGATCGCAGCGATAGCAGAAGCGCACGGTGTCACGCTTCTGCACTATGACCGGCATTTCGACGCGATCATCAAGGTCACCGGGCAACCGGCTGAGTGGCTCGCGCGGCGCGGCCGCCTGGACTGAATACGATCGGCCGATGCGGACGAGGCCCGACCGGCTCAAGCGGCTTCCGCAGCAGTACTTCACGGCGCTGCTCGCTCGCGTTGCCCAGCATGCTGCGCTCGAGGGGGAGCCGCTCGTCGATCTTGGGCGCGGGAATCCTGAGGTTGGGCCGCCGCAGCACGTGATCGACGCGCTCGCGGTGGCGGCGAACGACCCCTCCGCGCACGGGTACCCGCCCTTTCGCGGCTTGCCCGCGCTGCGCGAGGCGATTGCGGATCGCTACTCCGCGCTTTACGGGGTCGAGCTCGACCCCCACTCCGAGGTCACGATCGTGCCGGGGACGAAGACTGCGATCTGCGAGCTCGCGCTCGTGCTCGCCGAGCGCGGGTCGACGATCGTCCTCCCCGACCCCTACTACCCCGACTACCCCTCCGGGCCCGCGCTCGCCGCGGCTCGCACCGGTTACGTACCGCTCGACCGCGACGCGGGCTGGGCGCCCGACTTCGGCGCTGCGCCCCGCGACGACGTTGCGGCCGTCTTCCTCAACTACCCCTCGAACCCCTGCGCTGTTTGCGTGCCCGACGGCGCTTTCCAGGCTGCGGTCGAGTACGCGCACGAGACCGGCGCGGCGATCATCCACGACTTCGCCTACGGCGACATCGTCTTCGACGGGCGGACCCCCTCTTCGTTCCTGGCCGAGCCGGGCGCGCGCGAGGTCGGCGTCGAGATGTTCTCGATGTCGAAGACCTACGGGATGGCCGGCTGGCGGCTCGGCTTCGTCGTCGGCAACCCAGAGATCGTGGCCCGGCTCGACCTGCTCGCCGACCACGACCGCGTCGGCATCTTCACGCCGATCCAGCACGCGGGGATCGCGGCGCTGACCGGGCCGCAGGAATCGGTCGCCGAGCGCGTCGAGACCTACCGGCGGCGGCGGGAGCGCGTGCGCGAGGTTCTTCCCGACCTCGAATGCGAGGGCTCCTTCTACCTCTGGTGGGAGCTACCCGAGGGGCTCACGCCAGAGCTCCTGCTCGCCGAGCACCGGCTCGCCGTCGCGCCCGGCGAGGGCTTCGGCTCGCGCGGCGCCGGCTGGGCGCGCCTCTCGCTCGCGGTCATGGACGAGGTGCTCGAGACAGGACTCGAGCGGCTCGCGGTCGCGCTGGGCTAATCGCGGATCAGTCCCACCCGGATCCCGTACATGTTCGCGATGCGCTCCAACTTCGCGAGCGTCGGGCCTTGTCTTCGACCACCTTTAGGTTTGGGATACCCGGTCTCGACTTCCCGAAGATGCTCGAGGGAAAGCTGGGCGCGGGCGGCAGCCTCCTCCAAGGACCAACCTCTGCGGGCACGCTCCTCTTGCAGTTCGCGACCGATACGACCAACGACGTTCTCGGCCATAAAGCTCACCTCCGCATTCGATCATCTCACGCTCGCGACTCGGTTAACGATGATCCTCATGTTTGCGATTCGATGGAGAGCTGGTTCCCTCAGGATCGCGCGCGTCGAAGACTGTCTCGCCTCGCGATGGCGGGCCGCTCCTCCAGTGCTAATCCGGCTCGGCGACGGAGAGATCAGGAGGCAGATAACCCGCGTCCCTGAACGCAACCAACCCCTCGTAGACATACCGGACCGATTGGTCAACCTGCTCCCGGAAATCCTCAGTCGTGAGAACCTCCTCGACCGGCTGCGTCACGTACGGATAGTCGCCCCAGAGAACGCTTCCGCCGACAGCACGAGCAGCCTCTTCCGCACGACCCTTCGATTGATCAGAGGCGAGCTCCAGGTTTTTGACCGGAGCGAAGATGATCGGACGGCTGCTCGGGTCGCTGGCGGACCTATTCGCAGAGAAGCCCAACCCGACGCTGATCCGATCGCTGCTCAGGAGGCGATAGATCCAGCGAGTACTGAGCCCGTAACGTCCCGTGGCCTTGAGACCTGGGGACAGGCGTTCGAGCTGCGGTCTCGCCTCACCGAGCAGCGTTTCGAGAACGGAGAGGACGTGCGCTCCCCGGTTCCAGCGTGTCCAGTGCTCGCTTGTGATCGCGTCCGGCTTCACGAGTCCCTCCGCGACGAGCATCCTGACGAAATCGCCCTGGAGCGTCTCCTCATGCGGCTCTGCGGTCGTCACGGCAAAGTCCTGCCAACGCGCCTGAACGAACCGCACGCCCGCTGCCCGAGCCAGCGCCAGGAGATCGTCCGAGACCGAGGCCGGGGCTTGGGTGAGCGCCACGAGGGCTCGGACCGGCTCAGCTCGAGTTCTGAGATAGCGCACGTACCGGCCCAGTTGCGAATCCTCCAGTCCGGCGCCGAGTTTCGACTCGATGATGATGACCGCGCTGCCTGGCCGCTCGAGGACGACATCGAACCGGCCAGACTCTTTGTCGACAAGCTGTGTTGCGACTTCCCAGCTTGGTCCGCTCTCAACAACGAGGGAGAGGCTGTTCAACCAAGGATCGATCAGCTCTGGCCGCTCCTGCCAGAGGTACGCGAGCATCTCGGTGAGCTGATCCTCAGGCCCAAGACGAGAACGAGCTATCAGGAATAGGTTCTTTTCACCCATGGCCGCGACCTTAGTGCCGAAGCCAAACTTCTCGCGCTAGCCGGCGGTTCGCTCCTCTTCCTTGACGATGTCGGCGACCTGCGCGCCTGCCAGGCGCATGAGATCGGCTGTCTTCAGCCGCACCGAGCGCTCGTGTGAGCCGGCCTCGAGCACGACCGAGTCGCGCGCGGCTAATCGTGAGTCGACGAGCACCCGGTCGCCTTCCCGGCCGCCGAAGGGCGGGACGGCGCCGAGAGCGAAGTCCGGATAGTCGCGCTTCATGTCGTCCTCGGTCGCCAGCTGCACCTGCTTGTGCGGGGCCTCGAGCAGGTCGGCGACCTTCCCCAGGTCGATTCGCTCCGAGGCCGGGAGCACGGCGCGCACGGTCCCGCTCGGCGTGGCGAGAACGAGCGTCTTCGCCACCTCGTCGGGCCCGACGCCGAGCGCCGCGGCCTCGTCGGCGGCCCGCTCGGTGTGCTCATGCTCGAGCACGTCGTAGTCGACCCCGGCCTCGTCGAGGGCACTTGTCAGGTCTGCCATCGGTCCTCCTTTCGCGGGCATGATCGCTCAGCGCGTCGGGCCGGGCAAGGCGACGGCTTCGAGGATCTCGTGCCAGTGCTTCGCCACGCCCATGTGCCCGGCATCGGGCCAGCTCGTCAGCCGCGCGTCGGGGATCGTCTCGGCGGCAAATTCAGCCGCTTCGTGGTACGCGGCGCGCTCCTGCTCGCCGTACCAGAGGTGCACCGACACCGAGATGTCTGCCAGCCGGAAGTTCCACGGCGCCATGAGCGCAGCGGCCTCGCAGCTCCAGCCGAGCGCTCCCTGGCGGACGGACTCTCGCACGGCGTCGAACCACGGCCCGGCCCGGCCCTCGTCGGCGTAAAACCACTGGTCTCCGTCCGGCGGCTCGTAGCCATCGAGGATCCCTTCGGGCCGCTCGACGAGGCCACCCACGTACCCCTCTTCCTCTGCGGCGTGAGTCTTCGCCGCTTCCTCGAGCCCGAGCTCGCGCACGAGATCGAAGACATGACGGGCCTCTTCGTCCAGCTCGTCGAGCGCCTGCGGCCGCTCGCCCAGGTTGTAGACGGCCATCGTGCGGTTGCTGACGATGCCGGCGGCAGTCAGCCGCTCGGGGATCGTCGCCGCGCAGGCCGCGACGTAGACCCCGCCCGCCGACCAGCCGACGACGCCGAAACGGTCAAGCCCGAGCGCGTCGGCCAGCTCCTCGATGTCGGCGGCCCAGCCGTCGAGGGTGTGCCCGATCTGCGGATCGGAGCGGCCGAAGCCGGGGCGGTCGGGGATGATCAGCCGGACACCGGCTCGGGTCGTGATCTCCGCGTCCGGGCACCAGATCCGTGAGTGCGGAGAGCCGTGGACGAACAAGACGGGTGATCCATGCGCGTCGCCCCACTCCGCAAAGGCAAGCGCGCGCCCGTCCGCAAGCCGCAGCACGCTGTCGTTGAGCGGCCTATCCGTCATCGTCACGGCTGCCGCCGAGTATTCATCAGCCTTTAAGGGACGCGCAAGCTCCTCGTAATCTTTCGCGCCTAGCCTCGCCTGGGCAATCGGCGAAAGGAGAACAATGAGGCGCTTCCTGCTTCTCGTCCTGGCCTCGGCGGTCGTGATGGCTGTTCTGGCCGTGCCCTCGATGGCTTCCGGGCTCGGCCCGCCCGGCTCGACGATCTACGCGTTCGACCAGGCCTACCGGACGGTCGCCACGCCCACCTCGCTCCCGAACCGGGGGCCGTTCGACACGATCTACGTCTTCCCGGACTGCTCGACTTGCGCGTCCGTCTCAGAGGCCGCTCCCGGCCACCTCGGTTACAACGGAGGACGATGGCGGGTCGTGCAGGCCTTCGGGATCACGACTCAGCTGACGAACGCGGAGGACGTCGTCGCGCAGGCGAGCTCGCTCGTCGACACCGGCACGCACTTCGTCTGCCCGCTGATCCACGCCTGAGGCTCACTAGGGCGTGCCGCTCGAGAGCGAGTCGAGCGGATCGAAGCGGGCGAGCGGGCACGCGCCCCACAGGCCCTTGTGGTCGGCGCGGGCCCGCTCGGCCGCTTGCAGGAGCTCGTTTGCGTAGCGGCCGCGCTTGCCGTCGAAGAACCAAACACCGGCGGCGCCCTCTCGGACGAGTTTCACATTGATGTCCTCGTCGCCTTTCCAGACGTAGGAAAGCCTGCGACCGTAGCGGTCGACCTGGTCAAGGCGCGGATCCGGCTCGATACGCACTCTGGTGCCCGGCGGGAGCAGCCGGCGCGTGAGCGCGCTGGCGGCCTCGCCGTAGCACTCTGTGCCCTTCTCGGGCGTGTCGATCTGGACGAGCCGCACGTGCGCGCCGCTCGTGAGGACGATCGTGTCGCCGTCGAGGACCCGAGCGACGACGGCGTTCGAGGACGAGGAGGCGTCGTGGCGGAACCAGAGGAAGGCCGCGAGCGCGACCACGACGAGGGCACCGAGTGCGAGCGCCCTCACCGGCGTGAGCCGAGGACGACGCCGAGAATCGCGCCCGCCGCGAGCAGCTGCGCCCACGCGGGCACGCCGCCCGCCCGATGCCAGCCGGGGATGCGATGGCTGGGGAAGAGCTTGCGCCCGCCGGGGCGCGGGAGGTGGAAGACGTGCTCGACGTCGGGAACCGATGAGGCGAGCGCGCCGAGGGTGACCGGGCTCAGTGGGCCATGGCGGGCGATGAGCGCCAGCACGCAGACGACGCCGCTACGTACCTCGAAGCGTCGCGAGTCGATGTCCTGGTGCGGCATGTGGTCGCCGAGCGCGTGCATGACGAGGCCGAGCGCGATCGCCGCGGGCCGCGAGCGTGTGAGCGCGCCCCCGGCGGCGCCGGTCGCCACGTGCAACGAGACGATCATGGGTGCAAGGTCGGCACGGCGATCATGCTAGCCCGCTGCTAGCGCTCCTTCACCGTGTCCTCGAGGCGCGGCGCCGGGTGGCCGTTCTCGATGCGCAGGCGCTCGATCAACTCCGAGGCCACGCCGCGCGACTCCGGGAACTCCTCGCCCATCCGCTCGCAGAGCGCCGCCGCGAGGGCGTACACCTGCCGCACCGTAGGCTTGCCGCGCTTCTCCACCGTGACCATCGAAGCAGCGGCCGGCGCACGTGTCTGTGCCCGAAGTGTGCCGGTTTGGCGACACTGCACTCGTGGGGAGGTTGCGGAGGGGATTCGAGGCGGTGACCCGCCGCCGCTGGGCGCTGATTGCGATCCAGCTGACGGCGGTCGCCCTCGTGCTTTTCTTCCTAGGCTGGGCCTTCCGCGGCGCCTGGCACGAAGCGCGGCCGCGCCTGAGAGACGCGAACTTCCCCGACCTCGTCATCTCGACCGCGATCCTCGCCGCCTACTACCTGCTCTTCACGGTCGCGTGGCAGCGCATGCTCGCCGCGTGGGGCCTGCGCATCCACTACTTCGTCGCGCTCCAGGCGGAGATGGCGTCGATCCTCGCCAAGTACGTGCCGGGCACGGTCTGGATCCCGGCGGCGCGGATCGCGGCCCTGCGCCGCGCGGGCGTACGCGACACGCCGCTCGTGCTGAGCTCGATGGTGATGGAAGCCGGGCTCTCGGGGC
>Ga0307278_10001535_pt1 | contig 11479 bp, 8 predicted proteins | sample ER_DNA_117_FD_194482 | JGI IMG/M metagenome (GOLD analysis project Ga0307278, IMG submission 194482) | Bulk soil microbial communities from the East River watershed near Crested Butte, Colorado, United States - ER_DNA_117 | ecosystem: Environmental > Terrestrial > Soil > Floodplain | place: USA...
GCTGACCAGGATGCCTTGCTTGACGGTGTCGGTGATGGTGAAGCCGCGCACGGTGATCCAGCCCAGCGAGGCGATCCGGAAGCCGTAGGTGCCGCCCCGCACGGTCACTGCACCCTGGGCGCGGAACACGATCGGGGCGCTGGCGGTGCCCGAGCGTGCCACGGTGACGCTCTGGGCGTAGGTGCCGGCGGCCACGAGCACGGTCTGTCCCGCGCTGGCCGCCGCGGCGGCCTTGGCGATCGAGCAGTACGGGACCGCCGAGCTCCCGCGACCGGAGTCCGAGCAACCTGGGTTCGACCTGTTGACGTAGAGGGTGCTGGTTGCGGCTGGGGCAGCGGCCGCCCCGGCCAGGACGAGCAGCAAGGCGGTCGCGCAGGCGCTCACGAGCCCCCCTCGCCTGAAGCGCGCGAGCCCCCCTCGCCTGAAGCGCGCGAGCCCCCCTCGCCTGAAGCGCGCGAGGCCCCCCAGCCACCGGGCCGGACGGCGGTCCTCGGATCCTCGTCGGTGCTCCCGCCGGCGACGGCTTGGACTGGCAGGCTCGTGCATTCGCCCTCCTCGAGATGGTTGACGTGATAGACGTGATGTGGGATGGCATGAAAGAGGGCGACCCGGCGCGGGTCAAGGACCGGAACGCACCGATCGAGACATTCGAGCAGCCGTCTTAGCTGCGGTCGTCCGTTCGCAGTAGGGCTTGCGCCCGAGTTGCCCCGCTGTCGCGTGGGATGCGGCAATGGAGGCAGGACCGACCCGGCCGCCACCAGGAGGGAGCGCCATGAGCAGCAGAGCGCCGAACCCGGGCCCGCCCGCCGCGGGCGGGCGCCACCAGCGGCCGCCAGGCACCACCGACCAGGAGGTCGCGGCGGCCGGCAAGGTCACCGAGGCGCTCGAGCGGGTGGAGCGGGCCAGGGGCGCCCTGTACGACTTCCACCAGCTCATCGGCGGCGCCGACGCCAAGCTCGGGGAGGCGGCCGAGCAGATCGCCGGCACCGGCCACGCCGAGCTGGCGGCCTGGCTCGACCGGGAGATGGTCGGCCGCAACGTGCTCCACGGGCGCTGGACCTTCCAGTTGCTCGAGGAGTTCGAGGAGCTGTACTACCGGCCGTTCCAGGCCGCCGAGGAGCGGGTCCGCGGCGAGCTGGTCGCCGGCCGCCGCCACGTCTACGAGGCCGAGATGAAAGAGGCTCGGCGCACCCACGGCCACCCCGGCCACGAGGCCGAGCCGCCGCCGCGCGAGCGCTCCTGACCCCTGCCGTCCCGCGGCGGACAGGGCTGCCGGACGGCTCCTGCCTGGCTGCCGCTGTCGTCTGGCTGCCGCTGTCACCCGCTCAAGGCCCTGCCGTCCCGCGGTGGAATAGGGCTGTCGGACGGCTGCGTTACTGTGGGCGTGTCACCCACCCCCCGGCCGCGCCGGCCGGGGGGTGCTGGTGCGTGCCCCGTCATGGCCTCTAGGAGGATCCCCCGTGCGCCTGGAACCACTGCTCGACCGCTGGCCCGACCAAGACGCGTTCGCCGAGCTGGCCGACGCGCTCGACGACGGCGCTGGGGCTGGTGCGCCCGAGGGGAGGCCCGTCGACGTCGTCGTGCCCGACGTGGCGCGCGCGTTCCTGCTCGCGGGGCTCGCACACCAGGGCCGCCTGGTGGTCGCGGTGACGGCCACCACCGCCGACGCCGAGTCGCTGGCCGAGGACGCGGCCGCGTTCCTCGGCCCGGACCGGGTGGCGGTCTTCCCCGCCTGGGAGACCCTGCCCCACGAGCGCCTCTCACCCCGTTCCGAGACGGTCGGCCGGCGCCTGGCCCTGCTCCACCGGCTCGCCGACCCGGGCGCCGACCCGCTCGCGTTCGTGGCCGTGCCCGCCCGCGCGGTGATGCAGCCGCTCGCACCCGGCCTGGACACGCTCGAGCCGGTCCGGGTGGCCAGGGGTGACCGGGTCGACCTCGAGGACCTGCTCGAGCGGCTGGTGGCAGCCGGATACGAGCGCACCGACATGGTCGAGCGGCGCGGCGAGGTGGCCGTGCGCGGCGGCCTGGTCGACTTCTTCCCGCCTGGCGAGGACCATCCGGTCCGGGTCGAGTTCTGGGGCGACGAGGTCGACGGCATCCGGTCGTTCGCCGTGGCCAGCCAGCGATCGCTCACCGACCTGGCAGCGGTGGCGGCGTTCCCCTGCCGCGAGGTCCGCCTGACCTCGGCCGAGCGCCAGCGTGCGCGCGAGCTCGCGGGCGAGGTGCCAGTCGTCGACGACCTGCTCGCCCGCGTCGCCGAGGGGCTCACGGTCGAGGGTCTCGAGTCGCTGCTGCCCCTGCTCTTCGACGACCTGGTGCCGTTCCCCGCCTACCTGCCAGCCGACGCCGTGATGGTCCTGGTCGACCCCAAGAAGACCCTGGACCGGGCCGAGGAGGTCCGCGTCCAGGCCGAGGAGGCGCTGCAGGCGTCGTGGACGACCGCCGCAGAGGGGGGCCGGGCGCCGGTCGAGGGCGCCGGCTACCTCCCGCTCGACGAGGTGCTGGCCGGCTCCGGACGGGCGCTGCTGCGGGTCGGGGCGTTCGACTCGGGCGGCCCGAGCGCCGTGCGGATCGAGGCCCACACCGTCGAGCCCTACCGGGCCAACATCACCCGGGTGGCCGCCGACGCCCGCCAGCTCGCCGCCGAGGGCTACACGGTGCTGCTCTGCACCGAGGGCGCCGGCCCGGCCGGGCGCCTGGTGGACGTGCTGCGCGACGAGGGCCTGACCGTGCCCCTGGCGCAGGAGCCGCCCGGGCCGGGCCAGGCCGGCGTCGTGGTCGGCACCGCCGGCCTGCTCACCGGGTTCCGGCTGCCCGCGCTCCGCCTCGCGCTGGTCGCCGAGGGCGACCTGTACGGCACCCGCCGGCAGACCAGGGAGCAGGCCCGCATGCCCTCCACCCGCCGCCGCTCCCGGCTGGCGGGCGCCTCGATCGCGCTGGAGGAGCTGCAGCCCGGTGACGTCGTGGTCCACGCGGTGCACGGCATCGGCCGCTACGTCGGCATGGAGCACCGCACCGTGGGCGGCGCCGAACGCGACTACCTGCTGCTCGCCTACGACCAGGGCGACCGCCTCTACCTGCCGAGCGAGCAGGTCGAGATGATCAGCCGCTACGTCGGCGGCGAGGCGCCGAAGCTGTCCCGGCTGGGCAGCAAGGAGTGGGACCGGCAGAAGGCGAGGGTCCGCAAGAAGGTCCGGGAGATGGCGGCCGAGCTGGTCCGGCTCTACTCGGCCCGCATGGCCTCGCCCGGCCACGCGTTCGGACCCGACGCCCCCTGGCAGGGCGAGCTGGAGGACGCCTTCCCCTACAGCGAGACCCCCGACCAGCTCACCGCCGTCGAGGAGGTCAAGGCCGACATGGAGGCGCCCGTCCCGATGGACCGGCTGCTCTGCGGCGACGTCGGCTACGGCAAGACCGAGGTGGCCGTCCGGGCCGCCTTCAAGGCGGTCATGGACGGCAAGCAGGTCGCCATCCTGGTGCCCACCACCCTGCTCGCCCAGCAGCACCACGCCACCTTCAGCGAGCGCTTCGCGCCCTTCCCGGTCAAGGTCGGCACGCTCTCCCGCTTCCAGTCCAAGAAGGAGCAGGAGGAGGTCGTCGCCGCGATGGCCAACGGCACCGTCGACGTGGTCATCGGCACCCACCGCCTGCTCTCGGCCGACGCCAGGTGGGCCGACCTCGGCCTGGTCGTGGTCGACGAGGAGCAGCGCTTCGGCGTCGCCCACAAGGAGCACCTGAAGCAGCTCCGCACCGAGGTCGACGTGCTGACCCTGACCGCCACGCCGATCCCGCGGACCCTGGAGATGAGCATCTCCGGGATCCGCGACATGTCGGTGATGGAGACCCCGCCCGAGGAGCGCCACCCGGTGCTCACCTTCGTCGGCCCCTACGACGAGGCCGCTGTGGCCAACGCCGTGCGGCGCGAGATGCTCCGCGAGGGCCAGACCTTCTTCGTGCACAACCGGGTCGACACCATCGACCGGGTCGCTTGGCGCGTCCGCGAGCTGGTCCCGGAGGCACGGGTCGGGGTCGCCCACGGCCAGATGACCGAGGAGCACCTCGAGCGCGCCATGCTCGACTTCTGGGACAAGAAGTACGACGTGCTGGTGTGCACCACCATCATCGAGTCGGGCATCGACATCCCCACCGCGAACACGCTGGTGGTCGACCGGGCCGACACCCTCGGCCTGGCCCAGCTCTACCAGCTCCGGGGCCGGGTCGGCCGCTCCCGCGAGCGGGCCTACGCCTACCTGTCCTACCCGCCCGAGCGCAGCATCACCGAGACCTCGCACGCGCGCCTGTCGGTTGTCGCCGCCCACCAGGACCTCGGCTCGGGCAGGGCCATCGCCATGAAGGACCTGGAGATCCGCGGCGCCGGCAACCTCCTCGGCGCTGACCAGTCCGGCCATGTGGCCCTGGTCGGCTACGACCTGTACATGCAGATGCTGGCCGAGGCCGTGGCCGAGATGCGCGGCCGGCCCGTGGAGCAGCCCAAGGACCTCAAGCTCGAGGTCCCGGTCGACGCGCACCTGCCCGCCACCTACATCCAGCGCGAGCGGCTCCGCCTGGAGGCCTACCGGCGCCTGGGCGGGGCCAGGGCGGTCGACGAGGTGGCGGCCCTCGGGGCCGAGCTGGCCGACCGCTACGGACCCCCGCCGCCCCCGGTCCGCAACCTCCTGGCCCTCGCGGGCGTCCGCGCCCAGGCGACCGCCCTGGGGCTCACCGAGGTGGTCTGCTTCGGCGGCCGGGTCCGGCTCGCGCCGGTGCCGGCGCTCCCCGAGTCCAAGCAGGTCCGCCTCGACCGGCTCTACCGGGGCGCGGTCTGGAAGGCGGCCGAGCAGACCCTGGTCGTGCCCCTGCCCGCCGACCCGGGCACGCCCAAGCTGGGAACTGCCGGGGGAGCGGGAGCCGTCGACCTGCCCGCCTGGCTGTCCGAGCTGCTGGAGGGCGTCCTCGACGCCGAGAAGGCCCCCGAGCTCCCCGCGGCCGACCACCGCCACGAGCCCCACCGGGCCGCCTCCTGAGCGGTCGTCCTCGCCGTCCCGGCGCGGTCGCTCCCGGGTCCGTGGCGCCGTCGTCCTCGCCGTCCCGGCGCGGCCGGGCGGAGGCGCCCGAGCCGGCAGGCGGGCCACGCCGAGTGACAGGGACGGCTATCCTTGACCGTCGCCAACCGCTGGATCCAAGAACGTGAGGTTCGTCGTGCGCCGTCTCCTGCCTGCCCTCGTCATCCTGGTCGCCCTGGTGGCCGCCGGCTGCGGTTCCGGTACGAACACGGTCGCGAGCGACCAAGCCGCCACGGTCGACGGCACCGCCATCCCGGTCAAGGAGCTCACCGCGCTGGTCGAGGTGGGCAGCAGCCAGCAGCAGTCGCGGCCGGCCAACGACACCACCCGCCAGGCCCTCGAAGGACTGATCCAGTCCCAGATCGTGCTCGGCGGGGCCAAGGGCGAGGGCGTGACGGTCGCCGACGCCGACGTCGACGCCCGCCTCTCCCAGCTCAGGGAGCAGGTGGAGGCTCAGGGCGGCGCCTTCGAAGAGCTGCTGCGCCAGCGCAACCTGACCGTGCCGATCCTGCGCAACCAGCTCCGCGTCCAGCTCGCCGCCGAGCGGGTCGCGGCCAAGCTGGTGCCCGGCCCGAGCGACGCGGCGCTGACCGAGACCCTCGGCAAGCGCAAGGCCGAGTTCATGCAGCTCCACATCCGCCACGTGCTGGTCAAGGACGAGGCCACCGCGGACAAGGTCCGCCAGCTGCTCGAGGGCAAGGGCGACTGGGCCGGGGTGGCCAGGCAGTACTCGACCGACCCCGGAAGCAAGGACAAGGGTGGCGACCTCGGCTTCCAGAGCAAGGGCCAGACCGTGGCCGAGTTCGACAACAAGAGCTTCGAGCTCGCCGGCAAGGGCGACTGCAAGGGCAAGACCGAAGGGCCGTGCGCCTCGCCGATCTCCGAGCCGGTCAAGACCCAGTTCGGGTGGCACGTGATCCAGGTCACCGGGGTGCAGCTCCCGAAGCTCGACGACCAGCTCCGCGGCCAGCTCGACCCCGGCCTGCAGCAGCGCAGGCAGACCGCGGTCCAGGACTGGTTCTCCAAGCGGCTCAAGGCGGCCAGCGTGACCGTCAACCCGCGCTTCGGCCGCTGGGACGCTGCCGCGGGCAAGGTGGTCGACCGGGAGACGGCCCCGCAGAGCACGGCGCCCCCCACCAGGCAGCCCTCCGAGGGCCCGGCCACCACCACGTCCCGGCCGTAGGGCCGCACGGCCATGGCCAGAGTCGTCCTCGTCGCGTCCAGCCCGCGCTTCCCGCTGCTGTTCCCGCCCCAGACCTGGCGGGCGCTGGACGCCGGGCACCCGGTATACGTGCTCGACGCCGGCCACCCGTCGCTCCCGGCCCTGGACGTCGCCGAGATCCCCTGGGAGGTGCTGCCCGAGGCCGAGGACACCGGCCCGGCCGGCCGGGACCTGCTGCTGGTCGGCCAGGGCCTCGACCTCGAGGGCGTGGCCGCGGCCAGGCGGCGGGCCGACGCCCTGCTCGACCTGGCCAGCGAGCGCGGCACGGCCACGCTGCTGCTCCCGCCGGTGAACGACGGGCCGCTGGTCCAGATGGTCTCCGACCGGGCCGCGCGCCAGCACGTCGAGGTGGAGGCGGTGTACCCGCTGGGCGAGCCGAAAGGCTCCGCCCTGCTCGACCTGGTCGAGACCGAGACCCGGCTGCGCGGCCCGGGCGGCTGCCCGTGGGACCGCGAGCAGACCCACGCCTCCCTGGCCAGGCACCTGGTCGAGGAGTCCTACGAGCTGCTCGACGCGATCGACGAGGGCGACCCCGACCACCTCCGCGAGGAGCTCGGCGACCTGCTCCTGCAGGTCGTGTTCCACGCCCAGATGGCCGAGGACGCCGGCACGTTCGACGTCGACGGGGTGGCCAGGACCATCACCGAGAAGCTGGTCCGCCGCCACCCGCACGTCTTCGGCGACGTGCGGGTCGGGTCGGCCGGGGAGGTCGTCCGCAACTGGGAGGCGATCAAGCGGGAAGAGGAGGGCCGGACCGACCCGCTGGCCGGCATCCCGTCGGCCCTGCCGTCCCTGCAGCTCGCGGCCAAGCTGCAGCGGCGCGCGGCCGAGGGCGGCTTCGCCTGGCCCAGCCGGCACGGCCCGGCCGACAAGGTGGCCGAGGAGCTCGAGGAGGTACGCGGGGCGTCCACGCCAGCCGACCTCGAGTGGGAGGTGGGCGACCTGCTGTTCGCGGTGGTGGCCCTGGCCCGGTCCGTGGACGTGGACCCGGAGGCGGCCCTGCGCCGCACGGCCCGCCGGTTCCGGGCCCGCTACGCCGCCGCCCGGGCCGCGGCCGAGGCCGAAGGCAAGGACCCGGCCACCCTCGACCTCGACACGTGGCTACGGTACTGGAAGGCGGCCAAGCGCTCCCTCGCCACCCAACCGGAGGCGTGAGCCCGGGCGCCGGTCAGCGCGGCGGCGTGGGTCCCTGGTCCGCCGGCCGCTCCCAGGCCGGGGGCTCCCCGGCGCCCCCGTCGAGGGGCACCGTCTCGTCGGACGCCTCACGCGGCGCCGCCGGCGGCGCCTCCGCCGGCTGCCCGTAGCCCGGCTGGCCGCCTGGCTGCCCGTAGCCCGGCTGCCCGTAGCCCGGCTGGCCGCCGGGCTGGCCGTAGCCTGGCTGCTGGGACCACTGCTGGCCCCAGCCCTGCTGCGACTGTCCCCAGCCCTGCTGGGCGCCGGGCCTGGCCTGGCCCCAGCCGGGGGCCAGGGGTGGTGCCGGCGCGGCCGGGCGGCGGCGGGCGGCCCGGACCACGAGGACGATGACCAGCACGACCAGGGCGAGCAGCACGGTCCCGCCGATGATCAGCCCGATCACCACGTTCCTGACCGTGCTCCGGGCGGCCTCTTCGACGTCCCCGGTGGTGTTGTCCAGCCCGGGCGGGCGGGGGCCGAACTCCTCCTCGAGGTCGGAGCGGCTGTAGGTCTGCTCGTCCGCGGATCCCGTTGTCGGAGTCCGCGCGATCACGGTCAGCTCGGAGAACCGCAGCGGGAAGTTGTCCCAGATGACCTCGGCCGCCCTGTCCTGCTCGTGGCGCACCCCCGACGCACCCGCGTTGCTGTCATAGGTCAGGGTCACCCGGTTGCTGCCGCCGCTGATGTCAGGGTTGTGGATACCGGCGTCGCTCAGGGCGCTCAGGGTCCTGATCATGCCGCTGGCAAAGCTGCAGCCGGCCACCAGGACCGTGACCACGGCCACCAGGCAGAGCCACCGTCCGGCCCGCGGCCAACCCCGCTCCCTCATCGACATCGGACGGCTCCTTGGCGAGAATCCAGTAGGAGCCGAGGATACCGCGTGCGCCCGCGTCGAATTCGGCGCCGGCGAGAGGGTGGTGGCCACTGTGGAAAAGATCCCCGATCCCGCCGACCGGCGATGGTATGCTCGCGCGCGCCCGGACCGCCGCGAACGCAGGGAGGGCTTTCCCACTATGGCTTCCATCGCTGCCATCGAGCTCATCGTCGCCCGCGAGGTCCTGGACTCCCGCGGCAACCCCACCCTCGAGTGCGAGGTCCAACTCGAGGACGGCGCGACCGGGCGCGCCATCGTCCCGTCAGGGGCCAGCACGGGCCGGTTCGAGGCCGTCGAGCTGCGCGACGGCGGCTCCCGCTACGGTGGCAAGGGCGTGCGCAACGCCGTCCGCAACGTCAACGAGGTCATCGCGCCGAAGCTGCTCGAAGAGGAGGACGCGCTCGACCAGCGGGCGGTCGACCGGCTGATGCTCGACCTCGACGGCACCGACAACAAGCAGAAGCTCGGGGCCAACGCCATCCTCGGGGTGTCGATGGCGGTGGCTCGGGCCGCCGCCGACTACCTCGGCGTGCCGCTCTTCCGCTACCTCGGCGGGGTCTCGACCTACCTGCTGCCCGTGCCGCTCATGAACGTGGTCAACGGCGGCGCCCACGCCGACAACGACGTCGACTTCCAGGAGTTCATGGTGGTGCCGGTGGGCGCGCCCTCGTTCGCGGAGGGCCTGCGCATGGGCACTGAGGTCTACCACGCCCTCAAGGGCGTGCTGAAGGAGCAGGGCCTGTCCACCGCCGTCGGTGACGAGGGCGGCTTCGCGCCCAACCTGCCCGGCAACGAGGCCGCCCTGGAGCTGCTCGTCCGGGCGATCGGCAAGGCCGGCTTCGAGCCCGGGGAGGAGGTCGCCCTGGCCATGGACCCGGCCGCCAGCGAGTTCTACCGGGACGGCCGCTACGAGCTGGCCGGGGAGGGCCGCAGCCTGGCCTCCGACGGCATGGTCGAGCTGTGGCGGACGCTCTGCGACCGCTACCCGATCGTCTCGATCGAGGACGGGCTGGCCGAGGAGGACTGGGAGGGCTGGGTCGCGCTCACCGAGGCGCTCGGTGACCGGGTGCAGCTCGTGGGCGACGACCTGTTCGTCACCAACGTCGAGCGCATCCAGCGGGGCCTCGACGACGGGGCGGCCAACTCCGTGCTCATCAAGGTCAACCAGATCGGCACCCTGACCGAGACCTTCGACGCCGTCGAGCTGGCCCACCGCGGCAGCTATACCACAGTGATAAGCCACCGCTCAGGCGAGACCGAGGACACCACCATCGCCGACCTGGCCGTAGCGGCCGGCTCGGGGCAGATCAAGACCGGCGCGCCGTGCCGCACCGACCGCGTCGCCAAGTACAACCAGCTCCTCCGCATCGAGGAGCTGCTTGGGGAGAACGGCCGCTACCCGGGGCGGCTCGCCTTCCCCCGCTCCTACCCGGCCGGCGACCGATGAGCCACTCCGGGTCCGCCGGCTCGGCGCCCGGGTCCGCCGGCTCGGCGGCGGACCCGGGCGCCGAGGCCCAGGGGTGGCCGCGGTCCGGGGCCCGAGCCCCGCTCCGCCTCACCCCGCGGGGCGTGCTCCTGTTCCTCGTCCTGTTCGCGCTCGCCGCCACCGCCGTCTACCCGTTGCGCGCCTACGTGGCCCAGCGCAACCGCATCCTCACGCTCGAGGCCAAGCACCAGGCGCTGCAAGCCGAGAACGACCGTCTGGCCCGTGAGCAGGCCCGCCTCAACGACCCCGCCTACATCGAGCAGCTCGCCAAGCGCGACTTCCACATGGCCCGTCCGGGCGAGGAGACCTGGCAGCTGAACGGCACCCCGCCGCCGGACCGGCCGGTGGCCAGGCAGACGACGGAGCGTCACCGGTCGTGGGCCCAGCGCGTCTGGGAACGCCTCACCGGCTGGGTGAAGTGACCCTGGGCGGGCCCTGATTCCGCAAGTGCGTTTGTTGACGGCCTGAATTGCCGTCCCTACGATGGACCCGAGCCCAGCACCGCTTGGCTCCGTGGAGTTCCCCACAGCAGAAGGAGTGTCGGTCGCCAGCATGCCTGCCGAGATCGGGGCCATCGTCCCGGGCACGGTCGTTCGCCTCGCCCCCTACGGTGCATTCATCAAGCTCGAGACGGGCGAGACGGGTCTCGTCCACATCTCCGAGATCGACCGCAACTACGTCCGCTCGGTCGAAGAGCACCTGCGCATCGACGACCCGGTGGTCGTCAAGGTCGTCGGGATGAAGGACGACGGCAAGATCGACCTGTCGATCAAGCAGGCCGCCCCCGACTGGCAGCCCGAGGTCTCCCGGCCCCGGCGGGCGGCCAAGGACCCCGAGTTCGAGCAGAAGCTCAAGCGGTTCATGCGCTCGAGCGAGGAGCGGCTGGTCGACGTCAAGCGGCAGCGCGAGGGCCGGCGCGGCTAGCCGGCCGTTGCCCCGCACGCCGAACCGGTCGCCGCGCCGGCCCGATCCGGCGGCGCCGCCCGACCCCCTGCACGCCACCTGGATACCGTCCCGGGCCGCCCAGCCGGGTGCGGACACCCGCGCCGAGCCGGGCTGGGCGGCGTCGCTCCCTGAGGCCTCGCCTGCCGAGCGCGGGCTGGTCGAAGCCCAGCTCGGCCGCGAGGCGCGCGGCTCGCTGGCGGTCGCGGCCCGCTGCCGCTACGGGCTCCCAGCGGTCGTGCGCACCGCCCCTCGCCTCCCCGACGGCACGCCGTTCCCCACCCTGTACTGGCTGACCTGCCCGGCCGCCAGGGTCGCGGTGGGCCGGCTGGAGGCGGCGGGCTGGAACGCCCTTCTCTCCGAGCGGGTCGCGGACGAGCCCGACCTGGCCCGGGCCCATGCCGACGCGCACGCGGGCTACCTCGCCCAGCGCGACGCCCTCGGCCGGCTGCCCGGCGACCCGGGGGTCGGCGGCCTTCCCGGCCGGGTCAAGTGCCTTCACGTCCTGTACGCCCACGAGGTGGCCACCGGGTCCGACCCGGTCGGCCGCATCGTGCGGCGGGCCGTCGACCCAGTCGACTGCCCCGGCCCGTGCGTGGACCCGTCCCGCGCCGCCACCCCGGCCGCCGAGCCGTCGTATCCTTCCCGCGCCGCCATGCCGGCCGCCGAGCTCGCGGACCCTGCCGCGCCGCCATGCCGGCGCCGGCCGCCTGGCCCCC
>Ga0307278_10001536_pt1 | contig 11477 bp, 6 predicted proteins | sample ER_DNA_117_FD_194482 | JGI IMG/M metagenome (GOLD analysis project Ga0307278, IMG submission 194482) | Bulk soil microbial communities from the East River watershed near Crested Butte, Colorado, United States - ER_DNA_117 | ecosystem: Environmental > Terrestrial > Soil > Floodplain | place: USA...
TTGTGGTCGGGGGCGGGAATACGGGGTTCCAGATCGCCAAGGAGCTCTCAGTCACCCACAAGGTCCTGCTCTCGGTGGGTTCGAAGCAGAAGCCGTTGCCCCAGCGGTTGGCCGGGCGCGACCTCTTCTGGTGGCTGACGAAGACCGGTCTGATCCACAAGACGGTCGAGTCGCGCATTGGGCAACGGTTGAAAGACCGTGACACGCTGATCGGCTCGAGCCCGCGTGAGCTCAAGAAGCGCTACGCCGTCGAGCTCAAGCCACGCGCGGGTGCTGCCTCGGGGCGGACGGTCACCTTCGCGGATGGCAGCGAGGTCGAGGTTGACGCCGTCATCTGGGCGACGGGCTATCGGCCCGACTACTCGTGGGCCGACCTGCCCATCCTTGACTCGAACGGGCGACTGCAACACCGTCGTGGAGTGACGGACGTCCCGGGTCTCTTCTTCCTCGGCCTCACCTGGCAGTGGACACGCGGCTCGGCCCTGATCGGGTGGGTGAAGGACGACGCTGCCTTCCTCAGCGAGCGGCTCGCAGGCTCCAACGAAGTAACGAGCCGAAGAACGGCTCCCGAGCGCGCGCCCGAGGCAGCCGGCGCTGCGGCCGGACCACGCAAGGAGGCCTAGCCAGATGCACGACCACCATTCACACGGCCACACGCGGACGGCCGACTTCCCGACGTCGATCGAGGGCCTGACCGAGGCGGAGCGGCCCGAGCTTGTCGAACTCTCGGACGGGGGTGAATTCGAGCTGCGGATCGCGCCGGTTACCAAGGAGATCGGGGGCAACAAAGTCCGCATGCTCGCCTACAACGGGTCGATCCCCGGACCGACCCTGAAGGTGAGGCAAGGCTCGGAGATCTTGGTGCACGCAATCAATGAGGGCGATCTCGAGGCGACCGTGCACTGGCACGGGCTGAGGCTCGACAACGAGTACGACGGGACGCATCAGACGCAGGCTCCGATCCCGGTGGGTGGAAGCTTCACGTACAAGCTCCGCTTCCCCGACGAGGGCCTCTACTGGTACCACCCGCACATCCGCCAGGACTACGGCCAGGAGATGGGTCTCTACGGCAACATTCTCGTCGAGCCAAACGAGCCCGACTACTGGCCGCTGGCGCATCGCGAGGTCCTGCTCACGCTCGACGACATCCTGCTCGACGAGGAAGGACGCATCGCGCCGTTCAGCCCCCACGAGACCGATTACGTCGCCATGGGCCGCTTCGGGACTGCCTTCCTCATCGCCGGTGAGCCGCAGCTGTCCCTGAGCGCAAAGCAGGGCGAGGTCGTCCGGTTCTATCTCACCGACACGGCGAACACGCGCGTCTTCAAGATCGGTGTCGCCGGGGCCCGGATGAAGCTCGTCGGCGGCGACAGCGGCCACCACGAGCGAGAGGAGATGGTCGATGACGTCATCCTCGCACCCTCCGAGCGGGTCGTCGTCGATGTGCTCTTCGACCAACCCGGAACGACGACGCTCGAGCACCGCACGCCGGAGCGCACGTACCCGCTCGCAGCCATCACCGTCGAAGAGGAGCGCGCGGAGCCCGAGCTCGACCAGGAGCACGAAGCGCTGCGCGTGAACGAGGACTTGTCAGCCGAACGGGAGCGGATGGCCTCGTTCCTCGAGGCTGCGCCCGACAAGACGCTCGCTTTCGTCGCCGAGATGGACGAGATCGGCGGGGAGGGAGTCGAGACCGGCATCTACGCCTGTCCCATGCATGCGGACATCGTCGCCTCATGGGCAGGCAAGTGCCCGAAGTGCGGCATGAAGCTCATGCCCGCGCCGGCCGAAACGGAGGCTCCGACTGCGTTCGTCTGCCCGATGCATCCAGAGATCACCGCCACGTGGGCGGGGACGTGCCCGAAGTGCGGCATGACGCTTCGAGCGACCGGCACTGGAGCGGCGGCAGACCTCGGTGGTGCACCGGCCTCAGACGAGACTGCCCAGGAGGAAGAACACGTGCATGGCCACGGGTCGCACGACGAGGGTGATGACGACGGCCAGCAGGAAGGTCATCACGCGCATCACGAGGAGCATCAGGCCCACCACGAACAGGGAGGGCATGGGCACGGTGCCGCGGACGGCATCGAGTGGGAAGACGACATGGTCGAGATGAACCGGCAGACGACGCCGGCCAACATGCGCTGGCTGATGATCGACCGGGAGACGGGCGCCGAGAACGCCGCCATCGACTGGCGGTTCCAGGTCGGCGACCAGGTCAAGATCAGGCTCGTCAACGAGAAAGAGTCCGACCACCCCATGCATCACCTGTTCCATATCCATGGCGCGGGCCGCTTCCTCATCCTGAGCAGAGACGGCACTGTCGAGCCGAATCTCGTTTGGAAGGACACGGTGCTCGTCCGCACCGGGGAGACCGTCGACATCCTCCTGGACGTGAGCAACCCGGGTCTCTGGATGGCGCACTGCCACATCGCCGAGCACCACGAGAGCGGGATGATGTTCAGCTTCTACGTCGATGCCTGAGTTCGCAGCGAGCCCTACGGCCGCGAAGGACGGAACGAAGGACAACTTAGTTACCGAGGAAGGCGGTGAGTCGCCACGCGGGCACATCGGTCTGATCGTGCTCTCGTCGATCGCCGTTGGTCTCGGCCTCGGACTCGTTCTCGACCTTCTTTTCTTTGGCGGTAGCCGCGAACCGCTGATCACGGGGTTCGCCTTGCTTTCCCTCGCAGTTGGCTTCGCGGTGCTGGCTGAACTCTCTACGTGGCGCACCGATCAGCCCCAATCTTGGGCACGCGTCGCCGCCATTTCATTTGGTGTGGCCGGCGCCGCAATGTTGATCCTGCGCCCCAGCACGCACGCTATTGGCGTACTCGGCTGGGTCTGGCCGCTAATGCTCATCGTCCTCGTGGCGTGGATGTTTCGCGAATCTCGGCGATCACTCAGTAATTGGTCGCGGCTTGCGCTCCTCTATCCCGCCTTCGTCGTGTTGGCGCTCGTGGCTCTTGGCGGCATCCTCGAGACCGTTACGGAAGCGGCAACCAGCAACAACCAACCATCAGGGGGCCGTACGTATCTCGTCGCCGGTCATAGCCTCTACCTCCGCTGCTCGGGCTCCGGGTCTCCGGCGGTGATCTTGTTCAACGGACTCGGGGAAAGAACCCCGAGTTGGGCCTGGGTGCAAGGAGACGTCGCGCCTCAGACCCGGGTTTGCGTCTTCGATCGCGCGGGCCAAGGGTGGAGCGGAGAGGGCGTCGGCCGACAGGACGCACATCAGCTCTCCGCTGATGTAAAAGGTCTTCTTGCGGCGGCCCATATTCCGGGCCCATACGTCCTCGCCGGGCATTCGGTTGGAGGCACCTACGCGCTTGCGTACGCGATGGACTATCCGAAGGACGTGGCCGGGGTCGCCTTGATCGACTCGGCGACCCCGTACCAATTTGATTTGCCGTCATATCCGGCCTTCTACTCGATGTGGCGACGCGTCTCGGCACTGTTGCCGACGGCTGCGCGAGCGGGGTTGGCGCGGGTCACGACGGGCATGATCGGTTTTAGTTCGCTGCCCGCGGATGCCCGACGCCAAGCCAGGGCTTTTGCCTCTTCGCCGCGCGAACTGAGCGCTGATCATGACGAGTTCGCCGAGCTGCAAACTGTCTTTCGCCAGGTTCAGTCGCTGACGAGCCTCGAAGGGAAGCCGCTCTTCGTCTTGACGGGCACGGTCGGGGAGCAGTCGGGTTGGCTCGCTGCACAGAACCGCTTGGCCACCCTCTCGACGAACAGTGTTCATCAGACGGCACAGGGCGCAACGCACGAAGCGCTCATCGAAGACAGGAAGTACGCGGCCGTTAGTGGCCAATCGATAGCCGCGGTCGTTCGCGCAGTTCGCACGAACGCCCCGCTCACCCGTTGACGTCCGCGCAAGCACAGCCGTTGCCCCGGGGAATTCGCGGACCGTTCATTTGGGGACTGCTCGTTGGGGTCGCGCAGGCGGCTACGCCGATCGCGTTCTGGTGGCTCAACACGGCGACCGTATACGCGCTCGGGATTGCGGTGATCGCCTCGGTCTATATCGGCTTCGCAGTCGCGGACGGGCGCCTCAAGGTTCTCGTCGTCGAAACCGGCGTCGCCAGCGGCTTCCTAATCATCGCCGCCGCGGCGATCACCGGCACACCGTGGCTGCTTGTCGTCGGACTTGCCGGCCACGGGCTCAAGGACCTCTGGCAGCACCGCCGTCAGTTTGTTGCCAACACGCGGTGGTGGCCTCCGTTCTGTTTTGTGGTCGACTGGGCGGTCGCGGCAATCATCGCCGTCGAGATCGCCGCCGGGGTTCACTTTCACGACTAGAGGCTTGAAGTGTCGCTTCCGCTCAGACTGCTACTTCGGAGAAGGTCATCTTCACTTCCTCGACCGCCTACCCGAGATCCTCGCCGCGGTGTGTCCGTGATCGACTTGTTGAGGAAGAAGACGAAACGATGTGGCCGGGTACCAGCCGGCGGCAGACGCGGTCGGCGTCGAACGAGGCTTCTTGTAGACGAACTGGCAGACCGCCGCGGGAGGTGCGGAGGGTCGCGGGCAACTACTAGAGGCTTGATGTGAAACTCCGGCGTTCTGGCCTCTACCAGGTGCTAGGGAGCGGATCTGACGGTGGGCTGTGTCATCCTGCGGGCGAGCGGTCCAATCGTTCCTCGACCGTGCGTCCAAAGCGAACGCGATGAAGGCGATCGTTCAAGACAAGTACGGCACTGCGGATGACCTCGTCCTCACGGACGTCGACCGGCCAGACGTCGACAGCGGCGAGGTACTCGTGCGAGTTCACGCGGCGAGCGTGTTCATCGGGGATTGGCACGTGATTACGGGCCTCCCCTACGCGATCCGACCGATGCTCGGCCTCCGCCGTCCCAAGGCCCGCGTGGCGGGTCAGGAGATGGCAGGTCGCGTCGAGGCGGTCGGCGCGCGTGTCACTCGCTTCCAGCCCGGCGACGAGGTCTTCGGCACCTGCTCAGGTGCCTTCGCCGAGTACGTGGCTGTGCCGGAGGACCTGCTCGCGCCCAAACCGGTGAATCTCACCTACGAGCAGGCCGCGACCGTCGCCATCACCGGGACCAGCGCTCTCCAGGCTGTGCGTGACAAGGGAGGCGTGGAGCCGGGGCAGCGGGTGCTGATCATCGGCGCGGCCGGTGGGGTGGGATCGTTCGCCGTGCAGATCGCGAACGCACTCGGCGCTCGCGTCACGGGGGTGTGCAACACGACGCAGCTCGAGGTCGTCAAGTCGATAGGCGCGGAGGACGTCATCGACTACACCCAGGAAGATTTCACGAAGATGGGGCGATACTGGGACGTCATCATCGAGACCGCCGGGGGCCGTCCGGTCTCAGAGCTCAGGCAGGCGCTCACGCGTCGGGGTGTTCTAGTGATCGTTGGGGGCGAAGGAGGCGGCAAATGGGTCGGGAAGGCAGGGCGTATGGTCTGGGCACCCGCGCTCTCACCCTTCGTCAGCCAGAAGCTCGCCACCCTCGCCGTCAAGCACAACGGCGCGGACCTGGTCGTGCTCAAGGACTTCATCGAAGCTGAGAAGGTCACGCCGGTCGTCGGGAAGACCTACCAGCTGAGCGAGGTCCGCCAGGCCATCCGTGATCTGGAGCAGATGCGCACCCAAGGTAAATCCGTCGTTAAGGTGTAGGCAGAGCCGCCGAGGGACATTCAATAATCCTCGCCGCCGACGAATGCGGCGCTGCAGGAGAGCCCGTCCTCGGGATCGACGATGATCGCACCAACCGCCGTTCGCACGACCGGAAGTAGCTCGTCCTAGCTCTCGCTGCGTTGAAGCCCCGCAGACGGCGCGACGGGGCCGCCTATTTCACATCAACCCTCTACTAGTTCGTAGCGGGATCGTAAGGGGCAAGCCGCTCGCACAAAACGCGCATGAGCGCGAGCGCCGTCTCAGGTCGCTCGCGCAAGATCGCTTCGAACGCCGGCTTGTGGATCTCGAGCACCCGGACGTCGGACTTCGCGCGCAGCGATGCGACGCGAGGGCGGCTCGAGATGACGGACATCTCTCCGATCACGTCGCCGCTACCACGGATGGCGAGCGGTCGTCCGTCGGCGATCACATCGACTTCTCCATCAACAATCACATAGGTCGTGTCGCCGGGCTCTCCCTCGACGGCAATCAAGTCTCCTTCCGCAAATAGGTGCTCCTCGGCGACCTCAGCGATCGGCTGCAAGTCTTGTGGCGGGAGCGCGGCGAAGAGCGGCGCCTTGCGCAGGAAGACGACACGTTCGACGAGCGGGATCGTGGTCTCTGTACGCGTCATGGCTGCTCCTTCCAGTGCTTTACTCGCGAACTCGGCGCAAGCGCGAATCCACCTATCCTCGTCGTTTCGGAGCTCCTCGATGACGCGCGCGTCGCGGACACCCAGGTGCGGCTCCCATAGAGCGAGCAGTGGACGGACGATTGCTGGTTCACCGACCGTCTCGATCACTTCCACAGCATTGGCTCGCTGAGCAGGGTCCGAGACGGTGAGGTTCTCGATGGCAGCCGAGACCGCGCCTCGGTGGCCGAGGAGGGCCGCGGCGCGTAATGCGTGGACCGCGTTCCTCTCGGCGCGGGCGTCCAATGAGTCGCGCAGGAGCTCGAGCGCCACGTTGTCCGGTGGGCCAAGGGCATCTCGAAGGCGGGTATCTTCGAGCGCGCGAGCCACGGCCTCCGATGCGAAACGACGCAGTTGGTCGGCGGCGCCGTCGAGAGGAAGACGCTCGAGTGCCGCGAGCGCCTGCTCCCTGCGGTCATCGAAGAGGCCCTCGGAGACAGCCTCACACGCGGGCGCTCCGACTTCCGCCAGCCCGTCGATAGCGGCAGCACGGACGCGTGGATCGCCGTCAGCGAGAGCATCGCTTAGCAACGCGACGGCATCCTTGGGCGCCGTGGCGGCGATGGCGCGCATAGCCTCTGCTCGTACCTCCGCCTCCGGGTCAGTGAGGGCTTCAAGCGCCGTCGAGTAGGCGCCTCCGGCGCGCACCGCCGCTATCCTGCGGAGCGCGCTCGCACGAACTTCCGATCTTGGGTCACGGGCGGCTTCGATGAGCGTCTGCTTGGCCCCGCTGTCTTGGTCAAGAAGAAGGGCAGCCGCCTGCGAGCGCACCGTCGCGTCATCATCGGCAAGTAACGCCCTGTCGGGAAGTGCGCCGGCGCGTGTGAGTACCCCAAGTGCCGCGAGGCGGACAGCGGAGTCCGGATCGAAGAGGCGCTGGCGTGCGGCCCGGATACCGGTGGAGTCGTTTAGGCCGCCGAGCGATTCAAGGGCTTCGGCTCGGACGGCCGCATCTTGATCCTCAAGCGCCCGGAAAAGAGCAGTCTCTGCGGCCTCGAGCTCGAAGTCTCCTAGCGCGTGAACCGCGAGCCGCCGTACGGCCGGATCGTCGTCGCTCAGTAAGCCTTCGAGGACAGCCAAGCTCGTCGCGTCCGCTTGAAGCACTGCCGGTCGAGGCCCGCCGGGCGCTCCGAAGATGACTGGACGCCCCTCGCGCAGAGCTGCGACCAACGCTCTCGGATACGCGCTCCGGATTCGCGAGACCGAAGCGACCGCCAGGATCGCGCCGACAAGACCGGCGCCATAGAGGATGCCCGGATGATCGAATCGCTGGGCGATGAAAGCGACGAGGCCGGCAAGAATCGTGCCGAGTTGCCAAGGCACGCCGTAGAGGAAGGCTCTCGTACGGTCTCGCCGCTCGGCCGGAATCGTGTTGATTAGGGCCTCCCAGGTGCCGTTTGCGCCACCGTTATCCCAGGCGATCTGGGCGAAGCGAAATGCTGCCAAGGTCGCAAAAGTGGCGGCCACGACCAATACGCCAAACCCGATGAGGTAGAGGAGCGGGAGGACGAGGACTACGCTTGGAACACCGAAGCGGGCAAGGAGTCGGCTGGTGATGAGGAGCGAGATCACGAAGGCGGTTGCCATCGCGATCGCGAAGAAGAAGCCGAAGAAGCCCGCGAGTTTGTCGGGGTCCGGGTACCTCTCGACCGCTACCCTCGAAAACGCAAGGTAGAGCAGGCTGAAGAGAAGAGCGATGAGTAGCTCAGCCGCACTCATCCAGCGGAGCAGGCCAGACCTGAGGACGTCAGCAAGGCCACCGATGAGATCGGATCTCCGCCCCGTCGCCAGTCTCCGGGGGGTCGCCAGCGAGATGCCTTGGGTGCGCAGGAGCCGCCACGCAAGCCCCGTGGCGGCGGCGACCAAGGCGGCCCAAACGAGCAACAGGTTGGCCGACCCTAGCGTGGTTGCAAGCGGCGCAGTGGCGAGGCCACCGATGATGAGACCCATCACACCGCCGGCCGCGATTAACGGGAAGTAACGCTTTGCCTGGCGCGTGTCGGCCACGAGCCCGGCAAGACCCCAGACGGTCAGGATGAGTGTCGACTGGGCGATGTTGCGAACCAGCCAGAGCGCTCCATAGATCCAGGACGCTCCTCCCTCGAGCGCGGCTCGGCTCACAAGCGCAGCAGCGAAAATTAGGACGGGAATGAGGAGAAACGCTCGGGCGCGTCCGGCGCGCGTTAAGAGACCTGTGACCCCGAGTGTCGTCGCGAACATCGCCGCGCCGACCAGGGCGTAGAGGAGAGGGAGCTTTGCGACGCCGTATTGCGCGAAGAACAGAGCATCGATGGCGCTCTGGGCGATCATCATTCCTGACTCGGCGAGGAATGCGATCGCCACGAGGAGGGCGACCGTTCCGGCTTCCCCGCGATGGAGCCGAAGTGCGGCGAGAGCCCGCTCTGAAAGCACTCAGGCCCCTTCGGCCTCGTAAACGACGACGTCGCGCGAGACGCCCTTAAAGGAGACTGGCCCGACTCGCCTGAAGCGCAGGACTGACGCGCCCGCTCTCTCGGCCAGCTCTTGCAACCAGAGACGCCAACTCCCCCGGACCGGAGTCGCGTCAGCGGTTGTCACGGACCGGCTCCCAAGCCATCCCGAACCGCCTCGTAGAGGGTCACTGGGTGCGCGACCCCCTTGAGGTCGAACGGCCCTACCTCGCGCAGTTGAAAGCCCTGCGGCTCCACGTTGCGGACGAGGTCCTCGCCCGCGAAGACGCGGTTCTCAGATGCCTGCGACGCGATCCGCGCCGCGATGTTCACAGTTCGCCCGAAGTAATCGCCCTCGTCGTAGATCATCGGCCCGGCGTTCACCCCGACGTGCGCGGGCGGAAGCCCTCGCGGACCGACGGCGTCGACGATTTCCAGCGATGCCCGCACAGCGTCGCCCGGGTCACGGAAGTGAAAGTGGACTCCGTCCCCGAGCATCTTCACCACGTCTCCACGGTGGTTAGCGGCGACCTCGTTGACCAACTGCGCCAGCGTGAGTGACACCCTGGCGGCCTCCTCGTCCCCGGCTTCCTCGGTGAGCCTGGTATAGCCAGAGAGATCGGCGAACGCGACGGCCTCGACCCCTCGAGCGGAACGCTGACGAACCCCCGCTTCCTCAAGCGCGGTCTCCACGTGATCGAACTCGTGCTCGGTGTTGAAAACGTCCGCGTGTCGCCTGAAGAGCCACGCCAGCATCTCGTCGCTCGAGTGGCCCATCCGAAGGCCGACCTCGTTGAGCGCGGCCTCTAGGGCCTCGTTGTCTCGCAGGCCGCGGCGCCGGAACGGCTCCTCGATCGTGTTGTGGAAGTAGTGAGCCTGGAACTGCGCGACTCGCCTCGCACTGTCTCCCCAAATACGGAGGGCACGCAGTACATCTCCATCACCGACGCCCGCGCCGAACAGGACCGGCAGTCCCTTCAAGATCGGCTCGTCTTCTTTTCGGACGTAGTCCTCGGCGCGCGGTCGAGGCAAGCCGAACGCGATGTAACACGTCTGTAGCGTGTCGATAGGAAGCCCGACCTGCTCGCTGAATTCTGCAAAGGTCTGGTCGGTCCGAGGGTGACGCCGCGCGGCGCTCTCAAGGTACCCCAGCGTGAGATGTCCGGAAGCGTGGGCAGAGGCGAGCGCCTGAAGATCCAATCCCTTCGACTCCAGTTCCGCGACCATCCTTGCCCGCATGACGTCGCGGCGAAGGAACCCCCCATCTTCGGGCTCTAGGAGTCCGAGAACCACCAGTTCCCGGACGCGCTCGGTCGTCATCCCAGCACGGACGGCGAGCTCTTCTTCGGTCAGGTGGGCGGAGCCCGTACCGGTCAGGCTTCGCGCTCCGTATACGGACGGATCTGCTACGAAAACGTCGTAACAAGCCTGCGAGCAGAAGTGGTAAGTCTGCCCGTCGTACTCTGCCGTGGCGGCAGCGTCGTCCGCCTCGATCCGCATTCCACACACGGGATCAATCACCATGGGCATAGCTGCCTCGTCTTGAAGCCCGACGTTTCCATCCGCCGTACGTGCGCAAGGAATCGGCCAGCCCGGCAATGGATACCTTTAGCCACCGGTCACAATCCCCGAGACCAGAGACGAGCGATGTCGGGGCATCGTGGCGTCACGGGCGGCCGGGGTTCGCCCGGGCTGGGCGACGAGCCCGCCCGAGGCGCCGAGCGAGCGGCTCCGGACTCGGTTTTGGGTGGCTCGCAGTCATCGCTGGCGACCGACGCGTCCGGCTTTGTACGCGATTCCCAACCATGTTGGCATCCCAGTATCTTGACGATGAGACGGCCGCCCGGTTACTCGCAATTGCCGTCGGTTACCTTCGTGTGCGGCCCCTTTGCCGAGCCCACAGTCACAGCCACCGAGGCTTCTCGTGCTACCCCATTCAGCACGCGGTCGGCCATCTCGGCCTGCCACGTGTAGGCGCCTCTCGGCCCGGCTAATACACCATGACGCCCTCGCGATGAAGTAGGGGGTCAAAGAGGGTTCGGAAAGGCTTGCTCAAGCGGAAGCCGTGCGGCCTCGAGGGACCGCGAGGGAACATCAGGTAGTGCCCGCGAGTGCCCGCGCGTGACAGGCGTATACGGACTAGACAAACGATTTGCCGCTTTTGCAGGCATTTCCGCGAAGCCCTCTGACGGACTCGAACCGTCGACCCCCTCCTTACCATGGAGGTGCTCTACCAACTGAGCTAAGAGGGCGCTCGCGCCCATGGTAGCCCGTACCCGGGTTTGGCGAGGCTGGCCGCGGGAACCAGGAATGGAGTGATTCGCAAGCTCCTCTGGACCGGGCTCTACGCCGGCCTCGGCGCGGCCGCCACGATCGGCGCGCGCGCCGTCGCCTCTCGCGTTTGGCGCGTTGCAACCGGCGAGCAGCCGCCCGCCAAGAAATGACGAAGGGCGACGCTCTGATGGAGCGGGGAGCCGGCAAGCTCCAGCGACTGGCGGATCGCGCGGCCGCGCCCGGCGGCCTCGCCGCCAAGCTCGCGGAACCGCTCGCCGAGGACGCTGCGCTCTTCCGGCGCATGAAGCCGAGCCTGATCGCCGCGCGCGTCAAAGGGGAGGCGCCGACCGACCTCGAGCAGGGTCAGGACGTTGTGTCGCCGACAGCCTGCCAGCTCGGCAAGAGACCGAAGAGGAGGGGTGGCCCGAACCCGTTCCTCGTC
>Ga0307278_10001537_pt1 | contig 11477 bp, 10 predicted proteins | sample ER_DNA_117_FD_194482 | JGI IMG/M metagenome (GOLD analysis project Ga0307278, IMG submission 194482) | Bulk soil microbial communities from the East River watershed near Crested Butte, Colorado, United States - ER_DNA_117 | ecosystem: Environmental > Terrestrial > Soil > Floodplain | place...
CGAGGAACCACGCCGTGCCGGCGTCGGTGCCCTCGCCGAGGGAGTGGACGAGCCCGAGGATCCACGCCAGCGCCATGAAGCGGTGCAGCTTGCGCCAGCGCTGCTGGCCGATGCGGGCGCGCGCGTAGAACGAGAGCCCGAGGATGATCATCATCCAACCCGCGACGATGCCGATCGTCGTCCAGAGCGTCATGTACGAGCTGGCGAACGGGATCGTGATGTCGGCGAGGCTCGGGCTCAGGTAGCTGTCGCCCAGCAGCGCGACGGCGTGGACGACGATGGCGACGATCGTCGCGATCGAGAGCGCCTCGTGGGCGGTGCGCAGGTCGGGTCCGCGGCCCTTGAGCAGCTTGCCGCCCATGAGCAGGCCCGCGCCCACGCCGACGCTCGAGAACAGCACCGCGAGCGTGCCGGCGGCGCGGCTGGTGATCCAGAAGAGGTGGTCGTTGACCGCAGCGGCGAGCATCGGCCTAGGACTGGCTCGTGGTGACCGACGACGACCCCGAGTTGGAGCTCTGCGAGGAGCCGCTCGAGGACGAGCCGCTGCTCGAGCTGCCACTCGACGTGGACCCGCTGCTGGTGGAGCCGGTCGAAGAGTCGTCCGTGGACGTGCCGGTCGTGGACGTACCGGTCGTGGACGTGCCGGTGGTGGACGTGCCGGTCGTGGACGAGTCGGTCGTGGACGAGCCGTTCGACGCGTTCGTCGTCGTCGCGGCGGAGCTGGCGCCGAGGCTTCCGGTCGCAGCGATCACCCCGAAGGCGAGCGCGAAGGTGGCCAGTGCGGCGGCGGTGATCCGGCGGCGGATCATCCTGATGCGGCGGGCGCGGTCGCGCAGCCGCTTGCGGACGTCGGGGTTCGAGGTAGGGGGCGCAGTGGCGGGCATGCCGGCAAACTAGGCGCGGCATTGGAGAGGACGCTCGGGGAATCCTGGGAGATCGCTGAGTCACTCCCGCCCTCGTCCGCGAGCAGTTAGGTTCCCGGGATGAGCGAGGTCGACGCCGCGCGGGCGGTCGAGGGGCTGCGGGAGCTCAGGCGCCGCACGGGCGACGAGGACGGTGCGCAGCGCGTCGCGTGGACCGACACCTGGAAGACGGCCAACGACTGGTTTCGCGAGGAGCTCGCGGGCATCGACGGCGTCACCGTCGACAGCGACGCCGCCGGCAACGTGTGGGCCACCGCGCCCGGCGACTCGGAGCGCTTCGTCATCGTCGGCGGCCACCTGGACTCGGTGCCGAACGGGGGCTGGCTCGACGGCTGCCTGAACGTCATCGCCGGCCTGGAGGTCCTGCGCGCGCTGGCGCCCGAGCAGCGGCCGCTCACGCTGAAGCTCGTGAGCTGGGCCGACGAGGAGGGCGCGCGCTTCGGCCGCAGCCTGCTGGGCTCGAGCGCCGCCTCGGGGACCCTCCGGCCCGACGACGTCCGCGACCTCACCGACCGTGACGGGGTCGCGCTGCCCGAAGCGCTGCGCGAGCACGGCGTCGACCTCGACGAAGCGCTGAACGCACGAACGGGCCTCGACGGCGCCGCCGCCTACCTCGAGCTGCACATCGAGCAGGGGCCGGTGCTCGAGCGCCTCGACCTCCCGCTCGGAGCCGTCCTCGGGACATTCGGCGTCGAGCGCCACGCGGTGCGCTTCACCGGCCAGCACGCCCACGCCGGCTCCACGCCGATGGACGTGCGCCACGACGCCTTCCTCGCCGCCGCGCGCAGCGCGCTGGCCTTCCGCGAAGACGCCCAGCAGCGCGACGACGTCCGCGCCACCACCGGGATCGTCAAGGTCAGCCCCGGCATCGTCACCGCGTTCAACGGCACCTGCGAGCTGTCGCTCGACCAGCGCTCGCTGGACGCCGACGTCCTCGCCGACATGCTCCAGACCGCGAAGGCCGACAGCGAGCGCATCGCCGACGAGGAGGGCTGCACCGTCGAGTGGGAGCGCATCTGGCAGATCGAGCCGCTCCCGTTCGACCCCGAGCTCATCGACCTGGCCGACTCGGTGATCGCCGACGTCGCGGGCGTCTCGACCCGCCTGCCGAGCGGCCCGCTGCACGACGCCGCGGAGATGGCGCGCGTCGTTCCCACCGTGATGCTCTTCGTCAAGAGCCTGCGCGGACTGAGCCACACCAAGGAGGAGGACACGCCAGTGGAGGACCTCGAGCTGTCGGTCCGCGCGCTTGACCAGCTCACGCGCAGGACCCTGACCTGGGCGCAGGAGAAGATAGACCGGCCGGAGGCCGGGCCCCGCCATCAGGACGCGGGGCCGGATGCCCCGCGGAGGTAACCCCCATGGACTTCGGCATCACCTTCCAGACCGACCCGCCGGCCAGCCGCGTCGTCGAGCTGACCAAGCGCGCCGAGGACCTCGGCTTCAGCCACGCGTGGACGTTCGACTCGCACATCCTGTGGCAGGAGCCGTACGTCATCTACTCGCAGATGTTGGCCGCGACGGACCGCATCATGGTCGGCCCGTTCGTGACCAACCCCGCGACCCGCGACCCGACGGTCACCGCGTCGCTGTTCGCGACGCTCAACGACATGTACGGCAACCGAACGGTGTGCGGCATCGGGCGCGGCGACTCGTCGCGGCGCGTCCTGGGCCTGCCGCCGACGACGCTCGCCCAGACCGAGGAGGCGATGCACGTCATCAAGGAGCTCGCCGAGGGGCGCGCGATCCAGACGCCGGGCGGCGAGGTCAGCATCCCGTGGGTGCGCGACGGGAGTCTCGAGGTGTGGATGGCCGGCTACGGGCCGAAGGCGCTGGCGCTCGTCGGCCAGAAGGCCGACGGGTTCATCCTCCAGCTCGCCGACCTCGACATCACGCGCTGGACGGTGGCGAAGGTGCGCGAAGCGGCGTCAGAGGCCGGGCGCGACCCCGACGCGATCGCGATCTGCGTCGCCGCGCCCGCTTACGTCGGCGACGACCTCCAGCACCAGCGCGAGCAGTGCCGCTGGTTCGGCGGCATGGTCGGAAACCACGTCGCCGACATCGTCAAGCGCTACGGCGAGGGCGGCGACATCCCGAGCGCGCTGACCGACTACATCAAGGGCCGCGAGGGCTACGACTACTCCCACCACGGCCGCGTCGGCAACCCTGACACCGAGTTCGTGCCCGACGAGATCGTCGATCGCTTCTGCGTCCTCGGGACCGTCGACGACCACGTGGCCAAGCTGCGCGAGCTCGAGGCCCTCGGCGTGGACCAGTTCAACATCTACCTGATGCACGACGCCCAGGACGCGACGATGCAGGCCTACGGCAGCGAGATCATCCCGGCGATGTCTGGTGTCGCGTGAGCACGCCGAGCAGGTCGCCGACCTTCTGCTCGCGGGCGACGCGGTCCGGCAGCGGTGCCTTGAGCCTGACGGTGTAGTGATTGCGCCGCCCGCGGCGCTCGCGCGAGATGTAGCCCGCGGCCTCGAGCTCGCCCACGATGCGGTGCGCGGCCCGCTCGGTGATCCCCACCTGCTCGCCGATGTCACGCAGGCGGATGCCGGGGTCCTCGGCGATGCAGAGCAGGACCCGGGCGTGGCGCGTGAGGAAGGTCCAACTGGGAGGCGCGGGGCCGGTCATCGAATACTAGACACGGGATTCTAGTCTCTGAAGTCATGTTATTGTGGAGAGTCGTCAACCGGAAGGTGCGCGATGCCCCACCTGAAGTGCGAAGCATGCAGGGTTCGCGTACGGCGGGCGGGCGATCCCGCCGGTCTGACTGATCCGTGTCCTCTGTGTGGTCGTCCGCTGCAGTCCGCGCGCGACCTCAGCGAGCTCGTCGGGTTTCGCTGGGTCGACATCCGCCCGGAAGCCCCGCAGGACGGGATCTCCACGGAGGGCCACCAGCGCCTCGCGGCCGGTGTCGCGGAGGTGATGGCGCGCAGGCGTGCCGTTGAGCGCCGAGCGCGGCCGCACCCCGAGCGCTGGGCGCCGTGAGGCTGAGCGCATCGGCGACGCGCCGCCGGGTGGTTGCCGGCGTCGTGACCACGGCCGCGTGCGCGGCCCTCGCCGTCGCGCTCGCGGGCCACAGCGACGACTTCAAGACCGCACTGCATGCCGCGCCGCTGGGGCTGCTCGCCCTCGTCGCCGCGCTGCAGCTCGTAGCACTGCTGGCGCGGACCGAGGCCTGGTACGTCAGCGTGCACGCGACCGGCGCCACCGCCTCGCGCCGGCGGCTGTACCGCGCGTCGAGCGTCGGCTCCGTCGCGGTGGTGATCAACGGCCAGGTCGGCCTCGCCGCCCGCCTCGCCGTCCTGCGGCGCAGCTGCCCGCGCGAGAGCCCGCGCGTCCCGGCTCTGCTGGCCGCCGAGCTTCCCATCGTCGCGACGGAGGCTGCACTCGCGGCGATCTTCTCGTTCACGCTGGTGGGCCCGCTGGGCCTGCCGTGGTGGCTGCCGATCATCGCGTTCGCGGTGATGGCCGCAGTCGGATACGGGCTCTGCGCGCTCGCGCGCGCCCGCCCGCGCGGACCGTGGTCGGGCCTCGCGGTGCTGCGCAGCCTCGAGGGGCGCAGCCGCATCGTCGCCCTCGTGGTGGTCGCCGTGCTCGCCCAGATCGCGCGCAACTACCTGGTCTTGAGGGCGATCGGGGTGCCGGTGTCCCTGCTGGACTCGATCGCCGTGCTGATCGCGATGGTCGCCCTCAGCCAGCTGCCGTTCGGTCCGAGCGTCGGCGCGGCGGCGACCGTGCTCATCCTCGGCACGCACGGCACCGCGATCGTCGCCGCCGCCGGCGTGCTGTTGACGGCGACCGGCACCGCCGGAGCGCTGTGCTTCGCCGCCTGGGCCGCGGGCGACCTGTTCGCCGAAGGGCGCATCGCCTGGCCGGGGCCGCTGCGGCGCGCCGGGCGGGGCGCAGTAGGCTTGCGGGCCGCACCGGCCGATGCCCGACACCGTTGACCCCGACGACGAGACCCCCGCGACCGCCGTCGTCGTGATGATGACCGGCGAGCGCTACGAGGTCGACGGCTCGCCCAAGGACGTGGAGGCGGCGATCGTCGCCGCCTCGCGCGGCTCGATCCTGCAGCTCGCGTGGATGACCGAGGCCGACAGCGGACGATCGATCGCGATCAACCCGCTGCACGTCGCGGCGCTCGAGTCGGGGATGTCGGGATAGCCCCACCATCGCGGCGGGGGACGACGGCCGGCACACGGCACTGAGCCCCAACGACATGGCCCCGCGCCGTTGGAAGCGTGCCGGCGATGACATCGACACGCATTCCTCACGGCCGCGACGGCGCCTTGGCGCGCGTCGTCCGGCGCGCCGCGGGCGCATCCGCGCGCTGGCGCAAGACCACGCTCGTCCTGTGGCTGGCCCTCGTCGTCGGCTGTGTCGCCGCTGGCACGATGACCGGCACGCAGAAGCTCACCGACGCGCAGGCGGGCGTCGGGCAGTCGGCGAGTGCCGACGCCCGCATCGCCGACGCCGGCATGAAGGACCCCGCGGTCGAGAGCATCCTCGTGCGGTCCTCCGATCCCGCCCGCACGCGCGCCGCGGCCGCTGATCTGCAGCGCCGCGTCAGGGTGCTACCAACGGTCGCGGCCGTCCACGGTCCGGCCGACACGCCCGCGCTGTCCACCGCCGGCGGACGCACCGTCCTCGTCCAGGCCTCGCTGCGCGGCGACCCCGACAAGGCCGACGACAACGTCAAGCCATTGGAGCGCGTCGTCGCGGCGGTCCACGCCGACCACCGCGGCGTCGTGCTGCAGCAGGCCGGGCCCGGCTCGATCGGCAAGGCGGTCAACCAGGTCGTCAGCGACGACCTACAGCACGCCGAGGTCATCTCGATCCCCATCACGCTCCTGATCCTGGTGCTCGCGTTCGGCGCGATCGTCGCCGCCTCGGTGCCGGTCCTGCTCGGCATCACCTCGGTCGCCGCGGCGCTGGGCGCCGTCGGAGTGATCTCGCAGATCGCGCCGACCGCCGACACGACGGCCTCGCTGGTCGTGCTCATCGGCCTCGCCGTCGGCGTCGACTACTCGCTGTTCTACATCCGCCGCGAGCGCGAGGAGCGCCGCGCTGGCCGCGGTCCGCATGCGGCGCTCGACGCGGCCGCGGCCGCGGTCGGCCGCGCGATCGTCGTCTCCGGGCTGACCGTCATGGTGGCGCTGGCCGGGCTCCTGGTCACCGGCATGAAGGTCTTCGAGTCGATGGCGCTCGCGACGATCGCCGTGGTCGCGATCGCGGTGATCGGCTCGCTCACCGCGTTGCCCGCGGCGCTCGCGATGCTCGGCGACCGCGTGGACAAGGGACGGCTGCCGGGCGTGAAGCGGTGGCGCGCGCGGCGCGAGCGCCGCGAGCGGCGCGCTGCGGCGGCGGCCGAGCGGCGTGGCCTCGAGGGCGACGCGCTCGCCGTCTGGGCTCCGCGCCGCGGACCCTGGGCCGCCATCGCGCGGATCGCCACGCGGCGCCCGCTGGCCGCGTTCGTCACCGCCGTGTGCCTGCTCGGCGCGCTCGCCGTGCCCGCGATGAACATGCACATCGCCGGCGAGGGCGTGTCGGACTTCCCGCCGGACCTGCCGGTCGTCCAGGCCAACAAGGCGATCGAGAGCGCGTTCCCAGGCGCGCCGGAGGACGCCAAGCTCGTGGTGACCGCGAAGCACCTCGGCGGCTCGGCCGCTCGCGCGAAGCTCGCGGCGCTCGGCGAGCGCGGGATGCGCGTGACCGGCGGCCACGGCCGCGTCGGGGTCGACGTGTCGCGTGACGGTCGCACGGCGGTGGTCTCGGTGCCGATGCCCGACCACGGCGTCCGCGCCGCGGACGACACCGTCGCCGCGCTGCGCGACCGCACCGCTCCGACCGCCGCGCGGGTGGCGCCGGGCGCGCACGCGCAGGTGACCGGCGAGGCCGCTCGCGACGCCGACTTCACCAAGCGCCTGAAGGACCGGACCCCGATCGTCATCGCGTTCGTGCTGGCGCTGGCCTTCGTGCTTCTGCTCGCGGCGTTCCGCTCGGTGCCGCTCGCCGCAGCGGTGATCGGGCTGAACCTGCTGTCGGTCGGCGCCGCCTACGGCGTGCTCGTCGCGGTCTTCCAGCACAGCTGGGCCGAGAGCGCGCTGAACTTCACCTCCAACGGCTCGATCGTCAACTGGCTGCCGCTGTTCTCCTTCGTGATCCTCTTCGGGCTCTCGATGGACTACACGGTCCTCGTGCTCGAGCGCATCCGCGAGGCGCGGCGCGCCGGGCTCTCGCCCCGCGACGCCGCGGCCGAGGGCGTCGCCGCCACCGCCGGCACGGTGACCAGCGCGGCGGTGGTGATGGTGGCGATCTTCGCCGTCTTCGCGACGCTGCGGCTGCTGTCGATGAAGCAGCTGGGCGTGGGACTGGCGGCGGCGATCCTGCTCGACGCGACCGTGGTGCGGGCGCTTGCGCTTCCGGCCGCCGTGGCGCTGCTCGGGCGCCACGGCCCGCGCCCGCACAAGCGAACGTCCGTGGCGTATCACTCCTATGGAGACACGGTGGACGTTCGCGTCTAGGGAAGCTCGCTCAGGTGTGGGGGTGAGGCCCCCGCGCGCTCGCAGGTGACAGCTGCGACCAGGGTGGCGAAGCGCGTGGCTTCGACCACCGTGTCGAGGTCGGCCAGGCGGTCGCGCGGGAGGTCGCGTGACCGCCACCAGGCCAGGAAGGCGCCGCCGAAGGCGTCCCCGGCGCCGATGGTGTCGACGACCTTCACCGTCGGCGCCGGGACCTCCACATCGCCGCCGGCGCCCACGACCAGGGCGCCGGCGGCGCCGCGCGTGAGCAGGACCGCCGCCGGCCCGCGGTCGAGCAGGGCGCGGGCCGCGGCGGGCGCGTCGCGGCCGGGATCCATCCAGGCGAGGTCGTCCTCGGAGACCTTGACCACGTCGCTGCGCGCGATGACGCGATCCAGCCGTGCGCGGTACCCGTCGGGGTCGGCGATGCGCCCGGGGCGTACATTGGGGTCGACGGCGACGAGTGCGCGGCCGGCGAGCTCGTCGACCACCGCCTCCAGCGCGGCGGACATCGGCTCGAAACCGAGCGTGCCGACGTGCAGCAGCCCGACGCCGGCCGGCAACGCGGCGAGCGCCGCCTCCGGCGTCAGCCCCGGCGCCGAGGTCCCGCGTTCGTAGAACCGGTAGACCGCGCTGCCGTCGCGATCGACCTCGGCGAGGGCGAGCGTCGTCGGGTCGTCGGTGTCCACTACGGCGTCGAGCAGCACGCCGTCGTCGGCGAGCATCCGCCGCAGCATGGCGCCGAAGCGGTCGGTCGACAGGCGCCCGAGGTACGCCACCGGCTCGTCCAATCGGGCGATCGTGCGAGCGGCGTTGAACGGCCCGCCGCCGGGGTGCCCGCGGAGCTGATCGTCGCCCTCGACCACCAGGTCGTACAACGCCTCGCCGCCCACGAGGATCAGGTTGTCGGCGGACCCGGCCAAAGCGCGGCACGAGACTACAGTGCCGCTCATGAGCGTGAGCGAGAAGGCCGGTCGCCTCCCCGACCCGGCCGACCTCGTCGACGTCGACGCCCTCATCGGCGCGTACTACGACGAGCAGCCCGACCCCGCGGACGCCACGCAGCGCGTGGCCTTCGGTACCTCCGGCCACCGCGGCACCTCGACGGCTCGGACCTTCAACGAGGCGCACGTGCTGGCGATCGCCGAAGCGGTATGCCGCTACCGCGCCGGGCAGGGCATCGACGGGCCGCTGTACCTCGGGCGCGACACCCATGCGCTGTCCGAGCCGGCGGCGCGGACGATCGTCGAGGTCCTCGCCGCCAACGACGTCGACGTGATGGTCGACCAGGACGACGGGTACACGCCGACGCCCGCGGTCTCACACGCGATCCTCACCCACAACCGCAAGTCGGGCCCCGCGCGGACCGCGGACGGCATCGTGGTGACGCCGTCGCACAACCCGCCCCAGGACGGCGGGGTCAAGTACAACCCGCCGCACGGCGGGCCGGCCGACACCGACGTGACGGGCTGGATCCAGGACGAGGCCAACCGGCTGCTCGAGGGCGGTCTGCGCGAGGTGAAGCGCGCGCCGGCCGAGCGCGCGCCGACCGTGCACCGCCACGACTACATCTCGGCCTACGTCGACGACCTCCCGGCGGTGATCGACATCGAGCTCATCCGCGAGAGCGGGCTGAAGCTCGGCGTCGATCCGCTCGGCGGCGCGAGCTACGCCTACTGGGTCGCGATCCGCGAGCGCCACGGCCTCGACCTGACGATCACCAACGACGCGATCGACCCGACCTTCCGCTTCGTGCCCGTCGACTGGGACGGCAAGATCCGGATGGACTCCTCGTCGCCGTACGCGATGGCCAAGCTCACCGAGCTCGCCGACCGCTTCGACGTCGCCTTCGCCAACGACCCCGACGCCGACCGCCACGGGATCGTCACCCCGGGCGCCGGGCTGCTGAACCCCAACCACCACCTCGCCGTCTGCATCTCCTACCTGTTCGGCGGCCATCGCGACTGGTCGGGGCGGACGGGCATCGGCAAGACGCTGGTGTCGAGCGCGATCATCGATCGCGTTGCGGCCGACCTCGAGCGGCGCCTGCTCGAGGTGCCGGTCGGCTTCAAGTGGTTCGTCGAGGGCCTGCTCGACGGCTCGATCGGCTTCGGCGGCGAGGAGAGCGCGGGCGCCTCGTTCCTGCGCCTCGACGGCGGGGCGTGGACCACCGACAAGGACGGCCTCATCCCGTGCCTGCTCGCCGCCGAGCTCACGGCGCGGACCGCAAGCGACCCCGGCGAGACCTACGACCGCCTGGCCGAGCGCCTCGGCCGGCCGTCCTACCGGCGCGTCGACGTGGCGGCCACGCCGGAGGAGAAGGCCAAGCTCGGAAAGCTCTCGGCCGAGCAGGTGACGACCACCGAGCTCGCGGACGAGCCGATCCTCGACATCCTCACCCGCGCGCCCGCCAACGACGCGCCGATCGGCGGCGTGAAGGTCGTCGCGCAGAGCGCGTGGTTCGCGGCACGGCCATCGGGTACTGAGGACGTCTACAAGGTCTACGCCGAGAGCTTCCTCGGCGACGAGCACCTCGAGCGGGTGATCGCCGAGGCGCAGGAGCTGGTGACTGGAGCACTCGGTGGCTGACGTCTTCGGGATCGTGCTGGCCGGCGGAGAGGGCAAGCGCCTGGCGCCGCTCACCGCCGACCGCGCCAAGCCAGCGGTCCCGTTCGGCGGCAACTACCGCCTCATCGACTTCGCGCTCTCCAACCTCGTCAACGCGGGGATGCGGCGCATCGTCGTGCTCACTCAGTACAAGAGCCACTCGCTCGATCGGCACGTCTCCACCACGTGGAACCTCTCGCCGCTGTTGGGCAACTACGTCACGCCCGTGCCCGCGCAGATGCGTCGCGGCCCGTACTGGTTCTCCGGCTCGGCCGACGCCATCTACCAGAACTTCAACCTGCTCTACGACGAGCGCCCGGCCTACGTCTGCGTGTTCGGCGCCGACCACATCTACCGCATGGACCCGCAGCAGATGATCGACCAGCACGTCGCCGGCGGCGCCGCGGTGACGGTGGCCGCGCTCCGCGCGCCGCTCGACCAGGCCGACCAATTCGGCGTGATCGAGACCGCTGCCGACGGAGTGACGATCTCGGCCTTCCGCGAGAAGCCCACGGACGCCGTCGGCCTGCCCGACGCGCCCGATCAGGTCTTCGCCTCGATGGGCAACTACGTCTTCACCACGTCGGCGCTCATCGACGCGGTCACCGGCGACGCCGCGGACGAGAGCTCCAAGCACGACATGGGCGGCAGCATCGTGCCGATGCTCGTCGCGCGCGGCGAGGCGCAGGTCTACGACTTCTCGAAGAACGTCGTGCCGGGCGAGACCGAGCGCGACAAGGGCTACTGGCGCGACGTGGGGACGATCGACGCCTTCTACGACGCGCACATGGACCTGATCTCGATCAGCCCGATCTTCAACCTCTACAACCGCGAGTGGCCGATCCTCACCCGGCCCGATCCGCTGCCGCCGGCGAAGTTCGTCTTCGACGACGAGGAGCGGCGCGGGCAGGCGCTGGACTCGATGGTCTGCGCGGGCGTGGTGATCTCCGGGGCGACGGCGCGCCGCTCGGTGCTCTCGCCGGGCGTGCGGCTGCACTCGTTCGCCGAGGTCGAGGACTCGGTGCTCTTCCAGGACGTCGACGTAGGGCAGAACGCCGTGGTGCACCGCGCGATCGTCGACAAGAACGTGCGCATCGCGCCGGGCGCGCAGATCGGCGTCGACCCCGAGGCCGACCGGCGACGCTTCCACATCTCGGACACCGGCATCGTGGTCATCGGCAAGGGCGAGACGATCGAGGCGTGAAGGTCGCGCTGCTCACGCGCGAGTACCCGCCCGACGTCTACGGCGGCGGCGGAGTGCACGTCGAGTACCTCGCGCGCGAGCTGCGCCGGCTGGTCGAGGTCGACGTCCACGCCTGGGGCGCCACGCGCGACGGCGCGGTCGGCCACGAGGCGTGGGACGCGCTGGCCGGCTCGGCCCCGGAGCTCGCTGCGCTGCGGGCGATGTCGA
>Ga0307278_10001538_pt1 | contig 11475 bp, 10 predicted proteins | sample ER_DNA_117_FD_194482 | JGI IMG/M metagenome (GOLD analysis project Ga0307278, IMG submission 194482) | Bulk soil microbial communities from the East River watershed near Crested Butte, Colorado, United States - ER_DNA_117 | ecosystem: Environmental > Terrestrial > Soil > Floodplain | place...
GCCCGCGGGCCGCTATCGGCGTCGACCTTCACGTCGTCCAGTCGCGCTCGCTGCCCGCGCCGGTGCAGCTGCCGGGGCTCGCCCGCGCGGGGTCGACGGTGCTGGCCCTCGGCGGCCTGGATGCCGCCGACAGCTCGGTGGCGGACGTCGTGCGCGTGGCGCCGGGGGTGCCGCGCCGGGTCGGCACGCTGCCCGCGGCGGTCCACGACGTGGGGGCCACTGCGCTGGGCTCGCGCCTCTACGCCTTCGGCGGCGGCGGCGCCGGCGGGCCGACGGCCGCGATCACGCAGATCGGGCCGGGCGGGCGCACGCGGCCCGCGGGGCGTCTGCCGGTGGCGATGTCGGATACGACGGCGGTGACGATGGGCGCGACCGCCTACGTCATCGGCGGCTACACGACGAGCACGCCGCTGCGCTCGGTGCTGGCCTTCAGGCCCGGGCGCGCGCCGCGCGAGGTCGCCGCCCTTCCCCACCCGCTGCGCTACGCGGCCGCCGCGACGGTCGGCGGGCGCCTGCTCGTTGCGGGCGGCACCGACGGCACCCGGGCGCGCGACGAGATCCTCAGCGTCGATCCCGTACGCCATCGCGTGCGCGTCATCGGCCGTCTGCCGATGCGCCTCGCGCACGCCGCGGGCGCGGCCCTGGGCGACTTCTTCTACGTCCTCGGCGGCCGCGGCGATGGCGCCGCCACCCAGCGCCGGGGCATCTGGGCCATCGATCCCGCGACGGGACGTGTCCGGTCGGCGGGCCGGCTGCCGACGGGGCTGTCGGACCTCGCGGCCACCGCTGCCGGGAACCGTCTGCTGGTGGCCGGCGGGCGCGACGCCCACGCGGGCGTGCACCGCGAGCTGCTGGAGCTCGCGCGCTCCGTTCCGCACCCGCGGGCGGCCGCGGCCAGCGCCGCGACCCTCGACGTCTACGCGGCGACCCGCCCGGGGGAGCTCGCGCCGCAGGTCCGCGGCGATCCCGCGCGTGTGTACGTGCCCAACTCGCAGTCCAACACCGTCGACGTCATCGACCAGCGCACGGCCAAGCTCGTCGACCACTTCGCCGTCGGCGCGCTGCCCCAGCACGTGACGCCCTCCTGGGACCTGCGCACGCTGTGGGTGACCAACGACACCGGCAACAGCCTCACCCCCATCGATCCGCGCACCGGCCGACACGGCCGGCCCGTGCCCGTGCGCGACCCCTACAACCTGTACTTCACGGCGGACGGCCGGCGCGCGATCGTCGTCGCCGAGGCGCACCGCGAGCTCGACTTCCGCGAGCCCCACACCATGCGCCTCGCCAAGGCCCTTCACCTGCCGACGTGCGCCGGCGCCGACCACATGGACTTCACGGCCGATGCGCGCCTCGCGCTCGTCTCCTGCGAGTTCGCCGCCAGAATGGTCGTCGTCGACCTGCGACGCGAGCGCGTGATCAAGGCCATCGACCTGCGCAAGGGCGCGATGCCCCAGGACGTCAAGCTCTCGCCCGACGGGCGCACGTTCTACGTCGCGGACATGGCCTCCAACGGCGTCTGGCTGATCGATGCGCGCCGCATGCGCAAGGAGCGCTTCCAGCCCACCGGCCGCGGCGCCCACGGCCTCTACCCGAGCCGCGACTCGAAGGTCCTCTACGTCTCCAACCGCGAGGCCGGGACGATCACCCTGATCTCCTTCCGCACCCGGCGGCCCGTGCGCACGTGGCGGATCCCGGGCGGCGGGTCGCCCGACATGGGCGGCGTCTCGGCCGACGGGCGCGTCCTGTGGCTCTCAGGCCGCTACGACAGCGAGGTCTACGCGATCTCCACTCGGACCGGCCGCCTCCTGCACCGCGTGCGAGTCGGGCACGGCCCGCACGGCCTGTGCGTCTGGCCCCAGCCCGGGCGCTACTCGATCGGGCACACGGGCATCTTGCGTTAGGCCGGCAGGCGCACCTGGAACTCTGCCCCGGCGCCCGCCGCCCCCGGCGAGGTCAGTGTCACGTCGCCCCCGCTGGCCACCGCGAGGCGCCGCGCCAGCGGCAGGCCGAGCCCCGCGCCGCCGTGGCCGTTGACGCCTGCCACGCGGCCAGGCTCGAAGACGTGGTCGCGCGCGTCGGCCCCGACCCCGGGGCCGTCGTCCGCGACGCTCAACACGATCGCGCCCTCGCGCGCGACCGCGCTGAGGAGGATGTGCGAGCGCGCATAGCGCAGCGCGTTGTCGATCAGGGGCGCGACGATCCGCTCGACGACCTCAGCGTCGACGCCGGCCATCATCGGGCCGGCCGGGCGGCGGAGCTCGAGCTCGACCCCGCGCTCGGCCAGCGCGGGCGCCCAGCCCTCGGCGACGCGGTCCAGGACGCCGCCGACCTCGCTGCGGCCCACGTCGAGCTGCGCCTCGGCACGCGCGGCGGCCATGAGGGTCTCGAGAATGCCGCTCATCTGCTCGGCGCTGCGGGCCACGACCGCATACGCGTCGCTGCGGTCCTCGGGCGAGCGCTCGCGCCGCTGGAGGAGCTCGATCTCGGCCACGATCCGCGCCAGCGGCGTGCGCAGCTCGTGCGAGAGCTCGGCTGACAGCCGCTGCTCGTGGCGCAGGCTCGCGGCCACCCGGTCAAGGAGCGCGTCGAACGTGCGCGCCAGCTCGCCGAGCTCGTCGGGGCGCGGCGTGGCGCCGAAGCGCTGCGCGAGATCGTGCTCGCTCCAGTCCGCCGCCGACGCGGTCATCTCGCGCACCGGGTCGAGCGCGCGCCCGACGGTGATCCACGTCAGGACGCCGACCGCGCCGAGCAGCACCGCGGCGAGCGCGAGCGACCCCAGCAGGGCCAGGTCCGTGGTGCGGTCGTAGGCCGCCAGCGACTGCGCGGCGACCACGGTGCCCGCCTGACGTCCGCGGACGAGCACTGGCGTGGCGTACAGGCGTACGTCGCCGTCCGGCACGTCGTCGAACACGTGGGCCGAGCCGGCGAGCGCGTCGGCGGTGCGCTGCAGCTGGGGAGTCGCGGGTGGGCGTTCGATGGCGCGGGTGCCGTCGTAGACCCACACGCGCCGGTCGACGATCGCGTCGTCCACCGCCTCATGGACGCGCAGGCGACCGTGCTGGTACTCCACCGTCGCAGCCGCGGCGGTGGCCAGCGAGCGTGCGCGGGCGTTGGCGTCCGCGTTGAGGCTACGATCGAGAATGACGTTGAACGCGACCGTGAGCACCGCCACGGCGGCGAGCGCGCCGAGCAGGCCCAGTGCGGTCAGGCGGCCGCGCAGCGTGCGAAAGCGCCTCATAGCAGCCGGTAGCCGACCCCGTGCGAGGTCTCGATCGTCGCCTGCGCGGAGGTCTCGCGCAGCTTGCGGCGCAGGCGCGCCACGTACTGGTCGAGCGTGTTGTCATGCACGATCGCGCCCTCGGGCCACGCCGCGCGGACGAGCTCGCGCCGGCGCAGTACGGCGCCGGGCTGCCCGGCGAGCGCGGCCAGCAGCCGGAACTCGGTCGGCGTGAGCGAAGCCTCGCCGTCCTGCCCGCTGATCGAGTGCGCCACGGGGTCCAGGCGCAGCGCCCCGACGGTCGTCGACGGATCGGCCCCCGAGCGGCGCAGCAGCGCGCGCAGCCGGGCCACGACCTCGTCGAAGTGAAACGGCTTGGTCACGTAGTCGTCGCCCCCGGCGCTGAAGCCCGAGAGGCGGTCGGTCACGGTGTCGCGCGCCGTGAGGAAGAGCACCGGGGCGTCGACGCCGCGCGCGCGCAGCGCCTGGCAGAGGTCGCGCCCGTCGGCGTCGGGCAGGCCGACGTCGATGACGAGCCCGTCCGGGGGCTGCTCGGCGTGCACCATCGCCGCCGCTGCGTCGCCGACCGCGCGGACCTCGAAGCCCTCCTCCCCCAGCCCGCGCGAGAGCACCAGGCGCAACTCGGGGTCGTCCTCGACGACGAGCAGTCGGAAGACCGTCACGTGGACACAAGTATGGCCTCCGCGGCCTGACTCGCACCTGAACGCCCATCGGTCAGGAGTCGTTCAGGGCGGCCGTGCCAGCCTCGCGCACCATGACCACCACCACCGCCCAACCGACGGGCACGGCCACGCTGGGCCGCAAGATGCTCAACAAGGTCCCGGAAGTCACGATCTTCTTCTGGGTCATCAAGATCATGTGCACGACGGTCGGCGAGACTGCCGCCGACTACCTCAACGACAACCTCGGCTTCGGGCTGACGAAGACGACGTACGTCACCGGTGCACTGCTCATCGTTCTGCTCGCCGTCCAGTTCCGGCTACGCCGCTACGTGCCGGGCGTCTACTGGTCCGTCGTGGTGGTCATCAGCGTGTTCGGCACGCTCATCACCGACAACATGACCGACCACTACAACGTGCCGCTGACCACGAGCACGATCGCCTTCTCGATCGTCCTGGCCGCGGTATTCGCGAGCTGGTACGCCGTCGAGCGGACGCTGTCGATCCACACGATCTTCACCACGCGCCGCGAGGCGTTCTACTGGCTGGCCATCCTCTTCACCTTCGCGTTGGGCACCGCGGCCGGGGACCTGTCGGCCGAGAAGCTCGACCTCGGCTACGCGGTCTCGATCCTCATCTTCGGGGGCCTCATCGCCGCGGTGACCATCGGGCACTACGCGTTCGGGCTGAACGCGGTCCTGTCCTTCTGGCTGGCCTACATTCTCACCCGGCCCCTGGGCGCGTCGATCGGCGACGAGATGTCGCAGAACAGCCACAAGTACGGCGGCCTCGGGCTCGGCACCACCGGCACCAGCTACATCTTCCTGGGCTGCATCCTGGCGCTCGTTGCCTATTTGTCGATCACCCGGCGGGACGCGACCGAGGCCCGCCGATCGACGCCGTTGCCCGAGGGCGCCTGACCGTCACGCGGCGCCCGCCCTGGCCCGCTCCTGCGCGATCACGGTCGTCAGCGGCAGGCCGAGGTGCGCGACCCGACGGGGCAGGTCGAGGTGCAGCCAGCGCGACACCGCGCGGGGCAGCGTCGAGAGGATGATCTCGTCGAAGTCCTCTTCGTGAAGGGTCTCCTCGATGGCGTCCATCGGATCGTGGCGCGGCGAGACGGAGCCGTCCGCCGGGCACCCGCCGCAGGCCTCCTCGATGAGCGGGAGGGCGAGCGCCAGCACCTGCTCGCCCTCCGTCACGTCCGGATGCGACGCCTCGGCCGGGCGCCAGCTCGGGTGGTGCGGATTGGGGACGAGGAGGTGGAACCGGGCCGGGCCGCGGGCCGCCCGCTCGCGAACCGCGTCCAGGAGTGCCGGGGTGGCCGCCGTCTTGTGCGCGACCACCAGGACACGAGCAGTGCTCGAGGCTTCCATGGGAGATCCCTTCTGGCCGTTGTGATCCATGCTCCCACCGGTCACGGGCCGAGTCCATTCAGGTTTGCCTGCTCACACGGGCCGACGATCGGCCTCCCAGTTGTGGCCACGTGGCGGCCGGAACGCGCGCTGTCGGTGACGTCCGTCGGCGTGCGGGAACAGCGGCGGACGCGACCGGGCGAACCCTCCGCCCTCCAGGCGTTGCCTGGCGTCGCATAGCGGTCACCGCCGTCGTCACAGCAGTCGTTGGCGCTTCGGCCCGCTTACCGAAGGTCGCGCGCGCGACTCCGCTGGCATAGGCCGCTGCGATGCCCCCGAAGCGCACCATCGCGCCCAGCGGGCGCTGATTGAAGGAGCCAGGGTCACGACGCGCGTCGTCCGACTGGGAACTGTCGCGTGCGACGAGCAGCGCTTCTGTTTCTTGACTTGAAGGAGCACACTCGACGGGTGTCGCTTCGGCTCCTCGTTCCTGAGTGGGGCCCGCGCTGGCTCCTAGCGCGTCTGCCACAGCTCGTGGAACTGGGAGCCGAGCATCCGGAACTCTCGCTCGGAGACGCTGAGCGACTCCCAGTCGTGCGTGCCGTATCGAGCGCCGGCCAGTGCGGCCGGTCCCGACAACATCGCATCGAGGAGCAGCGATACTGAAGCGACTGACGCCGGACGCGCCGCGCCGTGCCCCGATCCGCTGGCGCGTCGCGACCGTCCGCGACGCCGCGCCGAATCCCCGACCGCGCGCACGCTCGTCCTCGACGTGCCCGAGTGGCCCGGCCACCGCGCCGGCCACCACGTCGACGTGCGCCTGACCGTGCAGGTGAGAACTCAACAGGGAGGGTGCCGGATGAAGGCAATTGTGGTGACGGACCAGGCTGCGGGAACGGCCGGGATGACGCTGGTAGAGCGGCCCGCGCCGCAGGCAGCGCTGAACGACGTCGTCGTTCAGGTTCATGCGTCGGGATTCACCTCGGGCGAGCTGACGTGGCCCTCGACCTGGACAGATCGCCTCGACCGTGACCGAACACCGTCGATCCCTGGGCAAGAGCTGGCCGGAGTGGTCACCGCTCTCGGCTATGGCACGACGGGGCTGTCGGTGGGACAGCGGGTGTTCGGCCTCGCGGACTCGTATCGCGGCGGCGGGCTGGCGGAGTATGTGGCGATCGAGGCACGCAACCTCGCGCCGCTGCCGGGCGACGTCGACTTCACGGTGGGCGCGAGCCTGCCGATGCCGGGTCTGACCGCGTGGCAGGGACTGTTCGAGCATGGCCGTCTTCAGGCGGGGCAGAGCGTGCTCGTGCACGGCGCGGCCGGCTCAGTCGGGTCGATGGTGGCGCAGCTCGCACGTGAGTTCGGCGCCTACGTCATCGGCACCGGACGCGCGGCCGACCGTCAGAAGGCGCTCGACTTCGGCGCGATGGAGTTCGTCGACCTTGAGAACGACGCGCTGGAAGACGTCGGCGGTGTCGACCTGGTGTTCGATGTCATTGGCGGCGACATCCAGAAGCGCTCCGCAGGCGTGATCCGGGCCGGAGGAACGCTGGTGACCATCGCCGGGCCGCCCGAGGCGCGGCCCGCGGACGGCTTGGCGATCGACTTTGTTGTCGTGTCCGATCGTGCCCAACTGGGTGAGATCGTCCGGCGGGTGCGGGACGGACGGCTGCGGACGAACATCGGCAACGTCGCGACCCTCGACGATGCCGTCGCGGCCTTCAATCCGACCGAGCGGATCAGCGGGCAGACGATCATCCGCGTTCGCCTGTGAGCGACACGCGCCCATCAATGCACCAAAGAGACAAATGACCGAGGAGACAATTCCCATGAAGGCGATCGTGGTGACGGACCAGGCTGCGGGAACGGCCGGGATGACGCTGGTGGAGCGGCCCGAGCCGCCGGCAGCGATAAACGACGTCGTCGTTCAGGTTCATGCGTCGGGATTCGTCCCGACTGAGATGGCGTGGCCCTCGACCTGGACCGATCGCCGCGACCGTGACCGGACACCGTCGATCCCCGGGCACGAGATGGCCGGAGTGGTCACCGCTCTCGGCTATGGCACGACGGGGCTGTCGGTGGGACAGCGGGTGTTCGGCCTCACGGACTGGCATCGCGACGGGACCCTGGCCGAGTACGTGGCCGTCGAGGCACGCAACCTCGCGCCGCTGCCGGGCGACGTCGACTTCACGGTGGGCGCGAGCCTGCCGATCTCGGCCCTCACCGCATGGCAAGGACTGTTCGAGCACGGCCGTCTTCAGACGGGGCAGAGCGTCCTCGCGCACGGCGCGGCCGGCTCAGTCGGGACGATGGTGACACAGCTCGCGCGCGAGGCTGGCGCGTATGTCATCGGTACGGGGCGCGCTGCCGACCGTCAGAAGGCGCTCGACTTCGGCGCGCAGGAGTTCGTCGACCTCGACAACGACGCCCTGGAAGACGTCGGCGGAGTCGATCTGGTCTTCGATGTCATTGGCGGCGACATCCAGAAGCGGTCCGCAGGCCTGATTCGCGCCGGAGGAACACTGGTGACCGTCGTCGGCCCGGCCGAGGCGCGGCCCGCCGACGGCCTGGCGATCGACTTCGTCGTCGAGTCCGATCGTGCCCAACTGAGTGAGATCGTCCAGCGGGTGCGGGACGGACGACTGCGAACGAACATCGGCAACATCGAGACCCTCGACGATGCCGTCGCCGCCTTCAACTCGACCGAGCGACGCAAGGGGAAGACGATCATCCGCGTTCGTCCGTAAGGACTCGGGACGGCGAGCGGTCCTGCCCTCCTCGTGGATCAGCTTCAGCCGCGTGGCCATGGCAGTGAGCGCGCGGATTCCGGTCTCCGCGAAGCGGTCCAACGCCGCCAATTCGGTGGGCTGCGCAGCGGCGACGACTCCTGATCGTCTCGGCGTTCTGCTCCACCGCGCGCCGCGCGCCCCTCGGGCGCGCGCTGTGTCGTTATCGCGCAGGAGGCGCCGGCCTCCCCGGGGCGATCAGCGGACCGGTACTAGCCGCCGGAGATCCCCCGACCGGCGAGCTGACACCACTCGACGTGCCGTAGGTCGTGGCTGCTGCTTCGACAGCAGATCGGTAGCGCCACACCCAGGCGCGCAGAGTTGCGGGTTGGACGCCAGCAGCAGCGCGAGCCGAAGGCGCCCGACAGCTGGCCGCGCTCGCCGACGATCGCAGCCGCTTCGAAGCCCGTGTCGCCCGCGCCGGCCGCGAGCTCGAGCACCGTGTCGCCGGGCCGCGGTGTGAGCTCCGTGATCATCCACTCGCGCACGGGGGCCGTGGTCTCCTCGATGCGGGCTCGCCAGCGCTCCCAGCCCGGGGCGATCGCCTCCGCGATCTCGTAGATCGTGCGGCGGTGGCCCTCGAGCCGAATCCGGTCATCGTTTGCTTGGATCGATCTCGCGTTCATCGCTCCTCCGCCGATGCAAGCGCCATGGAGGAGTTGTCGAGCGCGGTCCGCAGCGCTTCAAGGAACGCTTCCGGCTGCTCGATGGCAGGGTCGTCGCGGGCGTTCTCGATCACGTGCAGCGGCCAGTCGTAGCGGGCGCTGGCAGCCTCGGCGACGTTCAGCCGCACCCCGAGATCATGTCGGCCCCAGATCAGGGTCGTCGGAACGGCGATCCGGTCCAGGTCCCCCGACGGGATCGCCGACGCGAGCTGCCTCATGAGGCTGCGCATCGCTGCCTTGACACTCGGTGTGCGAAAACGGTCCAGGGCGTACGCCGCCATCCATTCGTAGCGCTCACCCATCTCGGCGCGCACCCGATCCAAATCGGCGAAGCAGTGCCGGAAGCCGCGTTGGAGCCCGCGCTCGGTCGGTCGCAACATGACGCCGATGAACGAGAGCGCCATCCCCGGCGCTGGTCGGAAGCGATCCAGCCCGTGCGTGTCCACCAGCACCAGTCGCTCGATGCGGTCGCTGTGGTCGATTGCGAAACGAGCGGCGAGGGCGCCGCCGGGGCCCTTCCCCACCAGCACGGGCGGGATCGCACAGGTCTGCTCGATGAGTTCGTCAAGCCACGTCAGGGCGGTCTTGGCATCGGGAGGACCGTCGGACACCTCCGAAGCCCCGAGACCCGGCAGGTCAGGTGCGATGACGCGGTGGGTCGTCACCAGCTCCGGGATCACCCGCATCCACACGGCCGCGAACTCCCCCTGCAACAAGACGATCGGTGGGCCGTCACCGCCTTCCAGCACGGCAGTGGACACCCCGGCCAGTTGCAACCGTCGCTCGGTGACGGGCAGGCCGGACAGCAGTCGCTCACGGGCGTCCTCACCGGCGGGACGTCGTTCACGTTCCTCCACTTCGTGCTGCCTGCTCATGGTCGCCTCTCTCGGGTGTCCCGCGGTCCAACGCCTTCGATTGCGACGCTACGGAGCAGCCGGCGTCGTCGCTACGGGCGAAACACCCAAATCGCGCGGCCACCCGACGTGGGTCATTCTGTGTAGGCGCCTATGCGAGGTCGTGCTCGTAGGCGTACGCGGTGGCCGCCGCCCGGCTCGACAGATCCAGCTTTCCGAAGATGTTGCTGACGTGGCGGGCCACCGTCTTCTCGCTGAGGAACAGGTCGGCGGCGATCGACTTGTTGGTCTTTCCGGTCGCCACGAGGCGCAGCACCTCGAACTCGCGCGCGGTCAGCCCGCACGCCGGCTTGGCGGCTGCCGTCCGCGAGAGCGCCTGCGCTCGCGCGAGGTCGGGCACGGCGCCGAGCTGCCCGAAGGCCCAGCGCGCCGCGTCGAGCTCCATCTGCGCGGTCTCCTCGTCCCCGAGCGCCCGGCAGGCGAGTCCGATGAGGACCCGGGCCCGCGCGGCTTCGTATGGCACCTCGATCTCCTGCCACGCCCGCCACGCATGACGCAGCGCGCCGAGCGCGGCTCGCGCGTCGCCCTCGAGCAGCAGGACGGCTCCCTGGGCATGGGCGGCCAGCGCGCGCAGCAGCGGCGCGTCGAGGTCGTCGGCCATCGCCGACAGCTCATCGGCGGCGGCGCGTGCCGTTTGGACGTCACCGGCGGCGAACATGATCTCGACCAGCGCGGGAAGCAGCCGCGACCGCGCCACCCGGCCCTGGGCCTCATCCACCACGCGACGGATCGCCGCCTGCGCGGCATCGACCTGGCCCTGGACCAGCCGCAGCCGCGCCAGACCGGGCTGCGGCTCTCGTCCCCACCGGCTGGCCTGCTCGTACGCCTCCTGGGCCTGCGCGAACTCGCCGCGCAGCCGGTGCAGCTCGCCCTGCTGGTAGACGGCGGCGCCGACGGCCGGCTGAGCCCGCGGGAGGAGCCGCTCACACGCCCGCTGCGCCGCGTCGGCGGCGTCCGGCCACGCGCCGTGCAGCTGCATGATCTCGGCGCGATGTACCAGGCAGTTACCGCTGAACGGCACCAGGTCCGGCTGAGAGTCACACCAATGGGTCAGTGCCGCCGTCCACTGCTGCGCCCGACGCAGATCGAAGACCTCCTGGCACGCCTCGATCACGCTGCAGTAGACGGCCCCGGCGACGATCTCAGACACCTCGTCCGCCGTCACCGCGACCATGACCTCGTCGAGCAGGGTCATTCCCTCGACGGTCTTTCCCTGCGCGATCAGCGCCCGGCCCTGGAGGTTGCGGGCGAGCGTCACCAGATCGATGTCACCGAACCGATCGCCGATCTCGGCGGCCTGGGCGGAGATCGCGTAGGCGCTCGGCCAGTCTCCCGCGAACGCGCGCTGGAACGCCGTCGGCACCAGCAGATGCCCCTGCTCCGCGCAGTCGCGCTGGCCGTCGTCGAGCAGCCGGCGTGCCCGCGCGAGCCAGCCGCCGGCGCGGGCGAACTCGCCGCCGTTCATCAGGACGAAGACCAGCCAGCCCGCGCATCGGGCGGCCCACAGCGCATCACCTCTGCTGAGGAGCTCGAGATGCGCACGCTCCCATACCTCGACGCTGTCCTCATCCCTGCCGACGAGGTACGAAGCCGTGGCGAGCCGCTCGAGGTCCTCCGGCTCGAGCGGAGCCTCCCGATCGGCGGCGGACAGCTCGGCGAAGGCATCCGCCCACGCGCGCCGGTCAAAGGCCCGCCGGCCGCGCGCGCGTGCCTCGGCGGTCGTCACGCCGCTGCCTCCCACGACTCGCCAGCCACGAGGGCCTCACGAGGCACGCCCAGCAGAGCCTCGGTGTCACCCGACACGAGAGCATCCTACGCCCGCCGCGGCGAAGGGAGACGGACCGATTCGGAC
>Ga0307278_10001539_pt1 | contig 11475 bp, 7 predicted proteins | sample ER_DNA_117_FD_194482 | JGI IMG/M metagenome (GOLD analysis project Ga0307278, IMG submission 194482) | Bulk soil microbial communities from the East River watershed near Crested Butte, Colorado, United States - ER_DNA_117 | ecosystem: Environmental > Terrestrial > Soil > Floodplain | place: USA...
CTGCAAAAGTTTGGGACAGTGCGGCGGAACTGGGCAAACGCTACGGTTACCGCAATGCGCAAGTGAGTGTGCTCGCGCCGACGGGCACTATCAGTTTCCTAATGGATTGCGACACGACGGGAATCGAGCCGGACATCGCGTTGGTAAAATACAAACTGCTGGCAGGTGGCGGCATGCTCAAGATTGTCAATCAGACGGTCAAGCCTGCACTGGAGAAACTAGGTTATAATTCTGAGGAGATTGATTGCATTATCGCGCACATCGATGCGTTTGACACGATCGAGGACGTCACCGACCCCGACGGATCCAAAATCTCATCTGGCCTGAAGCCTGAGCACTTGCCGATCTTCGATTGCGCATTCAAGCCGTTCAAAGGTGAGCGCGCGCTGTTTTACATGGCACACCTGAAAATGATGGCTGCGGCCCAGCCATTCCTGAGCGGCGCGATTTCGAAGACTGTTAACATGCCGGAAGGAGCCACAGTGGACGACATCATGAACACGTACGTCGAAGGTTGGCGGCTCGGCTTGAAATCAGTCGCGATTTATCGGGAGGGTTCGAAGCGCTCCGCGCCATTGAACACGCGAAAAACAAAAGATATGGGTACTGCAGCCGCCGGCGCTGACGGCGGCCTTCCCACCGGACCCGAGGAACTGCAAAATCGCATCCTCGAACTGGAACAAGAACTGGCAACGCTGCGCAGTCGGATTGATCAACCAATTCGGCATCGCATGCCGGATACACGCAATTCTATGACCCACCGGTTCGAGATTGCCGGTCACGAAGGTTACATCACTGTCGGTTTGTACGAAGACGGACAACCGGGTGAGCTTTTCATCACCATGTCGAAGGAAGGCAGCACGATCGGCGGGCTGATGGACACTGTCGGCACGCTGACTTCAATCGCGCTGCAGTACGGCGTGCCGCTCGAGAGCCTCGTGAAGAAATTCGCGTATCAGCGATTCGAGCCGAGCGGGTTCACAAAAAATCCGGATATCCGCCATGCGACCAGCATCACGGATTACGTTTTCCGTTGGCTCGCGTGCCAGTTCATCAAAGGTTACAAGGAAGCAACAGCGCCAAGCCGCGCGCAGCCGGACTTGCCTCTGAAAGAGATTGTCGAAATCGAAAAAAAAACCCTGAACCGGCCCGTAACGGATTTAGCGCGCACCGGCGACAAACAAGTGATTGACGTGATTACAAACAATGTGTCCAACCCCGTCGAACGCGCGAGCACGGTGGACCAAAGCGGCAATGGAAACGGCCACGCCGACCGAGTCATGGTCGCACTTGGTAGCATTTTCATGGGAATCACCTGTTCGGTATGCGGCAGCGACAAAGTCATCCGCGCCGGCGCATGCGGCGTGTGCACCGAATGCGGAACCAGTCAGGGATGTAGCTGAGGACAGAGCTTCAAATCCGAAGCTCCCAGATCCACGTTTTCGGGATTACTGACGCTGGGGTTTTCAAACCGCAGCTGCTCTACCTGATTGGACAGGCGAGCACCCACGGCTACAATGCGTCGCCCCTTTTTCGACAGCTCAACTGAATGAACAAGCTCGACGCGCAGCGACAGAAAGAAATTCAACAAGCGGAGGAGCTGCTTTTTGCAGGCCCGCAGGCGCTCGGTTTTGCTAAGGGGCTGTTCCAGGGACATTTCGTTTCCGATTGGGTGATGCCGTATCCGCGCATTCCGACTGCGCAACAAATCGAGTTGGATGACACGCTCACTGAACTCCGCAAATTTTTGGACGAAGATCTTGATCCTGCGGAGATCGACCGGCAGGCAGACATACCGCGCAGCGTGATCGACGGCCTCGGTCGGAACGGCGTGCTCGGCATGACCGCGCCGAAGGAATACGGCGGTCGCGGGTTCTCCCAAATGGCCAACTGCAAAGTGCTCGAAGAAATCGGCAGGCGTTGCGCATCGACTTCGGTTTTTGTCAATGCACATCATTCCATTGGAATTCGCGCTTTACTGCTATTTGGAACACACGAGCAAAAACAGAAATGGCTTCCGAAGTTAGTGACCGGCGAGCAACTGGGAGCATTCGCGCTCACAGAGAAGGAAGCCGGATCTGATGCAGCGAACGTGCAGATGCAAGCGCGCCCAAGTGAAGACGGCTCGCACTTTGTTTTGAATGGCGAAAAACGTTACATCACCAACGCGGCGATCGCGCACGAGCTCACCGTGATGGCGCGCACGCCCGTGCCGGGATCCGCCAAAACTGCGATCACGGCATTTCTCGTCACACCCGACATGCCGGGCTTCGAGATGCTCGAGAAGCGGATGCCGAAGATGGGAATCCGCGGCACGGCGACTGGACGTTTCGCGTTGCGCGACGTCAAGGTTTCAAAAGAAAACATCCTCGGGCCGCTGGGTAAAGGGCTTAAAGTCGCACTGACGGTACTCGATTTCGGCCGCACAACTTTCGGCGCGTGTTGCACCGGCGCGGCCAAGACGTGCCTGGAGCTGGCGATCCAGCACGCAAATACGCGAAAGCAATTCAACAAAACGCTTGGTAATTTTCATTTGGTCAAAAAGAAAATTGCGCGCATCGCGGCGGATGCTTACGCGATGGAAGCGATGACGACGGTTACAGCGTCGTTCATCGACCGCGGTCTGGAAGATTACATGCTGGAAACCGCGATGCTGAAGGTCTTCACGACCGAGCGGCTTTGGGAGTGCATTAACGACGTATTTCAAATTTACGGCGGCTCAGCATACTTTGTGGATCTTCCGCTGGAGCGAATGCTGCGTGATGCGCGAATCAACCAGATCGGCGAAGGCGCGAACGAAGTGCTCACTTCGTTTATCGCGCTGGTGGGGATGCGCGGGCCCGGCATGGAGTTCAAGGAAATCTACGACACGATGATGAAACCGTCGCGCGATCGGATGAGCAAAGCGTGGGCCGCTGGGAAGAACCGGCTTGGCGCGACGATTCGCGTGCCTGATGTGCCCGTGCAAAGCGAGCAGCTCCGCGGGCATGCGCGGCAGCTCGGCCGCTTGATCTGGCGTTTTAATTTCGCAGTGAACCGCGCGTTGATTACTTATCGCGAGCCGATTCTGGATATGCAGCTTGTTCAGCAAAGGATCGCGAACGCGGCGATGGATCTCTTCGCGTCGACTTGTGTCCTGAGCCGTAAGGACAGCGAAATCCAATTTGCCCGTCGAAACGGCGACGCGGCTGCACCCGATCATTCCGCCGCTGATCTGTTCTTGCGTCAATCGTTTCGTCGAATTCGCGGTTTCCTCGCGGGACTGACGGATAACGACGACAAATCGGTGCTTGCGACGGCAGATTCCTGTCTGGCCACGCCGCGCAGCTAAATTTTGGCCGTCCGCATTTACACTGACAAAGACGCCAGCCTACGCTGGCTGAAGGGAAAAACGTGTGCGGTGATCGGGTTCGGAGCGCAAGGCCACGCCCACGCCCTCAATCTTCGGGACAGCGGGATGGACGTAATTGTTGGCCTCTATCCCGGCAGTAAATCGCGACTGCGCGTGCGGCGTAACGGTCTGAAAGTTTTCAATACGCCGGAAGCAGTACGGCGTGGCGACATTATTTTTGTCGCGCTTTCGGACTCGCAAATGCCCGCGATTTACGCGGAACAGATCGCTCCCAGCCTGCGCGCGGGACAGACTCTGCTCTTCGCACATGGCTTCGCGATTTATTACCGGTCGATTGTTCCGCAGAAGGATGTGGATGTTGTGATGGTGGCTCCCAAAGGACTCGGGCCGATGGTGCGCCGGGAGTTTGTGCGAAGGCGCGGCGTGCCGGGTTTGATCGCGGTTCATCAAAATCCCAGCAGGCACGGCAAACAAATGGCATTGGCGTGGGCAAAGGGAATCGGATGCACGCGTGCCGGCGTAATCGAGACAACTTTTCGCGAGGAGACGGAGACCGATCTTTTTGGCGAGCAGGGAGTGCTTTGCGGCGGAACAAGCGCGCTCATTCGCGCCGGTTTCGATACGCTGGTTGCCGCCGGCTATCCTCCTGAGCTTGCTTACTTCGAATGCCTCCACGAACTCAAGTTCATCGTCGACCTCATCCACGAAGCGGGAATTTCAGGTATGCGCAAATTGATTTCCGATACCGCCAAATGGGGCGAGCTGACGGTCGGTCCGAAAATCATCGATAAAACTGTGCGAAGGCGGATGAGATCAGTTCTCCAAACGATCCGCTCCGGCCAATTTGCGCGTGAATTTATTCGCGAGATGAAAACTGGTCGGACATGCTACGTGCAGTTGCTGCGGGAAGCGGACAAACATCCAATCGAAAAGGTGGGCGCGCGACTGCGCGGATTGATGGCTTGGCGCGCAAAAATATAAATCTGCGTCCGCGCTGCCGCGCGGCAGCGCGTCATTACCGGCGAAATCGTCGGAGTTTTTGATTATCTCCCCGTACGATGCCCGTAAATACTCATGTGGTTGGCCGTAGTCGGAATTGCACCGAGCCGTTCGCAAGGTTGCGGGATCCTGGAGGTTCCGGTCACAGTGTAGCACAGCTTCTTTGTGGTCTTGACGACCGGCTGTCCTTGTGCCGGGAGATCTACGTCCTTGCTCGGATCAGCAGCAAATGCCGATGCGCAAAACGCGAACGCGAGCGCGACGCTTGCGCACCGGACCGACCAGCCGCCCAAGCGACTTGGTCTGCTTACTGTTTTCACGCCGTAATTGTGATGCCGCTTCGGATTTCGTGCAAGCCTATTTCGTCCGTCGTTTTAAGACACAAATCCGACATTTTGCGCCGCCCCGACGTCTTTGAGATTAGTCCGTCCAAAGGAAATGCTGCAGGCGAAGATTGGTCAGACGAGCTCTTGCTTCTTCGCTCCGGCTACCTGCCGCTGCAGCAAGTTTCTCATAGATAGCAGCAGCAGATTCCCACTTTGAATCCTCCTCCAACAATCGAGCAGCGTTAAATCCAGCTTTGTAATACCAGAATAGTTCGCGTCGCTGATCCGGGCGCGCCTCGTCTTCCAATATCTTGTAAAACGTCGCAAGGGCGCCGGCTCGATCGCTTTTCTTTTCCAGGCACAATCCCTTTTTGAAGAGCGCCTGGTTACGCCAGTCGATCGGCTCGTTCTGATCGGAGGCCAATTGGTCATATGTTTCTATCGCGCGCCGGTAACTATTCGGATCGGTTGCGCCCGCCTCAAAGAAAATGTCGCCTTTCCCGCAAAGCGCCTCGTGTTTGTCGGAGGAGTCAGCGTCGCTCTTTAGAACCTCATCGTACAAGGCGAGGGCATCTTTCGACTTGCCGAGCTTGCGCTCAATTACGGCTTGTTCATTGCGTGCAGCCCAGCGCAGCGGGCCGTTCTTCTGCACAACCTGATCAAACAGAACAATCGCCCGGTCCAGTGAATGCTCGCCCATGCTCGACATGGCCGATTCTGCCGCGAAAAAAAGTGCTCTTTCCACGAGAGAATCGTCGGGATTCTGTTGTGCGATAATTTCGAACTGCGTCTGCGCGTTTGCGAAATCCTGGTGCCGATAATAAAGCTCGGCCAATTTCAGTCGAACCTCCGGAGCAAACGGTGAGAGGGCATGCTGCTCCAGAAATTTCTTTGCAAGCTCAACGACTTTCATCTCGTTTCCACTAGCTGCCTCCTCCACCCAGATGCTGAGATAGTCGGCGCGTTCCGCGGCCGCGGCGGTTGGCTTCGACTCAGCTGCATGAGCCAGATTTTTGCGCGCTTCGTCAAGGCGCGGCGGTGAGGAGTGAAAGGCTAGCTCAGCCAGACCAACCCAGGCTTCCGACACGCGCGGGTTTTTGGGAAAATCACGAATGAACTGCTGCAACGATCCCGCCGCTTTTTTGTCGCCTTTCGCCGCCTGCATCAAACCTTCATTCAATCGTAAATTCGCGCGCGCTTCTTCGTCGCCACCTTGCTTCTCCAGCTCACTGTAATCAGTCAGGAAACGGGCGTGATTGCCAAGTTGTAGCCAGCCGCTGGATGCATTAAACAACGCAGCTTTTGTCCAGGGCGAATTGGAATACGCAATTTGTTCAAAAGCCGCGGTCGCTGTGTCAAATCGCTTCGCCAGGTAATTCACGTTGGCGGACAAAAAATTGATCCGAGCGAGCAAAGCCGGCTCGGGATGCAGCAGACGCGCATCATCCAAAATCGCGATCGCCTCATCGAAATGCCGGTCATTCAATTCAAATTGTGCAAACTCAACGAAAGCCTGTGCGATCGCCGGGGATTTGATGCTGGCGCGTCGCAGATCGGAAAACAATTGCCGCGCTCGCTCCCTGCGACCGGCTCGAACTTCCAATCGAGCGAGATACCATCGGGCATACGTACGCCGTGGCTGTTCCGGCCGGCGCACCCATTTCTCCAGTTCGTTGGGCGACGGTTTGTGTTCCGCTCGATACAGAGAATCCAATTTTTCGAAGAGAAGCGGGAGATCTGGGTCCGCAGGGTGACGGTCGATAAATTGTTCGAGGACGTCGTCTCCAGCTTCCGGCGTCTTTAGTTGCACATGTGCATCGGCTATGCCGAAGAGCGCCGCAATTAGCGTGGCATGAGCCGTTCCCTCAGGCCTTTTCAGAAGCGCTTGAAACATGCCGATTGCTCTTTCAGGTCGCTGCAAGATCAGCTCCACTCGCCCGCGTAACACCCGCCGTTCCCTCCGTTCCGCCACCAATGTCGGCCGCATTTCTGCCAGGAGGCGCCGCGCATTAGGAGCATCGGCCATTTCAATGTACAGTTCGGCTGCTCGTAACTGCGCTCGGGTAGCCCATTCTTTGTCATGGAACAGGAGGTTAAGTTTTGTCACGGCTCCTTGTCGCTTTCCTAACGCGCGCAGCATCTCCGCCGTGCCAAATAGGGCTGCTCCATGAAAGGGCGAGCTTCGGTCTGTCGTCAGCTCCTCATACAACGGCAGGGCGTCACCCCATCGGTTTAGACCGGCCAAGGCTTGGGCGCGCCAGAATTTGGCCCATGGCATCTCGCGTAATCGAGGATCTGCCAACAAAACGAGAGTGTCCTCCGGCTCTCTTGCAGCGACTTGGGCTTCGGCAAGTTTCTCGGCGACGAGGCGCGATTCGGTTTCAGGCAGATTTTTATTTAGCAATGCCTGCAACCGCGCGACTGCTACTTCCGGAACGCCTTCGGTTAGCGGCGCGCTCGCTTGCGTAATCTCAGCGGAAATGTCCGCGCGGGCGAGTTGCGCGAGTACGCAGAGGAAGCAGCTGAGTCCTATTTTTCTTAGGCTCATCTCTTCTCCAGCATTGGCCGCAAATATTGCCCCGTGTGACTAGCGGAAAGAGCCGCGATCTCCTCCGGCGGACCGGCTGCAACGAGATCACCCCCATCTTCGCCACCTTCAGGTCCCAAATCGATGATCCAATCGGCGCATTTGATCATCTCCAGATTGTGCTCAATCACAATCACCGTATTACCCGCGTTGCGCAGCTTCATCAGCACTTGCAGCAATTTCTCAATGTCGGCGAAATGTAATCCGGTCGTCGGCTCATCGAGAATGTAAAGGGTGCGCCCGGTCGCCTTTTTCGCAAGCTCTGTGGCGAGTTTTACGCGCTGCGCTTCCCCGCCGGAGAGAGTTGTTCCGGCTTGGCCAAGTCGCAGATAACCGAGACCCACATCGAGCAACGAATTTAACTTTTCTGAGATGCTGGGCACGTTGCGGAAGAAGCGCGCTGCCTCATCCACAGTCAGATCGAGAACATCGGCAATATTTTTGCCTTTGTAAGTAATCTCGAGTGTCTCACGGTTGTACCGCTTGCCATGGCACACTTCGCATTCGACATATACGTCCGGCAGAAAGTGCATCTCGATTTTGATTAATCCGCCGCCTTCGCAGTTTTCGCAGCGGCCGCCTTTAACATTGAAACTGAAACGCCCGGCGTCGTAACCGCGGACCCGCGCCGCAGGCAGCTGGCTGAATAGTTCGCGGATCGGTGTAAATGCACCGGTGTACGTGACCGGGTTTGAGCGCGGCGTTCGGCCGATGGCACTCTGGTCAATCACAATCGCTTTGTCGATCTGTTCGACTCCACGGATCGCACGGTGCGCGCCCGGTTTTTCTTTCGCATTGTAAAAGCGCCGAAACAGTGAGCGTCGCAGAATGTCGTCCACCAGAGTGGACTTACCGCTGCCGGAGACACCAGTGACACAAGTCAAACAGCCGAGCGGAAAAGAAACCGTAATGCTTTTTAAGTTGTTCTCCGTCGCTCCCACGAGTGTTAGCCAGCCTTCGGATTGGTTGCCAAGTCGCGGTTTAACTCGCTGCCTGGGAACGGGAATTCGTGCGCGGCCGAAAAGATAATCGCCAGTTAAAGAATTCTTCGAAGACAGGATGTCGTTGAGTTTCCCTTGCGCCACGATTTCGCCTCCCCGCGGGCCCGCACCCGGGCCGAGATCGATGATGTGGTCGGCCGTCCGGATTGTTTCTTCGTCGTGCTCAACTACGATGACGGAATTGCCGAGATCACGGAGACGGCGCAAGGTTCCGAGCAACCGGCCATTGTCGCGCTGGTGCAACCCAATGCTTGGTTCATCCAAGATGTAAAGCACTCCAGCAAGGCCAGAGCCGATCTGTGTTGCCAATCGAATCCGCTGTGCTTCGCCCCCGGAGAGCGTGCCGCTCTGGCGATTGAGCGTGAGATAACCGAGACCGACTTCGATGAGGAATTGCAAGCGCGATTGAATTTCACGCACCACATCGGTCACAATGGTGTGTTGCTGCGCAGTCAATTCGAGAGCGCCGATAAACTGGGCGGCCGTTTCGATCGTAAGCTCGCTGAACTCGTGAATGTTCAATTCGCGTTGATTTCGATCTTTTATGGTGACCGCAAGGATTTCCGGCTTAAGCCTCGCTCCTTTGCACACCTTGCACGGTTCGCGTGTCATAAAAGATCGAATGCGGTTACGGGTAAATTCGCTCTGGGTTTCCTCGTAAAGCCGCTGCATCTGCGGCACGAGTCCCTCGAACGGTTTTGCGACTTTCCGTTCTCCGTTGTCGCTGAAGCTCATTTCAATTGGCGTCCCATCCGTGCCGAAGTAAAGCGCTTGTTTAAATCGCGCTGGCAAATCGCTAAACGGAATGTCTTCAGCGACGTGAAAATGTTTTACCAGCGCCTTTTGCAGATGCCGGTAGTATGCCTGCATCCGCTTTGTCCCGCGTCGCCAAGGCGTGATGGCCCCTTCGGTCAGCGTTCTCCCAGGATCGGAGATCATTAGGTCCGGATCGCAGACCAATTGCGTGCCGAGCCCATGACAAGCCGGGCATGCCCCAAGATGACTGTTAAAAGAAAAATGTCTGGGAGTTAAATCGCCTAACGTGAATCCCGTCTCCGCGTTTCCATAATCCGTGGAATAGCGCAATTCTTCCCACTGCTCTGATTCGATGTTAGATGCTGGATGTTGGGCGTCCGATGTTCTTGAAATTTCTCGCAGGACGACAACTCGATTGTCGCCCAATTTGAGCGCAGTCTCAATTGAATCTGCCAGGCGCACGCGAATTCCGTTGCGAACGACCAACCGGTCAATCACCGCCTCAATCGTATGCCGCCTGGTCTTGTTGAGCCGGATCGGCTCGGTGCGATCCAGCTCCATAAGCTGATCATCAATGCGCGCGCGAACGAATCCTTCGCGCCTGAGCTTTTCGATCACATCCCGGAACTGGCCAGCCTGATTCTCGATGAGCGGCGCCAGCACAATGATTTTGGAGTCGGCTTCGTACGCGAGGATCTGATCGATAATCTGCTGAGGCGTTTGGCGGCTCAGTGGCCGACCGGTTACGGGATCGTGCGGCTGACCGACAGCAGAAACAAGGACCCGCAAATAATCGTAAATTTCAGTGGTGGTCGCGATTGTCGACCTCGGGTTGGCGCCGGCGCTGCGCTGCTCGATCGCAATCGCAGGAGACAATCCTTGGATAAAATCGACATTTGGCTTTTCCATTTGATCGAGGAATTGCCGCGCATAAGCAGAGAGACTCTCCACGTATCGGCGCTGCCCCTCGGCATAGAGAGTGTCGAAAGCCAGCGAGGATTTCCCTGAGCCACTCAGTCCGGTAATGACCACCAACTTGTCCCGTGGAATCTCTACATGGAGGTTCTTGAGATTGTGCTGGCGGGCACCGCTAATTTTGATAACTTGCGCAGGCATTCTGACGAGGAATGTCGAACCTATCAGTCAAGCACAGCCGTTCCTTTTCTCCAGCGAAATTGCGATATCGAGAGTAACGCCAGAGTGCCTGGCCCGGCGAAAGTTCCGCCTGGGTTAAAAAGATGAAAGTCTCAATCGTAATTCCTTGTTACAATGAAAAGGACACGATCGAGAAGATCGTTGAGGCGGTTCGCAACGCGCCGTTGACGAGCAGAGAGATCATTATCGTGGATGATTGCTCAGAGGACGGAACGCAGGCTGTGCTCCGGGAGAGGATTTCGTCGATAGTTGATCGGATCATTTATCATCCAGTGAATCAGGGCAAGGGAGCGGCCCTGCGCAGCGGGTTCGCGGCTGCGACTGGGGATTTCGTTCTCGTGCAGGATGCAGATCTCGAATACAGTCCCGAAGATTATCCTGTCCTTCTTGAGCCGCTCATGTCAGGCAAGGCTGACGCCGTTCTCGGCTCTCGTTTTATGGGCGGTCGAGCACATCGGGTCCTTTTCTTTTGGCACATGGTCGGCAACAAATTTTTGACGCTACTCTCCAATATATGCACCAACATCAATCTGACCGATATCGAAACAGGCTATAAAGCCTTTAAGGCTCCACTTATCAAATCGATTCGGATAGAAGAAGATGGTTTTGGCGTTGAGCCGGAAATTATCGCTAAACTCGCCCGCACGGGCTGCAGAATTTATGAAGTAGGGATCTCATACAGCGGACGCACTTATGCGGAGGGCAAGAAGATCAGCTGGAAAGACGGCGTCAGGGCGGTTTATGCCATTTTCAAATACAACCTTGAGCGCCGCCGAGTATGAAGCAGGCTGCTGTGCAAAATTCTGCAGCGCGCTCAGCGGCGGTCAATTCGCCATTAAATGATGGCGGCCGCGCGGACGCTCTTTTAAGCCAGGGCGAACCGAATACCGAGAGATGGGGACCAGCCGCGCTTGAGCAAAGGCGCGAGCGAACGCGGGATCATCTGGCCAAAATTGCGCGTCGCGCGAGGCCTGGATCAAACGGAACAGGCACCATTATGAACTCCTAAGCCGGCTTCTTCGTTTTTTGATGGAACCGCAGAAAAAGTTCTCTCAGTTCGCCGCTCATGTCAGGCAAAGCGGACAGTTATTGGATCCCGGTTCATGGGCGCACCATCCTGCGACAGACCGATTGAATCCTTGACATGAAAGCGTATGTGAGCGGCCGGGATCAACCGTGTCCAATCAAATTAGCAACAGAAGACGAGCAATGAGCGAACTCGCGCGTATAGCAGTGCTCATTCCCTGCTACAACGAAGAAGCGGCGATTGCCAAGGTCGTGAGCGATTTCAAAGCGACG
>Ga0307278_10001540_pt1 | contig 11469 bp, 14 predicted proteins | sample ER_DNA_117_FD_194482 | JGI IMG/M metagenome (GOLD analysis project Ga0307278, IMG submission 194482) | Bulk soil microbial communities from the East River watershed near Crested Butte, Colorado, United States - ER_DNA_117 | ecosystem: Environmental > Terrestrial > Soil > Floodplain | place...
GTCCCCGGCGGAGGCCATCGCCTTTGCCATCGCGCTGGCGATCCCGTCGGTCACATAGGTCACCAGCGGATAGTTCGCCACCGAGGGGCCCGGCGGGCGGTGACTGGGCACGAAGATCGGGACCCCGTGATTGTCACCGCCCCAGTGATCGACTTGCTCCACGGTTCGGCGACCCGCCAGCACCGAACCCGGTGCGTTCCATTCGTCCCACAATTGTCCGACCGCCCCGGACGGCCGGGAGAAGTCCCCGTACCACTCGTGCAGGCGGTCGAAGCCGTCGCCGCCGGGGTTGCCCACGTCGTCGTTCGGACCCGCGATGTAGCCGTCGAGGGACATCGACATGTAGAGCACCGATGCAGCCACTTCGACCTCCTGTGGTCTCGATCAAGGCTGTTTCAGCTTGCTGTGGACCCGGCATGGCAGCAGGTACGGACGGCGGGCGGTCGGCGGTCGGAGCCCGGGTTGAACCAGCTCGCGCAGGGCGCCGGCAAACCGGAACCGCAGCTCGATCATGCACGGGACACGCCCTCGTGGCCTTGGATGAACCGCCGCAACGCGGGGGCGAGCACGTCGGCGGTGGCGCTGTGCTGCTGGCCTTGCACGGCCAGCAGGGATGCGGTCGGCAGGAGCTCGGCCAGCGCCGTTGCCGCGGTGATGAGCCATGGCTCGGTGCCGGTGCCGTGCATAACCAGGATGGGGACACCGACCGCAGCCCAGCGATCGCGGGGCAGGGGGGCGCCCGACATGGTGGTGCCCATGATCTGCCCGTCGTAGGCGATGGTATGCGCGACCGCTTCGAGGGCGGGCCAGAACGGGCTCTGCCGCACCCCGGCGACGGCGTTGGCGGGCATGCCGACCGCCGCGGTCAAGAACAGCTCCACCGCGTCCCCGCGACGGCCGTCGGCAATGCAGTCGTCGAGCCGCTGGAGGTAGTCGGCTGGCCTGGGCGGGCGGCCGTCGTCGACCACGAACGGTGGTTCGAACAACGCCAGCCGAGTGATCGGCAGAGCGGCCGCCGCAGCGTCGAGGCCCAGGACCGCGCCGGACGACCAGCCGAACACCACAGCCGGTGCGCCGGCATCGGCGATCAGCGCGGCAAGATCCTCGATCTCGCGTTCCACCGCATACGGCGCGGTGTCGGTGCTCTCACCGCGGCCACGGCGATCGTAGGCGTACACCCGAAGCTCGTCGCCGAGGAGCTTCCCTACCTCTGCGTTGGTCGGGTTGACGGCCCGGTAGGCGGTGCCGCCATCGATCATGATCAGCGGCGGCTGGCCGTCGCCCCAGGCGTCGAACGCGATCGTGGTGCCGTCCTTGGACCGGACCGTGCCCATCGCTGGTTCCCTCATCTCGACGACGTCCTGGAATTGGCGGGTGAACAGGGCCCTCCCGTGTACTTGGCGGTTACCTCCAATCCCTATAGGCTCTATAATACTTACACCCACTGTAAAGGCGGGCTGGGCGAGGCGCAATGGGGACGCTCAGGGAGCGAAGCAAGCAGTACGTCCGGCGGCAGATCGCCGAGACGGCTCTGGGCCTGTTCCTGGCCCAGGGGTTCGACAAGGTCACCGTGGCCCAGGTCGCCGCCGCTGCCGGGGTCGCGGAAAAGACCGTCTACAACTACTTCCCGACCAAGGCCCACCTGGTCTTCGACGCCGACCCGGCCGTGCTGGACGGCCTAGTGGCGGCGGTCACCGACCGGCCCCAGGGCCAGTCGGCCCTGGCGGCGGTCCGCGGGTTCCTCTCCAGCGTGGCCGACCGGATGGGCGATGTGCACTCGGCCGAGGCCCGGGCCGCGTTTCGCCGCATGGTCGCCGACAGCCCGGCCCTACAGGCCCACCAGCGGCAGATGGCGGCCGGCTACGAACGCGCCCTGACCGCGGTCCTGGCCGAGCAGACCGGGATGCCGGCCGGCGCCCCCGAGCCGTTCACGGCAGCGGTGGCCCTGGTCGGGGCCTTGCGCGCCGGCTTCGACGCCGCCCAGGCCAGCGGCGGGGTCGGCCAGGCCATCAACCGGGCCCTGGACCTGCTCGAGGCCGGCCTGGCCGACTACGCCGTGGCCACCAACCCGCCCCCCGCCCGACCGTGACGCCGGCCGCCACGCCACCGGACGGCCGCCGCGGTCGTGGGCCGCTATTGCTGGGTGGGGCCGGGTTCAGCTTGGGTGGGGCGGCGGTCTATCTGGCCGTGCTCCCCGCACTTCTCCAGGCCAGCCTCGCCTACGGGTTGGTGTTCGCCGCCGCCGGCGTCGCCCAGGTCGGCCTGGCGGTTGGGCTGCTGGCCGCCCCGACGCGACAGCGGCTGGCGGCGGCGACCGCGGTCAGCCTGGCGGTGGTGGCCCTCTGGGTGCTGGCCCGCACCGTCGGGATGCCCGACCCGAACCCATGGCTGACGTTGGACACCACCGTAGGGTTCACCGATTGGCTCTGTGCCGCCCTGGAGGTGCTGGCGACGGTCCTGCTCGGGATCGCTCTGCTCCGCTGGCCACGGGGGCCCCGGGTGCGCCGTCCGGTCCTGGCCGGGCTGGCCACCGTGCCGCCGCTGCTGCTGGCGGCGGTCCTGGCCGCCGGCGCGGTGGGCTTGGCCACCAACGGGTTCACCAGCTTCACTCGCGCCGGCGGTGCGGTGCCGGCAAGCCTTCCAGCAGGCGGCACGGCCACCGTCACCTACTGCACCCAGCAGGGAACCAAGCTGGCCATGGATCTGTACGTGCCCCCGGCCGGGGTGGCGCGGCCGGCGCCGGCCGTGCTGTACGTGCACGGCGGCGGCTTTGTGCTCGGCGACCGCAAGCTCAGCGGCCTCGGCGGCGGGCTCGCCAACGCCACCGGCGCCCTGTTGCCCCAGCTGCGGGCGGCACTCAACCGGCGCGGGTTCCTGGTCGCCTCGATCGACTACCGCCTGCCCCCCCTGAGCCCCTGGCCGGCCCAGCTCCAGGACGCCAGCTGCGCGGTGCGGTTCCTGCGCACCCACGCCGGCGCCCTCGGCATCGACCCGGGGCGGATCGGCGCCTGGGGTTCCAGCGCCGGCGGCACCCTGGTGGCGCTGCTCGGCCTGACCGGTGTCGACGGCGGCCAATCCAGCGCCGTCCAGGCCGTGGTCGACATGTTCGGGGCCGCCGACCTCACTGACTTAAGCGACTCGGCGCCGTTCCCCCGCGCCGTCGCCCGGATCGCGCTGGGCGGCTCGCCTCGGGTGCGCCGCGCCGCCAGCCCGCTCATCTACGTCCCAGCAGGCCGCACCGCCGGCGCCAGCAACCTGCCGCGGTTTCTGGTGCTGCACGGCACCGACGACCAGGACATGCCCCAACGCCACTCCCAGGAGCTGGCCCGGCAGCTGACCGCGGCCGGAATCCCGATGCGGCTGGTACTTGTCCAGGGGGCCGGCCACGGCCTGGACAGCCCCGGCCAGCAGCCCACCCCCGAGCAGCTCACCGAGCTGGTCGCCGACTTCTTCACCCGCTCGCTCGCGCCCAAGCCGCTCACCTCCGGTCAGGGTGGACGGCAGTGACGCGACACCACCACGGACCTGAGGGAGGTCGATCATGCCCACGCCAGCGCCGCTCGGCCACCACTCGAGGGCCGACCGCCCCGCCCCCCGCATCCCGCTAGCCCGGCTGGTCTGGTCGCGGTGGGTGATCAACCCGCTCGTCTTCGGTCTGGTCGCGCTGCCGTTGACCCTGGCCGGCCAGGTGCGACGAGTCGCCCGGCTGCGCCAGCAGCGGCTCGACACCGGCCACACCCCGGCCGCCAACCCACCCCAGGGCCCGGGCCGGGTGGGGCTGGCCACGGCCTTGACCCTGCCGCTCACCCTGGTGTCGTTCCTGGCCGCCCTGCTGATCCTCTACCTGGCCTGGTTCGGCGAGCTCTATCCGCTGCGGCCGGACACCATCGCCTACCTGGGCGACATGTTCCGGCCGTTTCCCGGCGGCGAGGATTCCTGGGGTGGGCCCACGCTGGTCGGCGCCTGGATCGTCCACACGATGCTCGCGGTCGGCCTACAGGCGGCCGGTCTGGCCCTGATCCGCGGGCTGGGCGCGCTCTGCGGGGCCATCACCCGCCCGCTGCTCGGCCAGTGACGGCCATGCCCTGGCGGCTGGGGACTCTTCCCGCGCTGGCAGTCGACGCCGGCCTGATGGTGGCGCTGGCCGGTGGGATCACGACCGCGATCGCGGTGTCGCCGGGGCCGGGCCGGCCGCCCGACGCGCTCGCCTACGGGCTGGGATGGACGATCGCCGCCCTCGTGCTGGCCCGCCGGCGCTGGCCCCTGGCGGTCCTTGGGCTGTCGGTGGCGACCCTGCAGCTCTACTATGCCCGCAACTACCCCGGCATCTTCCCCGCCCTGCCCCTGTCGGTGGCGCTCTCCACGGCCTGGACCAGCGGCCACCGACGCTGGGCGCTGGTGGTCGCCGCCTGGTTCCTGGGCGTGCCGGTCACCTACCGGGCGCTGGTCGAGCGCACCCCGCTGCTGGCCGTGCTGGGCGACGAGGTGCCGGATACAGCCTTGTTTGCCGCCGTGCTGTTGCTAGGCGAGGCGGTGCGGACGCGCCACGCCCTGGCCCTGGAGCAGCAGCGCTCGGAGCAACTGCTGCACAACGTGCTGCCCGCCCCGATCGCGGCCCGCCTCACGGCGGGCGAGGAGCCGATCGCCGACGCCTTCGCCGAGGTCACCGTGCTGTTCGCCGACATCGTGGACTTCACCCCACACAGCGCCCAGCTCAGCCCCCAGCAGGTCGTGCAGACCCTCAACGGCCTCTTCTCGACCTTCGACCAGCTCGCCCGGCGCCACGGGCTGGAGAAGATCAAGACCATCGGCGACGCCTACATGGTGGCCGGCGGTGTGCCCGACCCGCGGCCCGACCACGCCCAGGCGGTGGCCGAGATGGCCCTGGCCATGCGCCAGGAGGCCGCCAAGCGCACCGACCCGAGCGGCCAGCCGCTACAGGTCCGCATCGGCCTGGACACCGGCCCGGTCGTGGCCGGCGTCATCGGCACCAGCAAGTTCAGCTACGACCTGTGGGGCGACACCGTCAACACCGCCAGCCGCATGGAATCCCAGGGCCTGCCCGGCTGCATCCAGGTCACCGACCGCACCTGGAAGCGACTCGGGGACGCCTACCGGTTTCAGCGGCGGGGACCGATCCAGGTCAAGGGCAAGGGTGAGCTAGTCACCTACCTCCTCCTGGGCACAAAGCAACAATCCGACGATCATTGCCGATGAACGGCACCGCCCGTCCAATGACGGCTCGCCGGATGACGGCGGGTGGCACGAGGTCCTCGGCGCCCTGATCTCAATGTTCGTCCGGTTCGCCCATGCCCGCGGGCTGGAGCGCCAGCGGGTCAAATGAAGCGCCCACGCCGCCGAGCTCGCCGAGGTGGAATCTCCGAGGGGATGACCGCTGCCGCCATCCAACTGCCAGATCCGTAAGCAGGTGGTCAGCGTCTACGCAGAGACCTATCGGGATGATGGCCTGATGACACGCGCGAATCTGGATCGGTCCTCGGGTACGGCAGAGCGGCTGGCGCCCATCGGTGGTATGACGTTCACCATCCTGTCCCGGTTCATCGCAGGTTGCAGGCAACCGGCCCTGCTAGCGGCAGCGCGGCGACCGTGGCCGCGTACAACTCGGCGCATCGCGGCACGCTGCTGGCCAGCGAGGTCGCCGTGGGGCTGGCGTTGCTGGCGCTCATCCTGTTCGTGGCCGCGCTAGTCCTCGTGATCTGGTGGGCCGGGCAGGAACCCCTCGCCGTCGCCGTTGCGGTCAACGGCGACGTCTTCCTGGCCTGGGCTTCGTGTCCAACGCCGCGGAGACAGCGCTGATCGGCGTGGCCGGCAGCAACCAGCCGGGCGGCCGTCGTCGCCCTCGACCAGCTGCAGGGCCCGCCGCGATCCTGCTGCTCGGTTCGGTCTTAGCGTCCTGGGAGCAACCCCCGAGGGGAACGGTTCCCTCATCGGGGTCGGCCTGTTCATCGTCTGGATGCTGCTGCTCAGCGCCGGCCTGTGGCGCGGGGCGGCGTGAAGGAGCACGGCCACCGCCCCACGCCCCAGCCCGGTTCGGTGGCCGGCTCATTGGCCGCCGACGGCGCGGAAGACGCGCTGGGTGTAGTCCTCCAGCTTGGCCTCGCACTCCTTGAGCCGCCGGTCGGCACCAGCCGCCGAGGGGGCGCCCAGCACATCGCGCAGCCGTAGTTCCCGATGCCAGCGGCGCAGCCGCTCCAGGCTCTGTTCCTCCTCATCCAGCTCGGCCAGGGTCAGCTTGGCCTTGGTGATCTCCTTGTCGATCTCGGCCAGGTACTTGCCGCACTCAGAAACGAACTCGACCCATTCGGCCTCCCGGGCGGCGGTGTACACCTTGGCCAGCCGCTCGGCGTCGGCCGGCTGGCGGCCGCCGGCGTCCAGCACGACCGCCTCCCCGCCGGCCGCCTCGACCAGCTGGACGGCGCGGGCGATGCCGTCGGTGAAGGCGGGGGCCGAGGGGGCCAGCCAGGCCGACTGGCCCAGCGAGACCGCCCCGGTGCGGCGCAGCTCCCGCCACACGGCCACCCGGTGGCGGGAGGGTTCGGCCGGCACCCGGAACAACAGCACGATCCACCGCATGACGCCATGCTACCCTCCCTGCTGTAGCAGCCGTTACAGGAAGGGGTACGGCAGCGCCATGGTCGGCTGGCTCAAGCTCATCCTGATCGCGCTAGCGATCATGGTGACCCTGTGGGCGCTGCTGGTTGTGCTGGCCGCCAGGTTGCCGGCCGGGCTGCTCAAGGACCTGGCCGGGTTCCTGCCCGCCTGTGTCACCCTGGTCCGCCGGCTACGGGCCGACCCGAGGGTTCCCTGGCGAGCCAAGGCCGCGGTGGTGCTGGCTGGGCTGTGGGTGCTGTCCCCCGTCGACCTGCTGCCCGAGTTCCTGCCCGTGATCGGCCCCCTGGATGACGTGGTGGTGGTCGCCGTGGCCCTGCGGTATGCGGCCCGGCGGGTGCCCCGCGAGGTGCTGCTGGGGGCCTGGCCTGGCGAGCCGCGGCTGCTGGAGCGACTACTCGGCACCCCGGCCCGCCCACGGGCGTCCGACCCGGCCGGAGGCCCGCAGCGATGAACCTGGCACACCCTGACGCGCATCGGACCCGGTTCCGGCGTCCCCTCGGCGTGGCCGTCATGGCCTACAAGGCAGCCTTTGGGCTCAGCGAGGTCGTAGTTGGGATCCTGCTGGCCGTCCCCAGCTTCGATCCCGAGGCGACCTTCGCGCGGCTGTCGGCCGAGGAGCTGCGCGAGGACCCCGGCGACCGTTTCGTTGCCCTGGTCAGCCGCCACCTGCCGTCGCTGCTGCACCATCGCGGCCCGGTGGCGGTCGGCCTGGTGCTGCTCGGGCTGGCCAAGCTGGTGGCGGCTGCGGCCATGTGGGAGGGCCAGGAGTGGGGCGGTTACCTACTGGCTGCGACCGTCGCGCTGCTGCTGCCGTTCGACGTCCGCCAGGCCGTCACCTCTCCCACCGCCGGCCACGTCCTGCTGGCCGCAGCGAACGCGGCCGTACTAGTGGCGCTGATGCTGCTGCTGCGTGGCTGGCTGCCCGGCCGGCCACTCAGGACCCGAGCCTACCGAACCTAACGACTTGGTGCGCGATTGGGGTTGGGGCGTGCCGGGCTAGCCGGTCCGGCTGGTGGTGATCAGCGGCGGGCAGCTCGGTCGGAGACGAGCCCGGCGATGGCCAGGTGGGTCTCGGCGTAGTACTCCCGGCGCCCGAGGTAGCGTTGCAGGGGCCGCCACTGCTTGGGTTCGGCGTTGGCATGCTCGACGCAGATCCGCAGGGAGGACTGCTGCGTTCGGACGGTCTGGTAGGCGGCGACCTCCACGGACGGCGCGTCCCGGCGGGGGGTGCGGGGCGGGGCGTGGATCCGGCCGCCGAATGCCCTGGCCAGGCCTTGGTAGCCGGCGTCGACGATGGCCTCGACGGTGGGCTGCTGCCGCAGCAGGTCCTCAATTCCCTCGGTCTTGACCGCGGTCTGGTCGTGCATCCGACCTGGCCGTACCGCCCCGGCCCACAGGGTCCGGCCGTGGCCGTCGGAGATCGTGGTGGTCTTGATGGTGTTCTGCTTGCGCTTGCCGGACACGAACGCCCGCCGCCCCGCCCGGTTCGCTCTTGGCCGACGAACCTGGGTCTCGGTCCCATCGATGCGCAGCTCGACCCCTTCGCAGGCGGCGTAGGCGACCACGTCGGCCAGGGTGCGCAGCCGCACGCCGGGCTGGCCGGGGACCGCAAAGCCGCGCCCGGCGAGCAGCGGCCGCAGCTCATGGACGGCGCGGGTGATGGTGGCCCGGTCGACCCCGTACAGCACGGCCAGGGCGTGATGGGGAAGCTGGAACCGCAAGATGACCAAGGTGGCCAGCAGCCGGTCGGTGAAGACGAGCCGCTGCGGCGGGCCGGCGCCGGCGGCGCGCTGGCGTGGGTGGCCGCGGCGATGGCGCAACGCGCCCTGGTGCGCGGCGGTCCACGGGTCGGCCAGCTCGACGGCCAGCTCGGCGAGGTGTTGCCGGGACAGCCCGGTGAAGACAGGATGGGAGAGGGCCGCACGGGCCCATGCTGGCGTAGACACCCACGCATGATCACCCGTGCGGCCGTGTCATGCCCGCCAGGCGATGCCCTGATCAACCACGCGTATCGCCCACCAAGTCAGTTACAGGTCCTGTGGTTGCATACTGACTGACTTATCGGTGGCAGCCACCGATGGCCGCGAGATTGGGAGGTCGTTCGATGCTGAGAAACCGCTCCGTGCCGACGGAGACCGTGCTGCCGCATCTCACGTACCAGAACGTTGCCGACGCGCTGGCTTGGCTGACCGCGGCGTTCGGCTTTGCCGAGCACTACCGCTATGGCGAGGAAGATGGGCGCATCAGTGGTGCGCAGCTGCATCTCGGCGAGGCGTGGATCATGCTCAGAAGTGCGCGGGCAGGCGAGGCGAGCCCGGCGCAACTCGGTCACCAAACCCAGTCCCTGACGGTGTTCGTCGAGGATGTTGATGCGCACTTCGACCGAGCGAGATCGGCGGGTGCCAAGATCGTGGAGGATCTCAACGAGACCGCCTATGGCGAACGGCAGTATGGAGTCGAGGACCTCGAGGGTCACCATTGGCTCTTCTCGAAGCATGTTCGGGACGTGAGCCCCGACGAATGGGGAGCGACGATCGCCGGCCACTGAGGGCTGGTTCTCTGTACCCCTGCCCGTTCCTGAGAAACCACCAATGCCCACAGCCCTACCGAGGGGTATCGCCTGACCTCACGCGCCGATCACGTCGGTCAACTTGCCTAGCACCAGCCTCGACTGTGGCTTGACCCTATCGCGCACCAAGTCGTAAGTCACAACGTCGGCGGCCGACTGGTGGCCCGAGCCCGGCCTCATAGGCTTGCCCTGGTGGTCATTCTCGCAGTCATTCCACCGGGCCCAACTGCACCTAGCCCGAGTTTCCTGGTTATGGGCCGGGAGGCCCGCTGGCGGGCGTGCGGGGTGGGCTCCAGAGGGAGCTGACCAGCGCTTCTGTGGCAAGGGTGCTCGCATCGAGGCGCCAGATGGTGTATTACCCACAATTATGGCAAGCCTGGTGGGGAAGCGGCGTGGTGGACGGACCTACTACTACCTGGTGGAGTCGGCCCGGGTGGCCGGCAAGCCCCGCATCGTCGCCCAGCACTACCTCGGCAGCGGCGAGGAGCTGGCCGCCCGGCTGTCGCAGGCCGGCCCGGGTGAGCCGACCCGCACCCGCCACCGCGCCTTCGGGGACCTGGCCGCGGCCTGGTCGGTGCTGCAGCGGCTCCAGGTCGCGCGGGTGATCGACGAGCAGGTCGGGTCCCGGCGGGCGGACGCGGCCGCCTCGGTGGGCACCTACCTGGCCCTGGCCGCCCTGAACCGGGTGGTCGCACCCCGCTCCAAGCTCGGCTTCGCAAGCTGGTGGCAGACGACCGCCGGGGACCGGCTGGTCAAGCTCCCGGCGGCCGCGCTGGACCATCGCCGGTTCTGGGACGCCATGGACACGGTCGCGGTCGCCGATCTGCGTGCCATCGAGCGGGCGGTCGCGGCACAGATGGTGGAGGTGTTCGGCCTGGACCTGGCCGGGCTGGTGCTGGACATGACCAACTTCGCCACCTTCGTGGACTCGGCCAACCAGCGCAACACCATCGCGGCACGCGGGCACGCCAAGCAGAAGCGGTTGGACCTGCGCCTGGTCGGGGTGGGGCTGGTGGTGACCAGCGATGGTGGCGTGCCCGTGCTCAGCCACGCCTACCAGGGCAACCGGCCGGACGTAACCCAGTTCTCGGCGGTGATCGAGGAGCTGGTGGCCCGCTTTGGGACGCTGGCACAAGCCAGCGACACCCTCACGGTGGTCTACGACGCCGGCTGCGACTCGGCCGAAGGCCAAGCTGAGGTGGAGGCCAGCCCGTTGCACTTCGTCGGCAGCCTGCGTCCATCTGACCACCCTGACCTGCTGGCTATCCCCGCGCGGCGGTTCCAGGTCGTGGACGCCACCCGCTTCCCCGGCCTGACCGCCGTGGAGGCGCGCACGACCGCGTTGGGGGCCGAGCGGCGGGTGATCCTCACCCACTCGGAGTCTTTCCACCTGCGCCAGGCCAGAGGGTTCGAGCAGACCCTGGCCAAGGCCCGCCGCCGCCTGGCCGAACTGCAGGCCCGCCTGGCCCGTGGCCGCACCCGCCGGCCACGCACCGCCGTGGAGCACGAACTCGCCGAGCTCCTCAAGCCTCGCTGGCTTGCGCGCGTCATCACCTGGTCGCTTACCGGTGAGGAGCCGGCAAGCTTGCGGCTGTCGTGGCGCACCGACCCGGCCGCTCGCAGGCGGCTGGAGGCCGAGGTGTTCGGCAAGCGCATCTTGTTCACCGACCGGGAGGACTGGCCGGTCGCCGAGGTGGTCGCCGCCTACCGCTCCCAGGCCGACGTGGAGGCCGGCTTCCGGCAGCTCAAGGACCCCAAGGTCGTCTCCTTTAGCCCAATGTTCCATTGGACCGACCAGAAGATCCGCGTGCACGTCTTCTACTGCGTGCTCGCGCTGGCCGTGGCGCACCTGCTGCGCCGCCAGGCCGCCCAGGCCGGCCTGCACCAAAGCGTCCGGGAACTGCTGGCCACCCTGGCCGCCATCCAGGAGACCGTGCTGCTCTACCAGGGCACGCGGGGTCGGCCTCGCGCCCGCCATGTGCTCACCGAGATGGACCCCACCCAGCAGCGCCTGTATGACCTGTTCGGCCTGGACGCCTACGCCCCCAAACGCTGAGGTGGGTAATACAGCGCCCGAGCCGGTCCAAGCCAGCTGACCTGGGACTTCACCCCACCACCGCGAGCTAGCCAGGAAAGTCGGGCTAGCCAAACCGCGCTGAACACAATCCATGCCCAACCTGAGCTGCCTGGACCCTACTGGACCGTAGAGAGCAGAAGACTGGTTCGCTTGTGCGAGCGACGCCCGCGCGCCGTCAACCGCGCCGCCG
>Ga0307278_10001541_pt1 | contig 11466 bp, 1 predicted proteins | sample ER_DNA_117_FD_194482 | JGI IMG/M metagenome (GOLD analysis project Ga0307278, IMG submission 194482) | Bulk soil microbial communities from the East River watershed near Crested Butte, Colorado, United States - ER_DNA_117 | ecosystem: Environmental > Terrestrial > Soil > Floodplain | place: USA...
CTGCCGGGGCTGCGCCATGTTGCGGTCGGCGTTGCCGCACCGGTGGCGTCGTAGCCCCGGATCGTCGCGGTGTCGCCGGCGCTCGGCGCCGGGCCGGCGGGAAAGGACGGCCAGTGCCCCGGCGCACCCGCCGCCGGCGGCAGCGGCACGGTGGCCTCGATCAGCGGCGAGCACAGCAGTGCCCGCTGGTCGGGCCCGGGTGGTAGCAGCGCGGCCGAGATGGCTCCCATCGCGCCGAGCACGTCGTTGCCGTCGATCAGGAACTCGAAGTTCGCCGCGCTCTTGCGCACCGACGGTAGTGGCGCCTCGGCCGGGCGGCCGGTCTCGCCCGGCACCGTGGCGTCGCCGGCGGCGATGCCGCGGTTGCCGAGCAGGTGCCACCCGAGGTCGACGGCGACGACGCGGAGGAACTGGCGGGTCGGGTTCGGCGCATTGCCGCCGGTCGGCAGCGATGGCGCGGCGAGCGGCGTCGCCTGCAGCGTGCCGCCCGGTGCGAGTCCCCACAGCAGCGGCGCACCCGCCTGGGCGTCGCTGGCGGCGTGCGCGGTGGCGCGGCCGAGCCGCTCGCTGGCCCCGAGGTCGACAAGCCCCGACGCCGGCACAGCGCGCACGAACGCACCGGCCTGGTCGATCACCTCGAGCTCTGCCACGGTGCGACGCGACCGGTAAGCCGCGCCGTGCGGGCTGACGACGTGGACGCGCACGGCCGGGCCAGGGAGATTGGCGATCGTTGAGATGCCGCCCGGCGCGTTGGCCGATCCGCCGGCGCCAGCGGCGACAAGCCCTGGGCGGAACAGCATCAGGTCAGCGAGCAGCGATGCCACCGCCACCGGATCGATGATCAGGCCCCGCCGGTCGTGGAACGTGACGTCGTGGCTGCCGCCGACGCCGAGGTCCTCGCCGCCGCGGAACCACGAAATCAGCTGTGGGCCGGCCGGGATCGTCACCCCGTGCACGACCATCGCGACCGGCAACGGGCACTGCAGCGCGCCGTAGCGCAGGCGCACGAGCGTCTCGAGTTTGTGTACCGCCTCGGGGTGCATCGTCAGCACGCCCGAGGCTGACGTCATCGGATCGCCCGATAGCTCGGAGAGCGTGACCGGCGAGCGGTCCAACCGGAACGTTCCGGTGAACGCGGCGCGAGGGTTCGTGACCGACAGGTGCAGCGTCGTGTCGACGGCGGTCGCCGCTGCGCTCGACCACTGCGTGCCGAACGCCGGCACGGTCAGCCCCAGCGCGTCGAGCCCCTTGCTCTGTAGCTGGTTGGCGGCGTCCGCCGCGGTCAGCACGGAGAACGAGGCGATGTCACTCACTGCTGCCCGCTCCGGCTCATGGGAACACGATCCTTCCGATCCGCCGGGTGACGGTCGCTCTCGTGCCGTCTGGGGCGATCACGGCGGCCGCGACCGTGCCGGCCCTGCGGATGCCGACGGCGATCGATGTCGTACCGAGCGTGCGCCGGGCACGGCGGATGGGAATCAGTTCGGCGGCGTTGGCGAAGAGATCCTCGTTGCGACGCGCCAGCGGGATGTCCGCGAGGTCCTCGTCCCGGTTGGCGCCGCCGCCGCTCGACGGCCGGAACCTCACCTCGACGCGGTACGGCCCGAAGCCGGGCGCCGTATTCGGCACCGACGTGGTGAACGCCAGGATCGTGCCGCCCGCAACCGTGGTGAGCGTGGGGTTGACGAGGTCGGGCGGCTGCACCGGCGGCACGACTGGCACGTCGAGCGTTCGCTCCGTGATCCGCCCGAGCGGATCGCTGAGCCGCACGCGCACACGGAGGGTCGTGGCCGGGTCGGCACGGCGTGCGAGCAGGTGCAGCGGCGTCACACCCCCGGCCGTCGGATCGCGCCAGAACCCGGAGAGTCCAGCACCCGGCTGGGTTGTGGGCAGCTCGTCGAGCGCGGCCTTGCCCACGACCAGCGCGACGGTGCTCGACGCGCCCACCGAGTCGGTCGCCACGACCTCGGCTTCGAGCGTGTGCGGGCCGAGCGTGGTCGGCGCGACCGGGGCCGCAGTGGTGAAGTCGACGCGCACCGCTGCTGACCCGGCCACCGGCAGCACGAACGCGAGCGCGCTCATGTCGGGTGGCGTCGACGGAGGCACGACGACCTGACGCACGACGCTCGGCTGCGAGCGCACGCCGTACTGGCCACGGTCGGCATCGTCGGTACCCCATGCCACGGCGCGGTAGAACACCGGCTTCCACGAGCCCGGGACGGTGTCCAGCCCGCTGATCGTGCCGATCGGTTGCGCCACGCCGTCGTCGCTGCGCGAGCTCGGGTCGCCGGGTGGTGTGGCGACGACGGTGAACGCGCTGCCGGTACCGGCGATCGTCGCCACCGGCTGGCCCATCATGTCGGCGGACACGGCGGCGTCGGCCACACGCACGCGGTGTAGGTCGACCTTCGACACGAGCGCGCCGGGGGCGGTCTTGACCCGCACCTTGACGGCGAAGTCGATGCTCTGTCCGTCGCCAGCGAGCGACACCTCGAGTGCGGGCGGGCCCGGGGCCACGGTCTGTGGCGCGGCGAAGGCGACGAAGCGCTTGCCACACTGCGGGTCGGCGGCGACCGGCCACGCAGACTCGACGCCGCCGGCACTGACGCCGAGGACGACGAACAGGTGCACGTCCTTCGTGCCCCGCGGCAGTGACACCTGGGTCGATGTGCCGGTGACCGGTAGCGCCGACGCCCGGGTGAACGGCCGCCGCGCCGGGTTCGCCTGGAACTTCGCCCGCAGCTCGGCGAGCCGTTCCGTCAACGTCTGATCGGGTGTGACGACGGGCAAGCCGGTGAGCGCCCGGAACGTCGACTCGGCTGCGGTGTACACGCGGTACTCCACCGCGCCCGGCATCGGTGTCCATTCGAGGCGGGCGTGGTGCAGGCCGTCGGCGTCGCGCAGGCTGGCCAGCTTCACGGCCTCGTACGTCGACACGATCACCGGCGGACGCGGGTCGGCTGCCGACGTGATCACCGGTGGCGAGGTGAACGGGCCGACGCGGCCCGGCGCCAAGCGCTCGGTGCCGTTCGCCCACAACGCGAGCCCCCAGCGGCCGGCCGCGTCGAAGTCGAGGTCGAAGCCGCTTACCGTCAGGCGGTACCGGCGTGGCGCGCGCGACGTGAGTGGCGCCACGACGATCTCGGTCGAATCAGCGGACAGGTGCTGCGCCGTCGCTGTCAGGCCGCCGCCCGGCGTGACCGCCGTGATCGATCCGTCGGCGGCGAACGCGATCGACACGAGCAACCCCGACAACGCCGTACGGAAGGCACCCGGGATCGCTGGCACCGACACGTCGGCGGGCGGGTCGGATGCCCGCCCCTGTGCAAACAACCGGCCGGCGACGTCGATCCGCTGCGGGCTGCGGTTCGCCCAGTCCCACGTCACGTCGACCGTGAGCGTCGCCGGGCACGGGCCGGCGGCGACGGCGGTATCGAGCCGCGCGCCGAGCAGCGTCGCCTTGCCCGGCGGCGGCTCGCTCACGTCGCACGTGGCGCTGCCCCATTTCGACCAGCGCCCGAAGATGTCCTGCGTCGCCACCGAGTAGCGCAGCGTGTTCGTGGCGAACGCGCCGGCGATCTCATACGAGCTGTCCGAGACCGCGCGGCGTGCCGGGTTGGTGGCGTTGACGGACGCGCCGATCGGCTGCACCGCGACGTCGTTTGGGCGCTTGTCCATCAGCGCGACGGCACCGGATGCAGGCGTGAGCCCGCGGCGAGCGAGCGCCTGGCTGCCGAGGTGGAACGGCAGCGTCGTCGGCGTGGCGTCCCAGGAGACGGTTACGACCGGTTGGAACGGACCATCGAGCATTGCGGGCGACTGCAACCCCTGGCTGACGGCTGCCACCGCTGCGGGCGTCGCCGGCGGCAAGCTCGTGCTCACGCCGCCGAGCAGCAGCGCAGCCCACTCCACGCTCCTGCCGGCCACGTCGACGAACTTCGCGGTCACCATGAAGTCGAGTTGCGTGCTCAGCTGCTGCGCGTGCGTCGCGCCGATGACGTGGTCGTCGCCGAGCACCGAGGCGTCGTACGCCGTCCCGAAGCCGGTGATGAGCGAGTTGAGCGGATCGGTCGTGGCGCCGATGAGGAGCACGCGCAACGGGTTGAACCGCGTCTGTGCCGTCTGGCCCGTCGGCGTGACGAGGGTGCGGAAGTAGTCACGCAGCTGCTGGTCGGCGGCGACCGCGTTGTCGACCATGTCGACGAAGTCGGCCAGCATCTCGGCCTGGAAGAGCTTGATGATGGCCACCGGGTCGGCGAGCACCCACGCCGGTGCGGCGGCGCCGGCCTCGAGTTGCGTGTCCCAGCCGTAGAAGGGCGCACCGCGGCGGAAGCGATCGAGGGCCGCCGGCACCGGGTCGGTGAGCGCGTTGACGAGTCCCTGCGAGGCGAGCAGGTCGGTGCCGGCGGCGGGGGTCCCGTCGCCGGGGAGCCCGACGATCTCGATCTCGGTCCAGCTCTTGTCGTCGGCGACCGAGTTCGCCATCGCGCGGACGCCATTGATCGTGGTGCCGGCCGGAAGTACGACGACGCGGATCTCCGGTGCGCTCAAGCGCGCCACCGTCGCGCCGGCGCCGACGGGTCGGAGGTCGACGATCGGGGACGCCAGCGGCATGCCGCTGCAGGCGTACGCGAGCCCGCCCGGGCCGTTGCCCACGTCGACGAACACCTCCGGGTACGCCGCATCGAGCACGAGTGCGATGGCATTGCCGAACCGGAACTCCGTCGCCGTGATCGCGGTGGGCCCGACCGCGGCCTGCTTGCGCTGACGTGCCCACACCGTGAACGGCGTGCTCGGGTAGCCGAGAACGGGGTCGAAGAACCAGCGCAGCTGCAGCACGCGCGGGCTCTGCAGTTGGCGCTTCTTGGCGAGCTCGTCGGCCGGATCGCGCTGCTGTTGCGCCGCACCGAGCGCGGCCCAGTCGGTGACGCAACCGATCAACATGAACGTGTGTGGGTCGACGCGGCGCGCCATCGCTACACCTCCTCCCACGGCGCGTGGTCGAGCGTGACGTCGACGAGGCGCCACGACTGCTCACCGTTGTCGAGGAACGGCAGGTCCGGCATCGCGAGCGAGACGAGGTCGACCGTGACGCGCTTGCCGCGCGAGCTTGGCGCCAGGACGACGAACGCCCGCTGGTCGCCCGGTGCGTAGACGATGCCGGCAACGGCGCCGGCATCGCCGCCGGGGCGCAGCGTCAGCCATTCGCGGGGTTCGAGGATCCAACGCTGCGGCTCGTCGTCCACGGTGGCGTCGGTGATGTTCTTGGGATAGTTGCGCGACCGTGAGAGCGGCTCGGTGGCGTCGATCATGATCGCGGCCGGCTGCGGGTCGGCGCCGCCGGCCTGCTGCCAGAACACCACCACCTGCGGCTGGTCGGGGACGCCGAGCGGCTCGAGCTGGTAGCCGAGCAGGTGGTTGTCGACGGCGCTGCCCTGCGGCCGCGGGCCGAGCGTCGCAAGCATCGTCGCGAAGGCATCGGGCGGCGCCCCCCGCGAAGTGCGCAGCGTGCCCGCCACCGACGACGCGAAGCCGGCGATCGTGCCGAAGCCGCCCGTCGTGAAGTGGCGGCGGAACACCCGCGGTCCGCGGGCTGTCTGCGCCGCACCCTGATCGACGAGCTCGACGTCGAGCAGGTACTCCATGAACGGGTGCAGCGGGATGTCGAAGTCCACCTCGCTGTGCTGCACTCGCGTCTCGTCGACGTTGATGCACGCCGGCTCGCCGGCGGCCACGGCGTCGCCCAGTGCTTGCTCCCACGGCGAGAGGAGCGTCGCCGCGATCGGGATGAGATTGGCGTCGGTGATCGGCAGCGGGTGCGCCGTGGTGCCGTCGCCCTGCGGGTGCTCGCCGTTGGCCGCCTCGAGGCGCAGCCGCAGCTCCTTGCCGTAGGCGCCGAAGAAGCGGTCGACGTCGTGCGTGTTGAAGACGACCCGCAGCTTCTCGCGGCCGAACCAGGCCTTCTCGTTGTCGTCGGGCATCGTCATCATCGTCCACGGGTCGAGGCGCACCGGGACCGGGTCCGGCGTGTCGGTGAAGACCAGCTGCGTGGTGTCGTTGGGGTCGGCGGCGATGGTGTCTGTGCGGAACCAGAACGTCTGCTGCTCGGGCGTGTTGGCGGAGCCGAGTGTCGCCCCGTCCGCCTCTCGGGTGGCGAAGTAGTCGACGACGATGCGGTAGCGCGAGCTCGGTACGAGCAGTGCGTGATCGCTGCTCGCCGGGCCGACAGCGTTGGTGAGCGTCTGGTGATCCTGGTCGATCTGGTGCTGGTCCCAGTCGTAGCGGCCGACCTCGGCGGCCGACACCAGCCCAATGGTGGCGACCAGGTAGCGCGGCGTGACGCCCTTCTCCTGCCCCTCCGCGTCGGTCGGCTCGGTCAGGCCGATCTCGACGATCGCGCCGGGGTCGTCGACTGCCGGCACCTTGAGGTAGGCGGGCAGCGTCGGCGTGGTGCTCGCCCACTGCACGAGATCGTTGACGTCGCCGGCCCACGGCCCGGACGGCAGCACCCAGTTCGGGGGCAGCGCGGCGCCGCTGACGAGCAGGTCGGCGCTCGTCACGGCGACGCGGTCGGTCTCGTTGCCGGCGTTGTCGAGCACGCGCACGACGAGCGTCTTGGCCGCGGCGATTGCCCGCGGCACGCAGAGCAGCAAGCCGAGCGAGACGTAGGCTCCAGTGTGCAGGCGGACGACGTCGTAGAGGTCGCGGTCCTCATCCTTGATCCCCGCCGCCGCGAGTCTCCGGCGTACCTCCTTGTCGGCGAAGTTGCTCGCGAGGCCGTTGTCGAGCATCGGCGCTTGCAGCGCCTTCACGGGGCACACGCCGGGCTGCCCGCCGGTGGTGGGAGGCGTGCCCGGCACGGTCGGGCCGAGTGACTGCAACGCGAACTGCCACTGCGACCGGGCCACGGCGGCGCCGAGCGTCGACTGCGCCAGCGCTTCGCCGAACGTCGCCGCTTCGCCGCCCTCGGCGAGTCTGTCGAGGCCGCCAAGCGCCACTTCGGCCTTGTCGGCGAAGGCACGGGACAGGCGTACGTCGAGGGCGTCGGCGGCAGGGCTGAGCAGGCGGTACGCGGCGGCCTCGGCGTCGACCATCAAGCCACTACGGCGGGCGTCGTCGACCGGGCCAGTGCCGCCGACGACGAGCCGGCCGGCACCGGAGGCGGGCGCGGGGGCGGCGCCGAGGACGTCGAGAATGTCGGGCCGAGTCGCGTCGCGGTCGCATTTCACGGTGGAACCGATGACGATCGCCGGGATCACGCCACGCAGTGCGTCGAGCTGCGGATCGCCGGTGCGCCAGCGCTCGCTGACGTGCAGCGTCGTGTCGGGCGGCGTGCTGCGCTGCGTGTCGGGCGGGTCCGGCCAGGCGATGCCCTCGAGGTCCCACCCGGTCGCCGAGGGGCCGAGTGGCTCGAGCTTGAACGTCCAGAGCACCTCGGCCGGAGGTGCCGCCGGCGTGCAGACGGTGCCCCAGCGATCGGTGATCGTCTCGACGAGCTTCTCGGTGTACTCGATCGCCTTCGTGGCCGGCGCCGCCTGCCAGGTGACCAGCGCAAGCTGCGCCGCCGGGTTGGCTTGCGTGCCGGAGTTGATCGTCCACCACACCACCGGCGCTGCCGCGGCACCGGCGCCGCCGCTCAACACGGGCGTGTCGAGCTGGCCGTTGCCCTTGACGCGCTCGACCCGGATGCCCGTGATCACGTACTGGTAGCGGTCGCCGGAACGTTCGGCGAAGCCGTCAGCGGCAACTCCCGGTGCGGTCTCGAGCGGTGTGCCGAGGCCGCCGACGGTGACGCCGGCTGCGGCGGCGGACGGAGGCACGATCATCGAGATCACCGGTATCGCGTCGATCGGCACCACGGGCATCGCTGCATCGGCCGGCACTGCGGCGGTCTGCTCGGGAGCCTGTCCGAGGCTGGTGTCGACGCCGCGGTCGACCGCCGATCCCTGCGCCAGCGCTGGCGACCGCGACTGCAGGGAGACCTTCTCGATGAGCGGGGGCATCGGCGCCACCGGGTCGGGCGCGCTGATCGTGATCTCGACGCAGCCCTCGACCGAGAAGAAGAAGAAGTCGACATGGCCGCACGCCTGACCGTGGACCGACAGGTCGAGGTCGCCGGTGGTGTTCTCGGCGACGATGACGGTGAGCGACGCGTCGGCCCCGATCGACACGATCCACAGGCGCAGCTCGCCGGCGACGTAGATGTTGCCGGCGAGCGTGAACGGCTTGAAGCTGACCACGGCGTCCAAGCCGCCGCCGACCTTGATGTAGAGGCCGGAGTCGACGTCACCCCAGGTGAACGAAGCGGCCACGCCGAGGGCGATCGCGAAGCCGGTGAGCGCTGGGAGCTGGGCGTGGCCGTTGTTGTACGCGTTCAGCCCGTTGCCGCGGAACATCAGATAGCCGCTGCCCTTGACGATGCCGAGCACGTCGACCTCGACCGACTGGCCGTAGTCCTTGCGCGCGCCGAGGTAGATGTGCCAATCCCTGGCGTCGTCGCCGAACGGGAACACGGCCTCGACCGGGATCACGATCTTGACGAGGCTCTCCACCTCCCACGAGATGAGGACGCCGATGAGGAAATGCTCCGGCGTGATCTCGATCACGGCGAGGATGCCGGCGGTCATGCCCAGCTCGCCGACGCTCGGCGGTGGCGACACGATCCGGGCGTTCATCAGGATGAGGACGCGCGGCCCCGGCAGCTCGAGGAGGAACGTGCCGTCGAGGTTGATGAGGTAGCCGCCCTCCATCGTGCCGATGAGGATCCCGACGCCGAACGCCCACCGATCGATCTTCGGCTTCCACAGGATCTGTCCGCTGCCCGGGCCGGACAGATCGGGGCCGCGCAGCAGGTGCGGCTGGCCTCCGGCCGCCTTGAGCCAGGCGAGCGCGGGCGCCCCGGTACCGGCGCCGATCTCGGCATTGCGCTCGTAGTGCATGCCGAAGATGCCGCGGAAGCCGAAGATGCCGAGTCCCGTGCTGCCGAGCGGAATGCCGGCGGGGAGCACGACGCTCAGACCGACATAGACGCCGGTGGCCTGGTGGCCGGTGGCGGCCTCGGTGATCGTGGCGACCTCGACCGCCGCGCACACGCGCACGCTGACCGGGCGGATCGTCAGGTCGAGCTGGCCGCCGATCGTGCCGATCGTGTTGCCCTGGCTGTCGACCTCGTTGCCGATCCGCATGTAGCCGGCGCCGGCGAGCACGCCGGGGATGTCGATGCGGGCGGCGAGCGCGGTCAGTTCTGGCAGCCGCGTCGGGTCGTCGAGGTAGGCGCGCACGCTCGCCTGGTCGATGGCGACGACGCCGAGGTCGACGCCGAGTGCGATGTCGACCTCGAGCGTCATCGGGTTCGAGCGCGACAGGCGGGCGCCGAGCACGCGCAGGATCTGGCCGAGCGGCTCGGCGATGTGCAGGCCGCCGCCGCTCGCGACGTCGATCGTGTAGCCACGCGTGGCGTCGAACACGGGCCGGAAGTCCCAGCGCGCGCCAGCGTTGACGCCGCTGTCGTCGCCGTCGCGGTTGGTAAGGCTGAGCCCGATCGCCTTGTAGCGGATCTTCAGCGGCTGCTCGCGCTTGATCGTCACGAGGCCGAGCAGGTCGATCGACCAGTCGACCTCGATGTCGGCGAGCAGCGTGCCGGTGAAGCCGTCGCCGCGTTGGCTGTGCACGTACTCGGCGCCGAAGAGGATCACGCGCTCGACCGCGAACCACGGCAGCGCCGCGACCACCGCCGGGGTGGCGAGTGCGGCCGCCGACAATGTGGCGTCGACGATGCCGCCCTCGCGGCCCTCGACGGCGTTGCGCACCGCGTCGACCGGCGGCACGGCGGCGAGCATCGGCCAGAAGCTCAGGTACGAGCCGAGGAACGTGACGCCGAGGTCCTTGGACGGCGGCATCGGGTCGACCTGCGGGATCCAGCCGAAGTGCACGAGGCCGTCGGTATCGGCGGGGTCGGCACCGACCGTCAGCAGTGTCGTCCAGCGCCCCGTCGATGGGTCCGTCTGAACGAGCACGCGCATCGCCATGATCCCGTCGGCCGGGTTGTTCGGCCCGACCGGCGTGCCGTGATCGAGCGTCTTGCCGCGCGGGAGCTGCGTGCCGGGTGGCGCGCCGCCCATCTGGCCCTGCAGCTTCTGCTCGGTCATCGTGTTGATGTCGACCTCGAGGTCGAGCTGCAGCGCGATCAGCTGGCTGTCGACGATGCGCACCAGTGCCTTGGCGAAGCGGAACCACGATGGCGGCGGCGACACCTCCGGCACCGGCGGGTCCTTCGCCGGCGGCTTGGGCGTTGGCGTCGGCGCCGCGTCGCGGTGCACGGTGACCGAGCCGTTCTGGTCCGGCGTGTTCGGCGTGAACGTGACCGACGCCTTCCAGTGTTGTCGGTCGTTGGGCGCCGCGTGCGACGCCCAACCCACGAGCGTCGCCCAAGCGGTCTGCTCGGCGAGGGTCGGCGCCTGCGGGTCGGCGAGCGTCGGTTGGATCGTGAACTGGAAGCTCTTGCCAGGGAACTTCGCGTCGATGGACGCCTGCACCGCGGTGGCGCGGCGCCACGCCAGCTTCGTGTTGTACTCCTTGGCGTTGACGTCGTTCTCGAAGCTGGCGTCGCCGACGATCGTGATCGACGCGTCGTTGGCGAGGTTCTGGAAGTGCTCGCGGTACGCGGTGTCCGGGTCCTGTGCCCCAACCGACCAGGTGCTGTCCCTGCTCACAGCGGGCTGCGTCGACATCGCCGCCGAGCCGCTCGCGCCGGGACTGTCGAAGAAGAAGTAGTAGTCCAGCGTCGCCGGCGACGCCAGGCCCTGCTTCTGCACCGTGAAGACTCGGTCCGTCCCGGCCGCGACCGCGCTCGTGAGCTGCGCGCTCGGGCCGGCGTCCGTGATCGCCGGGTTCGTGGCGTTCGGCGCCGAGTCCCAGATCAGCGCCGGCTCAACGGGCGTCGTGCGCAGCGTGACCTGGTTTCCGTCGCCGTCGACGAGCGTGAACGCGAACGGCCCGCTCTGAGCGGCGATCGTGGCCTGGGTCTTGGTGCCCGTGCCGCTGGCGCCCCCCGTGCCCGCGCCGGGCGTGCCGATCGTCAGCTCCGGCACGAGCCGCGTTACGTCGAGGTGCATCTTCGCCGGCTGCGCGGTCGGCGACCCGGACTGCACCTCGATGTCGATGGTCGCGGTGCCGGCGGCGCCGAGGTCGATGTCGTACTGCACCGCCGCGGGCTGTGCCGTGCCGTTGATCTTCACGGTGCGCGTGTACGGCGGGCGGCCTCCGCTGACGTCGACGATGAGCGTCGATTGCTGGGGTACGCGCGCGGTCGCCTGGGCCACGCCGGCGACGGCGGCGCCGAGGGTGATGCCGAACGTCTTGCCTTCGGCGTCGAAGCGGGGAAGGATCCTGAGGTCGCCTCCGCCCTGCTGCACGAGCGCGGCTTCGAAGTCGCCCCAGATGCCAGTGCTACGGCCGAGGCCGATC
>Ga0307278_10001542_pt1 | contig 11458 bp, 6 predicted proteins | sample ER_DNA_117_FD_194482 | JGI IMG/M metagenome (GOLD analysis project Ga0307278, IMG submission 194482) | Bulk soil microbial communities from the East River watershed near Crested Butte, Colorado, United States - ER_DNA_117 | ecosystem: Environmental > Terrestrial > Soil > Floodplain | place: USA...
GGCCGACGGGACCCGGCTACGGTTCGTGGTCGAACGGTCGGCCAGCTTCCCCAAGGCCGGGTTCCCGACCGCGGCCGTGTTCGGCCCGGTGCCGTCGGCGGCGCTGCGGCTGGTCACCTGCACCGGCGACTTCGACCGGGCCCGGGGCAGCTACCGCGACAACCTGGTGGTGTTCACCCGGCTGGCCGGCGCCGGCTGAGCCGCCCGCCCGGGGTGGGCAGCGACGGGCCGGACCGTGGATGATGCCGGGATGGGAACCGGGACGGGCCGGCGACGGCCGGGGCCATGGCGGCTGCTCCGCGGCGTCCTGGTCGCCGTGCTCGTGCTGGCGCTGGTGTTCTTCGCCGGCGGGGGCTGGTTCTACGCCGGCCAGATCCGCGACGGCGCCCTGGCCGCCAAGGCGCCGGCGCCACCGGTGCTGGCGAGCGAGATCCTGGCCGTCGGCGACCACACCATCACCCTGGCCCGCGACGCCCGCTCGCCCAGGGAGCTGACCACCCCCGGGACCTGGGGGCTGCGCTGGGCCGGCGGGTACGGGCGGCTGGGGGCCATCCGGTCGCTCGGCGCCGCCCGGGTCGAGCGGGCGTTCAGCCGGCTGCACGGGGCGGCGCCGCGGGCCGGGGAGCGGTCGGCGGTCGACGGCTACGCCTGGCCGGCCGACCCGGCGCTGGCCGCCGGCCGCCCGGCCCGGGAGGTCAGCTACCCCTCGCCGCTCGGCCCGGAGCCGGCCTGGCTGGTCGACGGCCGCCGCGACACCTGGGTGATCCTGGTCCACGGCTACAACGCCGCCCGCGCCGAGACCCTGCGGACCCTGGCCGTCGTCGCCGCCCAGGGCTACCCGGCCCTGGCCATCGGCTACCGCAACGACCCGGGGGCGCCGGCCAGCCCCGACCACCTACGCCACTGGGGCGCGACCGAGTGGCGCGACCTGGAGGCCGCCACCCGCTACGCCCTCGGGCGCGGCGCCGCCGGGGTCGTCCTGGCCGGCTACAGCATGGGCGGCGCGGTGGTGGCCAGCTTCCTGCTGGAGTCGCCGCTGGCCGGACGGGTGCGCGGCGTGGTGCTGGACGCCCCCGCCCTCGACCTGGGCGAGGTGATCGACCACGGCGCCAGCGACCGCGACCTGCCGCTGCTCGGCACCCCGGTGCCGCCGGCCCTGACCGAGGTCGCCAAGGGCATCGCCGGGCTCCGCTACCACCTGGACTGGGGCGAGCTCGACTACGTCGACCGGGCGGCCCGGCTGGCCGCGCCCATGCTGGTCTTCCACCAGCGGGGCGACCCGACGGTCCCGGTGGCGATCAGCGAGCACCTGGCCGCGGCCCGCCCCGACCTGGTCACCCTCGAGCGCTTCGGCGGCGCCGGCCACGTCCAGTCCTGGAACGTCGACCGGCCGCGCTACGAGCGGGCGCTGCGCGCCTTCCTGGGCCGGGTCGCCCCCGCCGGCGCCGCCTGAGCCCTGGCGGCGGCCGCCCGGGCGGCCCGGACGGCCTTGTCGGGGCCGGCGGCCAGGCCGAGCCGGGCGGCCAGGTCGTCGGGCGGCAGCGGCCGGCCAAAGTGGTAGCCCTGGCCGAAGTCGCAGCCCAGCTCCAGCAGGCGCTGGACCTGGTCGGCGTTCTCGACCCCCTCGGCGACCGCCACCACCCCAAGGGTGTGGGCCAGGTTGATGATCGCGGTCACGATCGCCCGGTCCTCGGCGTCGCTGAGCAGCCCGGCCACGAAGTTGCGGTCGATCTTGAGCTCGTCGACCGGGAACCGCTTGAGGTAGGCCAGCGACGAGTAGCCGGTGCCGAAGTCGTCCACGGTCAGGCTGACCCCGAGGCTCTTGAGCTCGTTCAGGGCGGCCGAGGTCGACTCGACGTCCTCCATCAGCACCGTCTCGGTGATCTCCAGGAACACCAGGGCGGGGTCGATGCCGGTCTCGGCCAGGATCTCGGCCACCACCCCGGCCAGGTTGGGGTGGACGAACTGGCGGGCCGACAGGTTGACCTTGATGGCCAGACGCCGGCCCTCGGCCTGCCAGGTCCTGGCCTGGCGGCAGGCCTGGCGCAGCACCTGGGTGCCGATGGACATGATCAGGCCGGTCTCCTCGGCCAGGGCGATGAACTCCCCCGGCCCGATCAGGCCCCGGTCGGGGTGCTCCCAGCGGACCAGGGCCTCGGCGCCCACCGGGTGGCCGCTGCGCAGCCCGTGGATGGGCTGGTAGAGGACCTTGAACTCGTTGCGCTCGACCGCCCGGTGCAGCGACGAGTGCATGGCCAGGCGGCGCTTGGCCCGGGCCCGCATGGCCTGGTCGAACACCTCGCGGCGGTTGCCGCCCCGGGCCTTGGCCCGGTACATGGCGGCGTCGGCGTTCTCGACCAGCGACTCGGGCCGGGTGCGGCCGCCCGAGGCCAGGGCGATGCCGATGCTCATGGTGACGAACACCTCGGCGTCGCCGAGCGGGAACGGCGCCGTGGCCACCTGGGCGACCCGCTCGGCGATGGCCAGGGCGTGGGCCTCGTCGGCGATGCCCTCGCACAGGATGGTGAACTCGTCGCCGCCGAAGCGGGCCACGGTGTCGCCGGGCCGGATGACCTCCTGGAGCCGCTTGCCCAGCGCGACCAGCAGCCGGTCGCCGGCGTCGTGGCCGAGCGAGTCGTTGATGAACTTGAAGCGGTCCAGGTCCAGGAACAGCACCGCCACCGAGGAGCGGCTGCGCTGGGTGCGGGCCAGGGCCAGGGCGATCCGGTCCAGGAAGAAGACCCGGTTGGGCAGGCCGGTGAGGGCGTCGTGGGCGGCCTGGTGGGCCAGCTGGGCCTGGGCGTGGCTGCGCTCGATGGCGATGTCGGCCAGGTGGGCGGCCAGCTCCAGCAGGCCCCGCTCGGCCGGGCCGGGCCGGCGGGGCTCGTCGAAGTAGACGGTCAGCACCCCTAGCACCGGGTCGCCGTCGGCGGCGATGATCGGGGTCGACCAGGCGGCCCGGATGCCCCTGGCCAGCGCGACCTGGCGCGACTCGCGCCACAGCGGGTCGCGGGCCACATCCGCGGAGATCACCGCCTCGCGGCGGAAGGCGGCGGTGCCGCTGGTGCCGGCCTCGGGCCCGATCACCAGGCCGTCGGCCTCGTGCAGGCCGACGTCGATCAGGCTCGGTGCGGCGGCCACCGTGAGCGTCTCGGAGCTGTCGTCCAGCAGCAGGATGGCGCAGCGGGCGCCCGAGGCCTCGGCCTCGATCACCTTGGCCAGGGCGTCCAGGGTCTCCATCAGGGGGGCGTCCTGGGCGATCAGGTCCAGCACCTGGGCCTGACCGGCCAGCAGGCCCTCGGCCCGGGTGCGCTCGGTCACGTCCCGGCAGTTGAACACCACCCCGCCGACGGCCGGGTCGTCGAGCAGGTTGTTGGCCAGGGCCTCGATGTTGCGCCAGGACCCGTCGGCGGCCAGGAAGCGGAACCCGAACCCGGCGCCCTGGGCCAGGCCGGCCAGGTGCTCGCCGAAGCGGGAGCGGACGTCGCCGACGTCGTCGGGGTGGATCAGCTCGAACACGTTCTGGCCGACCCGGGCGTCCTCGCGGTAGCCGAGCATCCGCCGGAACGCCGGGCTGGCGTAGGTGATGCCCCCGCCGGCGTCCAGCACGATCACCATGTGGGAGGAGTTCTGGACCAGGGCCCGGAAGCGGGCGGCCGAGTCCCGCAGGGCCTTCTCGGCCCGCTTCAGCTCCAGCTCCTTGGTGATGTCGCGGGAGGTGAGGATGAGCCGGCGGGGCCGGCCGTCGACCGCCGGCACCCGGGTCCAGGAGCAGTTCAGCCAGCACGCCTCGCCGTTGGGGCGCAGCACCTCGACCACCGAGGGCAGCGGGGCCTGGTCGTCGGCCCAGCGGTCCAGCTGCACCTCGCGGCCGGCCACGTCGCGGGGCCGGAGCCGGGCCAGGCCGCGGGAGCCGACCATGTCGGCCGACCGGTAGCCGGTGATCTCCTCGAACCCGGGGTTCCAGCTGGACACGGTGCCGTCCGGGTCGAGGGCGGCGATCCCGTCGGAGGTGTGCTCGACGATCTCCGACAGCTTGGTCCGCTCCTCCAGGATCGCCTCGAGCAGCTCGCCCTTCTCGATGGCCGTGCCCACCTCGGCGGCGAGGGCGTCCAGCACGGCCAGCTCGCCCTCCTCGAAGCCCTCGAAGCCGGTCCGGTTGTAGGTGCACAGCACCCCGATGACCTTGCCCTCGACCCGCACCGGGGCGGCCAGGCAGTCCCGCCAGCCCTCCTCGCGCAGGCGCGCGGTCAGCTCGCGGTCGCCGTCGTCCTCGCTCACCCGCACCGCCTTGCCGGCCCGCATCAGGGCCGCGGCCAGGGTCTCGCGCCCCGCCTCCTCGACCCGCTGCTCGCCGCCGGGCTGGTGCTCGCGGCTGCGGTGGACGATGCGGCTGCCGTCGAGCAGGATGACCAGTTCGGCCACCTCCGCCTCGAAGCATTGGCGCATCTCGATCAGGAACTCAGGGATGGCGTCGCGGGGGTTCATGGGCACGGCCAGGGTGTGGGTGGCTCGCTGCATCCCGGCCAGCCGAGCCCGGTCGGCGCGCACGCTGGCGAACGCTCGTCCCGTCCAGTGCAGTACCGCGAGGGGGACGAGGAACAGTACGGACGTCCATGGCGACCAGGCATAGGCGGCCACGAACAGGATCCCGAAGGCCAGGTTGATGCCGCGACCGATGAGCCAGATCGGCACGACCATCGGCCGCACGGCGGCCAGGACGCGACCGAACGGCTGCGGGCGGGCCAGCCAGAGCACTCCGACGAAGGCGACGACGTTGACAGTGGTGGTGGCGACCATGGCTGCGCCGAGGGCGAGGAGGTCGCGGACGGTCGGCATGTCGGCGCCGTCCCGCAGCATGGTGAGGACCACGGCGCCGGCGGCGGTCTGGGCCATCCACTGGGCGGTGTTGAAGCAGGCCTTGACCGGCTGGATTCGCTGGACACCCTCGGAGACGGCGAGGGCGATGCCCACCATGATCACGACCGTCAGCGGCGGCAGCACGACCATGGCCGGCAGCAGGACCGCCTCGAACAGGTCCTCGGCAGCGATGTCGTCGCGGTACTGGAACTGCAGCGTCGGGAACCCGGCGGCGGTGAGCAGGACGAGAAACGCGATTGCGGTCGGCCAGGAGGGCGGGGCCACCAGCATTGACTTCTGAGCGAGCAGTCCGCCGGCGGTACCCGCGGCGGCCAGCGCGGCCGTGGCCAGCAACACCGGAACGGGGAAGGCGCCGTCACGCGCCTTCCCCGTGGATCCCCCGGCGGTCTGATCCACCCCTACTCCCAGGCGCCGTACCAGGCCGATCCGGGCAGGCTCGACCCGTACGACTCGTCCTCTCCCTGCCCGTACCAGCTCGAGCCGTGCCATCTCGTCCCCGGCCAGTCGGTGTCGTACCAGGTCACCCGGTTCCAGCGGTAGGCCTCCCAGGTGGAGACGTACCAGTCGGAGGGGACCCACTGGGCGCCGGTGTAGCCTCCCGGGTTCCAGAGCACCAGCTGGGCGGTGAGGGTGGCCCCCAGCACCGGGCCGAGGACGCTGCCGACCAGGTCGTCGGTCTGGACCTGCACCGACCCGCGGCTCTGGCCGAGGCTGCCTTGGCCGTTGGAGCGGGTCAGGCCCTGGTTGGCAGTCCCGGCCGGGGCCGAGAAGGCGGCGGCGTTGGCGTCCACCACCCCGGCCCCCACGGCCATGGGGTCGTTCGAGGCGGCGTCCCTGGCCGTAGTCTTGAGCGCGTACTTGACCCGGTCGGGGGTGAAGCCCGGGTTGGCCTGGAGCATCAGGGCGACCGCGCCGGACACCACCCCGGTGGCCATGGAGGTGCCGCTGCCCTGGCGGTAGGAGCCGTCGACGTAGTTGGGGAACCGGGTGTCGATGGTGCTGCCGGGAGCCCGCAGGGAGATGACATGGGCGCCGGGGGCGACGACGTCCGGCTTGGCCACCCCCTGAGCGGTGGGTCCGCGGCCCGAGAAGTCGGGCAGCTGGTCGTCGCTCAGGCCGGTGGTGCCGCGGTCGTCGGTGGCCCCGACGGTGATCACCCAGGGGTCGTCGGCCGGCTTGGTGATGGACCCCGAATCAGGGCCCTTGTTGCTGGCGGCCACGACCACGGTCATGCCGGCCGCCCAGGCCCGCTCGACGGCGTAGTTGAGCGGGTCGGTGCGCCAGTCCTGGGTGGAGTCGGTGCCGAGGCTGAGGTTGAGGACCCGGATGTTGTAGCGGTCCTTGAAGGAGACCACCCACTGGATGGCCGACAGGATGTTGCTGACGTCGGCGGCGCCGTCGGCCCCGGCGGTCTTGACCGACAGGATGCTGGCCCCGGGGGCGACGCCCTTCCACTTGCCGCCCGAGGCGGCGCCGCTGCCGGCGACCAGGCCGGCGATGAAGGTGCCGTGCCCGTAGCGGTCGTTGCAGTCCAGCTCGCCCGACAGGTTCTCGCAGGGCGTGGTCTGGCCGGTGAGGTCGTCACGCACCTGGACCAGGCGGCCGGCCAGGTCGGGGACGCTGGCGACCCCGGTGTCGAGCACGGCCACGGTGACGCCGCTGCCGGTGACCCCGCGCTGCCAGGCGGTGTCGGCCCTGACCACCCTGGGGTAGACCGAGCGGATGCCGCCGGCGGCGGCCGTGCCCTGGACCCGGACCCGGCCGTCGGGGGTGACCGCCCGGACCCCGGGGAGCCGGGCCAGGTCGGCGACCGCCGCCGCGGGGACGGTGGCGGCGAACCCGCCGACGATCGGCAGGAGCCTGGTGACCTGCCCGCCCAGGCGCCGCACGGCCTGGAGCGGTGCCGCGCCGGCGCCGGCGCGCTGCTGCACGATGACCCGGACGGACGCTCCGCCGGGCCGGGCCGGCTGCCGCGGGACGGCACCTCCCGCGGTGGCCACCACCAGCATGGCCAGCGCGGCAACGACCAGCGCCCTGCCGCGCTGCAGCCCGAATGAACCCACGATCACTGCTGCCCTCCCCTGAACTGAAGCGCCCACCCTCTGGAGGCCGCCCGAACACGACCGGGACATACTGTACGTTTAGCCTAGTTGGCTTAAACATCGTCACGTAAAGCTAGTGGCAACTACGCAGCTTGCTGACAACGGTTCTCGCAAAAGCTCTCCGTCCTGGCAGGGGCCGTGCCGTAGGCTCTGGCCATGGCCAGCCCCAGCGACGACGGCGCCGCCCTCCGGCGGGAGGACCCGCCCCTGGTTACCGGGACCGCACACTACACCGACGACCTGGTGCCGCCGGGGTCGCTGCACGCGGTGTTCGTGCGGGCGCCGCTGGCCCACGGCCGCATCCTGGCCATCGACCCGGCTCCGGCGGCCGGGCTGCCGGGGGTGGCCGGGGTCTTCACCGCCGCCGACCTGGACCTGCCGCCGATGCCGGCCGGCGGCGCGCCCGAGGCCATGGCCCGGCCGGTGCTGGCGTCGGGCACCGTCCGGTTCCTGGGCGAGGCGGTGGCGGTGGTGGTGGCCGCGACCCGGGCCCAGGCCCAGGACGCGGCCGAGGCGGTGGAGGTCGACTACGAGCCGCTGCCGCCGCTCACCGACCCGCTGGCCGCGCTGGCCGACGGCGCCCCCCGGCTGTTCGCCGAGGCCGGCAACCTGGCCAGGGAGCGGCGCTGGCCGGAGCCGTCCCGGGCCCTGGAGGGGGCCGAGGTGGTGGTCCGGGCCCGGTTCGTCAACCAGCGGGTGGCCGCCGCCCCCCTGGAGCCCGGCGGCGCCGTGGCCGTGCCCGACCCCGAGCGCGACGGCCTGCTCCTCTACGTCCCCTGCCAGGCGCCGTTCTGGGTGCGGGACACCGTCGCCGACCTGCTCGGCATGGACCCCGAGCGGGTGCGGGTGGTGGTCCCGGCGGTCGGCGGGGCCTTCGGGGCCCGGATCGCCACCTATCCCGAGCAGGTGGTGGTGGCCGCCCTGGCCAGGCGCCTCGGCCGACCCGTCCGCCACGTCGACGGCCGCTCGGAGTCGATGCTGGCCATGACCCACGGCCGCGCCCAGGTCCAGGACGTGGAGGTGGCCGCCACCCGGGACGGGCGCATCACCGGGCTGCGGGCGCGGCTGGTCGCCGACGGCGGCGCCTACCCGGGCGAGGCGGCCGAGATGCCGTCCTCGACCCGCTACATGGCCTCGGGGGTCTACCGGATCCCCCGGATCGAGGTCGCCTGGCAGTGCGTGGCCACCAACACCACCCCGGTGGCCGCCTACCGGGGCGCCGGCCGCCCCGAGGCCACCGCCATGGTCGAGCGGGCGGTCGACCTGCTGGCGGCCCGGCTGGGCCTGGACCCGGCCGAGCTGCGCCGGCGCAACCTGATCCCGGCCCGGTCGTTCCCCTACACCACCGCCACCGGGGCCCGCTACGACTCCGGCGACTACGCGGGGGCGATGGACCGGGTGCTGGAGGCGGCCGGCTACGGCGCGCTCCGGGCCGAGCAGGCCCGGCGGCGCGAGCGCGGCGACGTCCGCCAGCTCGGCCTCGGCCTGTCGGTCTACGTGGAGGTGACCGGGTTCGGGTCCGAGTACGGCGAGGTGGTGGTCGAGCCCGGCGGCCGGATCGTGGCCAGGACCGGCGTGTCCCCCCACGGCCAGGGGCACGAGACGGCCTTCGCCCAGCTGGTCGCGGCCACCCTGGGGGTCGCGGCCGACCGGGTCGCCGTGGTCCACTCCGACACCGCCGCGCTGCCCCGGGGCGACGGGACCATGGGGTCGCGGTCGCTCCAGGTCGGCGGCAGCGCCGTCGCCGAGGCCGCCGGGCGGGTCCTGGAGCGGGCCAGGGCCCTGGCCGCCCACCTGCTGGAGGCGCCGGTCGAGGACGTGGCCCTGTTCTCCGGCGAGGGTCTCGGGGTGGCCGGCGCCCCCGAGACCGCGCTCGGCTGGGCCGAGCTGGCCGCGGCCGCCGCCGACCCGGAGCGCAGGCCGCCGGGCCTGGACGCCGGCCTGGCGGCGGCGGTCGACTTCCAGCTGGAGCGGAGCACCTTCCCGTTCGGGGCGCACCTGGCCGTTTGCGAGGTCGACACCGAGACCGGCCTGGTCCGGCTGCTGCGCCACCTGGCCGTGGACGACTCCGGCCGGATCCTCAACCCGGTGCTGGCCGAGGGGCAGGTGCACGGCGGGATCGCCCAGGGGGTCGCCCAGGCGCTGTTCGAGGAGGTGCGCTACGACGCCGACGGCAACTGCCTCAACGCCACCCTGGCCAGCTACACCATGCCGGCCGCGGCCGACCTGCCGCCGTTCGAGACCCAGCGCACCCAGACCCCGACCCCGCTGAACCCGTTGGGCGCCAAGGGGATCGGGGAGTCGGGCACGGTCGGCGCCACCCCGGCGGTCCAGAACGCGGTCGTCGACGCCCTCGCCCACCTGGGCGTGACCCACATCGACATGCCACTCACGCCGGAGCGGGTCTGGCGCGCGATCCGGGCCGCGGGCGCCTAACCCCTCTGGCGGCCGACCTCGGTGGCCGGGGGGCGGCGGGTGGACAGCTCGTGCTGCATGGCGAAGGTGGCCGCCTCCAGCTTGGAGTGCATCTCCAGCTTCTGGAGGATGTTCTGGACGTGGGTGCGGACGGTGTGGGGGCTGATGTAGAGCTCGCGGCCGATCTGGGCGTTGCTCCAGCCGCGGCCCAGCAGGGCCAGCACCTCCCGCTCGCGGGGCGACAGCCGGTTCAGGGGGGCGTCGGTGGCCCGGTCGCCCATGTCCAGCAGCCGCCGGAACAGCTGGGGCAGCATCGCCCTCGGCACCACGCCCTCGCCGTCCAGCACCGCCTGGACCGCCCGCAGCACCGTCTGGGTGCCGGACTTCTTGCCGACCACGCCGACCGCCCCGGCCCGGATGGCGTGCAGCAGCAGGTCGATGTCGGTGTCCTGGGCCAGCAGGATGACCTTGGTGTCGGGCAGCTCGCCCAGGATCTGCTCGACCAGGGTCGGCCGGCTGCTCAGGGCCAGGCCGGAGTCGATCACGAACAGGTCGGGCTTGAGCTGGGGCACCGAGGCCACGATCTGGGGCACGGCCGATGCCTGGCCGACCACCTCGTTGGTCCCGTCACGGGTGATGAGAGCTTCCAGCGCCTCGTTGAAGAGCGGCTGGCAGTCGGCGAGGAACACACGAGCCATCGACTTCCTCCGGCGTCCGGCGTACGGCCACCCGGGACCACGTCCTTCCCAGGGGACCAGCTTGTCGTACCGTCCCTTGCGGCGGATACAAGGGTTGCAGTGCCGGATATTACGGTAATCGGCGCAACTTCACCTACGTCACGCCCTTCGCCGTCACCTGCGCGGGTTCCGGGACGGGAGCTACTGAGTTCTCCGGATGAGCAGCATGCGTCGTCCGTCGTACTCTCGACGCAACCCGGGAGACCGGGGGCTCCGTTCCCCGCCGCGGACCATCACGTACCGATCACGGGTCGGTTACGTACGAGGTGTCGGCCGTACCGTTTGCGGCTCCGGCAACGCCTTACAAGACGGTCGCAAAACGGGCCGAAGCGACTGGTGCGCGCCGGGGGAGGCCGTAACGTGACGAACATGATCGGATTGGTTCTGGCGGACGACCACATGGTCTTCGCCGAGGGCCTCGGAGTGATGCTGGACGCCCAGGACGACCTGGCCGTCCTCGGGGTGGCGCACGACAGCCACCAGGCGATCGAGCTGGCGGCCAGGCACGAGCCGACCGTGCTGCTGCTGGACGCCCACATGCCAGGTCCCGACCTGGCCACCACCCTGCGGGCGGTGCGGGCGTCCTCGCCCGGCACCAAGGTGCTGATGCTGTCGGCCGACACCCGGCGGGAGACCATCGCCGAGGCGCTGGAGGGCGGCGCCGACGGCTTCCTGGCCAAGGACGCCTCCAGCCGCCAGGTGGCGGGGGCCATCCGCACCCTGGTCGACGGCAAGGGCAGCATCGTGGCCGCGGCCGAGCCGGCGTCCCGGCCGGCCCGCGACCCCAGTGTCGACCTGCGGGTGCGGACCCTTTCGGGCCGCGAGCGGGAGATCCTGGGGCTGCTGGCCAACGGCTGGTCGAACCGGCGCATCGCCGAGGAGTGCTTCCTCTCGCTCAACACCGTCCGCACCCACGTGCAGAACGTGCTCGTCAAGCTGGGCGTCCACTCCAAGCTGGAGGCGGTCGCGTTCGCCCTCGAGCACCAGGTGGTGGCGGCCGGAGCCGGCGTCCCGGCCTGGGCAAGCTCCACCAGGTCGGCCTGATCCTCGTCCCGTGACCCGGGTGACCGCTCCCCGGGTCACGGCGCATCCCTACCGTCGCGCCGCCGGGTAGGCTAGGGGGGAAACCTCCAACCACCCCGAAGGGCAGGGATCCCCAGATGAAGGGCAAGCTCGGCATCGCCGTCGGCCTGGCGGCCGGTTACGTGCTCGGCACCCGCGCCGGCCGCGAGCGTTACCAGCAGCTCACCGCGTCGGCCAAGCGGCTCGCGGACGAGCCCAGCCTGCAGCGACTCCAGGAGGAGCTGAACGGCCTGTTCGGGT
>Ga0307278_10001543_pt1 | contig 11458 bp, 8 predicted proteins | sample ER_DNA_117_FD_194482 | JGI IMG/M metagenome (GOLD analysis project Ga0307278, IMG submission 194482) | Bulk soil microbial communities from the East River watershed near Crested Butte, Colorado, United States - ER_DNA_117 | ecosystem: Environmental > Terrestrial > Soil > Floodplain | place: USA...
GATATTCTCTGGCAAAACAGCTCTACTGGTCAGCGCCTTATCTGGCTCATGAATGGCACCACGCACACATCCACGGTCAGTTTGGGATTGGTGGCGACATCATGGAGCATCGTTGGTTCGAGCGACTTTAACGGGGACGGCAAATCGGACATTCTTTGGCAAAACAGCTCCACTGGCCAGCGCCTTATCTGGCTCATGAATGGCACCACCCGTATATCCAATGTCAGTTTGGGAACCGTGGCGACATCCTGGAACATCAGGAATTATTGACCGCCAGCCCCGCAGTTTTCAGACCATTACGCCCAGGCGCGCGCGCGGGATTTCGGACAAATCTGGCTGAAGCCGTGAAACAGCCGATCGAAGGAGGCTTCATCAAAATCGAAACTGAGGAGGATCCTAAACAAATCGAGCTCGATGCAGCACAAGTCGCCGCCGAAGCGCCGAATCTCCAGGAAAACTACGGCATCTCAGCCCTGCATCGTCTCGATTGAGTTGGATAACGCGGTCTGCTCGTTCGTGAAAGCTCTCGAAGCTGCGCGACGCGGAAAATACGGCGGCAAAACCGCATAGTGGCGTGATTGTGCTTTGGGCCACGGCCCGTTTAGGCATGCTGGCAGATTGAAAAAGTCTGGCAGCGTCTGCTGCCCCTCTACACTTCGGTGCTCTGTGAGATCGGCCGCGGCCTCGTCAAAAACCGCTCCACTTCTTCGTTGTAGGTCTGGAACGGGTCGCCCATCACCAGAAAATCGCGACTGTCGCACGCGATTGAATCCCAATTAATGACGTACGGAAGATCGCATTTCTGGAAAAAAGCCACTGCATGCGCCCGGCCTGACGCGCGCGTATTGGCCGGAGGAACGCGCGCCGCGGCTGGACGACGGACGCTATTGTTCCACTCCGCGATTCGCTTCCCCGGGGTAACGCCGAAGAATAATCCCCGGACCGGATCGATGTTGTGATATTCGAGGTCGATACTTTGCAGCCACGGATGGTCCCAGCTCAACTTTTCCGCCTCCATAAACGTTTCGAGCAGCCATTTTTTGGTTATCCAATCGACCCCGCCGATCAACGACTGATAGTTTTGCTCGAGTGCTTCAAGGACGAAGCCCCAGCTTTCCAGCAGCCAGTTGGTTTCCGCGCTCCTGTCGCGCAAATATTCTTGCGCCAGTCGATGAAATTCCCATTGCACGTCCAGCCCGCCGATAGTCTTGCCATCCTCCAGATGGACAATCCACTGGTGCGTGGCATCGCGTGAAATGTCACGCGTGCTTTGTACGGCATCGGCCAAAATAAGATTCCGCGGCAAACAGCCATCCTCGAGCAGCGATAAGACGCAAGCGGTCGTGCCGATCTTCAGCGCAGTGGCAAACGGACTCATGTTCGAGTCCCCGATGAGCAAGTGCAGCCGCCTGTATTTTCGGTAATCGGCCAGCGGCTCATCTCGCGCGTTGATAATGGCGCGATTGAATTGAACCCATTGATAGATGTCGTTCACGATGTGGTCGGCGCGCTGGCTGAGCTGAAAATTGACCTGCGCCTCCGGTTGCTGCGGCTCGAAATCGAACGCCAGCGGATTAGACTGGCCGACGCGACCTGCGCCCGTGAAGATCTGCCGCGTTGCTAAAAAAGTAAGCAGCGTTCCGAGAATAGGCGGCGTAAATTGCGCCTCTCGTTTCATCAAATAATTCTCGTGGCAACCAAAAGTGGCGCCGGTGTGATGATCGACATTGTTTTTAATAAACGACACGCGACCATCCGCGCCCAGGGCAACAAGTGACGATTGCAGCAGGTCGTCCCCCGCCAATTCATACGTGACCAGATCATGGAGATGCAAACATTCCGGCGACGCGTACTCGATGTGACCCATGTCGAGGTAGAGACGTCCGCCGTTGAGAAGAAAGCCCCCGTTGCCCGGTGGTTCTTCGTAATCTCTGTAATGCAGATCGATGGTGCCAGCTTCGGCCTTTCGAAAGAGATAATTTTTAATTTTGGCTGGCCAAAGCTCGGAATTGCCGTGGGGCTCTCCCTCGCTCAGAAGGCAGCCGTATTCGGTTTCAATTCCAACGATCCGGTCCATTTTAGTCAGCCAACGACTTAACGATTGAGTGAGTTAGCGATTGGAAACATTTAATCGATTGAATCGATAAATCTCTAAATATTTTCACAGGCATCTGTAGCAAAGAGCGGCTGGAAAAAATAATCTTGCAGGGCAATTGTGAATAATTGTCAATAACTTGCAATAAATCCAGAAAGTTCGTAAGATGGACTCCCCCATGAGAAACCTGGGTCTTCGCAGTCCCTACGATAAGGTAGGCGGCTTGGTTTATTTCGGCCGGATGCTCGACAAAATTCGAAGCCACGCCAGAGGGGAACTGCCTGCTGCGTACCAAGAGAACCTTGGAAAAGGTCTCGACGAAAAATGCGCAACCTTTCTCCGAGCGAAATACAGTCTAATAGTCGAGTACGTGAACGATGGCCTGACGGATGGAGCTATTTTGCAATCGTGCTTTGCCATGGGACACCGGCCGTCCGAAGACGAAATTCACATGTGGAATGAATTCATGCGCAAGCGAGGCTGGAATGACGAAGTTTCCGACATCCTGGAACGCGAAAAAAAAGAACAAGGAATGATTTCCAGGTCGGAGATCGAGACACTCTTCCAATTTATCGATGCCGATGAAGGGCGCTCGGTAAACGGTAACCATACAAACGGCAGCACGAGGCAAAAATCCATCGCGGACCGCATTCCGTGTCGATTCGAGCGATCCAACGCATCGCTTGGCAATCACCCGGTAGTGCAGCGGTTTCGATAAGTTGTTATTGCCGTAGTCTCTGGTCGCTGATAGCGGCCCTTCCTTTGATCGAGACTCGAGGGCGACGTCGAAGTGCGCTTGAACCACATGGGAAAACGCACAAACTTCATTTGATGGCCATAGTTGCTCTGCGCAGTCCATCCGAAAAAGTGGACGGCCTCTTTTATTTTGGGCGGATGCTGGACAAAATCCGTTTGCACGCCAAAGGCGAATTGCCTCCGGATTATCACCAGAATCTGGGAAAAGGTTTCGACGAAAAATGCGTCGCCCTCCTTCGGGTCGATTATGAGCAACTAGTCGAGCGCGTGAAGCAGGGCGGCACCGACGAGGACATTCTTCAATGGTGTTTCAAGGTTGGGCGGCAACCATCCGAAGATGACGTTTACGTTTGGAACGAATTCATGCGCAAACGAGGATGGAACGACGAAGCTTCCGAGACGGTGCAGCGCCGCAAGAAGGAAGCGGGCATGTCCGACCGATCGGACATCGAGACGGCATTCCAGTTCATCGATGCCGACGAAGGACGCTTTTTAGACCCTGGTAATCATCGGTAGCGTCGATGCGCTGCGCCAACTCCCGCGCTTGCGGAACAGCGCGGCACCCCGTGCGTTAGCGTCCTACTCCGCCAGCGTGTCGATTCGTTCGGCCAGCCCAAAATCGAGCTCGGTCAGGCCGCCTTTGCTGTGCGTTGAGAGAACCAGGCGTACTTTGTTGTAACGAATGTCGATGTCGGGATGGTGTTCTTCTTCTTCCGCTACTTCGGCCACGGAATTCACGAAATCGATCGCATCGGCAAAATCATCAAACTCAAATGTGCGCTCGATATGTTTTTTCTCCAGCTCCCACTCCGGGACCTTTTTCATGCGCTCTTTCAGGTCGCCTGCTTTGATCAAGTCAGCCATAACGGGACAACGAGTAACACCCGAAATCTGTTTTGCAATCGGGAAAATCAAGGGACTCTTTTTGTAACGCTTGCCACGGCGAGCGTGGATGTATTTCGCAACCTGGGAAGCTTGCGCCGCAGTTAAAGATCGAGAATTCTGCACAGGTTTTTTGCGGAATCGAAAACTTCCATGGCGCAGTTGCGCGCCTGCCTGGAAAGCCGCGGCCAATCCCGCAGCACTTCTTTCAATGCCGTTTCCGCTGCGTCAGCACCTCGGACGAAACGGAATCCGCTTTCCGGCGGCAAATATTTTTCTGCGCCTGTAGTTTCGGTAACGACCGGCCGGCCCAGCGCGAGAAACGCTGCGGCGCGATCGCTCAACCATCCGGTTCGCCACGCCACGTCGACGCCCTTGATTGCCGTGAATTCAGCGAGTGCGCGCGCGATGTATCGGCGGTACGAACCGGGCGTGCGCGCGACGCGGTGCGGATCGACAATGCGCCAGCCTCGCTTGCTGAGACGCGTCAGCTCCGGATCGTCCGCCTTGATATTCATGGCCAGTTCAAAGCATGCTTCGGGAATCCGTTTCGGAAGATCGAGGTACGGTTCGAACGCGATTTTTTTCGAAAGATCCGGAAACGTGCCGTTCACTTCTACAGCCCCGCTCCAATACCATTGGCCGATCGTAGTAAATTTGGGAACGCGCGGACGCGGCCGGCGGCGGAAAAGTTTCGTATCCGTTAGAGGATAAAATGTTTTCCACCTAAGCGACGATTTCGGCAGCTGGCAATCACGTCCGTGAACATTGAGGCCGATCGTCCAGAATTCGTCATGATACGACTGACCCATCTCCATTTTCGTCATCCAGTAAAAAATTTCGCTGGGATCGAGATCGCAGAAAATCCGGCGTTCGAACTGCATGAGAAACGGCGGATGAATGGAATAACTCAGATTGAGCAGTGCGTTTGGTCCCGCCAGCCGATTGAACAGAGCTCGTTTCGACATTCCGATGCAATCCATACGCTCAAGATCATGCGCGTCGGATGCGGGTTTTTGATACAGCAGACAGTACCGGCCGGCGAGCGCATGCTCGCGCAATCGTCGCTGAAAATTCGCGATCCTGGCACGATCGGCGCGGCGATCGTCTGTCGCCGGCAACAGCTCCAGCCAGATCGCATCGAGCTTCAATCGTCGCAGTCCAAGCATCCATTGCAGCGGAACAGAAAAATTGCCGCCGCCCTCACGATATTTTGCGGCGAATCCGCATCCAAGAAAGATGGTCACTAGAAGAAGAAGCAGAAATCGCGTGGCAACGGATCGAACCTGATTAACGGGTCCCTCATCTGGTTCCGAAGTAAGCCTCGGCGTTGTTTCGCGCGTGTTTTCACTGCGTCTTTGGAAGCAATCGGGAGATTAGCATGAGCAATGCGACGACCACAACCCCGAGAACGCCCCAAAAGATGTAGCGCGCGGAACCGCTAAGCGATTGTGTAATCCGCTCAGTTCTCGAGTTCATATTTTTCTGCACCCCGAGTGTCGCGGACGCTCGTTCCGCGCGCAAAAGCTGATCTGCAATCAGGATCACGTCATACCGCGGCAAAGCAGCGCTGGGGTTTCCATAATAGATCCAGATTGGCTGCCTCGCGTCGGATGCAGCCTTGAAGACGACTTGGGTAACGGGGTAATTGCCGCGAAAGTCATGCAGTTCGATCGGCGGATTGTCGCCATTGTCCGTCTCTAAGAAAAGCGTGTCGCCCCTCGGGGTAACCTCGAGGTGAATCGCAAATTCCGGCGTTGCCTGATCTGGCGCTTTTTTCCAAATCGCCCTACCGAGTTCGCGAGGAAACGTATCGCCGCGTTCGTCCGCCACCTCTTCCCACAGACGCATTTCGCGCTGGAAAAGCGCAGAACCAGAGGCGCAGGCGATCCGAGAGATCGGCGTGCCGGCTTGCGGCAATCGCAACGACCAGCGCGAAACCCTCGGTTTTTTTGGATCGTTGGCCGCGGCTGGTGACAGCGGAACCGAGCGAGAAATGGAGGTGCGCTGAAGTAGAAATGGAAGTTGTCGATCTTCGGTCACGATCCTCAAGTCGCGCTGGTCCGGCGCCGCGCGGGCGAGCACATCAGGATCCAGCTCGATCTGTTGTGCTCCGGGTTTTTGGAGTTGAATTTGCTTGCGAAATTTCCACGCGGCGAGATCGATCTTCACGCCCGGCAAAGCAAGCGCAGCAAGATTATCCGGCGGCTTGTAATCGGGGCTCGCGATCAAAGAGGCTGGTTGCAGTTCGATAGCCGAAGCGTTTCTTAATTGGTCGCCCAATTCCGACAGATCATAACGTGGCGTCGAGCACTGATTGTTTCCGGAAAGCAAATGGTACCGGCCCGGCTCACGCGCCAGAAACACAAGTTGTGCCACGCGCCTTTCGGCATCAACTGCATTGATAACGAGCGGCGGGCTGTCGCCGTTATCGATAAGCACGATTAATTCGCGACCGCGAATCTGGGTGTCGATGGGAATTTCGAGATGCGATTCAATTTTGCCATTCAGATCCAAACGATAAACTGATCCGGTGCAGAGCGTCTGCTCGCGAATACTATCGTCGGCCAGTTCCGGAACGGCGATCGCGACGAAGCGCGCAAACAGTGGATCGGACGTTTCGATCCGCAGAGATGCCACTGTCAGATTCGTCCCCCCAAGATCAACCGCCAGCCGTGTTACACCTAGACTTTCGTCGCGCGACTTAATTGTTGCCGGGAGAGGTTCGACCGGTGGGTTTGTTTCTGCGACCCGCAGTAGCACGCCCGTGAACGGCACCGCAGCCGTGCGGCTGTCGTCTATCGTCAGCCGCAGAAATTCCCAAACCTCCGCGGGGAAGGAAATACTCAGATTCTGTGCGCCGCCAGTCATTCTGAAAATCGGTTTGTCGGTGGCGAGCGAGCGCCACTGTGTGCCGTCATGCGAACCCTCCACTTGCACGGCTTTAATGAATTCAACGCCTGGAGGCGTTTCGAAAGTCACACCTTTGAGCAAAGATTTCGTTCCCGTTGTCAGGGTAATCCGCGTTGCCGTCGGTTCGAGCGCGGTGCGCAATTCTTGCGATCGCAGCGCAGACTCCGGGCGAGGCATGCGTCGATCAATCAGGTAGGGGACTTCGCGTCCCGCATTGTCTAATATGCGCATATCTCCGAGATCGGGGCGCGAAGCATCGAGAGTTTCGAGCGGCAGATTTACCCGGGTCAATCCGTTCGCCGGTACCTCGATCATTTGGCTGAAGCGCCACTCGTTAGGCGTTATTGCATCAAGCGATCCGGCGAACAAAAACGCCGCGATCAGAAAACCTGCGGTCAACCCGTTTGACTGAAGAACCTTCGATTGGAATTTCATTGGATCTGGTTTTGGGAAAGACCGAGAAAGCGCTGGTAAAGGAAAGACGCGAAGATCGCGATGATTGCCACCACAACGAACGCGGCGATTCGATAGAGCTGATCCAGTTGCGAAAGGTCGTGCAGAAAAAGCTTGAGGATAGTGACGCCAAGCAATCCGAGACTCGCGTATCGCACCGGCCTGACCGTTTGACGGATCCCAATAATGAGGAGTAGCAGCGCGAACAACGCCCACGCGATGCTGTAGCTCATGTCGCGCGCGAAGTTTCCAGAAAATTGAAACGTGAGCGCGGCCATGCCCGGCCGGCTGAAATAATCCGCGATCTCGATGTTCAACAACAGAAACGCGAGAATGGCGCCGAGCGTGTAAAGTAACGGTCGCGCGTTGCGACCGAGGATAAGATTTCGCGGCGGTGCAAGGAGTCGCGCGGCCGCGAAGAAGCAGATCGCCACAATGCCGTAGGTGTAAAGATACCAATTAAAAATCGGCGTTGCAGAACGAGCATGATAGCTAAGGACGGCCGGGTTTAGTGCGAGCCGCGCAAATGCAACCACCAGCAGAGCGGTTCCCGCCAGACGCAGCCCCGGATGCGGCACGCGATGGAACAACCAGCAAAGAGCAGCGCCTTCGAGCGCCCAGCCAAGCGTGATCCATTGGCGATCGAATTGAATAGGAAAGATCAGGGTGATGAAAAACAGCGCCGCGGCGCCAAACAATGCAAGCTGCGCGTCTCGCGCCGGACTTTCCGCGGGCGTGTGTTTCAAAAGAACGACGAGCCCGAGCAGCGATGGGACGGCGAACACAGCGGGAACCAGACCGAGCATGCCGTTGGGGTAGGCGGTGCGGATCACGTCATAAACGAGGAAGAAATGTAACGGCGCGGCCAGCGCAGCTGTCGCCCAAGGCATTGTTTTCGCGGCGAATTGTCGATGGAAGAAAAACGGAAAAATCGTGAACACCGCGGCGAATCCAATGTACCAGGCGAGTGGCAGAAGTGCGCGATCGGGATTGAAGTGCCCCAAATGCCAGGCGTATTCCAATGCCAGAGTCGATCCGAGACCGACCGCCGAAAGCAAATCCAGGGAAAATATCTTCGCCATGCCGAGAAGCAGAACGACGAACAGAACTGCCAGGCAAAATACGGGAGACGGATTTGCCAGCGGGAGTCGGAGCGTCACCATGATAAGGAGGAGAAACGGGAGGATCGCGGACAACGCGGGAAGCTGGATCGCGAAATTGGCCGGATCGGTAAGTGCGCCGAACAATTTTCCTCGCGTTGTGGTTGGAAGCCCTGCGCTAGCGAGCAGTTGTCGGCATGCCCAAACAGCCGCGAGCAGAAAGAAAATCGCAAAACATCCAAGAAGGACCAGGGACGCTCGCAAGCCCGTGAGCTCGATCGGGATTCGGAAAATCCATCCGCCGATTACAACGAACGTAAGTACCAGAACGACGAGGATCGGCAACAGAGTGCCGGTGGCAACCGCCAAAAAGATGGCTAGCAGATCCACACATAGCACGAGTGGCCAGACCAAAAACGAAACTTCCGGCAAGTTGAAGATCGGCAACAGAACCAACACCAGCGCCAGCGCGGGAAAGAGATGACCCCACCATTGCATCTCGACCTTGCGAACGCGCTGCAACACCAGCGGGGCCGCTGAGTGCAGCAATGCGAAGACGAAAAAGCCCGCAAGCGCCGCGTAGAGATTTTGTGTCGTCAGATACCAAGCAGTCCAGATCGCAAGAAACACGAAGATGGCGAGACCTGTCGCTGTGCTGATGTTCGCGAGTTTTTCCTTCACGAAAACGATCGCCAGCAGACCGATGTCCGCGAGGAAAATGTAGCTCAGCAACAGCGCCGGCCGATCTCCAAAAGCTTGAAATGAAAGAAAATAAAATCCCAAAAAGATCGCCGCGGCACCCATTCCAACTGCAGCGGCCGAGAGAGCGTCTTCCGATTTCGAGCCGCGTTTCGTACAGACTAGAACAACGCAAAAGAGAAGCTCGAAGCCGAGGAAGATTGCCATCGGCACGAACACCTTGTCGCCGAGAAAGTACTTCTCGCGCAGGAAAAATTGCGTCACCCAGCCGACCTGCATAAGCACGGTTCCGACCGCGCCGAGAATGGGAAGCGCACTCCACCCTTTCCTACGTGTCACCATCAAGAGGCCGATATCGAGGAGCGCGATATAGCCGAAGAGACCAAACGGATTATCCTGCCCGGTCGAAAGAAGGATTGGCGTCAGAAAACCGCCAGCCATACCGAGGATGGCCACCGCGATCGCATTCAGGCGGACCGCGAGCAGGAACGCCACCACTGTGATCAGCGTCATCAAAAGAAAAGTCGGGACCGATCCGAAGAACGCGAAATGGTAGAACGATCGGCAGGCGAAAGTGACAGCGTAAAGAATTAGGATTCCCGTCGCACAAAGCGTTTGCGCCGTAACCACGTTTTCCTTCCGCTTCAGCGCCAAGCCGCCACCGACCAAAACCAAACCCACAGCAAAACCGATCGCTACGCGCACTTCCGGCGGAACGAGGTTATGCTCGAACGAGTATTTCACGAAAAACGCCACACCGAGGAAAAGCGCCAGTCCGCCGATCCATGCGAAGAGCTTTGCGCCCATGAACTGCTCCCAATTAATTGCCGGCAGTGAAGGCTCCTGCGCTGGCTGCTTCGTAGTGGACGGTTGGGGAGGCTCTGGTGGCGCGACAGATGTCGCAGCAGTTATGAGCTCCTCTGGCAATGGCGGCGGAACGGAAGCGGGCCCATTCTGCGAAGGCGGTGCAATCGCCGGCGAAACCAAAGGCTCGCCTTCTGCCGTTTTCCTTTCCTCTTTTGCGGCAAATGTCTGCTCTGTTGTCGGTTCGCGGGGCGGGCGCTTTAGCATCTGCAACTCTGCTTCCAGGCTGCGCAACCTGGTTTCGAAATCTTTAACCGAACGCAGCGCGCCAGTTGCCTTTGCGATTGCGATCAGAGGCACGACGAAACACACGGCAATAACAATCAGTAGGAGAAAAACGAGAGCTTCCATAAATTAAGGTGTGCGGACGGCTCACATAATGCACGGTTTGGCGCAGTTACGTGAATCGATAAATTTGCCGGTTAGCATCGACTTATTCGATCATGAACATTCATCACCTCGAGCTCTTCTATTACGTCGCGAAGCACGGCGGTATCGCGGCGGCCGTGCGCAACATGCCATACGGGATTCAGCAACCAGCGGTGAGCGGACAAATCGCCAGGCTCGAGGAAGCTCTCGGCACGAAGTTATTCCATCGAAGGCCGTTTTCGCTCCTTCCGGCTGGCGTCGAATTGTTCGAGTTCATCAAACCGTTTTTCGATAACGTAGAGAAGGTCGCTGGCAGAATCCGCGGCGCAGTGCAGCAATTGCGCATCGCCGCGCCTTCGATCGTGCTGCACGATTATGTTCCCGAATTATTACAGCGGCTTCGCCGGCGCTTTCCGATTTTCCGGCTCCAACTTCACGAGGCAGCACGAGCCGACGCCGAGAGACTGTTGCAAGCAGGAGAACTCGATCTGGCGATTACGGTAATCGACAGCAAGCGGCGTCCGGAGATTCATTCACGTCCACTGCTCGAGCTGCCATTAATCTTGCTGGTTAACAAAAAGCATCATCTCACGACCGCGAAACAATTATGGAGCCGGGACAAAATCGAAGAGACGCTAATTACTTTTCCACGCGGCGATGCGGTGCAAACGCATTTCCAGCGTGGTCTCGAGCAGCTTGGCGTGGAATGGTTTCCGGGAGTCGAAGTGACTTCCACCCGATTAATCGAGCACTATGTCGTTAACGGGTACGGGGTCGGGGCCGCCGTTGCCACGCCGGGGTTCAAACCGCCGCGCGGAGTACGCGCGATCCCATTGCCAGGCTTTCCACCGGTCGTTGTCGGAGCGGCCTGGGCAGGAAAACTATCTCCCATCGCGCAACAATTTCTCGCCGAAGTCGAAATCGAAGCCGGCGCGGTAAAGCGCAGCACGAAACCGCGCTAGCTACTGCAGCGACCTACTCAAGCCCGAACGATCGTAATCTTAGAAGATGCGGCCGTGCGGCAGATGCGGTTGGCCATGATTTTGATGGCCGGTGCAAAATCCGCCGTTCGGGATCGGGATCACCGAGCCGAGGAATTGCGGCTGCCTCCGCACATTTAACGCCTGCTCCAACGCGTAGCCGAAGCCGATTAGCTGCGGTTCATGCAGGAAAGTGCTGTACATGAGCATTCCCGCCGGTCGGCCGCTATCGCGAATGCCCACCGGTATCGATAAATTTGGATAACCCGCCACTGCGGGTCCGGTCGAGTTAGTCAAGTGCGGAGCGACGATCGCATCGACACCCGAGTTGATTACACTATCAATGC
>Ga0307278_10001544_pt1 | contig 11454 bp, 10 predicted proteins | sample ER_DNA_117_FD_194482 | JGI IMG/M metagenome (GOLD analysis project Ga0307278, IMG submission 194482) | Bulk soil microbial communities from the East River watershed near Crested Butte, Colorado, United States - ER_DNA_117 | ecosystem: Environmental > Terrestrial > Soil > Floodplain | place...
AGATGAACATGATCGCGAGCGGGAAGGAGAACCCGATCCCGAACGTACCGAGCAGCAGGAAGACTGCGATCGCTCGGATCAGCCAGGATGTGAGGACGAGCCCCCACGCGCCGGTCGCCTCACGACATGGGGTCGCGCGCGGCGCGAGCCAGCGGACGAGCCGGAACCGAGCGAGCCGGTTGTGGGCAGAGAGACGGGGGAACAGAAGGACAACCGCGGCAGCTCCCACGCCCCCGAGACCGAGAACGGCGAAACCGGCCCGGACGGCCAGAGAGTTTCCTGGAAGCGCGGCCGCCGTAGTCGCGAGCGGCGACAGCGCGGCGGCGTCGATCAGTCCGAGAGTGACGAGGGAAAGGCAGATGCCCCGCACCGAGACTCGGCAGCCGGGATACCGGCGCACGATCGCGATCCGGATCACTTCGTCGAAGCGTCCCGGAAGCGCGACGCCCATGATCGAGGCGCCGCCGCCGGCGGCAGCGAGCGCGAACGGGCCGGGACGCTCGTTTGCCCTGAAGAGGCGGCGCCACCCGTACGCCTTGAAGCCATATGCGAGCGCGAAGAGGAGGCCCGCTGTGGCGACAAGGGTGGGATTCCCGTGCGCGAGGGGCCAGCCTGAGTCGATCAGCGAGCGCCCGGCGACGGCCAGAATCGCCGTCGTCACAATTGCGAGGGCGAACGCGACAATGAACCTACCTCGTTGCGAGCGGCTGAGGACTACAAGCACGGACCACGCGTTCGCGAGGCTGATGGTCGCCTGTCGGATCACTGAGTCGCGCTCGCGGGAGAACGCGAGAATCCGCCTGCGGCTTGACCCTCCTCCTCTTCCCGAATCGATCGTTCGAGGCGAAAGACGATCTCTGCGTTGAGAGATCGATAAGAGTCGCGTGCCGCGCCCTCCAACTTCGCCCGCAGGTCAACCGGGAGGCGGAGAGGAAAACCCACTCTGGTATCACTACGACTCGCTTTCATATCACCACGATATCATAACGAGATCATCACTAGACCGGAGTCTCGGGGGACAGCCCAAAGCGGATGATCAGAGGGAGGTGGCGATGCTTTGGAAAAACCAATTGCTCGACGCTGCCATGTTCGTCCCCGCCTTGGGTGAAGAAGTGGCGAACATCCGGCAAAAAGCGGTCAGCAGGCTATTGTTCGGACGCCGATGGCGGCCGTGAAGAAAACGACCAGGCTGACGCTTCCCGGCGACCTGCACGAGCTCGAAGCCCTCGCTGAGCCGGTTGGGAGCAGCCTCTTCACGACGGTTCATTACGACACGCCCGGGCACGCCCTCGCCGGGGCCGGCGTCTCTCTCAGCCAGAGGCTCGAGAACGGGAAGAGCACCTGGCGCCTCACTCTCCCCGGCGGCCAGAGTCTGGACGTCCCAGGCCGTCCGGCCAAACCGCCGGCACGGATTCGCGCCCTCCTGATGGCCCTCGTGCGAGATCTCCCTCTCGAGCCGGTCGCGACCTCCCGCACGCGGCGGTCGAAGCAACGAGTGCGCGAGGAAGGCGCAGACGCCGCCGACATCCTCGCCGACTCGGTAGCCCTTATGGAAGGTCGTCGGGTCGCAAGCTCCTTCAGCGAGATCGAGGTGGCACCGCTCAACGGCGAGCGGGCCGCGGTGCGCCGTGTCGTCAGACGCCTGATCGATCAGGGAGCTAGGCGGGGCGAACGGCGGCCGGCTCTGTTCAGGGCTCTCGGCCTCATCCCCGACTCGACTCCGGAAGCCGACGGGAAGTCCGCTCCACCGTTGGAATCCCTCGGCGCGCTCCTGGCGGCGCAGCTACGCGCAGTGCAAAGCCATGACCCCGGGGTGCGCCTGGGGACCGACCCTGAAGACCTCCACCGTGTTCGCGTGGCCGTGCGCCGTTCTCGCGCGATCCTACGAGGCGCCCGACCGCTACTCGATGAGCAATGGGCAGACAGCCTGCGCGCCGAGCTGGGCTGGTTGGGCCAGGCCCTCGGCCCCGTGCGCGACCTCGACGTGCTCCTAGCTCACCTCCGCGACGAAATCGGGATGCTGGATGCCGACGAAGCCTTCGCGGCGGAGGGCCTCGTGCACGCGCTCGAGAGTGAGCGGGAGGTGGCTCGAGCGGCGTTGCTCGAGGTGCTAGACAGCAGTCGCTACCTCGCTTTGCTCGACGCGCTCGGCGAAGCCGCCGACCAGCCCCGCCCGAGCGGAAGCACTGTCGGCTTAGCGGACTTGGCCAGGTTGGCGTTCGCCGACCTCCGGAAGACTGCGAAGGGGCTTGGGCCCCGCCCGTCCGATGAGCAGTTGCACAGGCTGCGGATCAAGACCAAGAGGGCCCGCTACGTCGGAGAGCTCGCCGCCGGAACCGTCGGAAAGCGGGCGGAACGCTTCGTCACCCGTGCACGCGTGTTACAGGACCTCGTGGGCACCCATCAAGACGCCGTTGTCGCCTCAGCTCGCCTCCGGGAACTCTCTGGCGAAACGCGAGGAGATCGGGTTGCCTTCGCAGCGGGACGGCTCGTGGAGCGGGAGGAGGCACGCCGCCGCGATGCTCGGTCGGCGGTTCCGAAGGCGTGGCGAAAGCTGCAGAAGGCTGGCCGGCGCGCCTGGGCGTGACGGAGGTCGTTCGAGCTGCGGGCGGAGTGGTGAGGGACCAGTGCGGCGGGTCCGTGCTGCTCGTGCACCGCCCGCGCTACGACGACTGGACGTTTCCGAAGGGCAAGGCCCTCGAAGGTGAGAGTGACGAGGAGTGCGCCCTCCGTGAAGTCGGGGAGGAGACCGGCCTTTCCTGCGACCTCGAATTCGAGCTTCCGACGACCGAGTACAGGCTCCGTAGCGGACGCCTGAAGCGCGTCCGTTACTGGGCGATGCGCCCACTCGGCGGCGAGGCCGAGCCTCGAAACGAGATCGACGACGTCGCCTGGCTACCGCTCGGCGAAGCAGAGAGGAAGCTCAGCTACGACCGTGATCGGGTCGTCCTCGAGGCACTAGCCGCCCGGGCTCTCTGAGATGGCCATCATCCTCGTCCGCCACGGAAGTGCCGGAAAGCGCGGGGCCTGGTCCGGCGACGATCGCCTGCGGCCGCTCGACGCGCGCGGGAGGAAGCAGGCCGACGGAATTGCGTCGGCGCTTGCCGATCGGGGGGTCGACCGAATCCTTTCGAGCCCTTACGTCCGTTGCGTCCAAACCGTCGAGCCCCTCGCGGCCGCCCTGCGACTCGAGGTGGAGGAGCGATCCGAGCTCGCCGAGGGCGCTGGACCGTCGGCGCCCAGCTCGCTTACGGAGGAGATGGCCGACCGGAATGCGGTGCTTTGCACACACGGCGACGTGGTCGAGGACATATTGGGAGAGCCGATCAAGAAGGGCGCCGCGTATGTGCTGGAGCGGACGCAGAACGGGCTGGAGCCCGTCGACTACCTCCCGCCGCGCGCTTAGGCGGCTCAGGCGGCGGCGGCTTCCTGAAGCAGCGCCAGGACCGCTCCCTCGCGCAGGCCGGCCCGCACGACCTGGAGAGGGACCGAGAGGCGCTCCTGCACGGCGCTGAGGATGAGAACGCCGGCCGGCAGTGTTCGGGCCCGCTCACGATCGATCCCGAAAGCCTTCGCCACCTTGGCCGCAGGTCTGGCAAGCGAGATGCTCAGGGCCGCTTCAAGCTCCAACGGCCCGAGGTTCGAGCCGACAAGCTTCCGGAGCGCCCTGGCGGTCCCCCCCGTTGCCAGAGCACATTGCGGGAGCGGCGGGGCAAGCCCTTCGAGCGCGGCCGCCACTTCGTCGCGGGCGGCGGCGACGTCGGTTTTCCAGGGCGGATCGCCCGAGAGGTGCCGCCCACTCAGCCGTACCGCACCCACGTCGAAGGAGCGAAGCCAGGCCGGGCCGTCGCGGCGCGTCCCGACGACGACCTCGGTCGACCCTCCGCCAACATCGCAGACGGCGATGCTCTCGCGGATGAGATCGGAGCCGGCGATCGCGCCTGCGAAGGCGAGCCGGCCCTCCTCGTCGGCCGAGAGGACGCGGACAGGCGCCCCCGTCACGCGAGCGAGCTCCATCACGAGCTCTCGCCCGTTCTTGCTCTGACGCCCCGGCGCGGTGACGATCACCTCGAGCACGTCGACGCCCGTCTTGCGGGCAAGGCGTGCGTAGCCCCGAACCTGATCGCAGGTTTCCTCGAGCTTCTCCCTCGAGATGAGGCCGAGCCGCTCGACCTCGACACCTAGGCCGAGCGCGGCTCGCTCCTCACGTACGGGCTCAAGCGCGCCTCGCTTCTGCTCGGCGACCAGCAGCCGCACCGTGTGCGACCCGACGTCGACAACCCCGACCATCATCTCGTCCCATTGTTTCGGTCGTGGCGGTCGGATCCTGAAGCTGAAGCTGGTCGTCAAGACACCCGGAGGTCCGAGCCGGAGGACCAGGGGCTACCGACGGCGACGCCCAACTCCGGCCGAACGCACGCTCCGAAATGGATCCGGGGCCGTAGCTTCGTGCCCTCCGAGCCTTTCCGAGCCTTTCCCGACGTGGCCGAGACAGACCCAGCCGGTGCAGTGCTCGTGCTACCCGTAGCTCGAGAGGCCTGCTGGCAGGCTTGGCCGCCTCACGAGCATACGCAATGCTGCTCAGGTCCCCAGTAGAAGGAGTCTCATGCCAAGTGATACCCACGTTGCAGCAGATCCAAGAGCATCTTCACTCGCCGGAGCCCGCGCCTGGTTTGCGCAGCGAGGATTGACTCGCCCCAGGCGCGGAAAGTGGATCGCGGGGGTCGGGGCCGGGTTCGCCCGCCGGTACGACTGGAACCCGCTTGTCGTCCGACTCGTCATCATCGCCTCGATCGTGCTTCCAGGCTCTCAGGTCCTCGCTTACATCGCGCTTTGGATCCTAATGCCACGCGATCCCAAGTCTGACTACTAGCCCTGCAGCTTCACCCGCCTGCCCGTGCTGGGGCGGGCGGCTGGGGCTGCCTCGAGCGATTCGCGGGCCCTGTATCAGTTTTCGCGTGGCTGATTCGACGCGCTGACGAAGTCGCTCGTTCGCCCAGCGCCTCGTGCGCGAAGAAGGAGATGGGGCTAGCAGCAGGAGATCACGAAGGACGACCTGCTCCGTAACAGCGGCATCGCGTGCGGAACTCGAGCGACTGAAACAGGAAGCGGCGATCCTCGGGCCGCGCGATAGGATCGCTGCGCCCGACCCGCCGACCTGCCGCGTTCACGCCTCGAAGAGAACGCTCGATGCCATTTCTCCTCCTCCTTGTTGTAGCTCTCGTCCTGGGCTCGTTGATCGCCGCGCTTGCTGCCCACTACCCCCACACCGCCGGTGTCTCCCAACCGAGCGACAGGGCCGCGCGTCAGATCGGACACGCGATGGCCGCGCACAGCGGCTTGCGTCGACTCTTGCGCGACCGATTCGACCCCGCGACCGCAACGGGCCTGGCACTCTCGCTCTCCCTCCTCGTTATCTTCCTCGCCGGAATCGTATTGGGCGCTCTCGCCTACCTCATCCGCTCGAGCTCGACCCTCGCCGAGTTCGACCGGAGCGTAGGACAGTGGGGCGTCGATCACCGAGCCGGCTGGTCGACTCACGCACTCGAGCTCGTCACGTTGCTTGGCGCGACCCAAACCGTGATCGGCCTCGCGGTGGCCGTCGGAATCTTGGAGTACGTGCGGCGCCCGAGCCACTGGATCGCATCGTTCTTCTTCGTCGTCATCGTCGGCCAGGTCTACCTCACGCGGGGGTTGAAGGACGTGCTCGACCGCGTCCGGCCGGAGTTCAATCCGGACGCCGAGACTCTTGGACCCTCCTTCCCGAGCGGTCACTCGGCGCTGGCGGCCGCCTTCTTCGGCGCCGTCGCGCTTGTCGCGAGCCGCGGACGGCCGCCGACTCGGCGCGCTCTGATCTTTGGCGTTGCAGCGGCTATCGCTGCAGGAGTCGCGTGCAGCCGCGTCATGCTCGGCGTACACTGGCTCTCCGACGTCGTCGCAGGCGTTCTGCTCGGCTGGGCGTGGTTCGCGGTGTGCAGCATCGCCTTTGGAGGTCGGATGCTCCGCTTCGGCGGGCCCGCGAAGGACGCAGCTCGCGTCGCGAAGGAGGATCTCCACGGACCCCCGCCAGCCCAGCTGAAAGGGACCGGCGCGGGCCTTGATCGCCGCTCGACCGGCGTCTGAGACGCACCTCTGACGGCGATAGCGCTAGCGCTCTGGGGAGAAACGCCGGCCGTGACGCTTGGCTCCGGCGCGTGCCATTAACAGCTGCTCGGTCGAGCCCGGACGAGCGCACCCAGAGGGCCGCACTAGACGCCACTGCGGGCGTCGAGATCCCATGAGGATGCCGTATCGCGGAGCAGCGCGTCGAACATCCGTGAAGCTGGAGCCGGAGCTGATCGTCTTCTACGGGCACGAGTACCTCGATCCGATGATCCAGGTTCGCGGCATCAAGCGGGCACGGCCATATCCACGCCGTCGTTTGGGTCGTCGGTCTCAAACGAGAAGATCCGACTGTGCTCGAGGAAGCGGCCGAGCACGGTGCGTACCCTGACTGGTCGCTCACTCCTGGCTACTGCCGAAGGCGGCCCTCGGCCTCCCTGTAGCACGATCATCCGACGGGACGTACGTGTGCGACGCGGCGTGATTCCGGGCCGGCGGGGCGTGACTCCGAGCCGGGCGGGTGGTAGGGTAAAGGGGCTCCGCCCCAGATCTTGGCGGGCGTTCACCGGCTCCAGCACTCGGTCGGCGTCGACGCGAAATGTAGGAGCGCGCATGTCTTCGCCCGGGGCCCCGCTCGACCAGCCAGGCCACACACCGCGAAAAAATCGCAGGGTGCAGCTCGCAGCCGTAGCCGCGCTGGTCGCAGCCAGCGGCATCGCGTGGCTGACTCTCTCGATGGTTGCGAACGATCCCGTTGGCCTCATCCTCGCGTTCGGGTCCGTTTTCGTGGTGGTGTACTCCGGGTGGTTCCTCCTGATCAGGCGGGGTCTGATTCGCCTGCTCGTGCTCCCCCCCGCTCTCCTCGCAATCATCGCGCTCTTCACGTACGGGTACGACCAGAAGTATCAGGTGGTCGTCTTGGCCGCAGCGCTCGCCATCTTCGGCTTTGCCGCTCGCTACGCCGCTCGCAATCAGCCAGATTCAGCCCACACGATCCATCGACGCGCACGGCCGGCGCAGCCGGCTCGAATGGGCGTGTTGATCATCAACCCCCACTCCGGCGGAGGGAAGGCAGCGCGTTTCAACCTGACGGAAGAGGCGAGGAAGCGGAGCATCGAGCCCCTGCTGCTCGGTCGAGGTGACGACCTCCGCAGTCTCGCCAAGCGGGCGGTCACACGGGGAGCGGATGTCATCGGAATGGCAGGAGGCGACGGGTCGCAGGCATTGGTCGCGGCCGTAGCTATGGAGGAGGACGTCGCCCACGTCTGCGTTCCCGCCGGGACCCGAAATCACTTCGCACTGGATCTCGGGCTTGACCGGGACGACGTCGTCGGCGCGCTCGACGCGTTCACCGACGGAGTCGAACGCCGCATCGACCTCGCTCGTCTCAACGAACGCATCTTCGTCAACAACGCCTCGCTCGGCATCTACGCGCGGGTCGTGCAGTCCGACAGCTATCGCGACGCGAAGCTGGGGACGTGGAGGCAGATGCTGCCGGACATGATGGAGCGAGAAGCCTATTGCTGCGATCTCGAGTTCGACGTGCCCGACACAAAGGACTGGGCGGGCGCGTCACTCGTGATCGTCTCCAACAATCCGTACCAGCTGCGACGCTTTCGCGGCGCGGGCACAAGACCCCACCTTGACACCGGACGGCTCGGGATCTTCACCACCCGTCTCAGCGGCGCTGCGGCGGTCGCGAAGCTGGTCACACTTGGGACGATCGCTCAGCAGCGGCGCCTCGGCAGCGTACGGCAATGGTCTTCGCTCGAGTTCGAGGTGCGCGCGAGCGAGCCGGTGGCCGTCGGCCTGGACGGTGAGGCGCTTCTGCTCGTGCCACCCCTGCGCTTCATTTCACTGCCGGGTGCGCTGCGAGTCCGTGTGCCGCGCAACTCGACAGGAGTCTCGCCCGCGTGGGGCACGGTGCCGCTGAACCGGCGCAACCTCTGGGCCCTGGTTCGGATGGCCGCGGGCAAGCCGGCATCAGCCGCGTCCGGGAAGTGAACACACCGTCGGCGGGCCCCGCCATCGGGGAATGCCTTGCTGTCGGGCGGCCGTGCACCACACGCAAAAGAAGTGACCCGTACGCGGTCACCGCTGTGAGGGCACTTGGACCGGCCTTCCCGCCGCGATCCGGAGCAGCGTTCCGAGATTGCTTGGGGTGAGTGGGACTGCCGCCGCCGCTGGTGAAACACCACGTGTGTGCCGAGGCACACGGACGCGCAGCGCGCCCGGCAAGGAGACGAAGCGCAGGGGCGGCGCCAGCGTGAGCGTCTCGCCGTCGAGACCGACCGCAACCGGCTCGGTTGCGCGTACCTCAAACTCGAGACACGACCATTGGAGCACGCCACTCAAACGCCGGTGCTGGCGCTCGGAACCGAGCGACCGACCGATGGTCTCGAAGGTCACGAGCCTGGCGACTCCGCCCGCACCGCGGAGGCGTGCCGCGAAGATGCCGAGTCGGCCAGTGTCAAGACGAGGTCGCGTACCGGTACCTCGAAACCGTCGCGTTTGATACGGGTTGTTCGAGACGATAACGAGCCCTGCGTTGCTCCAGTCTTTTGGGTGCGGCGCGTCGAAATGGAGTTCGCAGACCACCGGGCCCCGGCCGAGCATCTCCGGCAGCATCCGCTTCCAGGTGCGGAGCTTGCCCTCCCGGTAGGCGTCCGACTGTACGACCCGTGCATAGACGCCGAGTGAGGCGTTGTTGACGAAGATGCGCTCATTCAGAGACGCGAGGTCGATGCGCCGTTCCACACCGTCCGTGAACGCGTCAAGCGCTCCGACGACGTCGTCCCGGTTGAGCCCAAGGTCGAGCGCGAAGTGGTTACGCGTCCCCGCCGGAACGCAGACGTGGGCGACGTCATGCTTCATTGCGACCGACGCGATCAGCGCCTGCGACCCGTCCCCCCCGGCCATCCCGATGACATCGGCACCGCGCGTGACGGCCCGCCTGGCCAACTCGCAGAGGTCGTCGTCACGCCCAAGCAGCAAGGGCTCGATATTGCGCCTTCTTGCCTCCTCGGGCAGGTTGAAGAGCTCGGCTTTCCCACCACCGGACTGGGGGTTGATGATCAGCACGCCCCTTTGCGCTGGCTCTGCGGGGCGCGCATACCGTCGCGCCACCTGCACCGGCGTGCGGGCGTGACGCACCGCATATCGGGCCACGAGGCCGAACACCACGAGTATCGCGATCAGCACCGGCAGCGCCACCTTGTGGTCGTACGCAACCGTGAAGACGACGACGAGCGCGAGGAGCACGGGAGGCACGCCAACTAGACGTCGGTAGCCGCGCGTCGTCACCAAAAACCAGCTGAAGAACGTGATGGTGAACACCGACACGAACGCCAGAATGAGCCCGATGGGATCGTCGGCGATCAGGGAGAGAAGGCCGACGAGGAAAACGACCGATACGACCAATGCGCCGGCCGCGGCAAGTTGCGCCCGACGATGCGTACGGCCGTCGAGCGACTGGCCCATGCGGTCGGACTGCGAAGGGTGCTCCGGCGAAGACATTCGCGGCTCCTGAGTTCACGCCACTCCGACCGAGTTCTGGAGCCGGAAAGATCGCTCGCCGAGCTCTGGGGCAAGGCGAATTCCACCTTACCACCCACGCAGCCAAGCCGAAGCTAGCGGAGGCGTCCCTTTACGCAGATCCCCCGGATGTCCGCCGAGGGAAACGCGGAGCCGGGGCGGTAGGCCGGAGGGGTGCGCTGTCGAATAAGGGCTCGTGGACGAGCGTGCGCTCAGGGTCCAACGAGCTTTCGAGGTGCCGATGCTAGTCGCGGCTCTGCTCGTCATACCCGCCCTGGGGATCGAGGAATCTGGCGCCGGTGAGCCATGGCATGCTGTCGCGAACGTCCTGAACTGGGCGATCTGGTCGGCATTCGCGGTCGAGGCCGCTGTAATGCTCGCGGTCGTACCTCAACGCTGGCGCTGGATCCGCACGCACCCGCTCGAAGTGGCGATCGTAATCCTGACGCCGCCGTTCCTCCCTCCGAGCCTCCAGGCGCTACGGGTTTTCCGCCTGCTTCGCCTGATCCCGCTGCTTCGCCTGGGAAGAATAGGAAAGCATCTGTTCTCGCTCGAAGGAGTTTCGTGGGCTGGGCTGCTCGCGGTGCTCACGACGGTCGTCGCCGGCGCTGCGTACTCGTCGATCGAAAAAGGGGCGTCCACGTGGGACGGCCTGTGGTGGGCGGTCTCCACCGTCACAACGGTCGGCTACGGCGACGAGTTCCCCAAGACCGACCTCGGTCGCGGTCTTGGCATCGCGCTGATGCTCGTTGGCATCGGATTCGTCGCTGTGCTGACCGGTGCGATCGCGGAGCGATTCATGGCAGCTCGGATCGAGGAGACGCAGGAGGAGTTGTCGGAAGAGTTCAAAGAAGCGGAGCTGGACGTGTTGGGAGAGCTCCACGAGATCGCCGAGCGGTTGAATGCCCTGGAGCGGCGCCTCGCCTCGTCGCAAAATCGGTAGCGCGGTCAGCGCGTCGCGCGTTTTGCTGTGCGCTTCGCCGCCCGAGCCATGAGCGTCTCCTGGGCGGAGAGTGCGCGCTCTTCCGGCCCCGACTTCGCCCGATGCCAGGTCCCCTCACTGTCCAGTTCCCACGAGCTGCGAGTGTCTGCGAGAAGAGCGTTGAGGATTGCATCGATCTCGGCGCGGAGTCGCGCATCCTCGACCGGAACGAGGACTTCGATGCGGCTGTCGAGATTCCGTGGCATCAGGTCGGCGCTACCGATCCAGGTCGTCGTCCTGTCTCCCGTCTGGAACGAAAAAATCCTGCTGTGCTCGAGGAACCGCCCCAAGACGCTACGGACCGTGATTTGATCGCTGAGCCCCGGCACGCCCGGCCGCAACGTGCAGATTCCGCGGGTGATCAACTCGATCGTCACGCCCGCCGAGGACGCCGCATACAGGGCATCGATGATCCCAGCGTCAGCAAGAGAGTTGACCTTGATGCGAATGCGGGCCGGCTCGCCGCCGCGGGCGGCGCTGATCACGCGCTCGATCTCGTACAGGAGCCCTTCGCGGAGGAACCACGGCCCAACGAGCAGCTTGTGGAAGAAGGCGGGTCGCGTCAGGCCTGTCACCGCGTTGAAGACCTCGGCGACGTCGGCTGCGATCTCTTCATCGGCAGTGAAGAGGCTCAGATCCTCGTAGTTCGAGGCATTCGAGGCATGGTAGTTGCCGGTTCCGATGTGAACGTAGCGCCGAACGCTGCCGTGCTCGCGTCGAACGAGGAGGGCGAGCTTGGCGTGGACTTTGAGGTCGGGCACGCCGTACACCACGTCGACACCCGCCCGCTCGAGCGCACGAGCGGACCCGATGTTGCAACGCTCGTCGAAACGCGC
>Ga0307278_10001546_pt1 | contig 11433 bp, 10 predicted proteins | sample ER_DNA_117_FD_194482 | JGI IMG/M metagenome (GOLD analysis project Ga0307278, IMG submission 194482) | Bulk soil microbial communities from the East River watershed near Crested Butte, Colorado, United States - ER_DNA_117 | ecosystem: Environmental > Terrestrial > Soil > Floodplain | place...
GGCCGAGTTGCACAGCCCGACCGTCCGGTGGCCGCGGTCGAGCAGGGCCTGGGTGACGATCCCGACCGGGTTGGTGAAGTCGACCAGCCATGCCCCGGGGGCGGCCCTGCGGGCGGTCTCGGCGGCCAGCTCCAGCACCACCGGCACGGTCCGCAGGGCCTTGGCGAACCCGCCCGGCCCGGTCGTCTCCTGGCCGACGCAGCCGAACTCGAGCGGCAGGGTCTCGTCCACCAGCCGCATCGCCTGGCCGCCGACGCGCAGCTGCACGACCACGAAGTCGGCCCCGTCGATCGCCTCCTCGCGCCGGCCGGTCCGCTCCAGGCGGCCGCCCCAGCCGGCCCGGGCCAGCATCCGCCCGGCCAGCCCGCCCACCACCGCCAGCCGCTCGGCGTCGGGGTCGAACAGCACCAGCTCGTCCACCGGGAGCCGGTCGGACCGGGTGGCCAGCCCCTCGACCAGCTCCGGGGTGTAGGTGCTGCCGCCCCCGACCACCGTGATCTTCAGGCCCACGGCCGGCCCCCTTTCTCCGTTCCCCGGCGGCTGCTATGGTGCAGCCACCATGAGTAGGTTAGGAAAGTTTTCTTACTCTACATCCGGTCGGGACCGCCGGTGAACGGCCCCGCGGTGCTGGCCGTCGACGGCGGCAACTCCAAGACCGACCTGGCCCTGGTCGGCGCCGACGGCGGCGTGCTCGGAGCCGCCCGCGGCCCCGGCAGCTCCCACCACCACCTGGGCGTCGACGCCGCCACGGACGCGCTCGAGGCCCTGGTCGCCGCCGCCTGCGCCGACGCCGGCCTGCCGGCCGGCCGGCGGCCGCTGGCCGAGGTGGGGGCCCTCTGCCTGGCCGGCCTGGACCTCCCGGCCGACGACGCGGCCCTGGGGCCGGCGGTCGCCGGCCGCGGCTGGGCCGGCCAGGTGCTGCTCCACAACGACGTGTTCGCGGTGCTGCGGGCCGGCAGCGACCGCACCTGGGGGGTCGGGGTGGTGGTCGGGGCCGGCGTCAACTGCGCCGGGGTGGCCCCCGACGGCCGCGAGGTCCGCTTCCCGGCCCTTGGCGAGCTGTCGGGCGACTGGGGCGGCGGCGCCGACATCGGGGTGGCCGCGGTCGGGGCGGCGCTGCGCGGCGAGGACGGCCGCGGGCCGCGGACCACCCTGACCCGGCTGGTCGCCGCCCACTTCGGCCTGCCCTCGGCCCTGGCCGTGGTGGAGGCGCTGTTCTACGGGCGGGTGGCGCGGCGGCGGCTGCTGGAGCTGGTCCCGCTGCTGCTGGCCGAGGCCGCGGCCGGCGACCCGGTGGCCGACGCGATCGTCGAGCGCCAGGCGGCCGAGGTGGTGGCCATGGCCGGGGCGGCCATCCGCCGCCTGGAGCTGGCCGGGCTGGACGTCGACGTGGTCTGCGGCGGCGGCCTGTTCCACGGCGACGACCCGGTCCTGTTCGAGCGGATCGGGGCCGGGCTGCGCCGGCTGGCCCCGGCGGCCCGGCTCACCCGGGTCGCCGCCCCGCCGGTGGTGGGAGCGGCCCTGCTCGGCCTGGACCGGCTCGGCGCCCCCGCTGGAGCCGCCGAGCGGCTCCGTGCCACCCTCACCCATGCGCGTCTGGGACGCCGGCCGGCCGCGGCCTCGAGGAGCTGAGGAGGAACGATGGGCAGGATCGTGCTCGACCAGGTCAGCAAGGAGTTCCCCGGCGGCGTGCAGGCGGTGCGCGCGGTGTCGCTGGAGATCGAGAACGGCGAGTTCATGGTGCTGGTCGGGCCGTCGGGCTGCGGCAAGACCACCATCCTGCGGATGATCGCCGGGCTGGACGACGTCACCGACGGCGAGATCACCATCGGCGACCGGGTGGTCACCGACGAAAAGCCCAAGGACCGCGACATCGCCATGGTGTTCCAGAACTACGCCCTCTACCCGCACATGACCGTCGAGCAGAACATCGGCTTCGGCATGCGCCTGCGCCGCACCCCCAAGGGGCTGGTCAGGCAGCGGGTCGAGGGGGCCGCGGGGGCCCTGGCCCTGCTCGACTACCTGGCCCGCAAGCCGGCCGACCTGTCCGGCGGCCAGCGCCAGCGGGTGGCCATCGGCCGGGCCATGGTGCGCGAGCCCCAGGCCTTCCTGATGGACGAGCCCCTCTCCAACCTCGACGCCAAGCTGCGGGTCCAGATGCGGGCCGAGCTGGCCCGGCTCCACAAGCAGCTCGGCACCACCATCGTCTACGTCACCCACGACCAGGTCGAGGCGATGACCCTGGGCACGCGGGTGGCGGTGGTCCGCGACGGCACCCTCCAGCAGGTCGACACCCCCCAGCGGCTGTTCCACGACCCGGCCAACCTGTTCGTGGCCGGGTTCATCGGCTCGCCGACCATGAACCTGGTCGAGGCGGCCGTGGCCGGCGGCACCCTGGAGCTGGGCGGCCACCGGCTGCCCGTCCCCGACGGGACCGACCTGGAGGCCTGGAACGGGCGCACGGTGATCCTGGGCATCCGGCCCTCGGACTTCGAGGACGCCGACGTCTGGCGCGACGAGCGCCTGCCGGTGATCGAGGTCACCGCCGACGTGGTCGAGGACCTCGGCTCCGAGGTGCACGTGCTGTTCACCGTCGAGGCGCCGCCGGTCCAGGTCGAGGGGGTCGACGAGGACCCGGAGGCCGGCGCCCCCATCCCCCTGGTCGCGGCCGAGGGGACCAGCGTGTTCACCGCCGCGGTGGACGCCAAGACCGCCGCCCGGTCCGGGGCCGGGGTGCGGCTGTCGGTCAACCCGGCCCGGTTCCACTTCTTCGACCGCGACACCGGGCAGGTGATCCGGTCCCGCCCGCTGCCGGTGGCGGCCTCCAGTTGAGCGCGGCCGGCGCGGCCCTGGCCGAGCTGGACACGCCGGCGCTGCTGATCGACCTGGAGGTCCTCGAGGCCAACCTGGCCGAGATGGCGTCGGTGGCCGCCAGGGCCGGGGTCGCCCTGCGCCCCCACACCAAGACCCACAAGTCCCCCGAGATCGCCCGCCTCCAGCTGGCGGCCGGCGCCGCCGGGATCACCTGCGCCAAGCTGGGCGAGGCCGAGGTCATGGCCGACGCCGGCCTCGACGACCTGCTGATCGCCTTCCCGCTGGTGGGGGAGCCGAAGCTGCGCCGCCTGCGCGGGCTGCTGGAACGGGCCCGGGTGCGGGTCAGCCTCGACTCGGTCGAGGTGGCCGAGGGCCTGGGCCGGGTGGGCCGGGAGCTGGGCCGCGACCTCGAGGTGCTGGTCGAGGTCGACACCGGCCTGCACCGCCTGGGCCGGCCGCCGGGGGCGCCGTCGGCCGAGCTGGCCGCCGGCGTCGCCCGCGTCCCCGGGGTCGAGCTGGCCGGGCTGCTCACCCACGCCGGCCACGCCTACCGGGCGGGCTCCGCCGCGGAGCTGCGTCGGGTCGCCGAGCGCGAGGTCCTCGACCTGGTCGAGACGGCCGAGCTGTGCCGCCGCGGTGGGCTGGAGGTGCGCGAGGTCAGCGTCGGCTCGACCCCCACGGCCCGGCTCGGCGCCCTGGTCGACGGGGTCACCGAGCTCCGGCCGGGCACCTACGCCCTCAACGACGCCACCATGGTCCGCCTCGGGGTGGCCACCCAGGACCGGGTGGCCGCCACCGTGCTGGCCACGGTGGTCGCCCGGCCGACGGCCGAGCGGTTCGTGGTCGACGCCGGCAGCAAGAGCCTCAGCAGCGACAACATGGCCACCGGGCCCGGCTGGGTGCCGGTCGCCGGCCGGCCCGAGCTGGTGCTGGACTTCCTCAGCGAGGAGCACGGCGTCGGCCACCTCGCCGGCCCCGGCGAGCTGCGCATCGGCGACCGCCTGCGGCTGGTCCCCAGCCACGCCTGCGCCTGCGTCAACCTGTTCGACGCCGCCTACGGGGTCCGCGGGGGCCGGGTCGAGCGCGAGCTGCCGATCGCCGGCCGCGGCAAGCTCCGCTGAGCCGCCGGCGCCTCAGAGGCGGCGGTGCATGACGTGCAGGCCCACGTACCCGGCCGCGGGGTGGCGGAACGCCTCGGGGATGGTGGCCAGGACCTCGAACCCGAGCGAGCGCCACAGGGCGACCGCCCCGGCGTTGGTCTCGACCACGGCGTTGAACACCATGGCCCGGTAGCCGTCGGCCCGCGCCTGGTCGAGGACGTGGGCGGCCAGGGCCCGGCCGACCCCGCGGCCGGCATGGGCCGGGTCGACCATGAAGCCGGCGTTGGCGACGTGCCCGCCCGGCCCGCCCTGGTTGGGATGGGTCTCGGCGGTGCCGAGCACGGTCCCGCGGCCGTCGACGGCCACCACCGTCCGCCCCGGCGGCGGCGGGAACCACCTGGCCCTGGCCTGGTCCTCGGGAAGGTCGGGGGGCCAGCAGAAGGTCTCGCCGGCGGCCACGATCCGGCGCAGGAACGGCCAGATCGCCGGCCAGTCCCCCGCGGTCGCCTCCCGGACGCGGATGCCGCCGGGGCCCGCGCCGCTCAGCCGCTGACCTCGTCGAGGTGCTGCAGCAGGTCGTGGGCGGCCAGCTCGACCTGCTTGTGCCGCCACTCGGCGGCGCGGTACTGGCAGGCGATCAGGCCCATCCGGTGGACGCGGCGGAAGTCGCCGTAGACGAAGGCGTAGCGGGCCTTGGTCTCGTCGCCGGCGCCGTCGGTGAGGGCCAGGTGCCACTGGGCGTACTCGTCCCAGGAGTGGGACTCGAGGAAGGCGTTCTCGTCGGCGGCGGTGGGCTGGACGTCGCCCCACTCGCTCTTGAGCACGTACTGGCGGGCGTCGATCAGCTGCCGCGCCCGCGCCACCGCCGCCTGGTTGACCGTGTAGGAGGCCATGGCGGCATTCTAGAGCTGGGCGGCCATCCGCTCCACGAACCAGCCCCGCAGCGCCTTCACCTCGGCCGACGGCTCGGGGGTGAGCAGCACGCCGGCGCGGCACAGCTCGTCGGCCCCTTGCAGCAGCTCCAGGTAGCTCCAGGCGGCCCGCACGCCGGCCGGGGTGGCGGTCGTCTCCAGGTCGACCGTGCGGTCGCCGCGGGCCTGGGCGGCGGCCACCGCGTCCCGGTGGCTGTCGCGCTGGCCGCGGAAGCGCGCGTAGAGCTGGTCGACCAGGTCGGCCAGGGGCGGGGCGACGCGGCCGCTCCCGCCGGCCGCCAGCTCGATGCTGATCAGCTCCAGCTCGCGGAACAGGGCGTCGTTGTGCGCCTGGAGCGCCAGGTAGCCGTCGACCGGCACGCCCGGGAACCGGACCCTGCGGGCTCCGGCGGCGAGGTCCGGGGGGCCGGCGGCCCGGCGCGGCCGGGGCGGGAGCTGGGCGGCGGCGGGCTCGCCGGGGCCGGCCGCGGCGCCGGCGGCCACCTCGGCCCAGACGACCTTGCCGTCGGGGGCGGCGGTGATGCCCCAGCGCCGGCTGAGGGCGGCCACCACCCCGAGCCCGCGGCCGGTGAGGGCGTCGGGCTGGTAGCGGCGCAGGGTCGGCGGCGCCTGCGACCGGTCCTTGACGCTGACCCGGGCCCGGCCGTCGCGCAGCTCCAGGGTCAGGGTCAGGGGGGTGCGGGCGTGGAGCACAGCGTTGGTGACCAGCTCCGAGCCGACCAGGACGAGGTGGGAGCCGGCCGGCTCCGGGAACGACCAGGCCGCGGCCCGGGCCTCGATGAAGCGGCGGGCCGCCCCGACGCTGGCCGGGCTGCAGGGCAGGTCGACCCGGGCCGCCGGGGCCCGGGACAGGCACAGGATGGCCACGTCGTCCGACAGCTCGCCGCCGTTGGCCTCGTGCACCAGGTCGAGCAGGCCGTCGAGCACGGCGTCGAGCCCGCCGCCATCGTCCAGCAGCTCGGCCGACCCCGCCACCAGCGCGTCGACGCCGAACCGGTCCACCGAGCCGGGGCCGCTGCGGCCCTCGACCAGCCCGTCGGTGAAGCACAGCAGCGTCCAGGCCTCCCCGGCCTCCAGCACGCCCGCCTCCCACGGGTAGCCGTGGTCGAGGATGCCCAGGGCCGGCCCGGCCGGGACCTGGACCTCCTCCACCTTGCCGGCCGTGGCCAGGAGCGGCGGGGGGTGGCCGGCCAGGGCGACCGTGATGCGCTCGCGGGTTGGGTCGATCCAGCAGCAGCAGACGGTGGCGAACAGCTCCTCCGACTGCCGGTTGCAGGCCAGCACCCGATCCAGCCCGTCCAGCAGGTCCTCGGGGTCGTGGCCGGTGAGCACCAGGGCCCGCCAGGCCGACCGCAGCGCCACCCCGACCGCGGCCTCGGCCGGGCCGTGCCCGGCGACGTCCCCGATCAGCAGGGCCACGGTCCCGTCGGCCAGCTGCAGCGCGTCGAAGAAGTCGGCCCCCAGCAGGGCCCGCTCGTGGCCCGGCCGGTAGCGGGTGCGCAGCTCCAGCGCCGGGTCGGGCAGCGACAGGCTGGGCAGGAGCCCGCTCTGCAGCCGCCGCGACAGCTCGGCCTGGGCCTGGGCCTCGACCAGCGCCTCCTCGCGCTGGCGCCAGTCGGTCACGTCCTGGCAGACCCCCAGCATCCGCGCGGGCCGCCCCTGCTCGTCGTGGGTGACGTCGCCCCAGCTGGACAGGACCCGCAGCTCGCCGGTGGGCCGCAGCACCCGCGCCTGGAACCGGAAGGAGGTCCCCTCGGTGGCCGCCCGGCGCAGGGTGGCGGCCGCCTCCTGGCGGTCGTCGGGGTGGAACAGGTCGAGCAGCCCGTCCAGGGTGCCGCAGTAGGAGTCGGGGTCCACCCCCAGGATGCGGTACAGCTCCGGGCTCCAGGTGACCTGGTCGCCGGCCAGGGACCACTCGAAGCTGCCCAGCTTGGCCACCGCCTGGGCCTCGGCCAGCTGGGCCTCGCGTTCCCTGCGGGCCCGCTCGGCCTCCACCTCGGCGGTGATGTCCTGGGTGATCTTGGCGTAGCCGGTGAGCCGGCCCTGGGGATCGAGCAGGGCGGTGAGGGTCACCTGGGCGTAGAAGCGGCCGCCGTCCTTGCGGACCCGCCAGCCCCGCCCCTGGAACCGGCCGTCGCGGGCCGCCACGGCCAGCGTCCGGGCGGGGAGGCCGGCGGCGACGTCGTCCGGCTCGTAGAAGCGGGCGACGTGCTGGCCGAGGATCTCCTCGGCGCGGAACCCGTTGATCCGCTCGGCCCCGGCGTTCCAGCTGACCACCCGGCCGTCGGGGTCGAGCAGGAAGATGGCGTAGTCGTTGACGGCGTCGACCAGCAGCCGGAACTGGTCGGCGCCGGCCGCGCCGGGCCCGGGGCGCTGCTGCCTGCGCTGCATGGGGGCACGCTGCACCGATCGCCGATCCCCTGTCAATCGGCCGGACCGGCGCCCACTGGCCAGCGCCGGCCGCCTCGGCTAGCGTTGGCCGGTGCGCGAGACCAACTGGGCCGGGAACCACACCTACCGGGCCGCCAGCCTGCACCGGCCGACCAGCCTGGCGCAGCTGCGCGAGCTCGTCGCCGGCGCCTCGCAGGTCCGGGTGCTGGGCTCACGGCACTCCTTCAACGACATCGCCGACTCGGCGGCCCTGGTGTCGCTGGAGGGGCTGCCGGCCGACGTGGTCGTCGACCGGGGGGCGGGCACGGTGTCGTGCTCGGCCGGGCTGCGCTACGGCGAGCTGGCCCGGGTCCTGGCCGCCGAGGGGCTGGCCCTGGCCAACCTGGCGTCGCTGCCCCACATCTCGGTCGGGGGGGCGATCGCGACCGCCACCCACGGCTCCGGCGACGCCAACGGCAACCTGGCCACCGCGGTCGCCGGCCTGGAGCTGGTCACGGCCGCGGGCGAGACCCTGGCCGTCGCCCGGGGCGACCCCGACTTCGACGGCATGGTGGTCGGGCTGGGCGCGCTCGGTGCGGTCACCCGGGTCACCCTCGAGGTGGAGCCGGCCTACCAGGTCCGCCAGCGCACCTACCAGGGGCTCGGCTGGGACCGCCTGGTCGAGCACTTCGACGAGGTCACCTCGGCCGGCTACAGCGTCAGCATGTTCACCCGCTGGGGCGGGACGGTCGAGCAGGTCTGGGTCAAGAGCCGGGTCACCGAGGCCCCCGAGGAGGTCCGCGGCGAGCTGTTCGGGGCGGCCGCGGCGACCGTCGACCGCCACCCGATCCTCGGCATCGACCCGGTCAACTGCACCCGCCAGCTGGGCGTGCCCGGCCCGTGGTCCGACCGGCTGCCCCATTTCCGCATGGGCTTCACCCCCAGCAGCGGCGAGGAGCTCCAGTCCGAGTACCACCTGCCCAGGCGCCACGCCGCGGCCGCGCTGGCCTCGCTGCGGGCGCTGGCCGGCACCATCCAGCCGGTGCTGCAGGTGTCCGAGCTGCGCACCGTGGCCGCCGACCGGCTCTGGATGAGCCCCCAGCACGGCCGCGACACCCTCTCGGTCCACTTCACCTGGCAGCCGGACCGGGCGGCGGTGGAGCGGGCGCTGGTCGAGGTCGAGGCCGCCCTGGCCCCGTTCGGGGCCCGGCCCCACTGGGGCAAGGTGTTCCTGGCCGACGCCGCGGCCGTCGCCCCGCTGTACGAGCGGGCCGGCGACTTCGCGCGGCTGGCCGGCCGGCTCGACCCCGGCGGGGTGTTCACCAACGCCTGGCTGCGCCGCCACCTCCTCGGCGGCTAGCGCCGCCGGGCCGCCGTGGCCGCCCGCGTGGCCAGGGGGCTGGCGTCGATGCGGGCGCAGACCTCGGCGAACAGCTCGCCGGGGCCGCTCCAGCGGAGGGACTCGACCCCGTCGAGCAGCGACCGGTCGGCCCGCAGGGTGGCCAGGTCCTTGAACAGCATGGCCTGGCGCCGCTGATCGCGTAGGGTGGCGGCCAGGGCGGGGCGGTTGCGCAGGGCCAGGTCCCAGGCGGACGGGTCGGCGGGGATCTGCTCCAGGTGGCCGAAGCGGGCCAGCACGGTCGCGGCCGACCTGGCCCCCCAGCCGGGCAGGCCCGGGTAGCCGTCGGCGGTGTCGCCGACCAGGGCCAGGTAGTCGGGGATGGAGGCGGGGCCGACCCCGAACTTGGCCGTCACCCCGGCCTCGTCGTAGACGACCCGGCGGCGCCGGTCCAGCTGCACCACCCGGGCGCCGCGGACGCACTGGCCGAGGTCCTTGTCGGGGGTGCAGATCACCACCTGCTCGACCGCCGGGTCGGCGGCGGCGGCCGCGGCCGCGCCGGCCAGGGCGTCGTCGGCCTCCAGCTCGACCATCGGCCAGACCACGACCCCCATCGCCTGCAGCGCCACCTCCAGCAGCCCGAACTGGCCCAGCAGCCGCGGGTCGAGGCCGGCCGACGACTTGTAGGTGGGCCACAGGCGGTTGCGGAACGACTCGATGACGTGGTCGGTGGCCACGCCCAGGTGGGTGACGCCCTGCTCCAGCAGCCCCAGCATCGACCAGAGCACCCCGCGGGTGGCCGCCACCTCGGCCCCCTCGGCCGTGCGGTGGGGCGGCACCCCGTAGTAGTGGCGGAACAGCTCGTAGGTCCCGTCGACCAGGAAGACGCGCATCGGCCCCCCAGGGTAGCCCGGCAGGTCGCTCACGGATGCCGTTCGGGGAGCTCCGGCGGGAGGTCAAGGCCGAGGGCCTGGCGCAGGCCGGCGGCGCCGGTGGCGGTGAGGTGGATGGTGCGGCCGCCGGGGACGCGCTCGACCCAGCCGCGGCCGGCCAGGGCCGCGGCCAGGGCGTCGCCGAGGGCGCCGGCCAGGTGGGGGACGCGCTCGGTGGCGTCCAGGCACTGGAAGGCCAGGCGCCGGCGGCCGGGGGCCAGGCGCCCCAGGTCGACCCCGACCGCGGCCAGGTCCCGGGGGGCCGCCGGGCCCAGCCCGAGGGTCCCGTCGGGCCGTTCGGCCAGGGCCCGGCGCGCCACCAGGGCGCGGTAGAGGCCGACCCCGAGCGGCCCGGCCAGGTGGTCGTAGCAGGTCCGGGAGGCGGCCGCGGGCCCGGCCGGGGCCGGCGGCCGGCCGGTGACCCGGTCCAGCAGCGGCAGCAGGCGCTCCAGCCCGGGGTCGGCCAGCGTGTAGACGCCCTGGCGGCCGCGGCGCTCGACCCGGACCAGGCCGGCCTCGCGCAGCCGCCGCAGGTGGTTGGACAGCTGGGGGAGGGGGACGGCCAGCTCGCCGGCCAGCTGGCTGACCGTGGCCGGGCCGCGCTGGCCGAGCCGCTCGACCACCCGCAGCCGCAGCGGGTCGGCCAGCTGGCGGAGCAGCGCCACCCGCGGGTCGGCCCGGCCACCCGGCCCGCCGCGCTGACGGTTTCTCTCATCGTGAACCATGAACGTACTGTTCATGCTACCGTGAAGCGTCGGATCTGGGAACCGTACGGGAAGGAGCGATGCCGGGTGTTCGACGGCGGGCGGGCTCCGGTGGGTTGCTCGGTCCTCAGCTCGCCGCGTGCTTCACGAGCGCGGCGATCCTTGCCTCGTCGGCGGCGGTCAACTCCGTCAGGGCGAAGGCGGTCGGCCACATGGTGCCTTCGTCGAGGTTCGCCGCGTCGTCGAAGCCGAGCGTCGCGTACCTGGAGTTGAACTTCGACGCAGGTACGAAGTGGCAGAGGAGCTTGCCGTCCTTGGCATAGGCGGGCATCCCGTACCAGGTTCTCGGCGTGAGGGCGGGCGCGCTGGCTTTGACGATCGCGTGGAGCCGCTCGGCCATGGCGCGATCCGGCTCCGGCAGCTCGGCGATCTTGGCGAGCAGGTCCTGTTCCCCGTCCGCCTTGTCCGCGCCCCGGCCGCGGCGCGCGGCCGACTTCAGCTCCTGGGCGCGCGCCTTCATCGCGTCGCGTTCCTCGTCGCTGAACCCCTCGTACTTCTTGTCCGCGGTCGCGTCCTTGGCGGACTTCTTGGTGTCCTTCATGGCAGGTTCCTCCCCTGCGAGTCTTGATGGGGACGCCCTCATGCTAGCGAGCCGCCGCGGCGGCGGCTTCCCAGCAGGCCGCCGGTCGAGCCGGGGTCGGCGGCGATGGCCTCCAGGTCGGCCTGCTGGGCGGCGGCCTCGGCCTCGGGGGCGAGGGCGGCCGGCGGCGCGACGGGGGCGGGCGGGGGCTCGGCGAGGACCAGCACCGCGGTCGAGACCCGCCGCTCCTGGGGGTCGGAGACCCGGTTGACCACCACGCCGTCCAGCACCATGGTGGTCGACCCGCCGCCGTCCAGGTTGATCGCCGCCTGCGCCCCCAGGCCGACGAACAGCTCGGCGAGCTCGCGCAGGCTCATGCCGACGCTGTAGCCGGGCTGGCGGCCGTCCACGGTCACCAGCAGCAGACGTCCGTCGGCGGTCGCGCCCACCCCGGTGCGGGGGTTGCGGCGGTGGAAGGGGGTGGTGCCGTCCACGTTGCCGGCCAGGACCCGGCCGTTGCGGACCAGGGTCGGGCTGCCGCCGCTGGTGTCAAGGATCCCCGGCCAGGCGGCGAAGCTCCAGGCCACGGTGACCTGCTCGCCCGGCTCGAGGGCGGCCAGGGCGGGCGCCTGGGCCCCGCCGGGCGGGGTCGACAGCACCAC
>Ga0307278_10001547_pt1 | contig 11426 bp, 13 predicted proteins | sample ER_DNA_117_FD_194482 | JGI IMG/M metagenome (GOLD analysis project Ga0307278, IMG submission 194482) | Bulk soil microbial communities from the East River watershed near Crested Butte, Colorado, United States - ER_DNA_117 | ecosystem: Environmental > Terrestrial > Soil > Floodplain | place...
CAAGGCCGGAACCGCGCCAGGCCGCCCCCCGCGGGCGGACCGACCTCAGCGGCGCCGGGAGGCGGCCGACCAGTCCACCGCAGCGGCAAGGGGGAGTACATGCTCACCTCGATCCAGCGCCGCCTCCAGGGGCAGCGTGAGGACGGTTTCACTCTGATCGAGCTGATGGTCGTCGTTCTTATCATCGCGATTCTCATTGCGATCGCGATTCCGACATTCCTCGGGGCGCGTGCCAGGGCCCAGGACCGGGCCGCGCAGAGCAACCTGCGCAACGCGCTGACGGCGGAGAAGACGTACTACACCGACAACCAGGCGTACTCCGCGGACGTCGCGGCGACCGGGGCGCTGAAGACGATCGAGCCGTCGCTCAACTGGACGGCCGACGGCACGCCCGGCACGGCGGGCCAGGTGCTCGTCGCCGTCAGCGGCACCCCGGCGACCACGGTGATCCTCGGCGCCTACAGCGCCTCCGGATCCTGCTTCTACCTCAAGGACGTGGCCACCGGGTCGGGTGCGGGGACGTTCTACGCCAAGCCTGCCGCCTGCAGCCTGGTGAGCACCACGACCGTCACCGGCGCGAGCTGGTAGTCGAGCCGAGCGGCATCGCCGCAACTTCGGGGGCCCGGGCGACGCCCGGGCCCCCGGCCTGTGGAGGGGGTCACCAGTTGCCAACGGCGCGGGACGGGAAGGCTTCACGCCCGGCTGGGCAGCACGGCTTCACGCTCATCGAGTTGATCATCGTCGTGCTCATCCTCGGGATCCTGATGGCGATCGCCGTCCCGGTCTTCATGGAGGCCCGCAACCGGGCACGGGACCGGGCGGCCCAGTCCACCCTCCGCAACGCGCTCACCGCGGAGAAGGCCTACTTCGCCGACAGGCAGGCGTACACCGAGACGCCCGCCGAGCTGCTCGCGGTCGAGCCGGCGCTGGCCCTCGACGCGGCCGCCGACGCCAACCCGACCCAGGGCTCGATCTCCTACGCCCTGGTCGGGAACGTGATCGTGCTCGGCACCCAGAGCGCCTCCGGGACCTGCTTCTACCTCAAGGACACGCCGTCCGGCGGTGGCGGGACCAAGTACGGCAGCGACGGCTCCGCCACCTGCCCCACGCCGTCCGCCATGGAGGCGACCGTCACCCTGGACAAGTGGTAGCGGCCACCCCGCCGCAGCCACCACGACCCCAACAGGATCCCACCGCGGCCACCCGGGGCCCAAGCAGGGATCCCGCCGCAGGACCCGATGGGGAGCCTCCGGGGGGGAGCTGTCTTCGGGCTCCCCCCGGATCGATCTAGAACGCGTCGACGTTCAGGAGGCGCTCCTTGGTGCCGTCGCCGTCGCCGGCGCTGTTCCAGTTCAGGTTGCCAGCGGCCTGCAGGGCGGACTTCACCTGAGCAGGGGTGGCCCCTGCGTGGGTCGACTTGTAGAGCGCGGCCGCGCCGGCCACGTGCGGGCTCGCCATCGAGGTGCCGCTGAAGGTGGCCAGGCCGCCGCTGTTGGAGGTGGACGTGATGCAGACGCCGGGGGCGATGAGGTCGACGTCGGCGCCGAAGTTGGAGAAGTCGGCGAAGGTGTCGTCCTGGTCGGCCCGGCAGGTCGAAGCCGCGCCGCCGCCCGGCTGGCCGTTGAAGTCGGCCAGGGCCGAGACCGTGATCACCTCGGAGTAGGTCGCCGGCACGAAGAAGTTGGAGTCCGAGGCGGAGTTGCCCGCCGCCACCGCGTAGGTCACGCCGGCCTGCACCGAGCGGCAGATCGCCGGGTGCATCGGGTCGAAGCTCGAGCTGCAGCCGGAGAAGGCGCCGAAGAAGCTCTGCCCGCCGAGGCTCATGTTGGCGACCTCGATGGTGCTGGCGCGGGCGGTCACCCAGTCGATGCCGCAGATGATCTGGGAGATGCTCCCCGAGCCGGCGGCGTTGAGCACCTTGACGGCCCAGATGCGGGCGCCGGGCGCGACGCCGACCACCAGGTTGCCGTCGTCCTTGGCCGCGACCGTGCCGGCGACGTGGGTGCCGTGGCCGTTGTCGTCGGCGAAGCCCGCGCCGCCGACGCAGTTGGTCCCGCCGCGGACGTCGAGGTCGCTGTTGGGGCCGACGCCGGTGTCGATGATGGCGACGTCGACGTCCACGGTGCCCGAGCCGTTGCCCGAGGCGGTGCTGGACAGCTCGCCGTCGATGCGGTCGATGCCGGTCGGCAGGGACTGGGCCTGGATGTGCAGGGTGCGGTCGGGCACGACCGCGGCCACGCTCGGGTCGGCCTTGAGCGCCGCCAGCCCCGCGGGGGTGAGCGTGGCGCTGTAGCCGCTGAGGGCGTGGCTGTAGACGTGGCTCACCCGGGCGCCGAACGCGCCGGAGGCGCGGCGCGCCTGCGCGCTGGCGGCGCCGGCGGAGCCCTTGAGCACCACGACGTAGCCGGAGCGCGACTGGCCGGCGCCGGCTTGGGAGGCTGGGACGAAGGCGACCACCAGGGTCGCGAGGACGCATCCGACGAACCATCGTCGCCGCATGGGCCTCCTCCTTCTCTGGGACGGACTGGGCGTGTGGGTGGCCAGTAAGTATTCCTGAGGCACGAAAGTCAATACTCATGACAAACCAGGCTGAAACGGGCGGGCTGTGAACGGCGCGCCCGGCGCGGCCCGCCGTCCTGCTAGGCTCCGCCGGTCATGAGTCCCTCAGCCGCCGCCCTGCTCGCCGGGCTCTTCGGCCTGGCATTCGGTTCCTTCGCGACCGTGGTGATCCGGCGCGTGCCGCGGCGCGAGTCGCTGCTGCGACCCGGCTCCCACTGCCCGTCCTGCGAGGCGCCGATCGCCTGGCGGGACAACCTGCCACTGGTCGGCTGGGTCCTGCTGCGCGGGCGCTGCCGGCGCTGCGGCGCGCCCATCCCGCTGCGCTACCCGGCCGTCGAGCTGGTGACGGCGCTGCTGTGGGCGCTGGTGACCTGGCGGCTGGTGCGCTCCGGGCTCGGCGCTGCCGTGCCCGCCTACCTCGCCCTCACCTTCACGTGCGTGGCGCTGACCGTGATCGACCTGGACGTGCGGCTGCTGCCCGACCGGATCACCTTCCCGGCGTTCGCGGTCGTGGGCCTGCTGCTGCTGGTGGCCAGCCTCGCGCTCGGCGAGCCTGGGCGCATGGGCCGCGCGCTGCTCGCGGCCCTGGTGGCCCTGCTCTTCTTCTACCTGCTGTTCCTCCTCTACCCGGCCGGCATGGGCTTCGGTGACGTGAAGTTCGCGCCCACCCTCGGCCTGGCGCTCGGCTGGCTGTCCTGGCCGGTGCTCGCGGTCGGGTTCTTCCTGGCTTTCCTGCTCGGCGGGGTGGTCGGGATCCTCGCGATGCTGGTGCTGCGCCTCGGCCGCAAGGCGGCCATCCCGTTCGGCCCCTGGATGGCCGCGGGCACGCTGCTCGGCGTGCTGGTCGGCACGCAGATCGCCAACTGGTACCTGAGCGGCCTCACCGGCGCCTGAGACGCTCCCGGCGCCCTCGGGCTCAAGGCGCGTGGTTTGGGCGACGATGACTGTCAGGTCTTGGTGGTCGCGCGGATGCGCGGCCTGAGGCCGCCGCAGGCGTCAGGCCGTGCCCCCGCGGGCCGCCGATCGTCATTCGACGAGGTGGGGGAGGCCAGTGGGCCGGAGCGTAGTCGGTCTGGACATCGGTACCACAGCGGTGCGCGGCGCCGAGCTTGCCGTGCGCCGCGGGCAGGTGGTGCTCGAACGCTTCGCGCATGTCGCCCTGCCGCCGGGCGCGGTGGTGGAGGGCGAGGTCGCCGAGCCGGAGGCGGTCGGGGCCGCGCTCAAGGCGCTGTGGCGGCGCGGCCGCTTCAGCTCCCGCCGGGTGGTCATGGGCGTCGCCAACCAGCGCGTGGTGGTCCGCATCGTCGACCTCCCCTGGATGGAGCAGGACGAGCTGCGCCGCTCGCTCCCCTTCCAGGTGCAGGAGTTCATCCCGATCCCGGTGGACGAGGCCGAGCTCGACTTCGACGTGCTCGGCGAGCACGAGAGCGGCGGCCAGCGGCTGATGCGCGTGCTGCTGGTGGCCGCGCAGAAGGAGATGGTCGACGGCCACGTCCGTGCCGGCATGCGCGCCGGGCTGGAGCCGGTCGGCATCGACCTGACGCCGTTCGCGCTGGTCCGCTCGCTCGCCCCGGTGGGCGGCACGCCGCTGGCGGAGACGGGCGAGGCCCTGATCGACGTCGGCGCCCGGGTCACCAACATCGTGGTGCACGCCGGCGGCGTGCCGCGCTTCGTGCGCATCCTGCTGATGGGCGGCCAGGACGTGACCGACGCCCTGCGCATCGGGCTCGACGTCGACGCCGACGTGGCCGAGGTGACGAAGCTCGAGGCGGCGGCCGGCGCGCACGACCCGACCGTCGCGGAGATCCTGGAGCAGCGCATCGCCCTGTTCGTCGAGGAGGTGCGCGGCTCGCTCGACTTCTACCGCGCCCAGTCCGACGCCGTCCCGGTCAGCCGGGTGCTGCTGAGCGGCGGCGGCTCCCGGCTCGGGCCCCTCCGCGACCAGCTCGCCGACGCGCTGCGTCTGCCGGTGGAGCCGGGGCGGACCCTGCAGGCCCTGCGCGTCGGCCGGGTCGGGCTCAACGAGGAGGAGCTGGCCGAGCTGGAGCCGCTGGCGGCCGTCCCCGTCGGCCTGGCGCTGGGAGAGGTGGCCTAGGTGACCGCGGACATGGACATCACCCAGCGCCTCGGCACGGCGCCCAGGGTCAACCTGCTGCCCTCCTGGGTCGCCGAGCGCCGCCTGGTGCGACGCCAGCGCCTCACCGTGGCGGCCGGCTTCGGCGTCGCGCTCTGCCTGCTCGCGCTGCTCTGGCTGGCCGACTCGGCACGCGCCCAGCGGGCCGAGCGGGCCGCCGCCGGGGAGCGGGCCATCGCCACGCAGCTCGGCACCCAGCGGGCGCGCCTGCAGCCCTGGGCGGACCTGCAGGCCGAGGTGGTCTCGGCCGAGCAGCTCCGCGCCACCGTCTACGCGCGCGAGGTGCGCTTCTCCAGGGTGCTGCAGGACGTGGCCATGGTGATGCCGGACAACGCCTGGCTGACCCAGCTCAGCGCCTCGCTCTCCGAGACCCAGCAGAGCCAGGGGTCCGGCGCGCAGGCTTCCGGCGGCCAGAACGGCAACGCCACGGCCGGGATCGTCCCGGGCGCCCCGGGGTTCGGGTCGCCGGTCGGCACGATCACGTTCGCCGGCGCGGGGCTCGGCCACATCGACGTCGGGAAGCTGGTCAAGGTGCTCGACGGCGCGGTGAAGCGGAACGGAGGGTCGGTGTACCTGAACCCGTACTACACCAGCTCGCAGAAGCAGGCCGGGAGCGGCCAGGCCACGGTGACCTTCTCGGCCAGCGTGGACCTCAGCCAGGCGGCCTACTCCGGGCGCTTCCAGCGCCCTAGCGGGACGGGAGGGCGCTGAGGTGGGCCGCCGCCGAGAGCTGATCGTCTCCGTCGTGGTCGCGGTCCTGGTCCTGGCCGGCCTGTGGGCCGTGCTGGTGCGGCCGAAGGGCGGGCAGGCCGCCGCCGCCCGCGCCGAGGAGCAGGCCGCCGCCGCCCAGGCGGACACCCTGCGTGGCCAGATCCGCGCGCTCGAGCAGGTCCGGAGCGAGGCCGAGAGCCTGCGCGCCCGTGCCCGCGAGGCCCGCGACCTGTTCCCCGCCAAGCCCGACCTGCCCGACCTGACCACCGCCCTGCAGAAGATCGCCGAGCAGTCCGGCGTCGACCTGGTCTCCATCCAGCCGACGCCGCCGGCGGCCTCGACCAGCAGTCCCGAGCTGGCGGCGCTGACCGCGACGGTGTCGGTCGGCGGCGGCTTCTTCGCCATCGAGGACTTCCTCGCGCGCCTCGAGAACCTGGTCAAGAGCCCCGACTCTGCGTCGCACATCCCGCCACGCTCGGTGCTGGTCCGCTCGGTGAGCGTCGCCGGCTCGGGGTCGAGCGGCGGCACCAGCAGCGGCTCCACGGCGACCCTCACGGCCGGCGGGGGAGCGCTGACCGCCAACATCAGCCTGATGGTGTTCCAGCACGCCAAGGTGCAGGCGCCCGCCGGGGCGGCGGGCACGACCACGCCGTCCGCGGCGCCGTCCACCACGGCGCCGACCACGACCACCCCGCCGGCCACGACCGCGTCCGGGTCGGCGACCACGCGGCCGGCGTCATACGTGCCGCCGGCGCCCGGGCGCGGCGGCTCCCAGGCCGCCGCGGCCGTGGGGAGGAGGTAGCGCCGTGTCGACGCAACCGGAGTCCTCGCCGAACCGGACCGATCCGAGGCAGCGCGCGCTGATCCTGGGCGCCGCCGCCCTCGGCCTGGTCCTGCTGGTGGTCGCCGTGCTCATGAGTGGGCCCTTCGGGGGCGGGACGGCCGCGCCGCGGGTGGTGCTCGCCCCACCCACCACCGGCAGGCCCGGCGCCACCACCACGACCAGGCCCGGCGCCGCCGCCGAGCCGGCCATGCCGACCACCACCACCACGACCACCGCCCCGGCGCTGACGTCGCTCGCGCTCACCGCCAAGGACCCGTTCAAGCCGCTGGTCGGCAGCGGCGCCACCGCGACGACCTCGTCGAGCGGCGGCGCTGGCGTCACCACGACCACCAGCGCCACCAGCCCCGGCGGCGGCTCCAGCAGCGGGCGCAAGCTCACGCTGCTCAGCGTGTTCGGCAGCAGCGTGCGCTACGTCAAGGTCGACCTGGACGGCAAGAAGTACCAGGCGGCCGAGGGCGGCACCATCGCGGGCGCGTACCGGGTGGTCGACGTCGGTAGGAGCTGCGCCGAGTTCCGCTCCTCCGGCGGCACGTTCACCCTCTGCGAGGGCGAGGCCGTCCTCAAATAGCCCCGCAGAAGGGTCAACTCGCCGCTCGTCCTGCCGATCAAGGGCACGGCTGGTACACCCACGGCCGTGCCGCGGTGGCCACGGCCCCGGATCGGAGGTGCGAACCAGGGTGCGCAGACGGCCGGCTGACGGTCGCCAGGGCAGCCCAGAGGCAGGCTTTACGATCGTGGAGCTGGTGGTCGCCATCACGCTGTTCGCCCTGATGTTCGGGGCGCTGGCGCTGGGCATGGGAGGCGTGCTGCGGACCGACCGCACCAATCGCAGTCGTTCCGTGGCTGCCTACCTGGCCGCCAACGGCGTGGTCTACGTCCAGAACGTCCCCAGCTCGCGCGGCATCACCTGCAGGGTGGCCACCAGCTCGCAGCAGAACGCGGTCGGCTACCCGATCAACAACGACGTCACCCAGTACAACACCTGCGACGGCGACGTCTTCATGTCCGGCACCCTCGCCGGGCAGCTCACCGTCGCCGCCGAGCACAACGTGGTGGTCGTGGGTGACACCAACTACGCCGGCGGCACCGGCGGCAGCGACGTCCTCGGCCTGATCGCCAACCAGTTCGTGCAGATCTACCACCCGGTCAACAGCTCGGGGACGAACCTCAGCGACAGCCGCGGCCCCCGCTCGCCGTTCACCAACCCGGTGCTGAACGCCGCCATCCTGGCGATCGGCCACTCCTTCATCGTGCAGAACTACGACGAGGGCGCCACGCTCGGCACCCTGAACGTCACCGGCGCGCTCGCGCAGAAGTGGCGCGGGCCGGTCGGCACCTCCGGAGGGTCGGGCACCGGCTACCTGAAGAGCTACAACTACGACAGCCGCCTCGTCTACACCGCGCCGCCCCACGCGCTCGACCTGAGCGGCGCCGACTACGAGGCCAGGCAGTGGGCGGAGATCACCAACCCGGGCAGCCTGCCGCCGTGACGCCGCCGGCTTGACCGGCGCCGTACCATCGGCGCGCACCCGTCACCCGAGCAAGGACCGTTGCCGTGCAGGTGCTGCGCTACCTGACCGCGGGGGAGTCGCACGGGCAGGCGCTGGTCGCCGTCCTCGAGGGGATGCCGGCCGGGGTCCCGGTGACCACCGCGGAGATCGCCGCCGAGCTGGCCAGGCGCCGGCTCGGCTACGGCCGTGGCGCGCGCATGCGCTTCGAGGCCGACCGCCTCGAGGTGCTCGGTGGGCTGCGGCACGGGCGCACCCTCGGCTCGCCGGTGGCGGTGGTGATCGGCAACAGCGAGTGGCCGAAGTGGACCGAGGTGATGGCGCCCGACCCGGTGGCCGACCCCGCCGCGGCGGCGACCGGGCGCGGGGCGCCGCTGACCCGCCCCCGCCCCGGCCACGCCGACCTGGCCGGCATGCAGAAGTACGGCTTCGACGAGGCCCGCCCGGTGCTCGAACGGGCCAGCGCTAGGGAGACGGCCGCCCGGGTGGCCCTCGGCGCGGTCGCCAAGGCGTTGCTGGCCCAGGTCGGCGTCACCGTCCTCGGGCACGTCGCCAGCCTCGGCCAGGTCGCCGCCGACCCGGCCGCGATGCCCGGGCCCGGCGACCGCGAGCGGCTCGACGCCTCGCCGGTGCGCTGCCTCGACGGGACCGCCGCCGCGGCGATGACGGCCGCGATCGACGCCGCCAAGGCGGCGGGCGACACCCTCGGCGGGGTGGTGGAGGTGCTGGCCTGGGGCCTGCCGCCGGGGCTCGGCTCGCACGTGCACTGGGACCGCAAGCTGGACGCGCGCCTGGCCGGGGCGCTGATGAGCGTGCAGGCGATCAAGGGCGTCGAGGTCGGCGACGGCTTCGCCGGCGCCGCCCGCCCCGGCTCGGCGGCGCACGACGAGATCGTCCCCGGCCCGCACGGGCCGGTGCGCCGCACCGGGCGCTCCGGCGGCATCGAGGGCGGCATGTCGACCGGGGAGCCACTGCGCCTGCGGGCGGCGATGAAGCCCCTGTCCACCCTGGTCAAGGCGCTGGACACGGTCGACGTGGCCAGCGGCGAGCCGGCCAGGGCGGTGGTGCAGCGCTCCGACGTCACCGCCGTCCCCGCCGCGGCGGTGGTCGCCGAGGCGGTGGTCGCGCTGGTCCTGGCCGACGCCCTGCTGGAGAAGACCGGGGGCGACTCGCTCGCCGAGGTGCGCCGCAACCTCGACGCCTACCTCGCATCGCTGCCAAGCTTCACGGCCACGACAGACGGGAGCGGGTAAGCTTCTACGAGCCGGCCCGCGGAAGGCGAGCGGCCGGTCTCCGGTCGACCGCCGAGGGTGCAGCGCGCCCCGCCGCGTCCGGACGACGCAGCAGTGACGGTCGAGGAGGCTCTCAGGTGCGCCCGGTGCTGCCAACCATCATCGTGATCGGCTTCATGGGGGCCGGGAAGACGTCGGTCGGCCAGCTCGTCGCCCGCGCCCTCGGGCGCGAGTTCGTCGACACCGACGTGCTCGTCCAGCGCCAGGCGCGCATGGACGTCAACGAGATCTTCCAGCGCGAGGGCGAGGAGAGCTTCCGGCGCCGCGAGGTCGCCGCCATCGACCGGGCCATCGCCATCCCCGGCCGGGTGATCGCGGTCGGCGGCGGCGCCGTGCTCTCGGCCGAGAACCGCACCGCGCTCAAGCAGGCCGGGCTGCTGGTCTACCTGCGCGCCACCCCGGAGACCCTGGCCGGCCGGCTGGTCGGCGCCACCGACCGGCCGCTGCTCGACGTGACCGACCGCGTCGGGCGCATCCGCGACCTGCTGGTCGCGCGCGGGCCGATCTACGAGACCGCCGGGGACCTGCTGGTCGACACCGACCGGCAGAGCCCGGAGCAGAGCGCCACCGAGGTGCTCGAGTGGTACCGGCGCAGGGTGGACGAGCTGGCCGGCCGGGTGTGAGCGGCGGCCCCGCCGGCCGCGGCGGACGCCTCCCGCCACACCGGACGATCGAGGTCCGCGTCCCCGGCGGCGCCTACCCGGTCCACCTCGGCGGCGGCCTGCTCGACCGGCTCGACGAGCTGCTGCCGGAGCTGCCGGGCGCGGAGGTCGCGGCGGTGGTGTTCAGCGCGCCGGTGGCCGCCCACGCCGAGCAGGCCGCGGCCGCGTGCGCCCGCCGCGGCCTCGAGCCGCGGCTGCTCGAGGTCCCGGCCGGGGAGGCGGCCAAGCAGCTCGCGGTGGTGGCGTCGCTGTACGAGCGGCTGGCGGCGGTCCCGACCCACCGGGCCGACCCGGTCGTGGCCGTCGGCGGCGGGGCCACCAGCGACGCGGCCGGCTTCGCCGCCGCCACCTGGCTGCGCGGCGTGCCCCTGGTCAACCTGCCCACCACCGTGCTCGGCATGGTCGACGCGGCCGTCGGCGGCAAGACCGGCGTCGACCTGCCGGCCGGCAAGAACCTGGTCGGTGCCTTCCACCACCCGGTCGCGGTGGTGGCCGACACCGCCACCCTGGCCGGGCTCGACCAGGCCGAGCGCCGCTCCGGCATGGCCGAGGTGGTCAAGGCCGGCCTGGTCGGCGATCCCGCCCTCGCCGACGCCTGCCTGGCCACGGCCGAGGCTGGCTTGCTGCAGCACGCCAGCCCGGTCGCCGCCGACGACCTCGACGCGCTCACCCCGCTGCTCGAGGCGGCCGTGCGGGTCAAGGCGGCGGTGGTCGCCGCCGACGAGCGCGAGGAGGGGCGGCGGGCGGTGCTGAACTACGGCCACACCCTCGGCCACGCGCTGGAGCGGCTGGCCGGCTACGGGCGCCTGCGCCACGGCGAGGCGGTCGCCCTCGGCATGGTGTTCGCCGCGCGGGTGGCCGAGGCGGTCGGGATCGCGGCGCCGGGCCTCGCCGACGGGCACGTCCGCGTGCTCGCCGCGATGGGCCTGCCGACCGGCGGGGTGGAGCTGGACCCCGCCGCCGTGCTCGCGGCCATGGCCACCGACAAGAAGCACCTCCGCGGCCTGCGGCTGGTGCTGCTGCGCGCGGTCGGCGAGCCGGTGGTGGTGCCGGCCCCCGACGCGGAGGTGCTCGCCGCGGCGATCCGCTCCCTCTCCGGGGCGGGGACGTGAGCCGGCGCTTCCGCCCCGCCGGGCAGGGTCCCCGGGTGCTGGTGCTGCACGGGCCCAACCTGGGCGCGCTCGGCCGCCGCGACCCGGCCCACTACGGCGGCGAGGACCTCGACGGCATCATGGCGCGCCTCGAGAAGCTGGCCGGCGCCCTCGGGGTCACGGTCGAGGGCCTGCAGTCCGACCACGAGGGCGAGCTGGTCGCCGAGCTGCTGGCCGCGCGCGGCCGCGGCGTGGCCGCGGCGGTGCTCAACCCGGGCGCGCTCGCCCACACCTCCTACGCGCTGCGCGACGCGGTCGAGGCCGCCGGCGTCCCGGTCGTCGAGGTCCACCTGTCCAACGTCCACGCGCGCGAGCGCTGGCGCCACCGCCTGGCGGTGGCCCCGGCGGCGGCCGGGGTGGTGGCCGGCTTCGGCCCCGCCAGCTACGAGCTCGGCCTGCGCGCCGCCGCCGCGCTGATCCGATCCTCCGGGGGGGCGACCAGCGCCCCCCCGGACCCCCCCGGGGGCCTCGGACCAGGAACCAGGCAATGACGGCGAACGACCGCGCCAGGAGCAGGAAGCCGCGCCGTCCGGCGAAGCCGTTCCGGCCCAGGGCCGCCAAGGCC
>Ga0307278_10001548_pt1 | contig 11425 bp, 7 predicted proteins | sample ER_DNA_117_FD_194482 | JGI IMG/M metagenome (GOLD analysis project Ga0307278, IMG submission 194482) | Bulk soil microbial communities from the East River watershed near Crested Butte, Colorado, United States - ER_DNA_117 | ecosystem: Environmental > Terrestrial > Soil > Floodplain | place: USA...
GCCGGCCAGCGGACCCAGCGACTCGATCCACATTACTTTTATCTGGATTCGAATCTGGCCGCCGCCTACCGCGAGAAAGGAAATTTCGCAGAAGCGATTGCGCTCTACACGAAAGCTCAGGAGGAGCAGCGTTTCCCGAGTAGCGGCCTTGCCATCACCTACGCGCGGATGGGCCAGCAGGCCCAGGCACAGAAGATTCTCGATCAACTCCTGCAAGAAAGGCAGACCCGATACGTCTCGGCGCAGACGATCGCGGCAGTTTACGTCGCGTTCGGCGAGAAAGAAGAAGCTTTTCGCTGGCTCGAGCGCGCCGCTGCCGAACACTGTGGAACTCTACAGTGGATCGCGTTCCTTCCCGAGTTTGGCGCGCTCCGTTCCGACGCACGTTTCCCTCAACTTCTGCGGCGAATCGGTGTTTCGCCGAACTCAATTTTGGCGATCACCGAGACAACTCTGTCAGAGACTACCGATCCAAACGCGCAGAGTCACTACACCCTCAAAGTTGGAGTAAAGCCACGACCCGGTACGCAAAATGGGCACATTGTCAGGATTATCGTCTCCTTTTACGACCGCACGAAAGATAATAAAATGAAGCCGACTGACGCGCGGACAAGTTATAGTTGGCTTACCGCTGCCGACGACTGGACGGATGCGACTCCGAAATTCCTCGCCGCAACCTACGTGCGTCCAAAAACCAAATCGCCGTCACCTGACGGACGCCAATATGGCGGGTTCATTGTCCGAGTGTATTTCGACGGCCAGTTACAAGATGTGCGAGCGACGCCGCCGGAATTACTGACGCTCTTTCCGGCTCCAGATCAGTTGGCGCCGCCTCCCAATGCGGCCCCCAGTCCGTCGAACTAAACTCAACACTTAACAAGTCCCCCGCGCTCCAGATTTGAGAGAATCCTTGTTAACCGTGCCGTACTTCGCTAAACCACGGAGAATTAGCGAGAGGAGCTTGTCATCAAGCAACCATGCTTTTGGTGCGCTGGGCTGGGCATAGTGGGAATTCCTTTGCTTCTGGCCTCGATCTCATTTGGTCAGGAGACTGCGTCCACATCTGGGGAGGCTGACCGGCGTGTCGCTACAGTAGTGGAGGTTATCGTCACTGGTTCGAACATTCCGACCGCGGAGGAGACGGGCCCCAATCCAGTCGATACGTATCGTCCGGCGGACCTCGAAAAACTGGGCATCCGCAATACAACGGACCTGACAACTTTTCTGCCGCAGCAGGCGGGCGGAACCGTCAACCTGAACATCGGCAATGGCGGCGACGGTACTGTCCAATTCAACCTGCGCGGCTTGTTGGGCAAAGAAACCCTGGTGCTCGTTGATGGAAAACGTGTCGCCTTTGGTTCGTTAGGCGTCGCCGGGGCTAGCCAGGCTGTGGACATTAACCTCCTTCCCTTCGTGATGATTGACCACATCGACATCCTGAAGGATGGCGCCTCGGCTGTATATGGCTCCGACGCAATTGCCGGGGTGGTCAACTTCTTTTTGATACACAAATTTCGCGGCTTGGAGATCGGGGGCAGTTACGGGAACACAAACCTGGGAGCGTCCAATGATATGGGAGAGTGGGAGGCGTGGCTGAAAGCCGGCACGGGAGATGATAAGACCGACATTGTGATCATTGCCGATTTCTGGGAGCGTACCGGCGGCATCTTTAGCCGTGACCGGGATCTCTCCAGTAACGCCTTTCAAATACCCTGGGGTGGGATCGATGAGCGCAGCGAGCGTGAGCCTGGACACATTGGAGATATTATAGGTTTCCGCTTGATCCCGAAATTGTTTTTCAGTGCGAACTCGCCGCCACCGCACTCAGCTCCGAACGTGGCGACGTCTCCATTTTATAAGAACCCATTTTTGATCGCTCCCAATGCATATCCAGGGCCCCCCGGTATAAATTTCGTTACAGGGGTGCCAGAGACCGGCCCTATTCAGTATAAGGGGGGTGGCGACTACTTCCTCTATAACTTCGCGGCTATAACGCCCGCACTGCCTCCGGCTGATCGCCAGAGTTTTTATGGCTCGTTCACGCGCGATCTGTGCGACAAATATCTGGTTTTATTTGCCGACTTTAAGTATGTCCGCTCATATTTCGATGGATCCCTGGCAGCGGTGCCGTTTTTGCCCGATCCATTCAAGATACCAGGCTCTAACGTGGGCTTTAGTCCCAGCGGCATCAGTGTGCCAATCTCGAATCCGTTTAATCCGTTCACGGTTCCAGACGCGATTTTGGACGTTAACGGAACTCCAGTCCCGGTGACTACTAGGGTTGAGTTTCGCGGTATTAACGACACCGGTCCCAGACATGAAAAGTTCACCTACCGGGATTCCCTTTTCGACGTCGGGTTGAAGGGTGAGATGGGAGAATTTGGCGATTATTTCAAGACTTGGAACTGGGAGCTTGGTTTCCGTTACTCGCGCAATGAGGGGCAGCTCCTGTCCATAGGCGAGGTCAGCCAGCCTGGGTTGCGGGCCGCGCTGTTGAGTACGGATCCGGCCACGGCGTTTAATCCGTTCCTTGGCTTACTTGGTCGCAACAGCAAGGCGGCCAGAAGCGCAGTTTATGTTACTCTGCAAAATACCGGTGAGTTCGAGTTACCATTAGGTTATGCAACCATTAACGGTGACTTGTTTAATCTTCCGGCCGGGCCGGTCTCATTTGCGATCGGAGGTGAGTACCGCGGGGAGAGAATGACGCGCGGTCTTGACCCGCTCACTTCCACATTTCAATCGATTGGCTCGCGGAATGAGCAAGGCTTCCGGGTGAACCGGGATGTCTGGTCAATCTACCAGGAGGTGCGGGTTCCCTTCACCAGCCCCACATGGAACTTCCCCGGCTTTTACAGCTTCGAAGTTGACTTCGCCGAGCGGGAAGAATGGTACAGCCAGAACACTTCTACAGTTCTAACGCCATTCGAGCCGGCGACCAGCTCCCAGTATAACGGGCAGAGGCCGAAGGTCTCTGTGCGCTGGCAGCCGCTTGACCCGAAGTATATCGGCGCGCTTACCTTGCGTGGCAGCTACACCGAAGCGTTCCATGCACCAACGCTATTCGAGATGACGCCTGCGGGTTCGCAGAACTTCCTAGAGGTGGCCGATCCATTTTCAAGATTGACCCCGGGCCAGACCGAGGAACGCATTAGTGGAAATCCCCGCATACAACCGGAAGTCGCCTACGAATGGTCTTACGGGATCGTTTACAGCCCGAAATGGCTCAAGGGCCTGACGATGAGCGCGGATTGGTGGCATATTGATCTGCGATCGCTCATCTCGTCTCTCGGCGCACAATTCATTATCGAGGCCGATCTTCCCGGCCTCGTATTTCGGACGCCTCCGCCACCTGGTACCCCGCCTCTCCAGAATGGTCAACCAGATCGGGGCGCAGTTACGCTGGTCATCGATCCTAACGACAACCTTTCCGGCGCAATTTTCGAAGGTCTCGACTACGAAGCAATCTATATTCTGGATTCTGGGATATTCGGTCACGGCGATTTTGGCAGACTAACATTCACGGTCAACGGCACATGGCTTTCGCGGGCCGAGCTCCAGGTTAACCCCGACACCAAAAGATTTGGTATCGCGGGTGAATTCCTACCGCGGGGATTCCGCCTGACCAGTTCGCTGCCATGGAATCGAGCCAATTTCAGTCTGTTCTACGACGGCCCGGCTGACACGTGGATGCAGGGTCTTGATATTGGTGCGGTGGTCCACTGGGTTGGCCAATACGAGGACGACAATGTTTTTCTGACAGGATCGCCGAAGCTAAATATGCCTAGAACTGGCGGTCCGGGGGATAACGCCGCTTCTGTTCCTCAGCGCGCGCGGAAAGTCGCCGCGTGGACTACGCTCGACTTGATCGCATCGTACACGTTCAACCTGCCGCCACCCGCTCCAGCCGAGGTGCCTGGCTTTGCCAAGGATGGGGGTAAAAATGTAAAGGCGCAGGACGGCAAGAAGAAAAGCGTGATTCCCGTCTCCACAGCCGAGTACAATCCCTGTGGATGGCGCGCTTGGTTAAATAACGCGACGCTCACACTTGGGATGCAGAACGTGTTCGACGAAGACCCGCCATTCGTGGCCGCCTCCTTCGAGAACGGTTACGACGAATCGCTGACCACGATCAAAGGCCGCTTCTGGTACGTTCAGCTAAAGAAAAGATTCTAAGAAACCTGTTCGACTAGGTTTCTCAGCGATCAAGTCCGGCGTTGAATTCCCAGCCATGACGTCTGCCTTCAATTGCGGTGTTGGACCCATTCGACTTGCGCTCAGGGCAGGCCGTTCGACCTGACTTCAATGTTTGCAAAATCCGACAGCGCTCTTGACGCTCAACATCCAACGAAGCAAGAAGGAGTTCGCTTCACTTGCGAGGGTATTTTTGATCCCAAGTGGCCGGGCCTTTTATGCCGGGACGGCCTGCGCCAGGAATGTGGCTTCCAAATCCGGATCCATTCCACTCGGGTTTGTAATGATCGATTAGATGGTGTTCAGCATAGTGAACCCATTCCTCCGCGATGATGAGAAAGCGACAATGCAACTGAGCGAGTTTGATATTCTTTCTACCGGCAATTTTTGCCTTATGTTCGGAGAATCGCTTTCGAAGATCGCTCTTACCTGTCGCCTTTCCGATATAGACGAGTTCATTTCGAAGGTACACCCCGTAGACGCCTGTTTCTGTAGGCATTGTCGCGGGCGGGAAAGTCAGCAACGGACTTTCTTCAAACCGCTCTAGAAGATGAGTCGGAATGTCCAGCGGATTGAACTTGTGTGCTGCGAACGGGTCGCCCGGAGGTTGGGTGGCCATTTCGTCTTCGTCGCTAGCTCTTACGCAGAACAACCGCGCTCTCGTAAAGCTTGGCGGTCGTTCGTGCACCCTGTCGCACCGACGATGCCACGATGCTTGCACCCACGCGCTTTTCTCTAACGATGTGGATTCCGATAGTATCGAAACCGTGCCGGCCTGCGAGATCTGCAAAAATGTTATCAATCGGGATTTCGACGCCCTGAAGAATCGAATTACCCACGACAACAACCGCGTGAGCGCCCGGCTTCATAACGACGCTCAAGGTTTCACAGAATTGGTCTGTGTCATTGAAATAGCTAACGGCGTAATTGGCCCAGCCCCGACCTCCGTACGTCCCTCGCTCGACGTTGATCGAACGGATTCTATCGACGAGCCGTTGCAACTCCGCGTGCTGGAAATTCAGCAATAGCGGTTCTGCCTCCCGCACGGTTTGCCAGTATTTACCAAAATTCTCGGTTTCCAGTCGCTTGAGATCTTTGGGTTTTCGAGCAAACCCAAGCCAAAAAAGCTGCGGCCGAGTGTTGCGAATGTAGTGATAGTTATTCAAATATGGCGGTGATGTGACAACAAGGTCGATCGAATCGGGATCAAGATACTGAGGAGCGTTCATAAAACTGTCTGCGATCACCCGACCGCTCGGAACTCGGCCAAATTTCTCAATCTCGCTACGGCACCACAGAATGTCTGACTTCATCGCGAGCAGCTTAGTCAGTATGGTTTCGAATACTGGGGCATCCTCTTGCAACGCTTTGCCTACGGCAGGTCGAGACGACAAGCTCGGTTCGTAGGAATAATTCGATAAACTCACCATCACTGATCCAAATGCTAAAGAGAAAAGGTCCGCGATTGCCGGCACTCGAATACCGCGAATAAATCGCATCGCTCGCAGAACTTTTTGCTCGGTCATTGCCCCGAAGAAAGGGATTCGCGTATTGAAATGCAATGGCGGGGTGGCCAGCGGACGCTCCTCACCATCAACTCGCATGTAATCTCCAAACTTGTGGATGTAATTCTGGAACTGAGATGGCGATACGGACGCCGCCTCGAGTTTTGAACGCGCAGCTAATGCCGCATAAGGATTAATCTCAAAACCAACAGTGTCGTAGCCCTGCAATTGTCCTTCGACAAGTGTTGTGCCCACGCCACAAAACGGATCAAGAATGGTAACCGTCGAAGAAGGCTTTGCCGGGAGATATTGCAAAAAAACATCACGGACGAATTCGGAAGAGAAGCCGGCGATCCAAGGAATCCAACGATGAATTGGCCTGGATTTATTATCGCCGAAAGCGGAATCTTTGAATCCGCCGTTTAGCTTGCTTATCTGCGTGATCGAAGTGACAGGTCGCGGCTCCTCCATTCCAGGAAGAGCATATCCGGGAGCATCTTCGCGAACGAAAGCCGCCAGCTTGCGGTTCTGGAGGACGCGTTTTTTTCGCTGAGCAATGCCTCGTCCCATCCCGCGGCACAGGTTAGTCACATTGAATCCCAAAGCCAGTCCAAATGCAGCTGACACACGAATGATTCATTGGACGGTGGGCGTTCGGCATTCGACGTTTTCTGAGTCCAATGCTTCCAAAAACCGACAGCGCACTTCTCATCGTCGCTCACGGCTCCACCGTGAACCCGGATTCGAGCGCGCCGACGCTGGCGCATGCAACGGAGATTCGGCGTCGGAGAATTTTTGCGAATGTCGGCTGCGCGTTTTGGAAGGAGGAGCCGAGTTTGCGCGATGCGCTTTTCTTGTTTGATCCGGAAGCGATTCGTGAGGTTTACGTCGTCCCGAATTTTATTAGCGAAGGCTATTTCACCCAGACAGTGGTCCCGCGCGAGCTTGAGCTGAACGGCGGGAGCACAAGACGTGACAACGGCCAGGTGTGGAAATATTGCGAGCCAGTTGGAAATCACCCGATGATGACCGAGCTGCTTCTGCGTCGGGCTCGTGAAATCGCACCGGATATTTCCGAAAGCGATACCACGCTTTTGATTGTCGCCCACGGAACCGATTTGAATGAAAACAGCGCCGTCGCGGCGAAACGCGAAGCGGAAAAGATCCGTGCAGCTGGGAAGTACGCGACTGTGCTGAACGTTTACATGGAGGAGCCACCGCTGGTCTCCGATTGGCGGAAATTGACGAAAACCCGGAACGTAATCGTGGTTCCGTTCTTTATTTCTGACGGGTTACACAGTTATGAAGACATTCCGGTTTTGCTTGGGATCAAGGAAAGACGGCTTCCCAGCCGTCGAGAACAGCCCAATGGGCGGCTTGGAAGCCGCCCCTCCTTGAAGGAGATTTTCCGAAGCAATCCTTACAAGATCGACAACCCCGAAATAATCGGGGCTCGCGAAGGCCTTCGGAGTCGATCGCTGTTCTATGCGCCATCCATCGGCACCGATCCCGGCTTTGCCGACATCATCATCGAGCAAGCGTTGAACGCAAAAAGTTGAAATCGTGCTCGCGCTTCGTTTCTTTTGCGCGACATTCCTTTCCCGCGAATGAAGGAAACCACTTGCAAAAAGCTGCAGGAGATCGGGGGGTTTGCGCTGGCCGGGGGGTGCACCCGGAAACGAATGAAGCAATTGGTGGAGATGATTCGCGCCGCGCGCGGTTATCGCTGGGTCGCCGTTTATAAAATCGTCAAAGATGAATTCGTGATTCTCGCCGAAACCGGCAGCGAGCCACCGGCATATGCACGTTTCCCAATCACCCAAGGGCTATGCGGCGCGGCGCTTGACTCTGGCAAACCGATCATTGTCGGTGACGTGCATCATGATCCGCGATATCTGCCTACATTTCATACCACGCGTTCGGAGATTGTTGTCCCCATGAGGAACGAACACCGGCACATTCTCGGCATGTTAGATGTGGAGAGCGATCAGTTGAACGCGTTTGGCGAAGAAGACCGACAATTTCTGGAGCGCGCAGCTGGCTTGATCGCGCATTGTCTGCATTAGGAAATGCGTGGCACAGACATCTCGTCTGATACGTGTTTAGCGCCAAAGGCGCAGCATTCATCTTGGAGCCTGGGACAGCGTCCCAGGACTCGGCGGGACCCAAATGGCCAGCGCTGAAAGCGCGATTCACTTTCGGCGTGGCGTCGATCCATCATCGGACAGGCACGACATCGATTTTGACGAGCGCTATGTCTGGAATTGAGAACCAGCGGCCTGGATTGAATCGCGCTTTCAGCGCTTATTTGCGGTGTGATCGAATTCCTGGGGCTGTGCCCCAGGCTAAAGCTGACATAGCGCCTTTGGCGCTACGCATGTGTCTTTTCTCTTTTGCAGCGGGCGTCTCGCCTGCCAAGTAGTGTTCCCCTTGAGAGACATACCGAATTCCATCGGGCGAGTTCTCGAACCTGCGGCGACGGTTCCGTTCTATTTCGGTCAAATTTTTATTCAGAAAATAACCACCGGGCGCTTTGTCTTGTCGCATCGCGATGACGAAACGGTGGACCAGGTGCAGACATTTCGAAATGCACAAGACGCGATCGAGATCGCAAAATACGATGACGCGGGAAATTATCGTCCACTCAAGACCGCGCCTAACTTACGTCACGGCTGGCGGCTGGAGCTCGGCACGTTGGAAGAACTGAGACGCGCGCTGGATTATTTTTATCCTGGCAGGCTAGCAATCTTCGCTGCTTGGAAAAACGACCAACTGCAAACCACGCCCTTGCGCGAGACGTTGGATCGACAGTCAGGAATGTATCGGGTAGCGGCAAAAATTTCCGATTCGCAGATCGATGATCTCGTTGCGGACTTCTGCCGATCCAATGGCGGATGTCTGCGAACCATCTTGTGGAAACGCGATCGCGACGGAGCGGTCGCATCGACAAAGTTGCCGAAAGACAAATTTGATCCCGCGTGTGACCAGCTCAAGGCACTGTATGAGCCGGGGTCAGCGACCCCGGCTACAGTTCCGCTGCTTTGCCAGGAACCGTGCAATCTGCTGATCGCCGAATGCCGGAAAGTGGTGAAGGGCGAATGATCATTCGTGCGCGCACAGTCGTTACAATGGATGGAGCGCCCATCGACAACGGCGCGGTCGCGGTTTCCGAGAATCGAATTGTTGATGTCGGAAAATTTGATGAGGTCAAAACGCGCAATGCCGGTGAAATTGTCGATCTTGGCGAGCAAGCGCTGTTGCCCGGGCTGATCAACGCGCATTGCCACCTCGATTACACCTGCTTGCGCGGCAAAATCCCACCGCAAAAAACGTTTACCGATTGGATTCGCGCGATTAACGCGGAGAAAGCAAAGCTCTCGCCAAAAGATTACCTCGCCTCGATCAATGAAGGTTTCGCCGAGGTCAGACGATTTGGCACGACGACAATCGCGAATCTCACCGCGTTTCCAGATTTGGTTCGGCAGATTACTTCGCCGATTCGCACGTGGTGGTTTGCGGAGTTGATCGATGTGCGCGCGCCGGAGCGGGCAAACGAAATTGTCGATCTTGTCCGCCGCCGGACGGACTCGCTGCGGCGAGCAATTGAATCGCTGAAGTGCGCGCAGAACTGGGGCTTAGCGCCGCACGCGTTATTCACCGCGTCAAAAAATCTGTATGAGCGCTGCCAGGAAATTGCGGGACGCGCTAATGTTTTGTTGACCACGCATTTGGCGGAGTCGAGCGAGGAGATGGAGATGTTCCACAACGGGTCGGGGCCGCTCTACGAATTCCTGAAGGGGATCGGACGGCCAATGAATGACTGCGGAAATGAGACGCCACTGGAGCGGTTCTTGGACTTAGTTGGTAGGGGTGGTTCACTGAACCGTCCGCGGGCGAATGAGGTCGATCGCCCCTACCTGTCTTGGATCATCGCGCACTTAAATGAGCTCGCGGGAAGCGATTTCGAGTTATTGGAAAAATCGAAGATAAAATTCCACGTCGTGCATTCCCCGCGCAGTCACGATTATTTCAAACACAGCCAATTCCCTTTCGAGCGGCTGCACTCTCTGGGATTCAACATTTGTCTGGGCACCGATAGTCTCGCGAGTAACGAGAGTCTGAGCTTATTCGCCGAGATGCGCGCGTTTCAAAAGGAGTTTCCGGGCGTTTCTCCGGAACAAGTTTTGCAAATGGCAACGGTCAATCCTGCGATGGCCTTGCATCAGGAAAACGTAATCGGACGAATTCGGCCAGGATTTTACGCCGATCTCGTAGCGGTTCAATGCAGTGAACGCGACAATCCTTTCGAGCAAATCGTGGGGTTCGACGGCTTGATCGACTGGATAATGGTGAACGGAAAGCTGTAATGCCGGCGACACGCTTTCGCCGAATTGCTTGATGCTTGCGCGCCGCGCCGGTAAACTCGGCGTATGGCCGGACAAGGAATGCAGCAGACACAGAGTCTTGCCCTGCAGCAAGTTCTCTCACCGCAGCTGCAACAAAGCCTGCTTATTCTCCAGACTCCACTGCTCGAGTTGCGCAACCTCGTTCAACAGGAAATGGAGACAAATCCGGTGCTCGAGGAATTGCCAGACCAGCTCGGCGCCGACGAACGCAGCGAGGCTGAACCTTCCGCAGACGACAATTTCAAAGATGAATTCCAGAAGCTGGCGAGTCTGGATGAGGAATGGCGCGATTATATGGCGCAATCGGCGAGCTACAGTTCGGACGGATCTCGCAGTTCAAGGGAAGCGCGAGATAAGCGCCAGTTCCTTTTCGATTCCATTCCCGTCCAGGAAACGCTTCAGCAAAATTTGATCGGCCAACTGAATCAGAGCCTGCTCAGTGCCAGCGATCGCAAAGCTGCGGAACTAATCATTGGCAACATCGATGATAACGGATTTCTCCAAAGCACGCCGGAGGAAATGGCGCTGAACTCGGGAATTCCAACGGAAGATTTCGAGAAGATGCTGAGGCTGATTCAAAGTTTTTATCCGGCGGGAGTGGGCGCGCGTGATTTGCGCGAGTGTTTGCTCATCCAACTTCGCCGAGAAGGAAGAGAACATAGCGTCGAATACAAAATCGTGTCCGAGCACATGGAAGACTTGGGAAGGCGACGCTTTCCCGAGATCGCGCGCCGGATCGGAATTAGCGTCGAGGACGTGCAAAGGGCTGCGGACAACATCGCGCGGCTGAATCCTCGTCCGGGCCAGGTTTTCGCTGCTGCACCGCAAAACTACGTGTTGCCCGACGTGGTGGTGGAAAAGGTGGATGGCGAGTATCAGACCATCTTAAACAATGAGCAGATTCCGCATCTGCGAATCAGCAATCTGTACAAGGACATCATCGCGTCGGGCAACACCGAAGGCGCCGAAGTCAAAGATTACATTCGCGACAAAATCCGGAGCGGGAAATTCCTGATCCGCTCAATCCATCAACGTCAGCAAACAATTTTCAACATCGCGCAGCAGATCGTTTTGCGGCAGCGCGATTTCCTTGAGCATGGACCATCGCATCTGAAGCCGATGACCATGGGAGAAGTTGCCGACGCGGTGGGCGTGCACGAGACCACGGTGAGCCGCGCTGTCTCCGGCAAATACATGGCAACACCGCAGGGCATCTTCGAGATGAAATACTTTTTCACCTCCGGTTATCAAACCGCGACCGGTGAATCGCTGAGCAACATCAGCGTGAAAGAAGCCATTCTCGATCTCGTGAAACACGAG
>Ga0307278_10001549_pt1 | contig 11419 bp, 13 predicted proteins | sample ER_DNA_117_FD_194482 | JGI IMG/M metagenome (GOLD analysis project Ga0307278, IMG submission 194482) | Bulk soil microbial communities from the East River watershed near Crested Butte, Colorado, United States - ER_DNA_117 | ecosystem: Environmental > Terrestrial > Soil > Floodplain | place...
CCCGGTGGATCAGGGGGTGGATCGGGGCAGGAGGCCCTCGAGGTGGTCGGTGATGAGGCGGTCGACCAGCTCCTCGGGCTCCCGCGGCCAGGGGAAGGCGGGGGCGGCCAGCAGCAGGGAGGTGATGCCGTGGACCAGGACCCAGAGACCGATGGCGATCTGGAGCGGGTCGCCGGGCCGGATGGCGCCGGCGTCCAGGCAGCGCTGGACGGACTCGACCAGGTGGTTGAAGGTGCCGGAGCGGTACAGGTAGCGCTCGTCGACGTTGCCGGGGACGTGGTCCTTGTACATGAACAGGACCCGGTAGGCCTCGGCGTTGCCCAGGCCGAAGCGGACGTAGGCCTGGCCGCGGCGGCGCAGCGCCTCCAGGGGGTCGGCGACGCCGGCCTCGGCCGCCGTCATCTCGGCGTCCAGCTGGCGGAACTGCTCCTCGCAGACGGCGAAGATCAGCTCGGTCTTGTCGGCGAAATGCAGGTAGATCGAGGGCGGGGTGACGCCGACGGCCTCGGCAACGGCGCGGATGGAGACCGCCTCCTCGTCGCCGGTCTCGGCCAGCAGGCGGGTGGTTGCGGCCAGGATCTCCTCGCGCAGGCGCGGGCCCTCCCCCCGCCGGGCCCGGGCCCGGCGGGCGGTGGCGGACGGCCGCGCGGCCGGCATCAGGCCCCGCCGGCTCCGGGGGCCTCGCGCAGCCCGGCCCTGGCGTACAGGCGGCGCAGCGGTGCCGGGGCCCACCAGTTGGCCCGGCCGGCCAGGCGCATGAACGCCGGCACCAGCAGGGCCCGGATCAGGGTGGCGTCGACCAGGATGGCCAGGGCGGTGCCGACCCCGAACAGCTTGAGGAAGCTGACCTCGGAGGTCGCGAAGGCGATGAACACGATCGCCAGCAGGGCGGCGGCGGTGGTGACGATGCGGCCCGTCCGCTCCAGGCCGGCCGCGACCGCGGCGACGGTGTCGCCGGTGCGGTCGTGCTCCTCCTTGATCCTCGACAACAGGAACACCTCGTAGTCCATGGAGAGCCCGAAGGCGATGCAGAACAGCAGCACCGGCATGGAGGTGTCGATCGTACCGGTTGGCGTGAATCCCAGGAGGCCGGCGCCGTGGCCGTCCTGGAAGATGTACACCATGGCCCCGTAGACGGCGGTCAGCGAGAGCAGGTTCAGCACCAGTGCCTTGGCCGGGATGACCAGGCTGCCGGTCATCAGGAACAGCAGCGCGAAGGTCACCAGGGCGATCACCGCGGCGGCGGCCGGGAGGTTGCCGAACAGCGACGCCTTGGTGTCGACCAGCTGGGCCGAGGGGCCGGTGACCTGGGCGCCGAGCGGGGCCTGGAGGTCGCGGACGGCGGCCACCAGGTCCTCGCCGGCGGCCGAGCCGGGCTCGACCGACGGCACCACCGACAGCCAGGTGCCGTCGGCGGCGGCGAAGCGCCGGGCCTCGGGCGCGATCGCGGCCCCGGCGGTCAGCTGGCCCTGGAGGCGGCGACCATCGCTGTAGGTGCCGGTGAGGGCGTCGACCCGCTGGACCCCGTCCAGCCGCGACAGGGCGGCCGCGTAGCCGTCGATGTCGGCCAGGTGCGCCCGGGGGTCGCCGATGCCTGGGGCGACCACCGAGAGGGCGCCGGCCTCGTCGGTGGCGAAGTTGCCGCGGACGGCCTCGGCGACCTGGCGGCCCTGGGCGTGCGCCGGCAGGACCCGGTCGTCGGGCAGGCCGAAGCGGACGCCCAGGAACGGGCTGCCGAGCAGGACCAGGAAGGCGACAACGGCCAGGGCGATCGGCAGCGGACGGCGCATCACCCCGGTGGCGACCCGCTGCCAGAAGCCGGTTCCCGGCTGGGTCCGGGGCGCATGTCGCGAAGCGGCAGCGCCGGCTGGGACCTCGGTGGTTGCGGCCCGGCGGCGGCCGATGGGCAGCCGGAACCGGTCGACCCGGCGGCCGAGCACGGCCAGCAGGGCCGGGAGCACGACCAGGGCGCCGACCGCGGCCAGGGCGACCACGGCGATGCCGGCGTAGCCGAAGGAGCGCAGGAAGTAGAGCGGGAACACCAGCAGGGCGAGCAGGGAGACGGCCACGGTGGCGGCGCTGAACAGCACCGTGCGGCCGGCGGTGCGCATGGTCGCGACCAGGGCGTCGGCCTCCGCGCGGCCGGCCCGCAGCTCCTCGCGGTAGCGGGAGACGATGAACAGGCTGTAGTCGATGGCCAGGCCGAGGCCGAGGGCGGTGGTCAGGTTGAGGGCGTAGATGGAGACGTCGGTGACCTCGGCCAGCGCCCGCAGCACCAGCAGGGTGCCGACGATGGCGAAGCCGCCGACGGCCAGCGGCAGGGCTCCGGCGACGGCGCTGGCGAACACCAGCACCAGCAGCAGCAGGGTGATGGGGACGGCGATCGCCTCGGCCCGGGCCAGGTCGGCCTCGACCTGCTCGCCGACCTCGCGGAACACCTGGGCCTGGCCGCCGACCTGGACGCGGAGGGTCGGGTCGTCGCGGGCGTAGGCGCCGGTGAGGGCGGCCGCCCTGGTGTCCATGTCCTCCTCGTCGCCGGTGATGCGGGCCAGCACCAGCGCCTGGGAGCCGTCGGTGCTCTTGAGGGCCGGGGCCCCCGAGGCCCAGTAGGAGACCACCTGGGCCAGGTCGGGCTCGGCGGCCAGCCGCCGGGTGAGGGCCTGGCCGGCGGCGGCCACGGCCGGGTCGTCGACCCGGCCGTCCTTGGCGGTGACCAGCAGGACCAGGTTGGGGTCGCCGGCGCCGAACTGCTCGCGCAGGACCCGCGCGGCCCTGGTCGACTCGGCCGCCGGGTCGTCGAACCCGCCGGACTTGAGCTTGGTGACGGCGCTCCCGCCGAAGGCGCCGGCCGCGACCAGCGCGACCAGCGCCGCCGCCAGCACCGCCCACCGCCGCCGGAGCAGGAACCGGCCAAGACGTTCCAGCATCACACTCTCCTATCGTTGATAGCTTAGCGTCGTAAACTTAACAGCGATAGGCGACTTGTCAAGGGGAGAGCTGGTCGATCGGCGGCTCGGAACGTCCGGCGGCGGCCGAACCGGTTAGCATGGGAGCCCGTCGGCCCCCGACCTTCCGGAGTCCCCATGTGCACCGCGGTCCGCATCGTCGTCGCCGCCGCCGAACGGGAGCGGCGCCTGGAGCTGCGCCGGGCCGCGGTGACGGCCGAGTGGGAGGTGGTGGGCGAGGCCGACGGCCCCGAGGCCGCCTACCGCGAGGCGGTGGAGCGGCGGGCCCGGTTCCTGGTCCTCGACGCCAGCGCCGCCGGCCCCCGACCCGAGGTGCTGGTCCGCCGGCTCCGCTCGACCAGCCCCGGCGCCTTCGTGATCGGGGTCGGCGACCTCCAGGGGGTCGACGCCGCCGTCGGCGCCCGGGCGCTCGACGGCCTGCGCGACACCATGCGCGACCTGTTGCACGAAAGCGGCGACCACCAGCACGCCTGACCGGCCCGGCCGGCCGGGGTCAGCGCAGGCGGGTGCGGTAGGGGGCGGCCAGGTGGCGGCCGCCCGGGCCGGCGTGGCGTCCCTGGTAGGCGAAGGCGAGCAGCACCAGCACCCCGAGGGTGAAGGAGCTGAGGCCGACCCCGACAAGGGGCAGGGTCCGGTTGGGGCCGGTGAAGGCGAGCGGGCAGGCCCGGGCCAGGGAGTGCTCGACCCAGGCGACCGGCTTGGCCTGGCCGGGACGCCGGACCTCGGCCCGGACCTCGCGCATGCCGCTGAGCGAGACCCTGGCCCGCCACTCGAAGGTGCCCGAGGCCCCGGTGGTGACCTGGCCGCGCGACAGGGTGCGGTCGGAGGCGGGGTCGACCAGGGCCACCTCCAGCCGCATCCCCTCGGCCAACCCGGTGCCCTCGGTGGTGGCGCCCTCGCAGGTCAGGTCGTGGAGGCCCACATAGGTCATGGCCCCAGCGGGCCGCGCGACCACCACAAGGGCGAGCGCGGTCAGGCCGATCGTGGCTGCCCGCCGCCACCGCATGTGAACCCGCTCCTCCGCCTGCGCGCCGCACGCCGGTGCCGCACGGCTCCTTCGGGAAGCCTGCGCTTCCCCGACCATACGCAAACCTGCCCACATAGGCGCATCCGCAACACTACGGAGCTAAAGGAGAGGATCGGCCGGATCGACCGGGTCACTCGGTCTGGAGGTCGACCGCGTCGACCAGCAGGCGGCCGTCGCCGCCCAGGTCGCGGCCGGTGATCTCCAGGGCCAGGCTGGAGCCGGGGGCCCGGGTGAGGTGCTCGACCGCCAGCTGCTGCCAGCCGCCGCCGTCCAGGGTGTAGCCGGCCCGGTCGGCGCTGACCTCGCGGCCGCCGGCCAGCTCGCGCAGGGCCAGCACCACCTGGCCGCCGCCGGCCGGGGCCCGGACCCAGAAGCTCGCCTCGTAGGTGGTGCCGGCGCGGGTGGTGGCCGCCGCCCGCCGGACCAGGCCCGCCTGGCCGTCCCCGGACGGGCCGGCGGTGACGGCGGCCGCCCAGCGGCCCGACGTCCCGCCCTCGACCCGCCGGGCCTGGCTCCCGGCCAGCGGCGCCCAGCCGGCCAGGTCGCGCTCGAAGTCGCCGTCGGCGAGCAGGTTGCCCGGGGTGGGCCGGATCGGCCGGGCCGCCGGGGCGGTGCTGGCCGTGGTCGCCGACGCGGCCGGGCCGGTGGTGGCCGGTGCCGCCGTCGGCCGGCCGCCTCCGCTGTCGCGGGTCAGCAGGGCGATCACGGCCGTGATCGCGGCCAGCCCCAGCATGGCGGCCAGGAACAGCTGCCGCAGCGGCGACAGGCCGAACCGCTTCGGGGGTTCGGCCAGGTGCCGGGGCGCGCTGTCGGCCATGGGCGAATACTGGGCTGGCCGGCCCCGAACCGGCAACAACCGGACGCCGGAGCCGGCTCAGGCGCTGCCGCGGAGCTCGTTGGCGATGGCGGCCAGGACGCCGTTCACGAACCGGCCCGAGTCGGCCGTCGACAGCAGCTTGGCCAGCTCGATGGCCTCGTCGAGGACGACCGCGGTCGGGACCTCGGGCCGGGCGGCCAGCTCGAAGGCGGCCAGGCGGAGCAGGTTGCGGTCGACCAGCGGCATGCGCTCGATCGTCCAGTGCTCGGCGGCGGTGGCGATGCGGGCGTCCAGCTCGGGCTGGAGGCCGGCGACGCCGTCGACCAGCTCGACGGTGTAGGCGTCGGGGGCGCCGGCCTCGCGGTCGGCGCGATGGCGGGCCAGCACCTCGGCCACCGGCCGGTCCAGCAGGTCGGCCTCGAACAGGATGTCGAGGGCGCGCCGGCGGGCGGCCGAGCGGGTGCCTGGCGCGGCCACCGGGTCGCTCACTGCACCCGGGTCAGGTACGCCCCGGAGCGGGTGTCGACCTTGACGCGGTCGCCGGTCTCCACGAACAGCGGCACCTGGACCACGGCGCCGGTCTCGACCGTGGCCGGCTTGGTCGCGCCCGAGACCCGGTCGCCCTTGACGCCGGGTTCGGTCTCGGTGACCGCCAGCTCGACCGCCGCCGGCAGCTCGACCCCGATGGCCGTGTCCTCGTAGAAGGTCACGTACGGGGTGGCGCCGTCGGTCAGCCAGCTGGCCGCGCCGCCGACCGCGTCGGCGTCGACCACCGACTGGTCGTAGGTCTGGGTGTCCATGAAGACGAACCCGGTCTCGTCGCGGTACAGGTACTGCATCTCGCGCTTCTCGAGGATGGCCACCTCGACCGGCTCGTCGGCCCGGAAGGTCTTGTCCAGGGTCCGCCCGGTGCGGACGTTCTTGAGCCTGGTGCGCACGAACGCCCCGCCCTTGCCCGGCTTGACGTGCTGGAACTCGACGACGTTCATGAGGTTGCCGTCGAGGTTGAGGGTCATGCCGTTCTTGAGGTCATTGGTGGTCGCCATGACCTCACCCTATCGGTTCTGTGACCACCTCGGCCAGGACCGACAGCGGCACCCCGCCGGTGCCCAGCACCAGGTCGTGGAAGGCACGCAGGTCGAAGCGGGCCCCGAGGCGGCCGGCGGCCAGCTCCCGGAGCCGGACCAGCTCCAGGCGGCCGACCATGTAGGCGAGGGCCTGCCCGGGCATGGCCACGTACCGGTCGACCTCGTTCTCGATGTTGGTCCTGGTGAGGGCGGAGTTGGCCAGCATGTAGCCGATCGCCTGGTCGCGGCTCCAGCCGAACAGGTGCAAGCCGGTGTCGACCACCAGCCGGCAGGCCCGCCAGCTGTCGAACGACAGCATCCCCAACCGCTCCAGGTCGCCGGAGTACAGGCCGAGCTCGTCGGCCAGCCGCTCGGTGTACAGGGCCCAGCCCTCGCTGAAGGCGGTCACGTACCCGAAGCGCCGGAACCGGGGCAGCTCCTCCTGCTCCTGGGCCAGGGCGAACTGGAGGTGGTGGCCGGGGACGCTCTCGTGGAACGCCAGGGCCTCGTACTCGTAGCGGGTCCGGGACGCCGGGGCCGAGGTGTTGAGCCAGTGCACCCCGGGGTGGCTGCCGTCGGCGGCCGGCGGCTGGTAGTAGCCGAGCACGGCGTCCTTGGCCTCGTACGCGCTCATCTCGTCGACCACGCAGGGGGCCCGCGGCACCCGGTGGACCACCCCGGGCAGGGCGGCGACGGCCCGCTCCAGGGCGTCGCGGCCGGACTGGAGGATCTCGGCGGCGGTCCCGAACCGCAGCGCCGGGTCCTCGCGCAGCCGCTGCAGGACCTGGCCCATGTCGCCGCTGCCCAGCACCCGCTCCCCCAGCGCCCGGTACTCCTCCACCAGCTGGGCGACCAGCTCGAGGCCGAGCTGGTGGAGCTCGGCCGGGTCGCGGTCGGTGGTGGTGTGGTCGGCGACCGCGGCCCGGTAGACGGCCTCGCCGCCGGGGACGTGGACCAGGCCGCAGCGGTCGTCGGGCCGGGCCCGCGCGGCGACCTGGCCGGCCAGCAGGTCGCGGTAACGGGCCATGGCCGGCCGGACCGACCCGGCGACCACCGCGGCGAGCCGTTCCCGGAAGCCGGCGGCGTCCCTGCCCGGCGGCGGCGGGGGCACCAGCAGGGGGTCGTCGTCGAGGGGACCGGCCAGGTAGGCGTCGAGCTGGCGGACGACCGCGCGCACGCCGAGGGCCGGCGGGGTGCGGCCGTTGGCCAGGCCGGCCCTGAGCCGGTCGCCGGCCTGGTCGAGGCAGCCGGCCAGCCTGGCGCAGCGTTCCAGGTAGTCGGCGGCCTGGGCGGGGGTGGCCAGGGTGACCTTGGGGACCAGGCCGAGCACGGCGGTCTGGATGCCGGTCATGGTGGCCGAGACGGTCAGCTCGGGCCAACGGGCGGCCAGCTCGGCCCGGCGGTCGGCCAGGCCGCGTCCGAGCATGGCCAGGGTGATCCGGTCCTGGGCGTCGAGCCGGCCGGGGTCGATCGCGGCCAGCCGGCGCTCCAGGTCGGCCAGCCGCCGGTCGGTCTCGTCCTCGGCCGCCTCCGACAGGTCGGGGACCTGGTCGTCCCAGCCGTGGACCCCGTAGACGGTGGCGTCGAACGGCGAGGCGTCCATGCTCACCTGGAAGTACCGCTCGGCCAGCTCGGCCAGCGCCTGATTCAAAGCTCCAGCAGCTCCTTGGGGGTGGTGGTGAGCAGCTCGCGGCCGCCGGGGCGGGCCACGGCCAGGTCCTCGATGCGGATCCCGCCGAAGCCGGGCAGGTAGACCCCGGGCTCGACGGTGACCGGGGTGCCGGCGGCGACCCGTTCCCGCGACCCGGCCCGCAGCCGCGGTGCCTCGTGGATCTCCAGGCCGATGCCGTGGCCGGCGGGGTGCGGGAACGAGTCGCCCAGCCCGGCCTCGGCGATCGGCTGGCGGCAGGCCCGGTCGATCTCGCCCGCCGGCACCCCGGCCTCCAGGCAGGCCAGCCCGGCCTCCTGGGCGCCGCGGACCAGCTCGTAGAGGTCGCGCTGGCGCTGGGAGGCCCGGCCGAGCACGGCCGTGCGGGTCATGTCGGCGCAGTAGCCGTCGACCCGGGCGCCGAAGTCGAGCTTGACCCAGTCGCCGCGACCGAGCGGCCGGTCGCCGGGGTGGTGGTGGGGCTCGGCGGCCTGCTCCCCGAAGGCGACGATGGTGTCGAAGGCCAGGCCGTCGGCGCCAAGGCGGCGCATGGCCAGCTCCAGGTGGACCGCGACCTGCCGCTCGGTCACGCCCTCGCGCAGGCTCGGGACCAGCTCTTCCAGGGCCTCGCCGCCGAGGCGGGCCGCCTGGCGCATGGCCGCCAGCTCACGCTCGTCCTTGATCTCGCGCAGCTCCTCGACCAGCGGCGGGGCCGGCAGCACGGCCTGGCCGGGCAGGCCGGAGCGCAGCCGCTGGCCCTCGCCCCAGGTCAGCCCGGCCGGCTCGAACCCCAGGTCGTTGCCGCCGGCCCGGACCACCCCGCCGACGGCGCCGATCAGGTCGCCGGGGGCGAGCACCACCTCGGCCCCCGGGACCTCGGCGGCCGCCTGCTGGCGGTAGCGGCCGTCGGTGAAGAACAGGGTGCGGTCGTGCAGCAGCAGCAGGGCGCCGTAGCTGCCGGTGAAGCCGGTCAGGTAGCGGACGTTGACCGGCTTGGTGACCAGCAGCGCCGACAGGTCGGCGTGGGCCAGCAGACCGCGCAGCGCGTGGCGCCTGGCTTCGGTGTAGGCATGGCCGTCACTGGGCATGCGGGCGAGTCCTTTCCCCCGGGCTTGCTCCCCGGTCCCATCTTGCCAACCCGGCTCAGGGGCGGCGAGCCAGCAGGTCGGCGGCGGCGCGCAGGCCGAGCTCGTAGCTGGCCGGGCCGAGGCCGGCGATCACCCCGGCCGCCGCCGGGGCCACGGCCAGGTGGTGGCGCCAGCGCTCGCGGGCGTGGACGTTGGACAGGTGGACCTCGACCACCGGGATCCCGGCCGCCTCGACGGCGTCGCGGAGCGCGTAGGAGGTGTGGGCGAGCGCCCCCGGGTTGCACACCGCCGCCGCCACCCCGCGGCCGGCCGCCTCGAGCATGGCGGAGACCAGGTCGCCCTCGGCGTCGGACTGGAGTCCCTCGACGGCCAGGCCGAGCTCGCCGGCCAGCTTGGCCAGCCGGTCCATGATCTGGTCCAGGTCGAGGGTGCCGTAGTGCCCGGGGTCGCGCCGGCCCAGCGCGGACAGGTTCGGCCCGTGCAGCACCAGCACCAGCGGGCCCTCCCCGGCCCTTGGGAACGACCTCATGAGGGCGTCCCGGAAAGGGAGCGGATGGCGGCGACCAGCACCCCGCGGTCGGGGTTGGTGACCACCTGGGGCTGGCCGGGCTGGCGCAGCAGCACCAGGCGCAGGCCCTTGCGCTGCTTCTTGTCGGTGGCCATGGCGGCCAGCACACGGTCGGGGTCGAGGTCGACCCCGCCGACGGGCAGCCCGAGGGCGGCCAGCAGCTCGACGTGCCCCGCCGCCAGCCCCGGCCGGGCCAGCCCGATCGCCTCGGCCACCCTGGCCGCGAACACCAGCCCCAGCGCCACCGCCTCCCCGTGCCGCAGCCCCCGGTACCCGGCCAGCCGCTCGAGGGCATGGCCGAGGGTGTGCCCGTAGTTCAGCACCAGTCGCCCCACTTCCCCGTCGGCGGCCCTCTCGTGCTCGTCGGCGCCGACCACGGTCGCCTTGACCCGGACGGCCCCCTCGATCAGGGGGGCGAGGGCGCCGGGGTCGGCGGCAACGGCCGGCCCGGCCGAGCGGGCCAGGGCCTCGGCCAGGGCGGGGTCGCCGGCCAGCCCGGCCTTGGCCACCTCGGCCAGGCCGGAGCGGACCTCGGCCGCCGGCAGCCCGGCCAGGGTGTCCAGGTCGGCCACCACCGCCACCGGCTGGTGGAACGCGCCGACCAGGTTCTTGCCGGCGGGAAGGTCGACCCCGGTCTTGCCCCCGACGGCGGCGTCGACCATGCCGAGCACGGTGGTGGGGAGATTGACCAGCGGCACCCCGCGCAGCCAGGTGGCGGCCGCGAACCCGGCGACGTCGGTGGTGGCGCCGCCGCCGACGGCCACCACCGGGTCGGCCCGCCGGGTGGGGACGGCGGCCAGCCGCTCGTACAGCCCGGCCACCACCTCCAGGCGTTTGGCGTCCTCCCCCGCCGGCACCTCGACCTGGTGGACGGCCAGCCGGCGCCGGCCAAGGGCCCGGCCGGCCAGGGCGGCCAGGGCGGCCACCGGCGGGGCGGCGACCACGGCCGCCGCCTCGGCCCCCGGCAGCGGCGGCAGCAGCTCGTCGAGCCGGTCCAGCAGCCCGGTCCCGATGAGCACCGGGTAGCCGCCCCCGCTGGTGGAGACCTGAACGCGGGCCACCGGAGCTCCCCTGGCCCTATCGCGCGCCAGAGAACCGGAGTGCTTGCCCGCTGGGCCTTCGTTCAACGGCCGGCCATGGCGCCGACCCGGCGCCGGTACCACTCCATGACCTCCACGGCGACCTGCTCCACGTTGTGCCGGTCGGTGTCGATGGCCACGTCGCCGGCCGTCTCGTAGATCGGGCCGCGGGCGACCAGCAGGTCGCGGATGCGGCCGGCCCGGTCGGTGGCGTCCTTGAGCAGCGGCCGGTCGCTGACCCCGGACAGCCGGCCGGCCAGGGTCTCGGGGGTGGCCCGCAGGTAGACCAGCAGCCCGGCCTGCTTGAGGGCGGTGCGGTTCTCGGCCGAGAGCACCGCGCCCCCGCCGACCGCGATCACCCGGCCGGGCACCGAGATGGCCCGGTCGATGGCGGCCATCTCGCGGCGCCGGAAGCTCAGCTCGCCCTCGCGCTGGAACAGCTCCGAGATGGTCATGCGGGCGGACCGCTCGATCATCAGGTCGGTGTCGACGAACTCGCGTCCGAGGGCCCGGGCGACCAGCCGGCCGACCGAGGTCTTGCCGGCTCCCATGAAGCCGATGACCACGATGGTTGGCAGGATCTGGCGCATGCCGGCAAGCCTAGCAGTCCCGGGCGCCGAGAGCCGCGTCGGGGTCGGCGGGGTGACAGCGCGGCCGTCACGGAGCTGACTGCCGGCCCGGCGGCCGCGCGGCACGATCCGGTGAGGTCAAGCGACGCCGGAAGGGGGGCGGGCCGTGCGCCGGTTCCTGCTGCTCGTGTTCTTCTCCTGCACCGCCGCCTCGGTGGTCCTCTCCCTGTGGCCGCGGCAGCTCGGCGGCTACCTCGCCATGTACAGCCAGCACACCTCCGTCAACCGCGGGGTGGCGGTGACCGTGCTCGGCGTGCTGACGCTGCTGCTGGCGGCCCTGCGGGTGCGGCTGTGGCGGTCCGAGCGGGACCTGGCCAGGGTCCGCCGGGACCTGGCCCGGCCGCCGGCCCTGGTCTACCCGCCGGCGCCCTGGGGGTCGAGGCCGGCCAGGTAGGCGTCCAGGTTGCGGCGGACCTCGGCCACCGAGTCGCCGCCGGTCTTCTCCAACAGGGCGTCGGCCAGGACCAGGGCGACCACGGCCTCGCCGACGACCCCGGCGGCGGGCACGGCGGTCACGTCCGAGCGCTGCA
>Ga0307278_10001550_pt1 | contig 11414 bp, 9 predicted proteins | sample ER_DNA_117_FD_194482 | JGI IMG/M metagenome (GOLD analysis project Ga0307278, IMG submission 194482) | Bulk soil microbial communities from the East River watershed near Crested Butte, Colorado, United States - ER_DNA_117 | ecosystem: Environmental > Terrestrial > Soil > Floodplain | place: USA...
CGACAGAAGCGGCAGCCCGCCGGGCTGCCCGGCGACGTCTCGGAGGATGGCCTCGACAACTCCGGGCTCGAGCACGAGCCCCGCCTGTTCTCCAGGCCGCTCGATCGCCCGCCGCAGCTCCTCTTCGCTCATCGGGCCGACCAGTGCCTGCCGCTCCTCGAGCGCGGAGGCGAGGCGCGGATACGCGGCGCAGTGACCGTAGAAGTCGGCGCGAAGAGCGACGATGACGCGGGCTCCGTCCTCGGCCCGGTCGAGAAGCGCGTCGATGAATCCGCTGCGTTCCTCCTCGTCGCGGCACAGGGTGAACAGCTCCTCGAATTGGTCGACGACGAGGAGCGATGCGTCTTCGGCGTCGGCGAGCTGCGCAAGCGGGTTCGCGCCGGGCGCGCAGATCGCCGTGGATAGCTTTCCGTCCGCGACGCGCCGCAGCATCGGCACCACGCCCGCCCGCACGAGTGACGATTTTCCGCTTCCCGACGGACCCACAACCGCGAGAAAGCCCGGCTCCCGTAACCGGCCGACGAGGTCCTCCGCCAGGTGCTCCCGGCCGAAGAACAGCTCGCTGTCCTCCGGCTCGAACGGCAGCAGACCCTTGTACGGGCACGGGACGTCGGCGGGCGGTGCAGTGTAGTCGGGCAGTCCGGCAGCCTCGATCGCCTCCTCGTGAACTCGCGGCGGCGGAAAGCTGCTGGACAGCCCATCGGCGACGAGCTGGAAGAGCCGCTCGGGCTCGGGCAGGTCTTTGAGGTGGTGCGCGCCGAGGTCGCGCAGCGTCGGCATTCGCGAGCCGTGTCCGCCGAGTAGCTGGGTTGTCCGCTCGGACACGATGACCTGGCCGCCGTGCGCCGCCGCGGCAATCCGCGCCGCCCGATGGACGTCGATCCCGACGTAATGGCCGTCGGTGACGAGCGGCTCCCCCGTGTGGAGCCCCATGCGAACGCGAAGCTCGCCGCCAGGCCACTCGTGCGTGAAGAGGGCGCGCTGGGCCTCCTCGGCGGCCGCGAGCGCTTCGCTCGCATCCGAGAAGGCGACAAAGAAGCTGTCGCCCTGCGTGCCGACCTCGACGCCGCCATGCTGCAGGAAAACTGCTCGCAGCAGGCGGTGGTGGTCCGTCAGAACCTGTGCATAGCGGTCGCCGAGCGCATGCAGGAGCCGCGTCGACCCTTCGATGTCGGTGAAGAGAAAGGTGACCCGGCCCGCAGGAAGATCTGACATGCGCCGAGCCCCGAGGGTAGGCCGTTCGAGGCTCTTCTACAAGGGCAGTATGGGTCCGGCGGCGCCCCTTGGCGCGTTCGAGGACTTCATGCTCGTCCATGGCAACGACTGGTTTCTCCTCCCCTTCGACGTTCCGGTGGGCGCGCTCTGCCGGATCGACCGCCTGCTCGTGCAGGACGTCTTCGGCGAGCTGACGCTGATCGGGAGGGCGGACGCGGGCGACGCGGGTCCGGAGGAGCGCTGGACGATCTTCTCCACCGCCCGCCAAGACGATCCGACGCGCCTGGCCGACTTCTTCGTGCTGCCGCCGAGCGCCTCGGTCGCCGTGCAGCCCGGTCCAGTCATCGAGGACATCCGCTTCTTCCGGAAATGGCCGCGGGGTCAAGTTTTGATCAAGTGGACTGGGGAGCTGGGTCAGAATTGGTGTTTGCGGCGTGTTCGCCCGGCCGGTGATCTGAGGCCGTCGAGCCAGGGGTCGCTTTCATCGTCCTCTCATCCGCCACCACTACAAAGGAGAAGGCGAACGTCGCTGAGTGCAGATGACCAGACGGCTCGAGCGGATTTTAGCGAGGGCGGTAGCCTGGATGATCGCGGTCGGGCTGCTCGCGGTGCTCGCGAGCGGTTGCGGCTCATCGGGCGGAGGAAGCTCCTCGTCGACGCCCGCTGCGTCGGCATCAGCCTCCAGTCTGGCGCCGATTCACGGGGCTTACTCCCCGTCGATCGACCCGGCGAACTTCGTCGCCAGGGTCGACAACCGCTATCTGCCCTTCAGGCCGGGCACGGGCTTCCACTACAGGGGCATCCGTGGATCGACTCCGCAGACCGACGACGAGGTCGTTACCGATCAGACCACGCGGATCCTTGGGGTCAGGTGCACGGTCGTCCGCGATACGGTGTCCGAGCGGGGGAGGCCGGTCGAGCGGACGTTCGACTGGTATGCCCAGGACAAGCAGGGAAACGTTTGGTACATGGGCGAGGACGCCCTCGAGCTGCGCCACGGCCGCTTCGTCAAGGCGAGCGACTCGTGGGAGTCGGGGGTCGACGGCGCCCAGCCGGGGATCATCATGCCGGGCAACCCGCAGCCGGGCGACGCCTACCGGCAGGAGGACTACCCACCCGGTCAGGCGCTCGATCAGGCGCGCGTTCTTGGACGCGGCGCGAGCGTGACGGTGCCATACGGCGCCTTCACGCCGGCGCTGGTGACGCTCGAACGGAGTCCGCTCGAGCCGCAGACCGAGAAGAAGTACTACGTGGCGGGAATCGGAGAGGTCGAGGAGCGGGTCGTCAAAGGACACCACGAGCGTTTCCAGCTGGTCAGCGTGACCCACTGACGGGCACTCACCCTCCGCCAACCGAAGCGACCTCGTGCGTGGAGTGCTGCCGCCGGGCGTTCCTTCGGCGGCGCGGTTGGGGGCACTGGCGTTCGGGCTTGCGCTGGTGTGGCTGTCCCGCTCGCTCGCCCGTCGGAGGCGCCACGCCTGGCTGCTTGCGCTCGCTCTCGTGGCACTGACGGCGGCGGCACATCTGGCCAAGGGACTCGATGGCGAGGAGGCGATCGTGAGCCTGCTGCTCTTGGTCGCCCTCCTACGCTACCGGAGACGCTTCGACGTTCCAGGCGATCCGGCAGCGGTGAAGCCACTTCGCGCGGTGGCGCTCGCGCTCGCCTCCCTCGGCGGCTTCCTAGTCCTGTACGAGCTCCACCGGCTGGCCGCTCCCGAGGACGTCGAGGACCTGGTCAGCGTGACGGCGGGCCTGCTCGCGCTCGTCTCTCTCTACCTCTGGCTTCGGCCCTGGAGCGAGCGCGTGCGGACGAGCGTCGCCGAGCACCGTCACGCGCGTGCCCTGGTCGAGCGCTACGGGCGCGATAGCCTCGCCTTCTTCACGCTCCGTCACGACAAGAGTTACTTCTTCTCCCCCAGCGGTCGCGCGTTTCTTGCCTACCGCGTCGTAGCGGGATCCGCGCTAATCAGCGGCGATCCGGTCGGCGACTCGCTCAGATGCGCCGATCGTGGCCGACGACCCGGGTAGGGCAGGCCGAGGTAGTTATGAGCTGCGAGCTCGAGGAAGTAGGTGGCCGCCCCTGCGGGTCGCCAGGTGTGCCGCGAGCACGGATCCGTAGCTGTCGTCGCGCCCGCCGCGCTCCCGCTCAATCGCAAGGAAGGAGGCGCTGATGCGCTGGATCGGGTTGGACGTACACGTTGACTTCTGCGAGGTCGCGGTCCAAGAGGAGGGGGCAACGCGAGTCGCGCCGGACTGCGCTGGCCTCAGACTTTCGTGTTCGAGAGCTGCGGCTGGGGTCCGCGTCCTGCGCGAGCGAGGGCGAGCGCTGAGAGTCCTTCGAGCACGATCCGGTGTGCAAGGAGTGGAGTGATGTTGGCGCGGTCATATGTTGGGAGTACTTCGACGACCTCCATGCCGATGATTGGAAGCTCCCGGAAGAGTTGTCGTAGTGCTGGGAAGACCTCGCGGGGTGTCAGCCCGCCGGGTTCGGGCGAGCCCGTTCCTGGGGCGAAGGCGGGGTCGAAGACGTCGATGTCGAACGAGATGAAGATCGCATCCGGGAAGTCGGACTTTCCGATCGCGAGGAGCTCTTCAATGATCGCGGCAGGCGCACGGTGGTCGAATTCCTCGGCGGCGTACCAACGCATGCCGACAGCGCGCATCCAGTCCCAGTCTTCGGCGTCGGGGAAGTAGCTTCGTAGTCCGATCTGGATGAAGTGCTCGCCCTGAACATGCCCTTCCTCGATCAAGCGTCGCATGGGGACACCGTGGGAAAGCTCGCCGCCCCACTCGACTGGGGCTGTGTCGGTGTGCGCGTCGAATTGGATCACGCCGAGCTGGCCTTTGCCGTAGCGCTCGGCGGCGGCGGTGATGTCGGGGTACGCGAGTGAGTGGTCGCCGCCAAGCACGACGGGGACCGCTCCGGCTTCGAAGATCTCGCTGACGCGCGACTTGATTTCGCGGTGGCTGGCTGCGAGGTCGGCCGGTGGGCATTCGGCATCGCTGTAGTCGACGATCGTGAGTTCAGCGAAGGGATCGACGCCGAGGTGCATGTGTGGCCGGAAGGGTGGTGAGAGGAAGAAGTTGTCGGCGTCTCTGATCGCGCGTGGCGCGAATCGGGCTCCTGGACGGTTGGAGACGCCTTCGTCGAAGGGGGCTCCAACGATGGCGGCGTCGACGTCTTCGAGCCCGTCCTTTGTGAGCACGAGGGGTGCCTTGCAGAAGGTGCCGACGCCGCCGTAGGCGGGCTCGCCTTCGCGGCTCACCACCCTGCCGTGTTTGGGTGTGCGGTAGCTCACGCTGTCACCGCTGAGAACTGCGGCCGAGGCTCGTGGCCGGTGCGTCGAAGCGCGAGTGCTGAGAGTGCTTCAAGGATGCAGCGGTGGGCGAGGATGGGGGTGATGGCCGCGGGGTCGTAGGCGGGCGCGACCTCGACGAGTTCCATGCCGATGATCGGCAGCTCGCGGAAGACGCGCCGGAGGGCGGGGAGGACTTCTCTGGGTGTCAGTCCTCCTGGCTCGGGGGCGCCCGTGCCGGGTGCGAAGGCACCGTCGAAGACGTCGATGTCAAAGGAGATGAAGATCGCATCGGGGAACTCGCTCCGTGCGGTCGAGACCAGCTCGTCAGCGACGGCTGCCATGCCGCGCTCGTCGATCTCTTCAGCCGTGTACCAGCGCATCCCGACGCTGCGCATCCAGTCGAAGTCCTCGGGGTTAGGGAAGTAACCATGCAGACCGACCTGGATGAAGTGCTCGCCGCGGATGAAGCCTTCCTCGACGACGCGACGCATTCCCACGCCGTGCGGCGCGGCGCGATCGATGTTGTTCGGTGCCGTGTCAGCGTGGGCGTCGAACTGGATCACGCCCACCTGGCCCTTGCCGAAGTGTTCAGCGACAACGGTGATGTCGGGGTAGGCGAGCGAATGGTCGCCACCGAGCACGACGGGGATCACGCCGGCTTGGAGGATCTCCGTCACGCGCGCCTTGATTTCGGCGTGGCTTGCTAGTAGGTCGGCCGGTGGGCACTCCGCATCGCCGTAATCGACGATCTTCAATTCGGCGAAGGCATCGACACCGAGGTACATGTGCGGCCGTGAGGGCGGGTGCAGGAAGAAGTTGTCGGCTTCGCGAATCGCCCTGGGTCCGAAGCGGGCGCCGGGCCGGTAGGAGACGCCTTCGTCGAAGGGGGCGCCAACGATGGCGACGTCGACACCCTCGAGCTCTTCTGGCCTCAGCGCAAGTGGCGCCTTGCAGAACGTACCCACCCCACCATAGGCGGGTTCTCCGTTGCGACTAACGATCATGCTCGTCCTCTCGTTGCTGTTACTGGATCGACGGGACTTCCTTGGCCGTCAAGGTGGTCACGTACACGGGCCTTCCGTCCGTGATCGCGATGATGCGCACGGGCCGCTTCGGCGTGATGTGGGTCTGGGTATTGAAGGTGGTCGGACCGATCAGGAGCGGGACGTTCCGGAACGATTCAAACGCCTTGGCCAGCTCCTTGCCATCGGTCGTTTTGGCCACGTTGTAGCCGCGCGCGAGCGCCTCGATCACGCTGTATCCGCTCGTGAAGCCGAGCGATGTGTCGGGTGGGTGCCCGTAGGTCTTGCGGAAGTCCGCGACGACGGCGTTCATCTTGGCGTTGGGGTCTTTGCCGTCGATGGCGGCGTAGGCGTCGTGGTAGTAGTTGGTGAGGCCGGGGATGGACGACACCCAGTAGTCGCCGTCGAAGTTCGAGTCACCGAGGATCGTGGACTTGATCCCGGCGGCGCGAACCTGGCGGATCGCCCGCGCTCCTCCCGGTGGGTAGCTGGAGACGTAGATGGCATCGGGAGGCTTGGGCAGGTCCTGGACGCGCGTGATCTGGGCGGCGATTGACTGGTCACCTTGCTGGAACGTGTCCTGGCCGACGATCGTGCCGCCCAGCGACATCCAGCGATCGGTGAAGGCCTGCGCGGATTGCTTTGTCTGGTCGATCGACGGGTCGACGAGCACGTATGCCGTGCGAAGCTTCTTCTGGTCGTAGGCGAACTCAGCGACGGCTGCACTCTCGGCGGGTGTGGCGACTGCCATCGAGAAGGCAAGCGGCCCAAACGTCGCCGGACGGAACTTGTTCGAGCCAGCGCAGGACGAGAACGCGACGACGTTCTGCTTCTCCGCCTCGAGCGCACTGGGAGCCCCGTAGTCGAAGTCGCAAGTCGTCATCAGGAATTTCGCGCCTTTGCCGAGCACCTCGTCGGCGGCGACGCGCGCCTGGGCGATATCGGTCTTGGTGTCGGCAGAGACGAACTTCAGTAGGCGGCCGTCGAGACCGCCTTGGGCGTTGATCTCCGCGATCTTCAGTTTCGCGCCCTGCACGGCGGGGATGTCGTAGGCCGCGAAGGCGCCGGATTCTGCGGTGGCAAAGCCGATCACAATCGGCTTGCCGCTGCTGGCGGACGTTGTTGTGCTGGATGCGCTCTTGGACGAGCCACCGCAGCCGGCAAGAATCGCTGCGAGGACGGCCGCGGCGGCGAGACACGGGACTAGGCGACGGGTTCGCACGTTCACCTCCCTAGGCGAAAGGCTGGCGCTTTCGCCTCGTTGACACTGCAAAGCAGCGGCGTGTGCAAAGACGCCGGCCGAGCCGCTGCACACACGGCCGAGGTCATAGTTGCGAGTCCTTCGGGTCGGTCGATGCAGCCTGGGGAAGGGCGACCATGTTCGAGCGGCTCGCCTTCTCGATGCTGGGTGGCGACTGAAGAGCAGCCTGCCGTTCGGGCAATGGGCCGCTGGGGGATCGAAGCCTCCAGGGGATCGGTAGCTCTCGTCCGCCGGTGAGGCCACGGGGACGGAAGATGAGGACGAGCAGCATCACCAGTGCGAGGCCGACTTGCTGCAGGCCCGAGCGGCCGGGGACGGTCAGCGGCCCAACGCTGAACCCCTTTTCGACCTGTTGGAGGAGATAGGTGAGAGCGGTAACGAAGAGGGGCCCGATGACCGCGCCGGCGAGGCTGCGTGTGCCTCCGATCACGAGCATCGCGATCGTGATGAAGGTGATGTCGAGGTAGAAGCTGTTCGGGGTGATGACGCCCAAGTACTGGGCGTAGAGCACGCCGCCGGACCCGAGGATGAAGGCGCTGATCATGAGCGCGAAGCGCCGCTCGTTCTCGACGTTGACGCCGACCGATGCGGCCGCGAGCTCGTCGTCTCTGGAGGCGCGCAGGCGTAGCCCCGGCCGCGATTCCTGGTAGGCGAACACCAGGACGATCGCGAGCACGGCCCCGGCGAAGGCGGTCAGCAGGCTGGTGTTGGTCGGAATCCCGACCAGGGCGGCGCGCCCGCGCGTCACTGAACTCCAGTTGCTCTCGACCTGGTAGACGATCACCAGCACGGCGAACATGCCCAGCGAGATCGCGAGATTCGGGAGCCGCATCAGTGGAATCGAGATCACGGCCGCCGCGGTGGCCGCGACAGCGCCGGCAATCAGCGCCGCTGGAACGAGCGCGAGTTCGGTGCCGGCCACGGTGGATGGAAGGCTGGGAAGCAGGATCGCCTTGAGGGCGACCGGAATCGTCAGCAGCGCACCGACGTAGGCGCCAATGGACATGAAGCTCATGTGACCGAAGGAGAGGACGCCTGAGGTGCCTGCAAAGGAGTAGAAGCCAACGACGAGGACGACGTCGATCAGCATCTCGATCACGCGGTTTTTGACGGCGAGCCCGCTGAAGTTCGCTCCTAGCGTGATCAGCGCGAGCAGGAGGGCGAGGGAGAGCGCCGGCCAGATTCTGGCCAGCGGCGCCAGCCGCCGGTCGAGGGTCGTCACACTCGCTCCCGGTGCGCGACGACGAGGCCGTCGGGGCGCAGCAGCAGAAGCAGCAAAACTGCGCCGTACAGAAACGCGTCGCGTGATGGGCGCAGGCTTGCCGGTAGGACGACCTGCAATGTCACCGTCCCGGCCCCGAGGATGAGCGCCCCGAGGACGGCTCCGGCGAGGCTGCCCAGCCCGCCCATCATCGTGGCGACAAAGGCGATCAGCACGGGTGTCAGCCCCATCGTCGAGTAGGCCGAACCGCCCTGAGCGACGAGGATGAACGCCGCCACGCCGGCCAGCGCCCCGCTGATCGTGAAGGCGGCGGCAACGATCGAGTTCGCGCGCACGCCCAGCAGCCGGGCCATGGTGAAGTCCTCGGCGGCCGCGCGCATTTGCACGCCGAACTGGGTGCGCTTCAAGAAGATGGCGATCCCGCCGATGCAGATGACACTGAGCGCGACGGTGAGCAGGCTCAGCAGGTCGATTCGGAGCCCGTGCACGTAGAAGACGCGATCAAGTCCACTGGGCGTCTCGATGCTCTTCGGGCGACTACCGAAGAGCAGCAGCGCCAGGTTCTGCAGCAGGTAGCTGACGGCGAATGAGCTGACCAGCAGGGTTTCTGGGCTGGCTCCGCGGAGTGGCCGGAACGCGGATCGCTCCATCGCAAGCGCGGCTGCGATCACCACGAGCAGCGACAAAAACACCCACAGTGGGAGCGTGAGGGCGCCGAAGAGAAACAGCGCGTAGGCGCCGATCATGATCAGCTCGCCGTGGGCGAAATTGACCAGATTCATGATCCCGTACACGAGGGCGACGGGGAGCGCGAGGAGCGCATAGAGGCTGGCCAGGCTGGTCGCGTCGACGCAGTGCTGCAGGAACCCGGTCACACCGCCTCCCGGCTTTCGATGCCGAAGTAGTGCTGCTCGACATGCTCCACATCAGCCTGCCCAGCGGTGGTCTCGAACTGGAGCGTTCCGTTCTGCAGCACATAGGTGCGGTCGGCACCCTTCAGGGTTCGGCGGGCGTTCTGCTCGACGAGCAGCGTCGTCATTCCTTCGGAGCGCAGCTCGGCGATCAGCTCGAAGACGCGGTTCACCATTAGTGGGGCAAGCCCAAGTGAGGGCTCGTCCATCAGCAGCAGACGGGGCCGTGACATGAGCGCGCGTGCGATGGCCAGCTGCTGCTGTTCCCCGCCTGAGAGCTTGCCCGCGGGCGAGCTGCGGTAGCGCTCGAGGATCGGGAACCGCTCCATCATTTCGGCGGCGTCGCGTCCAACATCGGCATCGCTGCGCCCGGTGGCGCCGAGCCGCAGGTTCTCCTCCACGGTGAGCCGGCCGAAGATGCGTCGACCCTCGGGTACCAGCGCGATGCCTCCTCGCACGATCGCCTCCGGAGAGGTGCCGGCCAGCGGCCTTCCCTCGAAGGTGATCGATCCCGAGGCGACGGGGACGACGCCGACGATCGAGGACAGCGTCGTCGTCTTGCCGGCCCCGTTGGGCCCGATCAGGCCCACGAGCTCACCTTCGTCGACGTGAAGGGAGATTCCCCGCACCGCAGCCAGGCTCCCGTAGCGAACGTGGAGACCGTCAATCCGAAGCATCGACCGTGTCATCGCTTCCCAGGTAAGCGGCGAGCACCTCCGGGTTCTTCCGGATCTCGCCGGGCGTGCCAACGGCGATCGTCTTGCCGTAGTTGAGCACGTGAATCCGGGTGCAGAGACGCATGATCACGCGCATGTCGTGCTCGATCACCAAGACGCCACCCGCGAGCGCCGCCGGCAACCGTGCGATCACCTCGACGATCAGGTCGCTCTCGATCTCGTTCAGTCCGGCCGCTGGCTCATCCAGAAGCAGGAACTGAGGCCGCGTCGCGATCGCTCGTGCAAGCTCCAGGCGCCGCCCCTCGCCGTGCGAGAGTCCCGCAGCGGGACGAGCAGCCAGGTGGTCAAGCTCCAGGCGCGTGAGCGCCTCGTGTGCCCTTTTCACCGCCCGCCGCCTCCGGCGCTCGACCGTCAACGCTGCCGCCTCCACGTTTTCCAGCACCGTCAGGTGACCAAACAGCCGACCGCTTTGAAACGTCCTTGCCACGCCGAGTCTCGCCAGACGATGTGGGCGCAGCCCGGTCACGCGCCGGGCCCCGAGTCTGACCTCGCCGGCGGTCGGCGCCTGATAGCCGGTGAGCGCATTGACGAGCGTCGTCTTGCCAGCGCCGTTGGGTCCGATCAATCCCAATACCTCCGACGTGTGCAGGACAAGATCGACACCGTCCACCGCATGGACACCGCTGAAGTGCACGCTCAACCCCTGCGCGGAGAAACCGCCCTCCTGCGCGCGGCCGGACTCCGAACTCGCAGGCGCTCGCCGCCAAGGTCGCCGAGCGAACAGGCGACCTACCCGGCCCTGCGTCGGCGCCGCGAGAGGCATCACAACCGGTCGTACAGGCTCGCTGACCTCTGCCGAGCTTGTCTCCGAACGGGACGTGAGACGGTCGGCGCCCGGCGACGCGAGAAGCCAGCGGCTGTGCGCAGGCTCTGCGCGCAGGCGCAGGTAGGCAAGGCGGACGAGCCGAGGTGTCGGGCGAGTTCCACGCTGGGCGGGCGCATCATGAAGATGGCTGAGCTGTGTTGTCAAGTTTGATGCAGTTCTGCTATAAGCTCCCCCGTCTGTAATGAATCGTTCAGCCGTCACCGCGCCTTCGCCAAGCGGCCCGACGACGTCGTTGCGCTCGCTGATCCAGGCGTCAACAACCGTCCTCTCACCGGCTGAGCGCAAGGTCGCGCGCGCCCTGCTCACTGATTACCCGGTCGCGGGCCTCGAGCCGGCCGCCAGGCTCGCCGAGCGCGCGCGCGTCAGCGGGCCAACCGTGATCCGCTTCGCCTCACGGCTCGGCTTCAACGGCTATCCCGAACTCCAGCACGCACTCCGCACGGAGGTGCAAGAGCGGCTGGCCTCACCGCTCAGCCAGTATGAACGCACTCCCGACGACGGCGACGACGGCGAGGTGGTCGCCCACAGCCGTCGCACGTTCCAGGCGACGCTGGACGCCACCTTCACCGAGCTCGTCGAGGCGGACTTCCAGGCTGTCGTCGACCTGCTGGCGACCCGCAGACCCGTGCTCGCACTCGGCGGACGCTTTAGCCAGGTCGCCGCCTACTACCTCGTGGCGCACCTGAACATGCTGCGACCAAACGCCCGCTTCATCAGCGGAGGGCCGACACCGATCTGGGACGAGCTCATCGACGCTGGCCGCCGGCACATCCTGGTTGCGTTCGACTACCGACGGCACCAACGCGACACGATCGAAGCGGCAAAACGAGCGGCCTCGCACGGGGTCACGATCGTCCTTTTCACCGATCCGTGGCTGTCACCGATCGCCGACTTCGCCGATCATGTACTGACCGCGCGCGT
>Ga0307278_10001551_pt1 | contig 11407 bp, 9 predicted proteins | sample ER_DNA_117_FD_194482 | JGI IMG/M metagenome (GOLD analysis project Ga0307278, IMG submission 194482) | Bulk soil microbial communities from the East River watershed near Crested Butte, Colorado, United States - ER_DNA_117 | ecosystem: Environmental > Terrestrial > Soil > Floodplain | place: USA...
GGCCGGGGAGAGTTCCTGGATCCGCCCGTCGTACTCGTGCAGCCCGGCGTTCTCGCGCACGGCGCTCACGGCCAGGTCGCACAGGGCCCGCAGTCGCTTGTCCATGGCCGGGCAGGGTACTACCGGTTGCCTGAGCGAGGCAGGCGCCCGCAGCTTCACCGTCTACGCCGGCCGCGAGATCACCCGCTGACCACCGACCGGGCGGGCGCCCCGCTCCGGGTTGGCGGGCCGCTCGACCTGGCTCGCGCGGTGCCTACGATGACTGGCCCGCGCGGTGCGTACGATGGGGACCGTCCCGAGCCGCCGAGGAGGGCATGACGTGGCCGACGACCTGCTGGCCTGGCGCCACCGCTTCCCCACCCTGGACGGTGCGCCCTACCTCGCCGCCCACACCCTCGGGCCGATGCCCGACTCGGTCCCGGGCGCCCTGGCCCGCTTCGCCGAGGAGTGGGCGGCCGAGGGGGTGGGCGCCTGGAGGGGCTGGCTCGAGCAGGTCCGGGCCACCGCGGCGATCCTCGAGCGGCTGCTCGGCGCCCCCGAGGGGTCGGTCGTGCTCGGCCCGAACGTCTCCGTCCTGGCCGGCCAGGTGCTCTCGTGCGTGGACTGGCACGGCCGCCGGAACCGGCTCGTCACCACCGACCTCGAGTTCTCCACCTGCGACTACCTGTACCGGGCCCAGGAGATGGCCGGGGCCGAGGTCGTGGTCGTGCCGTCCGGGCAGCTCACCGTCGACCCCGAGCGGGTCGCCGCCGCCGTGGACGAGCGGACCGCGTTGGTCGCCGTCACCCACGTCGCCTTCCGGTCCTCCGCCCTGCTCGACCCGGCCCCGATCGTGGCCCGCGCCCACGAGGTCGGTGCGCTCGTCCTGCTCGACACCTACCAGTCGGCCGGCACCGTCCCGGTCGACCTGGCCGCGCTCGGCGTCGACCTCGCGGTCGGCGGGTCGGTGAAGTGGCTGCTGGGCGGGCCGGGCACCGGCTACCTGTACGCCCGGCCCGAGGTGGCCGAGCGGCTCGCCCCCCGCTCGGTGGGCTGGTTCGGCCACGCGGCGCCGTTCGCGTTCGAGCCCGCCCCGACCAGGCATGCCCCGGGGGCGGGCCGCTTCGTGACCGGCACGCCCAACGTGGCGGCGCACGTGATGGCGGCCGAGGGCTACCGGATCGTGGCCGAGGCCGGGGTGGCGGGGATCCGGGCGAAGTCCCAGCATCAGACTGCACGGCTGCTCGAGGGGTTCGTCGAGCAGGGGGCGGTGGTGCGCGGCCCGGTCGACGTGCGCCGGCGCGGGGGCAGCGTGGTGGTCGACTTCGACGGCGCCGAGAAGGCCACCGAGGAGCTGATCCGGCGTGGCTTCACCTGCGACTACCGGCCGGGCGCCGGCCTGCGCCTGGGACCGCACTTCTACACCGTCGACGACGAGTGCGACGCGGTGGTCGCCGAGGTGGCCGCGATCCGGGCTGGTCGCTGAGCCAGGCTCGTCCGGGCTGGTCGCTGAGCCAGGCTCGTGAGGACCCCGGCAAGGGCTGCCCGGCCGGCGCCGGGCTCCCACGGCGTCCAGGCTGCCGGGCTCCCGTGGCGTCCAGGCTTCGGTGACATCCCATGCCGGCGAGGCGCCGACCGGCAGCCCTTCGAAGGGGAGTCACTAGGATCGACAGGTTCGTCCGCTTCTGGGTGGCCTGTGGATGAAATTCTTAGGAACGCGCATCATCACTGCTCAGGCGCAGTATCCGCCGATGCCGTCGAGGCGGTGTTTGCGGTCGGAATGGCCAATCCCGGTTGCTGAGGTTAATTTGTGACCCGCCCGTAACCGGGCCGTGGCCATCTGCCAGCCGAAGCGCCACCTTCCCCCGACCCCGAGCCATCCCCCAGAAGGCCGGGTCAGGCGCTCACAGACAACAAGGAGTACGACGCTCGTGCAGAATGCCCTGCGTTCCCGGCATGTCCCAAAACACGTCCTGATCCGCTCGATCGCCGCAACCGCGCTCGCTGGCGCGCTGGCGATCCCGTCCACAGCCACCGCGCCGGCCCAGGCCGCGCCGGTGGCTGTCTCTGTCCATGCGCCCCGCGCCGCCGTCGCGGCGTCCTCGCTGGCGGCCCGCAAGGCCGCCAAGCGGGGCCGCGTGGTCGCCTATGCCAAGCAGGCGATCGGCAAGCGGTACCGCTGGGGCGCCGTTGGCCCGCGCGCCTATGACTGCTCTGGGCTGGTGCTCGCCTCCTACCGGGCGGTGGGCATCAGGCTCCCGCACAGCTCGCGGATGCAGTGGAGGTATGGCAAGCGCGTGTCGGTCCGCAAGCTCCTGCCAGGAGACATCCTCTTCTACAGCAGAGGATCGGGCCGGATCAGCCATGTCGCCCTGTACGTCGGCGGTGGCAAGATGGTCCACGCCTCGCGGAGGGGCGTCCCGGTCAAGATGGTGAAGATGCGCACCAGAGGCCTGGTCGGAGCCAGACGAATCATCGTCTGATCCCCGCATGACCTGTTGACGCTGCGCAGGGGCCACGTTCACGCCGCCGGTCCCGCCCCGTGCCCACGGGGCGGGACCGGCGGCGTTTCCGCGGGCGACGGGACGGTCACCGACGTTCCATGACCTGGGGGCATCCTCCCGGACTTGCCCACATCGGCGTGGCGTGCGCCTCGCACTGGCCCCGCGCCGGTTCCTGGTGTCGAATCTTGAGGGCTCGCCCGTTGTACAGATGCAGGGGCCGGCCGAGAGTCGTACAGATGCAGGGGCAGGCCGAGGGTCGTACAGATGCAGGGCAGGCCGAGGGTCGTACAGATGCAGGGGGCAGGCCGAGGGTCGTACAGATGCAGGGCAGGCCGAGAGTCGTACAGATGCAGGGCAGGCCGAGGGAAGGAGCGACACATGGGCAATCCGGTGGTGTACTTCGAGCTGGGCGGCGTGGAGCACGAGCCGCTCGTGAAGTTCTACGGGGAGCTCTTCGGATGGAGGCTGCAGACGATCCCCGGCTCGAACTACGCCCTGGTCGATACCCAGGGCGGTGGTGGGATCAACGGCGGGATCGGCAAGAGCCGGACCGGCGAGCCCTGGTCGACGTTCTACGTCGAGGCGGGCGACCTCCAGGCCGTCCTGGACCAGGCCGAGTCGCTTGGGGCCAAGACCGTGATGCCGGTCACCGAGATCCCAGGCAGGGTGACCTTCGCGATGTTCAACGACCCCGACGGTTTGTTGATCGGGCTGGTCAAGGGCGAGGAGCCAGCGGAGGGCGCGCCACAGGGCCCGTCGGCGGGTACGGGGGCCCCGGTCGACTGGTTCGAGGTCCTGGGCGCTGACGCCACGCGGACGCAAGCCTTCTATACGGCGCTGTTCGGCTGGAAGATCAACGAGGGCGCCCCGGGCTACGGGCTGGTGGACACTGGGGCCGGGCGTGGCATCCAGGGGGGTCTGGGCGCTGGCGAGGAGGCCCGCTGGGCAACCGTCTACGCGAGCGTGCCAGACGTCGAGGGGACGCTGGCCCGGGCTGAGGAGCTCGGGGGCAGGCGGATCTACGGGCCCATGGCGGTCGACGATCACATGCAGACGGGTGCTTTCCGCGATCTGGCCGGGAACGTGTTCGGCGTCTACCACCACGGGTCGCACTGACGGTCGAAGGTCGCGACCCACGGCGGACCACGACGTGGCCCGGCAGGTGCGGGCCGGGCGTGCCCATGTCACCAGCTAGGCAGGTGCGGGCCGGGCGTGCCCGGTCACCAGCTGGCCGCATTGGCTGAGACGTCCGCCATCCGCATTGGCTGAGACGTCTTGCCGCGGAACGCCAGCCCAGAGAGGTCGCGTGGCGGAGCTCACCGACCTGGCGTCTACAGGGCGTCTACAGGTCTACAGAAGGTCGTCCAGGTTCTTCTTGGGGCGCCGCTCGGCCTTGGAAACCAGGTCGTCGAAGCTCGGGCTATGGCGCTTCTGGCCCAGGGCGTCGGTGAGGGCGTCGGGGCCGCCGAGGTCGCGGCCGGCGGTCAGCAGGTCGTCGAGCGACGCCCGCTCCTTGCCCTCGAGCCGCAGGCGGATCGCGGTGAGGGTCGCCGACTGGTCGGTCGACAGCCCGTGCCGGTTGTTGAGCTGGGTCAGGGCCAGCTCGGCCCGGACCAGCAGCTCGCGGTCGACCGGGCCAGGCCCGGCGTCGGTGGTCTCGTCGCTCATGCCGTTCCTCCTCTCTGGGCCGGTGCGCTTCAGAGCTTGCGGGCGACCAGCTCCGCGACCGGGCTGCGCTCGCCCTTGATCAAGGTGACATGGCCGAACAACGGCTCGCCCTTGAGCCGGGCGATCAGCGCGGCCACGCCGGAGTCGGGGTCGACGTAGGGGTGGTCGACCTGGGACGTGTCGTGGCACAGGACCAGCTTCGAGCCCTCCCCGAGCCGGCTCGCGAGCGAGCGGAGCACCCCGTACTCCACGTTCTGGGCCTCGTCGAGGATCGCGAAGGTTCGTACGAACGTGCGGCCCCGGATGAAGGTGAGCGGCTCGAGCTGCACGGTGCCGTCGTCCAGGAGCCCCTGGACGAGGTCCTGGGTGTAGCTCTCGCGCCGGTCGGCGTCGTGGGAGCCCCGGAAGAGCTGGGCCAGCGTTTCGTGGACGGCCTTCATCCAGGGGGAGATCTTCTCGTCGACGTCCCCGGGCAGGAAGCCGAGGTCCTGACGGCCGACCGGGACCACCGGCCGGAACACCAGGACCCGGTCGTAGGCGTCGGCTTCCAGGGTCGCCTCCAAGCCGGACGCGATCGCCAGGTAGGTCTTGCCAGTGCCGGCGTTGCCGGCCAGCGAGACGAGCGGCACCTTGGGGTCGCGGAGCAGGTGCAGGGCGAAGTGCTGCTCCTTGGACCGCGCCCGCACCCCGAACGTCTCCGGCGCCTCCCCGAGCAGGGCGAGCTGCACCGCCTCGCCCGCCTCCACGGTCCGCCGGACCTGGCCGAGCGCGCTCTGGGTGCCCGAGCGGAGCACCACGAACTGGTTGGCGAACAGCGGCTCGTCGGGCACCAGCTCGCCGCCCCGCTTGGCGTAGTAGGCGTCGAGCCCGCCCTCCACCTCGACGGTGGCCACCCCGAGGTAGCCCTCCTCGACCGCGACCCGCTCGTGGCGGTACTCCTCGGCCGCGAGCTTGAGCGCCTCGGCCTTGATCCGCAGGCTGGCGTCCTTGGAGACCAGGATCACGTCGCGCTCGTCGCCGAGCTCCTTGGCCAGGTTCGCGGTGGTGGCCAGGATGCGGTTGTCAGGCGTGTCGGCGCTCAGCCCCTCGGGCAGCGACATCCGGTCGACCTGGTTGACCTCGACCCGCACCCGCCCGCCGCCCGGCGAGACCACGCCCTCGGCCAGGCTCCCCCGCTCGCGCAGCGCCTCGAGGGCCCGGACCGCCCGTCGGGCCGTGACCCCTGTCTCGTCCGGCCGCGTCTTGAGCTTGTCCAGCTCCTCGACCACCGTGAGCGGGACGACCACGTCGTGCTCCTGGAAGCGGGTCAGCGCCTCCGGGTCGGCGATGAGCACGTTGGTGTCCAGCACGTAGGTCCGCAGCGGCACGGCCGGGTTGGAACGACGGGGGGCTCGGGGCATGGACGACACTCCCTTGACTCGGTCAGGCGACCCCGCCGACTCGGTCGGGCGACCGCCGACTCGGGTCGGGCGACCCGCAGACGAGGGGGCGGGCGACCCGCAGACTCGGGGGCGGTGATCCGCCGACGGGGCGGGTGATCCGCCTCGGAGACCGGCTCGTGCCGGCGACGCCTTCGCTAGCTACCAACCCCTCGGCTGCCAGCCGCCGGTGGGGTGGCCCGGCGGGCGCCGGCGCTCCTGCGGCTGGCGGCCCGGCCCGCGAGCCGGGCACGCCAGCGGTCCAGGAGCACTGGCCTGGCCAGCTCCCGGATGAGCTGCTCCCTGCGCTGCGAGACCCGCAGACGTTCGGTCTGGACCGCGCTTCAAGCCAGCGAGTGGACGTCGTTGAGCTGGATCATGAGGACTACAAGGTACCTGTGATCGCCCTGCCCGGCGACAGCCCTTGCCGGGCCGCGTCGCGTCCCTCCCGCGGCGCGGGTGCCGGCGTCGCGTCAGTCATCGTGGCCCTGGTGCCGGCGTCGCGTCAGTCATCGTGGCCGCCGTCCATCGGGTCGTCGCCTTGCTTGCCGTTGCCGCGGTCCTTGCCGGGCTTGCTGTCCTTGCCCGGGTCGCCGTGGTTGCTGTTCCCGCCGGTGACCCGCCGGTGGGTGACCGTCAGCTACGTCGGGATCGACGGCGCCGAGCACGAGCTGCGGGAACAGTGGCTGGTGACCGAGAACCTGCCCTCGCTTGTGCCCGACCCCGACGAGGCCACCATCACCGCGACCTCGCTCGGCCTCGACCTCGGGGCCGACGAGGTCGGCCGGGCCAGGAAGCTGCTGTTCGCCCCCCAGGTGGTGGCCCAGGAGCAGGCCGGCCAGCCCGCGGAGCTCGCCACCCAAGGAGCCGCCGGGGAGCTGCCGACCAGCATGCCCGGGGTGTTCCGGGCCCGCGCCGTGGCGACCGCCTCGGGCACCTTCGGCCACATCCGCATCTTCACGTTCAGCGTGGACGACCCCGCCGCCTTCGTGACCGAGTTCGTCAGGCTCGTGGGACTGCTCCCCCAGAACGGGCTGATCGTGGACGTGCGCGGCAACGGCGGCGGCCACATCTACGCCAGCGAGTTCACCCTGCAGGCGCTCACGCCCCACCGGATCGTCCCCGAGCCCGTCCAGTTCATCAACACCCCGCTGAACCTGCGCATCTGCCGCAAGCACAAGGACAACCCGACCGGCCAGATCGACCTCGGGCCCTGGTACGCGTCGATGGACCAGGCCACCGAGACCGGCGCGACGTTTTCGGCGGCCTTCCCGATCACCCCCGAGGACGGCGCGAACGCGCTCGGCCAGCGCTACCACGGCCCGGTCGTGCTGGTCACCGACGCCCGCTGCTACTCCGCCACCGACATCTTCGCCGCCGGGTTCCAGGACCACGGCATCGGGCCGGTCCTGGGCGTGGACGACAACACCGGCGCCGGCGGCGCCAACGTGTGGACCCAGGGGCTGCTCAAGACGCTGCTGGAGGTGCCGACGGCCGAGTCCGGCTCGCCCTACAAGGCCCTGCCCAAGGCAGCGAACATGCGGGTGGCGATCCGCCGCACCCTGCGGGTCGGGGCGGTGGCCGGCACGCCGGTCGAGGACCTTGGCGTGGTCCCCGACCAACGCCACCGGATGACCCGCAACGACGTCCTGAACGGCAATGTCGACCTGCTCGAGCAGGCCGGCGAACTGCTCGCTGCGCTGCCGCCCCGCACCCTCCAGGTGACGGCGACCCTGGGCGCCGGCGGCGAGCTGGTGCTCGCGGTCGCCGGCCTCGACCGGGCCGACGTCTACGTCGACGACCGGCCCCGCGCGTCGGTCGACGTCACCGGGGGAAGCGCCTCGGTGACCGTCCCCGGGGTCCCGGGCGCCGAGCTGGTACGGGTCGAGGGCTTCTCCGAGGGCCAGCTGGTTGCCGCCGCACCGTGGAGCTCTGAGTGCCGCCGCACCGTGGAGCTCTGGGTGCCGCCCGCACCGTGGAGCTCTGAGTGCCGGGAGTCCTCACCCCGAGCTTTCCTGACTAGTTCGTAGGGACTAGGATTCGAGGGCGGGCGCGCGGGCCGGGCTCGGCACCCCTCTTCCCCGGGGTGCCGAGCCTGCCTGCTCGGGGCCGTCCGGGGCACTGGCAAGTTCTCGGGAACCGACTGGGCTCGTTCGGGGTTCTGTTAGCCAAGGTTCTCGTCCCCCCACAAGGAGAACTTGCATGCAGAAGTCGCGTGTCGTCGGCATCGCGGTGCTCGCGGCGCTGGCGCTGGTCCTGGCAGCCTGCGGCGGGAAGGCCAAGCAGACGTCCGGCGAGGACCCGTACGGCCAGCCGCAGGCCACCACCGGCCCGGAGGCGACCCCCGCCTCCGCCCTCAAGCTGGCCCAGTCTCAGCTCGGCCCGATCCTGACCGACGCCCAGGGCCGCACGCTCTACGGCTTCGCCTCCGACAATGGCGGCACGAGCACCTGCTACGACCAGTGCTCGCAGAGCTGGCCGCCGCTGGTCGCCCAGGGCAACCCAACCCCTGGCCAGGGCATGGACCCCTCCCTGCTCGGCCTCTCCCCCCGCAGCGACGGCACGCAGCAGGTGACCTACAAGAACTGGCCGCTCTACTACTTCTCCGGCGACCAGGAGCCAGGCCAGACCAAGGGCCAGGGCCTCAAGGGCCTCTGGTACGTGGTCGGCGCCAACGGCCTGGTCCGGCAGGCCGCCGGGCAGGCGCAGGGCTACACCGCGGCCAAGGCGACCTGGGTGAAGGTCGCCAAGTCGGCCAAGTTCGGCCCGATCCTGACCGACGGCAAGGGCCGGACGCTGTACGCGCTCGGGCCTGACAAGGGCGGCACGCCCCACTGCTACCTGCAGTGCACGACGACCTGGCCGCCGCTGGTCAGCCAGGGCGAGGCCAAGGCCGGCCAGGGTCTCGACCAGACCCTGCTCGCGGTCAAGGCCCGCGACGACGGCAAGCAGCAGCTGATGTACAGCAACTGGCCGCTCTACTACTACGCGGGCGACCAGGCCGCGGGCCAGACCAAGGGCCAGGGCTTGCGCGGCATCTGGTGGCTGATCGGTCCCAACGGCCTTATCAAGACGCAGGCGCCCCAGGCAAGCACCGGCAGCAGCGGCGGCGGCAGCAGTAGCGGCGGGTACGGCAGCAGTAGCGGCGGGTACGGCTACGGCGGGTAGAGTCCAGGCGGCGCGACAGCCCAGGCAAGGGCGGCAGCGCCCGAGGCCCGGGGGCGGCCCTTCCCTGGCGTCCGGGCGGCCCTTCCCTGGCGTCAGGGTGTCCCTCCCCAGCGCCCCAGCCGGCTCAGACCGGGCCGGACCCGGCGCTGGTCTCGCGCACGGCCGCCTGGATCTCCTCGAGGTCGCGCCGGGTGAGGGTGAGTGACCCGGCCGGGAGCCAACCGTCGACCTGCGACGGCCGTCTGGTGCCGACGATCGCCGCGGTCACCCCTGGCTGGGCGATCACCCAGGCGACCGCGACCGCGGCCACGCTTACGCCATGGCGCTCGGCGACCGGGCGGAGCCGGTCGGCCAGGGCGAGGTTGGCCGACAGCCGCGGCTCGGTGAAGTCGGGGCTGCGCCGGCGCCAGTCGTCCTCGGGCAGGTTCCGCACCCGCTCTGTGTCGAACGCGCCGGTGAGCAGGCCCGACTGCATCGGGCTGTAGCAGACCACGGCGGTGCCATGCTCGATGCACCACGGCAGCATGTCTTCCGCGGCGGACCGGTCGATCAGGCTGAACGGCGGCTGCGCGGAGTCGACGTGCCGGACCGCCTCGCAGCGTTCCAGCAGGTCCACGCCGAAGTTGGAGACCCCGGCGTAGCGCACCTTGCCCTCGTCGACCAGCTCGGCCATGGTCCCCCATGACTCCTCGACCGGGGTGCCGGTGGTTCGGTCGGGCCAGTGGAACTGGTAGAGGTCGACGTGGTCGGTACCGAGCCGCTTCAGGCTCTGCTCGAGTTCGAAGCGGATGGACTCCGGGCGCAGGTCACCCTGGGTGCGCCGGTCCGGGTTGCCGTACCAGTTCAGCCCGCACTTGGTGGCCACCAGGACCTCCGAGCCCAGCTCGCGCAGGACCTGGCCGACGACCTCCTCGGAGTGCCCGAAACCGTACACAGCGGCCGTGTCGACCCAGTTGACGCCGGCGTCGAACGCCCGGTGGAGCGCGGCGATCGACTCGTCGTCGTCCTGTGGGCCCCAGCCGAACCGCCACGGGCCGCCGATCGCCCAGGCGCCGACCCCCACCACCGAAAGCTCCGGTCCCGCACTGCCCAAGTTGCGAAACTGCATGCGCTGCCGCCTCCCTCGCCGTCGGACTGCCAGCCGGTTGCCCGGCCACGGTAGCGGAGGTGCGTCAGCGGCCGTGGACGGCGAGGCGTTACCCGCCGTGGACGGCGAGGCGTCAGCGGCCGTGGACGGCGAGGTCGACCGGCTCGAGGCGGCTCGACGGCCGGTAGCGCCGGCCCACCTTCGCGCACGGCTGGCCTTCGCGCAGCACCACGTCGGCGGTGTAGTCGCCCGAGCCCTTCAGCAGCGCGGAGCCGACCCCGTAGGAGTCGACCGGCACGCCCTCGCGCTCGAACGCGGTGATCCGCTCGGCGGTGAACCCCCCCGAGCAGATGATCCGCACGTGCCCGAACCCCTCGGCGTCGAGCGCGCGCCGCACGTTCCACACCAGCTGCCGGTTGACCCCGGTGGGCGGGAAGTCGCCCATCTGGTCCCACAGGGAGCGGTCGACGAGGTTGGCGGCGGTGTCCAGGCGCACGCCCCACAGCCGCTCGCCGAACTCCCGGGCGCAGGCCAGCGAGGTGCCCACGCAGTCGTTGTGGAAGTCGACCAGCGCGACCAAGGGCACGTCGGGGATGTGGCGGGCGAACGCGCGCATGGCCGCCACTGTGTCACCGGCGAAGGTGGCGATGAGCGCGTGCGGGGTCGTGCCAAGCCCGCGCTCGCCCCACCAGGCGGCCTGCGCGTCGGTCGCCACCCCCTGGGCGCCGCCGATGAACGCGGCGTAGCCGTCGCCCCCCTGGGTCGCCCAGTGGTCGAAGCGGTCGGCGAAGAACACCACCGGCTTGCCGTTGGCGGCGGCCACGACCCGGCGCACGTTGGTCGCGACCAGGCTGCGGCGGGCCAGGACCCCCAGGTAGACGCTTTCGAGGTGGGCGAAGAACCGGTACGGCCCGGTGATCTCGATCACCGGCTCCCAGGCGGTCACCAGGTCCCCGTCCCGCAGCGCGCGCACCTCCAGCTCGCCACGCGCGGGCCGCCACAGGCGGTCGAGGGTCACCTCGGTCTCGACCTGGGCCCGGACCGCGTCCAGGTACCCCTGGCCGCCGTGCAGCCGGGCCCGCCGGGTCCAGTTGCGGGCGCGCAGGTACTCGGCGAACGCGTCGTCGATCTTGGACTGGTCCACGGCCGCCCCGGCGCCCAGGGCGAGGACCGCCAGCGCCTCGTCGATCCCGCACGCCACCACGCCGTCGTCGCGCTGGAAGACCTGCATGGTGACCTGGGTGTCGGCCCCTTCGGCGGCCAGGATGCGCCGGGTGCGGTCGAAGTAGACGCCGGCCCGGTAGCCAGCGCGCAGCTCGGCCACTGGCAGGTCGAACACCCAGGGGGCCAGGCGACCGTTGCCGGTGCGCAGCTCGGACCCGTTGGCCGGCAGCGGGGTGGCCGAACCGCCGAGGTCCAGGCCTCTGAGCGGCGCGGTGGTCTCCTCCATGCGCGAACCCTATCCGATCGGGATCGGGCCTCCCAGGCCGATGGCCCGGTGCCGTGGGCAGTGTATACGCGGCTCCCACGGGCCCGGCGCCCGGGCGGCCATCTGCCCCGTGTGCCCGGGCGGCCATCTGCCC